>OBYT01000040.1_pt1 | contig 30680 bp, 35 predicted proteins | sample 1476811 | NCBI WGS metagenome assembly OBYT01 (sample SAMEA2580215, study PRJEB22360) | human gut metagenome | biome: human gut; feature: human-associated habitat; material: faeces | place: Denmark | collected 2008/2010
CCTACCTCTTATACACCAAAGCCGTTGCAATCGCGGCTACGCCCTCACCGCGTCCTGTCAGCCCCAGTCCATCAGTGGTAGTAGCGGTCACCGTAACCGGCGCTCCCGCCGCTTTGCTCAAAACACTGTTAGCTTCTTCTCGTCGCGACGAAAACTTAGGCTTATTACCAATGAGCTGAACAGCGATATTACCGACCTCGTACCCGCGACTACGGATAATCTCTACAGCTTCCGAAAGGATGCGAACACCAGAGGCACCCGCCATATCGGGGCGATCGACACCGAAGTTAGATCCAAGATCGCCGGTACCAGTTGCAGAAAACAGAGCATCAGCAGCGGCATGCGCCACAACATCACCATCAGAATGCCCCGAAAGACCAACGTAACCGGGCCATTCTAAACCTGCGACCCACAGCGGTGTAGATTCATCGGTATCAAAAGCGTGCACGTCTGTTCCCGTGCCAACAAGCGGTAAATTCATGGTTATCCTTAGTGTTCGTAAAGTGCTTGCGCCAAAACCAAATCAAGCGGAGTAGTAACTTTGAAGGCAGCCGCATGACCGGCAACGGTCAAAACCCGCATACCTAACGTTTCAATCAGCATCGCATCATCAGTGACAGCTTCTGCTTCTTCAGGCGACAAACTAGATAAATCAGAATAGGCATCGAGCAACGTCGCAAGGTCAAACCCTTGAGGTGTCTGAACAGCGCGGAGCTCTGATCGAGCAGGTGTTCCCGTCACGACGTGTTTCACATCCACGCTCTTAATGGTGTCAACCACGGGAACCACAGGAATAACAGCCTTTTCCCCCGCTACCAATGCTTCTGCCACGTTCTTGAACGAACTCACCGGAGTAAAACAACGGGCAGCATCGTGTACAAGGACGCTCGTGGCAGGAGACTCAGAGAACCCGGTTTGAAGAGGAGCTTCGTTTAGCACTGACAGGGCTGCCGTCACTGACTCTGAACGAGTAGCACCGCCCTCAACTGCCAGCGCGCCAAACCGCTCACAGACCTGTCGAAGCACTGTATCGCCTGCGGGAACCGTCACAACCACTCGAGATGCGATGCCCGCAGCAATAACGCCCTCAAGAGCCCACTGCAACAGCGTCTTGCCCGCGACCTCGACAGCAGCTTTGGGAATACCGCGTCCAAGTCTCAACCCAGAACCTGCCGCCACAACAATAACGGCGAAGACCGCTTCAGTATCAGAAGCGGTCTTCGCCGTATCATTCAAAAACTTTGATTCACTCACATCAAGTGAGCTTACCGGATTTAGACGTTCTCGAGAATCTTATCGAGTTCAGCTTCAGCAGCTTCTTCGTCAATATCCTTTGCCAAAGCAACCTCAGATGAAAGAATCTGACGTGCTTTCGCCAGCATGCGCTTTTCACCCGCAGAAAGCCCGCGGTCATTTTCACGACGCCACAAATCACGAACAACCTCAGCGACCTTCAAAACATCGCCGGATGCAAGCTTTTCAACGTTCGCCTTGTAACGACGCGACCAGTTGGCGGCTTCTTCGGTGTCGGTAGCCTGCAGAACATCGATTACTTCTTGCAAACCAACTTCGTCGACAACATCGCGCATACCGACCATGTCCACATTCTCAGCGGGTACCTCAATCACAAGATCGCCCTGTGCAACCTTGAGTTTCAGGTACATTTTTTCTTCGCCTCGGATCGTGCGCATCTTAATTTCTTCAATAGTTGCAGCACCGTGGTGAGGGTATACGACTGTTTCGCCAACCTCAAAAAGCATATGGATAAACCCCTTTCAGCCTATCCATTCTAGCACGGAGATTTTTAAGGCTGTATATAGGTTTCTCGCAGAGAATAGCTACTCACAATATCGCTACCTACTCGATAGGCCGAATTCGCCCACTTATTTCCCGCGTCAAACACATGAAATTTAGAGCGCGCATAAAGACGTTTCGTCGATAAACCGGTAGACTTTAGAAGAAAACGTACACATCATTTGTCTTGTCAGCGCTAAAGCACACACTCGTTTTACCTTCTCTAAGGAAAACACTGCGCCGTCAAGACTTTTGCTTCACACCACCTTGCAAGGAGTACGAGCCGTGAAGAACGCTGCTTCGAAGACCGCAAAGCGTGCGAGCGCAACCGTAGCTCTCGCAGCTGCCCTACTCGCAACCACCGGCTGTGGTTACATCTACACCCAGCCCACCACCTTGATTTACGATGCAAGCGACGGTGTCTCATTCACCATGTGGCCCAAGGGTCAGCGCGTGGCTGTTCGCAACATCATGGTTATTTCTGAGGGCAAAGGCCAGCCCGGACGCGTTCTGGGTACTGTATACAACCTGGGTGAGACAGACCAGACTGTGAATTTCAAGGCTGGCGACCAGAACTTCTCTATCGAGGTTCCCGCAGGTAAGCACATCAAGCTCGAAGACAATGCGAACCAGGTTATTGTGAACACCGTTTCACAGCAGCCCGGCGAGCTCATTGAATCTGTAGCTACCATCGGTCAGACCGAAGAAGCGTTCAACCTTCCCGTTCTCGACGGCTCACTGAAAGAATACGCACCCTACCTGCCTAACGCAGCGTCCTCTTCTTCAGCATCGGAATCAGCAGCCGCTGACTTCGAGGCAGAAGAAAACACCACCGCTGATCAGTCAATGGCACCGGCTACTTCTTCAGCATCATCAACGAACTAGCATAGTTTGAAATAACGAATGCGCCGGGTATGTTACCCGGCGCATTCGTGTATCTACTGAAATTCTTTGCTAAAGCTTATGCCTCGAACTTGTACCCGAGGCCGCGCACCGTTACAACATAGCGCGGGCTTGAGGGGTCTGGCTCGACCTTTGAGCGCAAACGCTTGATATGAACGTCAAGCGTCTTGGTGTCACCTACGTAATCAGAACCCCACACTCGGTCAATGAGCTGCGAGCGGGTGAGCACGCGTCCGGTATTACGAAGAAGCACCTCAAGTAGCTCGAACTCTTTGAGCGGCATAGGAACGGTTTCGCCATTCACCGTCACGATATGACGTTCGATGTCCATACGCACGGGACCGCCCTCAATAGCTGAGTCAGCGGTTTCTTCTGGCTCTGCTCCCCGACGACGCAACACTGCGCGGACGCGGGCAATGAGCTCTCGCGCGGAATACGGCTTAGTAACGTAGTCGTCTGCACCGAGTTCTAGACCGAGCACCTTATCAATTTCTGAATCTTTAGCGGTCAACATGATGATAGGTACCGCGGAAGTTGCACGAATCTGCTTGCAAACTTCCATACCGGACTGCCCAGGAAGCATGACATCCAACAGCACGAGATCCGCACCAGCACGCTCAAACTCGGTGACCGCGTCGATACCGTTATCGACGACTTGAACGTCGAACCCTTCGCGTCCCAGCATAAATGCAAGCGGTTCGCTCAATGATTCTTCGTCTTCAACAACCAAGATTCTGGTCATTACAGTCCTTTATGTACAGGGCAGCAGAAACTGCCGATGGATTGATGTTGTTATTCTACGTAGAGATTCCTAAGCAGGAGCGGAGGTCTCTAACAAGTCTTGTTCTGTGACGCGGTCTACCGCTGGGATAGAGAGGGTAAAGGTAGAGCCTTCACCGGGAACCGACCACAAAGTAATTTCGCCACTGTGCTGCGCTACCACGTGTTTGACGATGCTTAGCCCCAGCCCGGTTCCACCTGTTTGACGGGAACGTGCGGGGTCAACGCGGTAAAACCTTTCAAAGATGCGGTCCTGCTCGTCCTCAGGAATACCGGGACCTTGATCCTTAATAGAAATCTTGATGGCATCATCACGCTGGGTAATGCCGATACCGACTTTAGTGTTCTCTGGTGAGTAACGGATGGCGTTTTCAATCAGATTGCGCACCGCTGTTCCCAGCAGCTCGCGGTCGCCGTATACAGGACGCGTCGCTGAGCCACCCACCTGGAGCTGGATTGACTTGTCTTCAGCCGTCAGACGGTTTCGGTCAACGGATTCTGCCACCAGATTATTGATATCTACCAACTGGGACTGGCGGACAACGTCGGTGGACTGCAAACGAGAGAGCTCGATAATGTCCTGCACGAGTGCACTCAACCGTTTAGCTTCTTTTTGGAGCTTCTTCGTAAAGTGCGCAACCGCCTCTGGGTCATCGGCTGAGGCCTCAATAGCCTCGCTCATCAAGCTCACCGCACCCACGGGGGTCTTCAACTCGTGCGACACATTCGCCACAAAGTCGCTTCGCACCGCCTGTGCGCGTGCGATCTCAGTGCGGTCATCTGCCAGCACCAAGATGTACTCATCGCCCACCGGCGCAACCCGCAAATCAACGACCAATTGATGACGCTTACTGGGGCCACCACGCGTAATGTGAATCTCGCGCTCCTGGATAATACCCTTAGCGCGCACCGTGTGAATCATCTTGATGAGATCATCAGAAATCACTGTATGACCACGCACCAAACCCATAGCGTACGCACCGGGCGACGCCTGCACAACGCCATCGACGGCGTCCACCACAACATAGGCTCTGCCAATAACAGCCAGAACTTCAGCGGCACCGTCAGAGAGAGTTGGCTCCTCGACATCTGCCCAGCCCGCTCGCTCACGGTCACTTTTACGCACTGCCCACAGGCTGACAAATCCCAGAGCCAACCCGATAACACCAGAAATAATTGCAAGTAGGGTTGGATTCACCCCTTTAGCTTATGCACAGACGACCTGAAATCCCAATAAAACCTCAGGCTTTTAGTAACGGTTCAGCTAACGTTCACCTCGATACATCTTGCTGTTTACACGAACCTGCAAAAATCGGTATGAAATGCTGAGCATTTTTGTACACAAAATGCTCCTTAAGAAAAACCTTCATGAAAGGACGCTTGAAACCGTGCGCAAAGTCTTTCAGACAGAACTCCAACACGTCAACGAAGAACTCACCCAGATTGCAACCCTGGTAGAGCAAGCTCTCATCCAGGCCAGCTCATCGTTCCTCAACGCTGATGTTCAAGAGGCAGAAGAAGTTATCTCAAATGACGCCCGCATCGACTTTTTGCAAAACCAGTTGGACGAGCGTTCTATCGACATTCTCGCTTTGCAGGGTCCCGTCGCATCCGACCTGCGCATGATTGTGGGAACCCTGCGCATGAGCTCTTCGCTGGAGCGTATGGGCGATCTTGCCCGCCACGTTGCCCAAATCGCTCGTATGCGTTTTCCCGACAAAGCACTGCCAGATTCCATCGTGCCGATTTTTGAAGAAATCATTGAATGCGACAAGAAAATCATCAAGAACGTTATCCAGCTTCTTGAGACTCGCGACCTCGCGTACGTTGATGCTATTTCAACCGCTAAAATCCGCATCAATGAACTACACCAGAGTGTCTTTGACGCTCTAGCAGCTGAAGAGTGGGGCCACAACGCCCAGGTAACAATAGATGTCACTCTTGCCTCCCGCTACCTCGAACGATTCGGTGACCACGGCGTTTCTGTAGCACGCAAGGTAACCTACTTGGTTACCGGCGACTGGAACACGCTTTCATAAGCACGACGCTAATTCTGTAGCGGTTCAGCGATAAACACTCAGGGGTGGCAGGTTACGACCTACCACCCCTGAGCTATATCTCAAGAAAATTCAGCGCACCTTTTCCGGCACCAGCTGAAGTTTGTGGGAGCCTCTTTCCCTACCTCTCAAACTCAAGAGCCTTCACGCCGGCAGTGCGCTCAATCCACGGCACGAACGGCGCTAACTGCATACTTCCGGATACCTCGTTCGGGTAGAAATCTGCAACATGAGAGCCCGTCACGTTGACACCCACTAACTGGTCGTTGACGAAGAAAGGTCCGCCGGAATCTCCGTGGTTCGATATTCCATCAATGCCTTTGAGCTTGTAACAGTATTCCACTACCTATCGTGACCGGTATACACCTGCTCCACCTGCGCACGACGCAACCAGTCCATTGTTTTTCCCTCAAACCCGCGTCCGTAACCGTAGATAAATCCAGTCTGGCCAGCGGTGAATTTGAGGTTCTTGGCGAGCCGTGCATAGTTCGGCAACTTGTGAGAGGCACTCAGACGGATCAAAGCTAAGTCGGCATCATTTGACTCCACGTAATTCTGAGAAGAGATAGCCTGCCCCGGGTTCTGCTTGTCATTGGAGTAGAAAACGGAGATACCGTCGGGAGTCTTCGCGTCCTCGGTGCAGTGCGCAGCGGTGAGCACCCACTCGGCGTTGAGAGCCGTTCCCGTGCAACGGGTTGGCTTTTTGCCCTCGTCTTGGGGAATAACCAGTTGAACGATATAGGGCGAATTAGTCTTTTCGCCGCCGGTGATGGCGAAGGACGCTGGCGCTCATCGCTAATGTTTTGCGGGCAAAGGAACTTTTACGTATTGAATTATTGAGAACCATTCTCAAATTATAGAACTAGGAACGCACCTCAACACAATAAAAAAGCAGTGTCTCTCATTTTCACTGGAGAAAATGAGAGACACTGCTTTTGAGATAAAAAGCTCTACGCCTTACTTCTTACCCTGGTTAGCAACAGCCTTGATGGCTTCCTTAGCTGCCTCGGGGTCAAGGTACTCGCCAGCCTTGGTGGGCTTGAAGTTCTCGTCCAGCTCGTAGTACAGCGGAATACCGGTAGGAATGTTAACACCTACGATGTCATCGTCTGAGATGCCTTCGAGGTTCTTAACCAGTGCACGCAGTGAGTTACCGTGTGCAGCAACCAGGACGGTCTTGCCTAACTCGAGATCGGGCTTGATGTCTGACTCCCAGTAAGGAAGCATGCGCTCAAGAACGTCCTTTAAGCACTCGGTGCGAGGAGCGTTCTCAATGTCAGCGTAACGAGGATCGTTAGCCTGTGAGAACTCATCGTTGTCATCGATAGCAGGAGGTGGCACGTCGTATGAGCGACGCCAAGTCATGAACTGCTCTTCACCGTACTTCTCAAGGGTCTCAGCCTTGTCCTTGCCCTGAAGCGCACCGTAGTGGCGCTCGTTCAAGCGCCAGTTGCGCTTTACGGGAATCCACAGGCGGTCTGCTGCATCCAGCGCCAGGTTAGCGGTGTTAATAGCGCGACGCTGCAGTGAAGTGTGTACAACATCGGGAAGGATGCCGCGCTCCTTAAGAAGCTCGCCACCTCGCTTAGCTTCTGCCTGGCCCTTTTCGGTGAGTGCAACATCTACCCAACCGGTGAAAAGGTTCTTTTCGTTCCAGTCTGACTGTCCGTGACGGAGCAATACTAATTTATAAGTCATGGACTCATTATCTCACTGAAACCCCACACAATGGAAGTAAAACCAACCTTAAATCCAAACAAACGCCACACGTTTTAAAAAGACTTACCCCGCCCGAAATTGCCGTTTGGAGTATAAAACATACCCACCATGGCGATTTCACACGGGGTAAAGCCACTAAAAATAAAGGACGCTAGCGGCGGCGTCGCACAGCCACAGCGGGGCGGACGTCCGCTAAAAACACACCGGCAGCGGTCGTTGCAATCAGCATAATAAACAGCGACGAATGACCGATTCGAGCAACCATCAAAAAATTCAGCACAAGCGCTACAGCACTTGCACCGGTTACTGCCATCCAGAATTTCTTGGTGCGCTTAAAAGCTGACTCGTACGCGTAATCGGTAGCTCGCAAAGCCTCAATGAAGGCATAAACTCCCATGCCACAAAAAATTGCGGCCATTGCGAACTCAACAACTAGCTGAACATAGTAAATAAGAAGAAGAGGACTCACAGAACTAATCTACCGTTTACTTGCCCAGTACCGAAAGTGCGCGGGTGAGGTCAGCGTAGAGATCCTCAACATCTTCAATGCCCACGGACAGACGCAACAGGGACTCAGGGATAGAGTGCGGCTCAGCACCGTGACGACGACGACGCTCCACTAGAGATTCCACACCGCCCAAGCTAGTTGCCGGCGTCCAAATCTTCAAAGCTTTAACGACCTCATCGGTTTGCGCGGCATCCGCATCGAGGGTGATAGACAGAACCGACCCGAAAAGATTCATCTGCGCCGCCGCACGTTCATAGCCCGGATCGCTTTCAAGACCGGGGTAACGCACAGCGCGAACCGCCGGATGCTCGCTCAAACGCCGCGCCAACACCAGTGCAGAGTCAGATGCCTGTTTGACGCGAAGCGCCATGGTACGCACACCGCGAAGGCCCAGCCACGCCTCAAAAGGACCGGCAATTGCGCCGTTCGTCGTGCGATGCGCGTGCATTGCCGCGCGCAAAACCTCGTGAGAAGTCACCGCAATACCCAACAACACATCGGAGTGACCGGCAATCGACTTGGTCGCTGAATGAACAACAACATCTGCACCGAGAGTCAGCGGCTGCTGACCCAGCGGAGTAGCGAACGTATTATCAACGGCACTGACAATTCCAAGACGCTTTGCGGCACTCAAAATCGCGGGCAAGTCACCCACCTCGAGCATGGGATTGGTGGGGCTTTCCATCCAGAGAAGCACCTTCGGCGCCGCGTAGTTAACGTTCTCAGGCGTCGTACCGCGTTCAGCAGCCGCAGCCTCAAGCTCAGCAATCACAGACTCAGTATTCTCAAGGTCTAAACGCACCAGCTTGGCAATACCGCGAGCCTCAAGATTCTTAGCCAAAGTAACAGATGCCATGTAAGTGTGGGCTGGCATCAAAATGGTAGAGCCAACAGGCACAAGATCTTGAACCGCAGCAATCGCAGCCATACCTGAGGCAAACACCAATCCCGGCAAGGTGGCACCTTCAAGATCAGCGATAACCTCTTCAAGACCGTCCCAACTATCGTTAGAAAAACGGGCGTAGGTGCTGATATCAGAACTACCCAGCTGATAGAAGGTCGAAGACATCGTAATGGGCGGGTTCACCGGCGCATTTTCAACGTGTGCAGGACGCCCACCGGCAACGACGCGCGTCTGCGGGGATAGGTTGTTCTCAAGATTATTCTGTTCACTCATGTATTTACTGTAAGACAGGTAGCGTGTGCAATGCGATGAAAGCTCAATAAATGTTCATGCGGCAGGCCGAGTAACGAAGCCACGGCAACAAAACCCGGGCGCAGCGTCCTCGCCTCTTCTTGATACCCTTAACAGCGTGAACAACGCGCTCAACTTTGAACCAAACACCGCAGACAACCGTGACTACCCCGGACTCTTTATCGTCTTTGAAGGCGGTGACGGCTCGGGTAAATCAACGCAGGTTAAGCTACTCGCTGAGGCCCTGAAGAACACGCATCCTGATATCGTCGTTACCCGCGAGCCCGGCGGCACAGATATTGGCGAGAAGCTTCGCTCCCTCGTGCTCGAACACGGTCACGGCGAGGTGGACGCCCACACTGAGGCTCTTATTTTTGCGGCGTCTCGCGCGGCACTGGCTCACCAGCTGATTCAACCTACGCTAGAGCGCGGCGGCATCGTTCTATGCGATCGCTACATTGATTCTTCTGCCGCCTATCAGGGCGCAGGACGCCAACTGGGCATCGAAAACGTAGTCAATTTGAGCCTGTGGGCAACCGAGAACCTCACCCCCGATCTCACCATTTTGTTGGATGTTCCGTTGGATGCAGGACGCGCGCGCACCGATGCTCGCGGGGCAGCTGACCGCATGGAATCAGAACCCGATACGTTCCACACTGTTCTCCACCAGACCTTTAGTACCCTTGCGGCTCAGAACCCTGAACGATACGCCGTCATCGATGGCACTGGAAGCATCGCCGAAGTTCATGCCCAAGTACTATCAGCCGTGCACACTAAACTTCAGGAGCAAGAATGAGCGTGTGGGAATCCCTGATCGGCCAGGGCGCCGTAGTTGAGCAGTTGCGCCGCGCCGCCGCTCTAGACACCCCCACTCATGCCTGGCTTTTTAGCGGCCCCGCAGGTTCAGGACGCGAGGACGCGGCACTCGCCTTCGCTGCCGCTCTTTTGTGCGACCAGCCCAACCCCGCCGATCGCGGATGCGGGCAGTGTAAGTCCTGCACCACCGTGCTCAGCGGCAGCCACGCCGACCTCACGCGTTTTCGAACTCAAAACGTGAGCATCAAAATTGAAGAAGCCCGCGAACTAGTCACCCGCGCGCAGGACCGTCCCTCCGTAGGACGCTGGCGCGTCATCATTCTCGAAGATGCAAACCGTATGCCGGAGAGAACCTCCAATGTGCTGCTCAAAGCAATCGAAGAGCCACCACCCCATACCATCTGGTTGCTCACTTCACCGAGCGCATCCGACGTTCTCATCACTATCCGCTCACGCTGCCGACCGGTAAAGCTGAGGATTCCCCCGGTTGCTGATATCGCATCTTTGCTGATTACCCGGCACGGAGTTGAGCCGGCACTCGCTGAACACGCCGCACGACTTTCTCAAGGCAACATTGAAACCGCTTTGCGTCTGTCTACCAGCACCGATGCCGCCGACGCCCGCGCACGCCGCGAAGAGGTAGTGGGTATTCCTTTGCGTCTGCGCTCAGCATCAGCAGCAATTGGCGCAGCCGACCGCCTGATTACCATTGCTGAAGAAGAAGCCGACGCGGACGCGTCCTCCCGCAACGAAGCCGAATTGCAGGCACTCCGCGACGCTTTAGGCATTGCTGAAGGCGAGCGCGTTACTCCGGCGATGCGAGCTCAAGTTCGTCAGCTTGAAGAGGATCAAAAACGCCGAGCACGCCGTATTCAAACCGATACGCTCGACCGTTTTTTGGTGGATTTGCAGACGTTTTACCGCGATGTGCTCACCCTTCAGCTGGGGACAGGCGCGCAGTTGGTGAACGCGCATCTTGCGCAGCAACTCACGCAGTACGCGGGTGATACCCGCCCCGAAACAACGCTGGCACACCTTGACACCATCGCGGTTACCCGACGCCGCATCACCACGAACGCCAGCGCACGGCTCATGTTCGAGGCAATGATGACAGCGCTGATGAAGCGGTAGAGCATCATCATGTGTAAGTTCAAGAAGGTCTTACAAGGAAAAGAGCTTTATCTAGATATCCCTCCTCAGCTCATCAGTGAAGACATACGTACTTTACTTGAGCTTGAAGTAGAAGAGTTATCGACTGTTTTCGGATGCGAAGTTTATTTTCAAAAACCACCCGCTTATGCTCCGCGTTGGATTTTTCGACCTCGTCACCAAGGTATGGATGCCGCAGAATTAGAGTGGTTTCCGGGTACAAAAGCTCTAATTTCGTATGCAGACAATGAAGACGAGGCACTTCAAACGTTTAGTCTTTTGCACACTCGTGCTCGTACTGATAAAAACTCGGTGGAATACAGCCCTCCGTGTACTACGCAAGAAGCTGCATATTTAATACGCGATGAACTTCTCAATACTTTTCCCTCTTTCGAGCTACGAAAGATTAACCCCGTGCAGTGGGCCAAACAGTTTGATGAACCTGCCCCAAAGGATTGGAATGAATTCAAGTATTGGGCGCAGAAATTAATTGCTCAATTGCAGGATGCACACACATCAATCATCGAAAATCGTTTCTCGGGATTTGTCCCTCCTTACAGAGGCCGTCTCTATGAAACGGGCATCATTCTGGATAGGGTGCCTTTCAACAGTGATGCTGACCAAGCAGGTGTAGCACCCGGGTGGATGGTTAGAGTCGAAGATTCCCTGCGTTGGCTTACGACAACTGGTGCTACACCTCAGCAATACCGTCAGATAGCTGCTAGAAAAGCATTAACGGTAAACCATGATTATCAACGATTTACCGCTTTTAGCCCGAACGGTTCTTAACAGATTTCGTGGGATGAGAATCCGCAACACCTCATTCTCAGGGATATAGTTGACGTCAATCAGATGGATGATTGTATTACCTATATAGGGCTACGCTCTTTTTCACCTGTGCCGGGGCTTTTATCTCTCTTTAAAGACGTCTGCGCAAGCTCCTCAAAATATTCACATATGCTTCTAGATCTCCGAGGCAACGTGGGTGGAAGTATAGTATTAGCGCGCGAACTTCAGTCCCTTTTCTTGCGTGAAAAACGCAGATTGGTTCAGCCTCATTCACTGACGGATGCGGACATCTCGGACCAGTATTCGCTCGGTACGCTTGTCCTTCTTCAAACGCGCGATGGCTCGGAACACTCGAGATTCTGATTGACTCCATGACATACAGTGCAGCAGAAAATTTTATCCTTGGGTTGAAGGGGCTTTCCCACGTTTCTGTTCGCGGCGAACGCACCGGTGGTGGTAGCGGACGTCCCCGCTCAGTGCCCATAGGGCCAGACCTTTCACTTCGTATTAGCACCGCTAGAACCTTTGAGAAAGGTGGTTCTCCCGTTGAGCATTTCGGTATCGAACCAGATGTTGCAGAGCCACTGAGCTAAGTGACTTTTCTTCTCTACTGCCTATAGCCCACCAGCTTAATTGGCTCACCCGCATCCAAGGAGGCCGGTACATCTATGATGCGCTGGTTGCTTGAACCGCGGAAGGCCAGGTTCGAGCTATAGCGCGACTGGATGAATGGTCCGTCCACTAGAACATCGAGGCGACGCAGGAGTTCCAGCTGGTCTTCTCGCCCCGCGCTCATGGATGCCTGCAGCTGCTCCCAGGTGTAGCCTGTCCACGCCCATACGGTTTTAGTCGGCAGTCGCTCACGCACCTTGCGCACCAGCTGTAAACACACGCTCGTATTGAGCAGGGGTTCCCCTCCCAGCAGGCTCAGTCCGGCTACATACGGTTTCGCAAGATCCTCCAAGATTCTGTCTTCAAGCTCCTGGGTGTAGAGGTTTCCGTAGCGAAAGCTCTGTGCAACTTGGTTATAGCACCCCACGCAGCGAAAAGGGCAGCCCGAGACGTACAGAGCGCACCGAACGCCCGGGCCGTCCACGAAAGTAAACGGCTTGTAGTCCGCCACCATTGACCGGCTCAAGCGCGCCGACGACCAGCTACCATCAACGGGCGGAAGGCTTCTTGGGCCATCAGTGATTTCTTGTAATTTCATCTTTTCTCTCACCAAAACGGTTGTCTCTCGGCGGGAAAGCACCGAGCAGCTAACCCGCGTCCTTCGCCATATGCTTGACGCGATTAATGATTTCAGTGTGACGCCCGTGCACCATAGGACGCTTGACCGGATTGCCCAGGTACCCGCAGGTGCGCTTGACGACATCGCATGTATCGGGATTGGTGTTGCCACAGTCGGGACATCTAAAACCGTCGGCAGTCGGGGCGAACTCGCCTTCAAACGAGCATTCGTAGCACTTATCAATCGGGGTGTTAGTGCCCAGGTACGCTACACGGTCGTAGGCAAAATCCCAGACAGCTTCTAGGGCTTGGGTATTGTGAGTCAGCTGAGGGTACTCGCAGTAGTGAATAAACCCGCCGGATGCGTAGACCGGGTAGTCCTTCTCAAACTCCAATTTTTCAAAGGGCGTGTAATTCTTGCGGATATCGAGGTGATAAGAGTTGGTGTAGTAGTCCTTATCCGTCACATCGGTGACAGACCCAAAACGCTCCTTATCGAGGCGACAGAACCTATCAGTCAGTGACTCTGATGGCGTTGAGTACACCGAATACCAAGGCCCGTTTGCCTGGTTTTCACGCCTGGTGCTGGCTTTCAGACGTTCTAGAATTTCTAAGCTGAACTGCTTTGCCTGCGCATTTTTCTCCCACGCGGGGCCAAAGAACAACGCGACGGTTTCGTAAATACCGATATAGCCCAAGGACGCGGTGGCTCGCCCATTGTCGAAGAACTGGTCGATGCTCTCCCCCTCGCTCGCGCGAATCCCAAAGGCGCCGTGTTTGTAAAGAATGGGTGCATTGTCAATGAGTGCTTCGCGGCAGCGTTCAACGCGGTAGCGCAAGGCACCCATGGCAAGCTCAACGCGTTCTTCGAAGATACGCCAGAAAGAAGCGATAGCTTGCTGACGTTCTTTATCACTGAGATTTTCTGCCGCGGCCTGTCCCGCAATAACCTGCGCGCTTGCGGTTTCAAGAGCAATACGAGGCAGGTTCACCGTCACTACCCCAAGGTTCATGCGTCCGGAGTTAACCTCAGCACCTGATGCGTCCGTCCAGCCCTGCAAGAAGGAGCGGCACCCCATAGGGGTCTTATAGCTGCCGGTAATCTCGATCAGCTTTTCATAATTAATAACGTCGGGATACATGCGCTGGGTGGAGCATTTCAGGGCAAGCTGTTTGATGTCGTAATTGGGGTCGGCAACTTCAAGGTTTGTACCGCGTTTGAGGCCAAAGACAAGCTTGGGGAAAATTGCCGTGTGCCCGTCACTCCCAATGCCGTCCAAACGCACCTGCAAAATCGCTTTTTGAATCTCACGCTCCCACACACCTGTGCCCACTCCGAATCCGAGCGTCACGAATGGCGTCTGGCCATTTGAGGAGTACAGAGTGTTGACCTCGTACTCGAGGGACTGCATAGCGTCATAGATATCTTTGCGGTCTTAGCCGTGGCGAACCCTGCGGCATCGGAAATACTCCATGTGGATGCCTCTACAAGATGCTTTTCGTAGTTGAGAGAGGCGTAGGGGGCTAGAACCTCGTCGATACGGTCAACGGAGCATCCGCCGTACTGGGAGCTCGCAACGTTAGCGATAATTTGGGCAATCTGCGCGGTAGCGGTCTGGATAGATTTTGGTGACTCGACGTGGGCGTTACCGATGGTAAACCCGCCAGAGAGCATGCCTGCGATATCGATAAGGCAGCAGTTCGTCATCGGCTCAAAAGGAGAATAATCCAGGTCATGAAAATGGATATCACCGTCTAAGTGTGCCTGGGCAATCTCGCCCGGAAGCATACGAGTTAGCGCGTACGCTTTGGCAACCGCACCCGCTGTGAGATCACGCTGGGTGTTGAAAACAGTGGCATCTTTATTGGCGTTCTCGTGCACAATAGCGCTATCACCCGCCCGGAGATTCTCAATAGCCGCTTCGATAGCACCTGATTTTTTCAACAACATCTAGTGGACTCCTTAAATTTCAACCACTAGATATAGTATTTTTACCGTTTCTGGGCTTTAGCCACAGAATGTCTACGCGTTGATTGAGGTTCTCTAGGTACAACAAACCTTTAGCTTGTCTTGATGCGAAAACCCGCGAGCGCGTATTTGCTGTGTAAAGCAAAACTGACAGCAAATTTTTTACGAGCTAACAGACGGCGCGTCATATTCACCCCACTCGTTGCAGACCACGAACATCTGAGGGCTAAGATAACCTCATACCCCAAAGTACCCCAGCACCGCTAGCGCATATCACACCGCTCCAACAACTAAAAGCCGGCAAACTAGCCATTCGCTTGCCTCAGCTTTTCATCGGTCTGATAGGGTTCGGTTTCTCATGCGCACTCATCATTGAATCGGGTCTCGGTGCTATGAGCTGGGATGTGCTCACCCTAGGTCTAGTTGAGAAAACAGGGTTAAGCTACGGCGCACTAACAGTCATCACGTCTTTTGTGGTGCTGTTACTGTGGATTCCGCTGAAAGAAATGCCGGGTCTCGGAACTATCGCTAACGCCGTTCTGGTCGGAATTTCCGCTGATATCGCACTGCGTTTTATTCCTGCCCCGAGCAACCTCCCAATGCAGTGGGCCTACGTCATTCTTGCAATTCTTGCTTTTAGTTTCTTTGACGCGCTATATATCGGCTCAGTTTGGATCAGGACCAAGAGACGGTCTGATGACGGGGCTCATGCGCATCACCGGGAAACCTGCCGGAATCATCCGCACAGTCCTTGAAGTTACCGTTGTCATTATCGGCATACTCATGGGCGGACAATTCGGCCCGGGAACCATTTTGCTTTCGCTCACGGTTGGCCCCATCATCGGCTATTTTCTTCCCAAAGTCACCGTGCGATTAGAACCTAAAACCCGCGTCCCGCGCTAAAACTTCACCATGTAAAAAGGTGGCACCTTCTCAGTGAAGATGCCACCTTTTGAGTTTGCCGTTCAACGACTAGTTTCTAAAGCCATGCACGGGTGAAGGAATACGGCCGGTACGTGCGATAAAAGCCTCAGCACTCGGTGAGTGAGTGGGCATAACCGGCGCGCGTCCTAGCAAACCGCCGAACTCCACCATGTCACCAATTTCAAGACCCACGGCAGGAATCAAGCGAACCGCGGTAGTCTTGTGGTTCATCACGCCAATAGCGGCCTCGTCTGCAATCATGGCTGAAATAGTGGACGCGGTAGTGCCACCGGGAATTGCCACCATGTCCAGACCAACGGAGCAGATCGCCGTCATCGCTTCAAGCTTATCCAAGCTGATTTTGCCAGCCGCTGCGGATGCGATCATACCGATATCTTCTGAAATCGGGATGAAGGAGCCCGACAGACCGCCCACGTGCGAGCACGCCATCAGGCCGCCCTTCTTCACCGCGTCGTTCAGCAAGGCAAGCGCCGCCACAGTACCGTGTGTGCCAACGGTTTCAAGGCCCATTTCTTCTAGGACGTGCGCAACGGAGTCACCAACCTCAGCGGTTGGTGCCAGCGAGAGGTCAACGATACCGAACTCAACGCCTAGACGCTTTGCCGCCATCGTTCCAACCAACTGGCCCATGCGGGTGACCTTAAACGCCGCCTTTTTGATAGCCTCTGCGCACTCGTCAAAGCTTTCACCGCGCACTTTCTCCAGCGCACGCTTGATAACACCGGGGCCAGAAACACCTACCGAAATCACGGTGTCAGCCTCCTGCACACCGTGAAAAGCGCCCGCCATGAAGGGGTTATCGCTCACAGCATTAGCAAAGACAACCAGCTTAGAGCACCCAAAACCGTGCTGGTCAGCGGAAAGATCTGCGGTTTCGCGAATAACCTCTCCCATACGCTTAACCGCGCTCATGTTAATACCGGCACGCGATGAGCCGATATTCACCGATGAGCACACCACGTCAGTCTCACAGAGCGCGCGCGGAATCGAAGACATCAAAATCTCATCGGCAGGAGTTGCGCCCTTATCAACCAGCGCTGAAAACCCACCGATAAAGTTCACGTCCACAGCCTTTGCTGCAGCGTCTAACGTCTTTGCGAACTCAACATAATCGGTGTCGCTTGAAGCACCCGCCACCAAAGCAATCGGAGTTACCGAAATACGCTTATTAATAATCGGGATTCCCAGCTCAGCTTCAATGCCAGCGCACACCTCAACTAGCTTTTCGGCACGAGAGGTAATTTTGTCGTAAATCTTCTGACGCGCTTTTTCACCGTCAGAATCGGCACAATCCAAAAGAGAAATGCCCATGGTCACGGTTCGGATGTCGAGTTTGTCTTCCTCGATCATCTGAATAGTTTCAAGAATATTTGCGTTTGAATCAGTCAACACAGTGATGCCCTCCTTACAGCGAGTGCATCGCTTTGAAGATGGCCTCAGACTGGATGCGCACCTTAACCTTCTGTGCCTCACCAACCTTCTTCATCGCGTCCTGCAAATCAGCCAGGTTCTGAGTGTTCTCGTCAAATGAACACTGCATAATCATGGTGAAGTATTCGTCCATCAGTGACTGCGAGACGTTTTCGATGTTAACGTCCTGTCGGGTGAGCTCGGTTGCCACAGCGCCCACGATACCGGTGTGATCCAGGCCGGTCACGGTCAAGATAATTTTCATGATCACTTTCTTCCTCATTGAAAAACGATTGCTTGCATATACAACCATGATAAGCAGAACACACCGCTCCCCCGCCACTTTTGTTTCTATGGTGGACGGTGCACTTTAGAGGATGCAGCTCACAACTGTTGAGTTTTATGACTGTTGCCTAGTCAGAGACTGAAAGAGATGACTAGGGTGGACGCATGCTTATTACCGGTTTGTTAGTTGGCGCTGCCTTTGGTTTCGTGCTACAGCGCGGGCGCTTTTGCATTACTGGCGCCTTTCGAGATGTGTGGGTCTCTAAAAATTCTTGGTGGCTCGCCGCTCTCTTTGTAGCGATTTCTGTGCAAGCTATTGGGCTTGCTGCCTTCAATACCTTTGGAATTCTTCCCACCGACTCTGTTGCAAGCGCGTTTGCGCCGTTTGCGACTATTGCCGGCGGGTTCATCTTTGGCTTCGGTATTTTGATGGCTGGCGGATGCGCGACAGGCACCTATTATCGTGCAGGTGAAGGCCTCGTGGGTTCTTGGTTTGCTTTGATTTTCTACGCACTTTTTGCAGCAATGTTCAAAACTGGCCCTTTTGCGCAGAGCACCGCTCTTGTCCGCAACTGGGGTGTCACGGAAAATGCGACGATCTACCAGTCACTCGGTATTTCAGCGTGGGTGCTGGTAGCTGTCTTATTGGCAGTAACCGGCTGGTGGACCTACCGTAACCTCACGCGTCCTAAGTTGCCAATGGCGACGTTGCCTCCTGAAAAGACCGGTGTTGCGCACCTACTCTTTGAAAAAGCATGGAACCCCTATATCACCGCTATCTTGATTGGTCTGATTGCTCTTGCCGCCTGGCCGCTGAGCTGGGTCGCAGGACGCAAATGGGGACTGGGCATCACCGGCCCTAGCTCTAACATCGCAGGCTACCTCACTACCGGCAACGTAGAACTCGTTGACTGGGGCGTATTCTTAGTGCTCGGCATTCTAGTAGGGTCATTCATTGCCGCTAAAGCCAGTGGCGAATTCAAGGTTCGCGTCCCCGATTCAAAGACCATTGTTAAATCGATTATTGGCGGTGCCCTCATGGGCTGGGGCGCTTCCTGGGCTGGCGGATGCACCATCGGCAACGGCCTCGTTGAAACCTCCATGTTCTCCTGGCAGGGCTGGATCGGTCTCATCGCAATGATTCTGGGCACCGGCGCCGCCGCCAAAATCTTCATCATGCCGCGTAAAGTTGGCAACCCCGCAGCATCCTAAAAATTCTGAAAGATAAGGAAAACACTCATGGCACAGCGTGTACTTGAAACCGACGGCTTGGTCTGTCCCTTTCCCGTCCAAGAAGCTAAGGCAGCTATGGAAGAAATGAATCCCGGCGACGAGCTCGTCATCAACTTTGACTGCACCCAGGGCACCGAAGCTATCCCGCGCTGGGCGGCCGAAAGCGGTTACGGCACCAAAGACTTTCGCAAGCGCGGCCCCGCTGAATGGAGCATCACCGTTATCAAGGCGTAAGCATTGAAAGAGCACAAAGGGCGGTCGAAAACGTTGAAAGTTTTCGACCGCCCTTTGTGCGCGATAGCTTAGCGATGCGTGGCGATGTAGAGCTCGCCGCATCCTGAAATTCTTGTAGTTACAGGCTCACCGATGTGCATCACTGACTCGGTACCGGTGACCTCAAAACTTTCATCACCGGTAGACACGGTAACGTTGCCCCCGACACTCAGCAAAGTAGAAGTGCCCTCAAACGTATAGTCCACAGGCTGATTTTCAACGCGAATACGGGTCACGCTCAGACGCTCATCCCACATGGCATACACGCCGGTACTCTCGTTCACGGGCTGAGCGCGCTTAATCGTGGGGGCATCCTGATCCGTTGCCAGCACCTTAATAAGCTCTTCAGTATCAATGTGCTTAGGAGTAAGACCGGCTCGCATCACGTTATCTGACGGGTTCATCAGCTCAATAGCGGTACCCTCAACGTAGGCATGCACCTGCCCATCGGGAGTAAAGGCAGAATCACCCGGGGAAAGTTCAATAAAATTCATGACAAAAGCAACGAGCAGACCCTGATCGCCGGGATGCTTGAGGCTCACCAGTTGCACCAGCTCAGCCGCTTTTCGCACCAGCTCACTGGCATCCTGCCCCTGCGTAATCTCAACAGATGCGCGCAGTAAGTCGTTCACTGCTTTTTGCGCTGCTTGCTGGTCCAAACGCAGGATGCTGGTCAGCAGTGCCTTAGCATCCTTGACCGGCAGTAAGCCTTTGAGCCAACCAGCGTCAAACGCGACAGCAAGCTCTTCAAGCTGCGCAGAATCACGCACACCCGTCAAAATCTTTACATCAGAAACAGCGATAACGGTCTCAGGCTTAGAAAACTGATCCTTGTAATTACGATGCGGCGCATCCAAAGCAATGCCGCGCGCGTTTTCGTCGGCAAAACCAGCCTGCGCCTGCTCATCGGTCGGGTGAACCTGAATAGACAACGGAGCATCAATAGCAAGAATCTTAAAAAGATACGGGAAAGTATCGCACGAGCGGTTTTTACCCAAAAAAGTATCAGGATTATTCTCGACCAAAACATTCAATGCCGTGGAATCACCGGCATACTCAGCAACAGAAGGTGCCGAAGGATGCGCACCAACCCACACCTCAGCCTCAGGCTGATCCGTAGGCGCTGGAACACCTCGCATCTGCGCTAAAACAGTGTGAGAACCCCACGCATAATTTTGAATTGGATTATTCAGTCGAAACAATTCACCCATAGCTTTAATCCAATCATAGACGTGAGTTCTCAATCATATTTAAGCACCTTGAAAAAGGCGTGTTTATCACCATAATAGTGTGCTTTACCCGAGCAAACCTTATATGCACCGATAGAATCAATATTTATGAGCACTGTAGATTTGAATACTTCTTTTAAAGCGTATGATGTTCGCGGCATCGTTGGGCAGACCATTACCGCTGAAACCGTACGCGCAACCGGCGCCGCTTTCGTTGACGTCATGGAACTAGCGGGAAAGACCGTTCTGGTCGGCGGCGATATGCGCCCCTCATCCCCCGAATTCATGGACGCTTTTGCAGCCGGTGCAACTGCTCGCGGTGCAAACGTTGAAAAAATCGGTTTGATTTCAACCGACGAACTCTACTTTGCATGCGGTGTTGAAAATGCTGCGGGCGTCACCTTCACGGCGTCGCATAACCCCGCAGAATACAACGGCATGAAGATGGCTAAAGCAGGAGCTGTTCCGGTTTCATCTGAAACAGGTCTGTACGACATCCGCGACCTTGCGCAGAAGTACCTCAATGACGGTGAGATTCCCGCTGTTGACGCAACCGGCACCGTTACCGAGCGCGACATTCTCAAAGATTACGCACAGTACCTGCGTAACCTCGTTGACCTGAGCGGCATCCGCAAACTCAAAGTTGTAGTGGATGCGGGCAACGGCATGGGCGGCATGACCACCCCCGCAGTTTTGGGCGATGAAATCCTGCCCGCCTTGCCGCTAGAAATCGTTCCCGTGTACTTCGAGCTGGACGGTACCTTCCCCAACCACCCCGCAAACCCGCTGGAGCCTGCAAACCTCGTTGACCTGCAAAAGGCCGTAGTTGAGCACGGCGCAGACATTGGTTTGGCATTCGATGGCGATGCTGACCGCTGCTTCGTCATCGATGAAAAGGGCGAGCCCGTTACCCCCTCAGCTATCACCGCTTTGGTAGCTGAACGCGAAATTGCACGCGCAAAGGCCGAAGGCAACAACGAACCCGTCATCATCTACAACCTGATCACCTCAAAGGCTGTACCCGAACTCGTTGAAAAGCTCGGCGGACGCGCAGTCAAGACCCGCGTAGGCCACTCCTTTATCAAGGCTGTCATGGCATCAGAAAACGGTGTCTTCGGCGGCGAGCACTCAGCTCACTACTACTTCAAAGACTTCTTCAACGCAGACACCGGTATGCTCGCGGCCATGCACGTTCTGGCAGCACTCGGTGAAGTTGACACCCCGCTCAGCGAACTCGGCGCAAAGTACTCGCCCTACGTCGCATCCGGCGAGATCAATTCAGAAATTGAAGACAAAAAGGCAGCTGTTGACCGCGTACGCGAAGCTTTTGCTGATCAGCCCGTGACCGTTGAAGATTCAGACGGCACCACCTTCACTCACACCGAAGAAGGCTGGTGGGCTAACCTGCGTCCGTCAAATACCGAGCCTTTCTTGCGTTTGAACCTTGAGGCGCCGGCCGCATCCACCATGGAACGTGTACGCGACCAGATTCTGGCTCTCGTGCGCGCCTAATTTGACGCGTTGACCTGATTCTAAACCGCCCGGTGAGAATATCTCGCCGGGCGGTTTTGTACACCGGATTTCTCTGCGTACACCGATTATCGATGTACGTGGGGAGAATCAGTGTACGAAGACCCAGCTACACCAGCATGTTGATCAGCGCGATGGTTCCCACCGTAATAATAACGACGCGAAGGACGGGCGCCGGTAGCTTGCGTCCGACCTTAGCTCCCACGAGCCCGCCGAGAGTGGAGCCGACCGCGATGATAATGACAACCGTCCAATCGATGAGCTCCGAAGCACACGAGATAAAGATAAAAGCGGCCAAAAGGTTCACCGCAGAGCACAGAAAATTCTTGAGTGCGTTGAGAGTTTGCAGTGTAATCGCGAGCATCATGCCCAAGGCTCCGACCATCAACACACCTTGCGCAGCACCAAAGTAACCTCCGTACACGCCCAGCAAAAAGACAACAATCCAGGTAAGAATGGGACGCTTCACCGCAATAGGCGTAGACGATAGCGCGGGGTGCGGATGCGAGGTTCCCAGCTTTTCAGCGGTGCGACGTTGTACCCACGGGGTGATCGCCACCATGATGATTCCCAGGAGAATAAGCAGTGGCACGGCAAGATCGAAGACGCTGGAGGGTAAAACTAACAGCAACAGCGCGCCGGTAGCTCCGCCCACAATAGACGCGGGAAGGAGTTTTAAGGCCAGTTTCTTCTGAGCTGCGATTTCACGACGATAGCCCCACACCCCGGAGAGATTGCCTGTAACCAAACCGATGCTGTTAGACATATTGGCGGTTAACGCCGGGAAGCCAAACATCAGCAAAATCGGGAAGGTAATGAGCGTTCCTGAGCCCACGATTACGTTGATAAAGCCAGCCCCGAAGCCTGCCGTCATGATGGCAAGAGCCTGCAGTAGTGTTCCCGCGTCCATCCGTACCTACTCAAATTTTGCCGTGCAATCGTCTTTTTCTAATGTAAAACCTTCACCGCTACTGCGCGTAATACAGAGGAAAAATAACTCCCATTTATGACGTCTCAAGAAGGAAACACCGTAAGCTGTGGGTGAGAACAGCGTTGAAAGAAACACTATGAACCAGTCGCCCGAGAAACCACAGCTGAACCCGTGGGAAGCCAACGACCCTACAAACACTGTGGGGCGTCCTGAACCGCTTCCGCCGTCCCCTAATTTCGTGAGAGCTCGCAATAATAGTGATTGCGCTGGTATGCGCACTGTTTGTAGCAGGACAATTCAACACAACTGTAGAAATAGACGGGCAGACGGTATCGTTCGCTCGTGCTTTCGGTTGGGTAGCTGTACCGTTACTTGGTTTATATTCAACGAGTTCACTAGTTGTGAAAAACCAAAATTCGGGTTTGTTGCCTACTGACTCAGATGAGCAATGGCAAAGTGCCTATGCCAAAAATAGGTGGTTTTCGCTCAAGATGCTCTATGCAGCTTGCATCCCATTAGTTATAGCGATTGTGTTGCTACTGGTACGCCCTCACGGAATGGGATTCTTCTATGAGTTATGTTTTGATCCGCCTCTGGTACTAATACTTATAGGTGCCACAGTTGTTCTTCTCTGGGAGATTACTACTCGCATCAAACGTCACTAGTCGTTCGGCGATAAGAAGTCTCTTTGTGGATTATTCGTAGGGATATCTCAAAGACAAGCGCAGGTTTTGGGGCCTTCTGAATATGTCTCTTTGCATCAGAAATCACGGTATTAAAAGACCGCGGGCACGCAGATAAGCACAACACATCAAGCTCTTCTGCGTGCCCGCGGCACATCTTTTTATTCAGTTATTCTTCAGCCACAGCTACGCGGTTAGGATGCGCGTGCCTGGTCGTGGAGCATCCACTGGTCGGGGCCGAAGATTTCGTACTGAATCTGTTTGCCGGGGACGCCTGCCTCAACGAGTGCTGAGCGGACGTCCTGCATGAAGGGCAGAGGGCCGCAGAGGTAAACGGACGCGTTGGAGGGTACATCGATCTTTGCAACGTCTACGCGGCCAAAGAAGTCGCCCTGGCCTTCTTCACCGAGGAAGGTGATGAGCTTGCCGTTCTTCAGCTTCTCTACAGCGGCCTTGTAGTCGTCCTTGAGCGGCCATGAGTCGTTTGAACGGTCGCCGTGTACCGCTACAACTTCGCGTTCTGAGCCCTTTTCAGCGAGTTCTGAGACGAATGCGAGCATGGGAGTTACGCCGATGCCTGCGCTGAAGAGGTACAGAGGTGCTGACTCATCGTCGCCGAATGCGCCGAGGGTGACATCGCCGTAGGGGTTTGAGATTTCTACGGTGTCGCCTTCTTTAAGGCCGTGCAGGATCTCGGTCATTTCGCCTTCGGGATCAAGCTTGATAGCTACGCGACGCTGGTTCTTCTCTGACGGAAGCAGAGTGAACTGGCGAGGCTGACGCAGGCCGTCCTTTGCCTTGGCGATGATGGAGATGTACTGGCCCGCAACAGCATCGGTCATGGGGGTATCATCAGCAGGTTCGAAGGTTACGTCGATGACACCTTCGCCTGATTCGACGCGCTTGACAAGCTTGAATTCTGATTGCATAACGTCGTTTGCCTGCTGAGCGTAGAGGCCCTTTTCAAGTTTGATGAGGGCATCTGCCATGAGCCAGTAAACTTCGGTCCATGCTTCTGCTACTTCTGCGGTGCAAGCGTCGCCGAGATCTGCTGCGATTGCTTCGAAGAGGTACTTGTAAACGGTGGGGTATTCCTCTTCTTTGAGGCCCAGTGAAGCGTGCTTGTGGGCGACGCGTGAGAGTACTTCGTCGGGGTATGAGTTAGGGTTTTCCACCAGCCATGATGCGAAGACAGCGATTGAGCCTGCCAGTGCGCGGGGCTGGGTACCTTCGAGCTGTGATGAGCGTGAGAACATGCCGTCCATGAGGTCGGGACGCGCTGCGAACATACGCTTGTAGAACTCGGGGGTGATGAAGTTAATGCGTTCTGCAATAACGGGAAGCGTTGCCTCGATGACGGGGCGTGACTTTTCAGATAGCACAATGTCTCCTTAGTGACACTCTGTCTAATAAACTAAAACCCAATTTAGCATATGAAATGCAATATTTTGTTTTAAGAAATATCCGCTTTCTTGTGGTCAGAAAGCGGATTTACTTAGGATGCCAGCGGCAAACGCTTTTCGAGCGGGCCAAGACCGAGTTCCACGAAAACCGGCCCCATTTGCTTCTGATTAGGCAATTCAGCAATGACTATGCCGTCAAGAGAGGTGAAAAAAGCCTCGCGTGCACGAGCCAAGATGCCACGCAACTGACAGGACTGATTCATAGGACACGCAGAGTGACCGCCGGGAGTTTCACACTCGACCATAGCCGTGTCGCCCTCTGTTGCCCTCAAAACAGCACCAATAGTAGCGGCGCGTCCTTTTTCAGAAAGCACGACGCCCCCGGCACGACCGCGGGTAGCTTCTACCCAGCCGCGTCCTGCCAAAAATGCAACAGACTTCGCCACGTGGTTATAGGGCGTACCCACGCCCTCGGCAATCATCTGAGTCGAGAGGCGCTCTTGCCCATCTACCCCAGCCAGGAGCATCAGCACGCGCAGTGAGACATCAGAAAAAGCAGTAAGCCTCATACGCTATAGATTTCCTCTCGAATGGATAGTTCCATACATAAGAATAGTTTTACCTTTGGGATTACCACATACCCCAAATGAGTAACATTGCTTACATTCTTTCACTGTTGTGTTTTTCCTCCACACATATACCCGCATAGGGTCAAATCGACTCCTAAGCCTAGGCTACTAGGCGGTAAGATGCACAGGCGTAGGACGCTACGATCATTTTTTCTATCTCGTATTGCGTCGTGTTCTTACCCACTAGAAGAAAGGATTATCCCGGTGTCGCAGCTCGATAATTCAATCCAGGAACTTTTGCAGATTGAAGGCGCAACCGGCGCAGCTCTGGTAGATATTTCATCAGGCATGGCTCTTGCATCATCAGGTAACCCCGGTTTCGACCTCACCGTTGCAGCAGCAGGCAACTCCAACGTTGTCCGCGCAAAGCTCAAGACCATGAACGATCTCGGTCTTGATCAGAAGATCGAAGACATCATAATCACCCTGGGCAACCAGTACCACCTCATCAACGTACTGAACACCACCGAAACCTCAGGCCTGTTCGTCTACATCGTGCTTGATCGCAACACCGCTAACCTCGCACTGGCACGCCACAAGCTAAACGCGATTTCTTCACGTATCTCCCTGTAATTGGCCCAAAGGTAACCCTTTACCACTCAAGTACAGATACAAAAATCCCGTGCTGATTATTCAGCACGGGATTTTTATTTAAATCTGCTCGCCCAGAACATCTTCCATCAAGGTGTCTTCGTTGGCCTCTTTATTGTTCTGAATGGAGACAATCTGACCGTCTCGCATCACGGCAATGCGATGGCACAGCTCTACGAGTTCGCTCATCTCAGAACCAATAATCATAATTGAGGTGCCGTTAGCGGCAAGGTTCTTGAGCATATCGTAGGTATCGCTACGCGCACCGACGTCAATGCCACGCGTGGGATGGTTCAAAATCAACAAGTCGCACTCGGTGGTCATCCCGCGGGCAAGCGCCACCTTCTGCTGGTCGCCACCGGATAAGTTACCGATTTCTCCCTGAATATTGGTGGTCTTGATGCGCAGACGCTGCACCTGGCTCACCACATCACGCAGAGCGGAAACCTCATGCACAAAACCAGCTTCGTTCGTTTGATCGCCCATTTTAGCGTCCGGGTCGATATCAAGGTTTACGCGGCCCAGAAGCTCCAGGGCGCGCTCACGCTACTCTTCGGCGGGCTTATTGACGTGGTAGGACGCACGGAAAATTGCCTGAGCTACAGTCAGCTCAGGGTCAACCTTGAATTTCTGGCGAATAGAACCGATACCAACAACCATTGCCTCTTCAGGAGTTTCAGCAACGTAGCGCTCGCCAGCAATCGTCATCATACCGCTATCAGGTACGTTGTAGCCTCCGAGAATAGAAATGAGGGTAGATTTGCCCGCACCGTTTTCACCCAGAAGCCCAATAACTTCTCCGCGATCAACGTCAAAATCAACGCCGCGAAGCGCACGGGTGTGACCGTGTGATTTTGTCAGCCCTCGAATGCTGAGCAAATTGTTCACTTCTTGATCTCTCCTTCAAGGACTAATGCCCTAGACCCAACGGTACGAACTCTCTGCGTCGGTGAGGTTGTTACCTCATTTAAGAGTTTTAGTTAGTTTCATTAATGATTTGTTATCACTATAAATTCTACCGAGCGCACCATAAGTTTTAGTAATTAGAATGTATAAGAAAAAATAGCCACAGACAATCTTGTCTAAGATAGCAACTACCCGCGAGAAAAATTAGCCTTTTCACTAGGGGCATTAAAGAAAATAAACCTGCAGAGTTTGCGCACAAACAGACGCGTAGCAACACGTAACTTTGCACCCCGGCAGAGATGGCGCCTTCCATAAACTCTATTTCTTTCTCCTCGCAGGTCAGACGACATTTAGGTCTACGTTTGCGAGTTACCTGAGCACGCAAAAGCGGCACCCGATGTCCTCGGATGCCGCTTTGACTCAGCAGGTGCTACATCAACTTACTGCTGGATGCTTCTCGCAAGAATGTCGCGCTGGTCCTTGAGAGCCGGAGGCAGTTTGTCACCGAAGGTTGCAAGCCACTGGTCGATACCAGGAAGCTCCTGTGCCCATTCGCCTGCTGAAACATTCAGTGCAGCCTTGAGCTCTTCGTCAGAGATTTCCAAGCCCGATACATCAAGATCATCCTTACCCGGAACCGTACCCACGAAGGTCTCTTCACCTTCGGCAGTGCCTTCTAGACGATCAAAGATCCACTTGACCACGCGTGAGTTCTCGCCGAAGCCCGGCCATGCAAAGCCGCCGTCAGCGGTGCGACGGAACCAGTTGACGTAGTAAATCTTAGGCATGTTTTCGGCACCGTACTTCTGACCAAGATCAAGCCAGTGCTGGAAGTAATCGCCGGCGTTGTAACCGATGAACGGAAGCATCGCCATGGGATCGCGACGCACTACGCCAACCGCGCCCTTTGCGGCAGCGGTGGTTTCCGACGAGAGGGTAACGCCCTGGAACACACCGTGCTCCCAGCTCTTAGCCTCAGACACCAAAGGCACGGTGGTCTTGCGACGCCCGCCGAAGATAATCGCATCCAACGGAACACCCTCAGGTGCGTAGTACTCTTCAGCGAGCATATCTACCTGGGAGATAGGGGTGCAGAAACGCGAGTTGGGATGAGCTGCCGGACGTCCTGACTCAGGGGTCCAGTCATTACCCTGCCAGTCAATCAGATGTTCGGGAACCTCATCGGTCTTACCCTCCCACCAGACGCTGCCGTCATCGGTGAGCGCAACATTGGTGAAAATAGTGTTGCCTTCAGCGATAGCACGCATAGCGTTGGGGTTGGGGGCCCAGCCGGTACCGGGGGCAACCCCAAAGAGCCCCGCCTCGGGATTAACAACGCGAGCCTTATTGTTCTCGTCAAAGCGAATCCACGCGATGTCATCACCAATCATCTCGGCCTTCCAGCCATCGATTGCCGGTTCCATCATGGCGAAGTTGGTTTTACCGCATGCCGAGGGGAAAGCTGCTGAAACGTAGCGGCTCTTACCTGCGGGATTGGTGACTTTGAGAACCAGCATGTGTTCTGCCATCCAGCCCTCATCGTGGGCAAGTGCAGATGCGATACGCAACGCGTAGCACTTCTTACCCAGCAGTGCGTTACCGCCGTAGCCCGATCCGAAAGACCAGATTTCACGGGTTTCAGGGAACTGGACAATGTACTTCTCGAGGTTGCAAGGCCACGGAACATCCTCTTGCCCCTCAGCCAAGGGAGCACCCACAGAGTGCAACGCCTTGACAAAGAAAGCGCCGGTCTTGCTCATCTTCTCAAGAACATCGGTACCGATGGTTGCCATGATGCGCATTGAGCACACAACGTAGGGGGAGTCGGTGATCTCAACGCCGTACTTGGGGTCTTTAGCATCCAGTGAGCCCATGACAAAAGGAATCACGTACATGGTGCGACCGCGCATACAACCGCGGTACAGCTCGGTCATGGTCTGCTTCATCTCAGCGGGGTCGCGCCAGTTATTGGTAGGGCCAGCTCCCTCAGCGGTCTGCGAGCAGATAAAAGTGCGCTCTTCGACGCGGGCAACATCGTCCGGGTCTGAAAACGCTGCGTAAGAATTCGGGAACTCGTGGTCGCTCAAACGTACAAACGTACCCGCATCCACCAACTCGCCAGCAAGACGGTCATACTCCTCTTGGGAACCGTCAGCCCATACAATGCGATCCGGCTGCGTTAGCTCTGCGATCTCGCGCACCCACTGAACAAGCTCAGTGTAGTTGGTCGGTGCATTATTGATGCTCTGCTCAGCTTCTGCTGTCAAAGCGGTTGCCATTGAAATGTCAGTCATCTGACGTTTCCCCTTTGTTGCTCCATATTTCAGCACTACGCTGTACTGAACTATTTGACGCTTCCGTAAAACCTCATAGTCGCTCACCGGTCTACCAAGCCCGGGAACGAAAAAACGCGCTAGAAACCTCAACGATTACATAGCGCGACTGTTGTCTTACAAAAACAGCTCACCTCTTCGTGATGTAACCAGATAACCATAAAGTCCTCGGTTTCACCACGATTTATGAAATTTCGGAGAATTTTGAATGGCCAAAAGGACGCTAAAAAATATTTTTTGGGCGATTTTTCCGCGGAATCTCGGGTTTTTTACCCTTAAAACCCCCTACTTGAGATGACAGTCACACGATTTCGATTTGCACGCTCCCCAAAACCTGCGTAGAGTATTACTCGTTGCTGAGGCAGTCAAGCGATTGAAAGCCACTGCAAAATGCGCCTGTAGCTCAACGGATAGAGCATCTGACTACGGATCAGAAGGTTGGGGGTTCGAATCCCTTCGGGCGCACAAACCAAATCCCCGCTTCGAAAGAAGCGGGGATTTTTTGTTTAACCAAACCAATAAAGCCCCTAGTGTGACAGCCTTCACCACACAGCAACACATTTTTAAGGTCTATGTGATGCAGGTAGTGCGTGAAAGTCACCCACAGCTTCTAAAATAAGAGTGACAGGCAGACGCCCCCAATCGTTCAGGAGAAAATTAATGAGCAGCGTCAACATCAACGTTACCGACGAAAGCGGCGAAACCCGCCCCGCTGAATGGAATGAGGATCAGACCCTTCTCGACACCCTCTTGGCAAACGGCTTTCCCGTACTTGCAACCTGTGGCGGCAACGCATCCTGCGCTACCTGCCACACCTACATCGACCCTGAGCATATCGAAGCCAGCGGCGAGCGCACCGAAGCTGAAGCTGACCTTCTGCTGATGCTGGACGATGTTGCAACCGAAAATTCCCGTTTGGCATGCCAGACTGAATACTCTGTAGAGATGGACGGCGCGACCGTTACCCTCAAAGCTGGGATGTAATTTATGGCAGGCTTTTCACCACGTTCTGTGCTGGGTGCAGGGGCGCTCTGCGCGACCCTGCTTCTTTCAGCGTGTTCGGCCCAGCAGGACGCGGCGCTACAGCCCCCATCCCCCACTCCCCCTTCTAGTAGCGCAAGTGCAACCGCCGAGGCCTCCCCGACTGGGGCGACTAGCTCAGCAACACCGACCGAGTCTTCGGAGTCGCCTCGTGCGAGCGCGAGTGTTGCTTCTGAGGACCCCTCGCCCACGGCGGCTCAGCCGACGGTTGTTGAACAGGACCCCGTTGTTCCTTCTGAGCAACCGCAAGAATCATCTCAGCCCACCGGCACGGAGACCACCGTCGAACCTGTTCAGCCCTCTGAATCGGCTCCCCCCCCCGCGCAGCGTTCTCCCCCCAGAATCGCCG
>OBYT01000041.1_pt1 | contig 30211 bp, 25 predicted proteins | sample 1476811 | NCBI WGS metagenome assembly OBYT01 (sample SAMEA2580215, study PRJEB22360) | human gut metagenome | biome: human gut; feature: human-associated habitat; material: faeces | place: Denmark | collected 2008/2010
TGTAGAGCAAATCAAGCCCTTTAACGACTAAGAGTAGATAGTTCAGAGACGAGGCAAAACTCGCGCTCACCAGCGGTCCCTCTCGCGTGGTTCGCTAACGCTCACGACGCGATTCACGCCAGTCCCGATGCCAGCTGGTGAGCGCAAGTTTTGCCTGCATGTGCTAACCGACATCACAGGCGGATACCATGTGATAACACGTCGTTTCGCAACTATAGTTATAGATAGTTTTTGTCTCCGTCACCGAAAGATTCATTGATGATCAATATCGCCACACCCTACGAAGATTTGCTTGCTGAGATTATGGAAAACGGCGATGACAAGGGCGATCGTACCGGCACCGGTACCCGTAGCGTCTTTGGACGTCAGATGCGTTTTGACCTTCGTGAGTCTTTCCCGCTCATTACGACTAAACGTGTTCATTTTAAATCTGTAGCTATTGAGTTGCTGTGGTTCTTGCGCGGTGAATCGAACGTGAAGTGGCTTCAGGAACGCGGCGTCACCATTTGGGATGAGTGGGCTGATGAGGACGGCGAACTAGGGCCGGTCTACGGCGTTCAGTGGCGTTCGTGGCCCGCTGGTCACGGCGAAACGATCGACCAGATTGCTAAGGTCATTGAGTCGTTGAAGGATAACCCGGATTCACGCCGTCATATTGTCTCTGCGTGGAATCCTGCCGAGGTTGATGACATGGCGCTACCTCCTTGCCATGCGCTCTTCCAGTTCTACGTGCGTACTCGTAAGGACGGCACCAAGGAACTCTCCTGCCAGCTGTACCAGCGCTCAGCCGACATGTTCCTGGGTGTTCCTTTCAATCTCGCATCCTATGCTTTGCTGACTCAGCTCATCGCTGAAGAGGTGGGCATGGAACCCGGCGAGTTTGTGTGGACCGGCGGCGACTGCCATATTTACTCCAATCACTTTGATCAGGTGCGCGAGCAGCTTTCCCGTGAGCCGTATGAATACCCGCAGCTGCGCATCAAGAACAAGAAGTCCTCAATTTTTGAGTACGAATTTGAAGACTTTGAGCTGGTGGATTACAAGCACCACCCCACTATCAAAGCACCGATTGCGGTCTAATCATGGCTAAAATTTTAGGCGCTGTGTGGGCGCAGGCTGAGAATGGAATTATTGGACGCAACGGCGATATGCCCTGGTATGCTCCGGAGGATTTGGCTCATTTTAAAGAGGTGACTCTCGGCGCTCCTGTGATTATGGGACGCAAGACGTGGGAGTCCTTTCCGCCGCGCTTTCGGCCGCTGCCCGGGCGTCTGAATATCGTGGTCACGAGTTCTGTTGACGAGCCTACTGAACGCGATGGCGCTACCTGGGTGGCAGATATTCCCAGTGCCGTTGAATACGCATTGAATCATGCGCAGGACGCCGAAACCGTATGGGTTATTGGTGGCGCCAACATCTATGAGCAGACACTGGATCTCACCGATATTCCGGGTGTCGTCGACTGACGCGTGAGCCTGGTTGAGCGCACCGTCTTTACCGGATCGATTCAGGGCGATGCGTCTGCACCGGTTGTGAGCGGGGAATGGAGCCAAAGTGCCGTGAGCGATTCCCAGCGTTCTGAACGTGGCTACCTCATGGATGACAATGATCAGAAGCTACCGCTGACCTATCGTTTCGAGACCTGGACCCGCTAAACCCGATCTTTCTCGACGAACCTCACTACACGGGACGCGGCTTCACAAACCTTGTGAGCCGCGTCCCGTTTGTTGCGCTTTCGTTTCACAATAAGAAAGTATCCTGCCATAACAGCCCACAAAAGCTAGACTAAACACATGACTTTTACAACCGGTGACTCAGTAGGTTTTGTAGGCTACCGCGGCATGGTGGGCTCCGTGCTCATGAAGCGCATGCTGGAAGAAAACGACTTTGAGGGTATTACCCCCGTTTTCTTCTCAACGTCGCAGGCGGGTAAGCCCGCGCCCACATTCGATGGTGCGCTAGAAGAAAGCACCTTGCAGGACGCGCACGATATTGATGCGCTGGCTAAGCTTCCTATCATCGTGACAGCTCAGGGTGGCGACTACACCAAAGAGGTGCACTCCAAGCTCCGCGAACGCGGCTGGGACGGTCTATGGATTGATGCAGCGTCAACCCTGCGCATGAATGACGACTCTGTCATCGTTCTTGACCCCATCAACCGCGACGTGATTGATCGCGGGCTGGACTCCGGCGTCAAAGACTTTATCGGCGGTAACTGTACTGTGTCATGCCTGCTCATGGGCTTGGGCGGACTCTTCAAGCAGGGTTTGGTTGAGTGGACGACCTCCATGACCTACCAGGCAGCATCCGGTGGCGGTGCGCGCCACATGCGCGAGGTGCTCAAGCAGTTCGGTGACCTCTCAGGTAGCGTTTCTGCAGAACTTGCTGACCCCGCGTCCGCTATTTTGGAGATCGACCGCAAGGTTCTTGCTAAGCAGCGTTCGGGCGAGCTCGATACCACCCAGTTTGGCGCTCCCCTGGGCGGCTCCTTGATTCCTTGGATTGATGCCGACCTTGGCAACGGCCAGTCTAAAGAAGAGTGGAAGGCCGATGCTGAAACCAACAAGATTCTAGGACTCAGCGAAGAGGACCGCGTCATCATGGATGGTCTGTGCGTACGCATTGCAACCATGCGCTCACACTCACAGGCGCTCACTATGAAACTCACCGAAGACCTCTCCGTTGAAGAGATTGAGAAGATTATCGATGAAGATAATCAGTGGTCGAAGGTCATCCCTAACACCAAGGAAGCCTCGATGGAGGGTCTGACCCCCGTAGCGGCATCCGGTTCACTGGATATCCCTGTAGGGCGCATCCGCAAGTTAGCAATGGGACCGCAGTACATCAGCGCGTTCACCGTGGGTGACCAGCTACTGTGGGGCGCGGCTGAGCCTGTTCGCCGTATGCTCAAGATTGCCACCGGCACCCTCTAGAAGAGACAATAGGCGTATGCCTCACGCATCATCGCAGATTAATACTGACGTCGTTAGCCCCGCTAGCGACGTCAGTATTTTGCATTTTACGGTCAATAAAGATTCAGACACTCCCCCGTACTCCCAGTTACGGCGGGCGATTATTAGTGCACGTGCGCAGGGCACCTTCAAGGCAGGAGATCGGTTGCCACCGGTGCGGTCTTTAGCGCAGGAACTAAATATCGCGGTAAATACTGTTGCAAAGGCGTATAAAGAGTTAGAAGCCGCGGGTGTTATTGAGACCCACGGACGCGCAGGAAGCTTTATTACAGCGGTGGACGCCACCGAGCATAAGGCTCATCAACTCACGGCTGACTACGTTGCCGCTATGCGCGGACTCGGTTTTGAGGACCCCCAAATCCTAACCATGTGCCGTCATGCGCTAGGTTTTGAGCAGATTCAGCATCACGCCTAAGCCTTGCGGTGCTCCGCTGCTTTATGAATGGTAGTGAGTGCCTGTCGGGCAAAAATGAGTTTGGTTTTCTCGGCCCTGCCAGATGCGGGCACGCTGTCGCAGATGCCTTTCGTACCGCTTGCGTTTAGCTGCATTCCAGGCATCAAGCACTTTCTTTTTACCCCACACGTTCACACGGTGTGCCCAGTGAAACTCTGTTCCCCACAGCCCCATGCCCATAAAAATAAAGAGCCAACCAGGGCCGGGCGTCACCAGCATGATTAACCCCATCAGCATCAAAATAGTGCCAACGACAATCACAAGGGTGCGGTATAGCAGCAAAAGTGCAGGGTGATGATGCAGGAAGCCTCGCAGCCTGGCCATGAGGCGGTGCACAGCGCCACCCGAGCTGCGGTCAAGCTCGTGTTTAAGACCCATGCATTCCCCCATAATCTCAGTAGTTGCTCTTGAATCTACCTCAGCAACCTGAATGATAGCCGCGTATATCTAAGCATAAGTTATAAAAGTTGTGTGGAAGAAGAACCCCACATTCTCCTCCCACACGGTGTTACTGATTGGGGACGCGAAAGACGTCAGTCGCGGTCTGAGTCTCGCCGTGTCTATCAGTAAATCTCCAAGTATTAGCGACTACGCACTCAAACGTTTCTCGCTGAAAGCAGCGAGGGTTATGCGCGCAGTCAGAGGCCAAAAATTCTTCGCTACACCAGCTGTCGAGAAGCTCGGTGGGGTTTTCTGCCCACAAATGTCGTGGCGTTCTAAAACGGAACTCATACACATCACAGTCGCCCGCGTATTCGGAGATACCGCGCGGGGAACATCCTTCGGGCTCTATATATGTTTTTGGATTTTATGTGCTGACCAGTTGTGGTTATCGATAGTCCATTCCCCGCTAGTACATCCGCGAGGGAAGGCTACGATCAGTGAATGCGCGTGGAGCTCCGTAGCACCGTGAGCGATCAGTTCTTGAATTCCCCTCACGCGCTGGATGCAACCGAGCGCGTGAGTGCTCACCGTGGTTTAACGCTCGTGCAGATTGCGCCATACGTCGTATAGTCATACTGAATATGCGCTGGCGCAAGCAACTCGAAGGTCTGAGGGGCGGACGCGGCGTAGGTGGGAACGGGTACCGTGGCGGGTATAGCCGGAGATGCCCACCGGGTTCCTTGAGCTGTGTTTCGAGTAAAGGTGCGTACGCCCACCGTTAAAAATTCCGTCGTAGTAGATAGCCAATATCGTTATGAGTATTCACCAATCTTTGCGCATATTTAACAATATTGCAAGATTTTTAAATATTTATTATTGGTCTGACCACAGAATATTTTTTTCACAAAGAACACACCTGACTAGTAATAACACTGATTAGATAGACCACTGAGAACAATTTTGCAATAATGCAAATATAAACAGATCAACCCGATTAAGTCACGATTGATTTTATTTCAGAAGAAATCTTTATCTTTGTATAATTATTTACCAAATGGTAACTAATACCCGGTTCAAAATCAATAGCGAGCCACACAGCATTCGCAATCATATTCTTAAAATTGAGAAAGATTCTTATTTATCAAGCAAGGTTGGGCGCAAAGCGTGCCCACATCCCAGCACCCCACCCCACCACCAAAGGTGTCAGCGGATGCATCATTTTGCATAAATATACGTATTGGTAGGGGTTTCTACGCCGCGCAGATGACTCAGCTATTTGTCCTCAGCTTCATTTTCAGCGCCCCGAAACCTTGATGTGTCGGGTGAGCAGAATTACCTTAAGCTAGTTAGCTTTGGATAGCACTCAAAGGACCTAACTTCAGCTCCCTCCACAAGTACAACCACGGCGCACAGTCCCTCTCGCTTGGTTCGCTATGCTCGCAAAGCGATTCATGCCAGACTCAACCAGTGCGCCGCGTTTTTACTTGTCTCCGGGAAGCCCTCTTACACCGATTCTCTACGCCGTAAACCATATAAAAATGGGGCTGCCCTTTCACAGGACCGCCCCCACATCGTCGCTACAACGATAAAAAAATTTCTATAGAAAACTTACTTCGCTAAGCCTGTTCCCACAATCACAGGTTCGGGTACAAGCTCGATGCCGAAGGATTCTTTCACGCCATCGCGAATTGCGCTAGCGATTGCCATAAGATCGTCAGCACTAGCCTCACCACGGTTAGTGATAGCCAGGGTGTGCTTGGTAGATAGCGATGCACGACCACCAGCAATCTTTTGAGAATCCCCCTCCAGCCCAAAGCCCTTATCGAAGCCAGCGTTCTGAATCAGCCAGGCCGCGCTGAGTTTAATCTTGCCCTCAAGAACCTCACCAGCCGCGTTGGTTGCAGGGTAGGACGGCGCATCCGCAGGTAGCTGCTCTCGCACTGACTCATCAACGATGGGGTTGGTAAAGAACGATCCAGTGGAGTAGGTGTCGCGGTCATCCGCATCCAGCACCATGCCCTTAGACGTGCGCAGCTCAAGCACGGTCTCACGTACCTTACGAGTGTCTGCGCGTTCACCTACCTCAATGCCCAAGCGGCGTCCTAGTTCAGCGTAGCGTACAGGCGCAGAGAGAGTACCGAAGGTGAACTGGAAATCAACGGTCAGCACCACGTAACGCGGTGAGCCGTTGACGGTGTTTTCTTTGAGCACAGAATGGCGGTAGCTAAAGTCTAGATCTGAAAGCGCAAAGGTCTTTACAGCGCCCTTTTCGCGATCCCAGGTGCGAACCGATGAGATGGTCTGAGCAACTTCTGCACCGTACGCCCCTACGTTCTGTACGGGGGTTGCGCCAACGGTACCGGGAATACCTGAGAGCGCCTCGATACCAACCCATTCGTGGTCGATAGCGTACTGCACAAAAGCGTCCCAGTTGTGGCCGGCTTGCACGCGGATGTTTGCACCGCCACAGGCAGGTACCTCAAGATCGCGAATACCCTCTGATGCGATGTGCACAACGGTGCCGTCGAAGCCAGCATCAGCGACAATCAGGTTAGAGCCACCGCCAACAATGAGCAGTTTCTCCCCTGCTTCGTCAGCAGTTTTTACGGCTTCGATAATTTCAGATTCGCTGGTTGCGCGAACATAATTTTTGATGGGTCCGCCCACTGCGGCGGTCGTCAGTTCGCTTAATAACATTTCACTCACTCCCCTAGTTTATCTGTATTTAGGGTTGGTTGGGCTGTTCTTGCGGCACAGCAGTTGCTGGATCAGGTCCAAGAGATTCAGTGTGAACAGGCTTATCGTTCTTGAAAACTTCAAGATAGCGGGTAAGCATCAGCGAGGAAACCACGAATATCAGCACCGCTAGCAAACCGTGGCGAATTCCGAAAGCTTCGCCCAGCATTCCCAGCAGTGGCGGACCGCCCAAGAAAGCGGCGTAGCCAATGGTCGAGACAACAGATACACGCACCGCAGCTTTCACGGGGTCGTCGGATGCGGCGCTCATACCGGTGGGGAATCCCAGGGATGCGCCGAGACCCCAAACGACTAGGCCCACAAACCCGAGGGCGGTATTCGGCGCAAAGATGAAAATAATGAGTCCGATGATTGCCAGTGAGCAGGTGACGCGTAGCACGCTGATGCGGCCGTGAGCGTTTAAGAAGCGAGTACCTAACAAGCGTCCTGTGGTCATTGCAGCCACAAAAGTAAAGTAGCCAAGTGACCCCACGGTAGCCGTCGTTTCGTATTCTCGAGTGAGGGCAAGTGCAATCCAGTCGTTAGCTGAGCCCTCAGCCAGTGCCATACCCAGCACAAAAATACCGATGAGGATGGTGTGCTTATCGCGCCATGCATCCTTGACGCGGTACGAGGTAACCTGCGCCATCATGGCGGTACTATCTTGACCGTAGTTCTCAGAGTGGCAGTGACGCAACGAGTACAGCACCAAGGCGATAATCAAAACAGCCATGTAGAGCATGTGCACACCGAACGGCACTCCGAGAAAGGTGTCTGCGGTACCGATAGCAGCACCAACTACTGTGCCGATCGAGAAGAAGCCGTGCATAATCGGGGTGACAAAGCGCCCTAGCGCGCGTTCAACCGCCACGCCCTGAACGTTGGATGCAACGTTAGAGACAGCAATACCAAGACCCATAATCATCAGCGAGAAAGCCGCCAGCGGAACGCTTGCGATACTCACAGCTAACCCCACGAGTGCCGCTCCCGCAGTTGCAAGAATATACGAGCCTAAGATACAGGTGCGGGCACCAAATTTCGATACCAAATACCCTGACATCGACACCGCAGAAAACGAGCCCACCGTCTGCGCCAGAAGCAGCATCCCCATGGGTCCCGGACTAAGGTGCAAACCGTGCGAAATATCGTGCAGTCGAGTCAGCCAGGATGCGGTCAAAAGACCGGATGCGAAGAAGATTATAAGTACTGCCCGGTACCAGGTTTTTATCTGTTGGTCGGTAAGAGTAGCTTTCACGACAAAGATGCTTTCAAGTGCGAGGTGGTATGCGAGAGTCTTTAAACTCTAGTGCAGTAAAAGGCATCATTTCTAGTTCGGTGAGCGGTGGTTACCTCTTATGTCGTGAGAGGTTCATCGCGGTCAGCCCTTAGATGGTACGTGCCTCGCATCCGGTCATGAGAAACCGGGTGCGAGGCACGAATGAGCAGGTAAAAAAGTCTCTTAGAACTTGACGACTGCTTGGGCTTTGACCAGAACTTTTTGGTCTTTGCCTTCTGAGTCAGGGGCACTCACGGTGAGATCTACGCGAGCGGTTCGCGCGTCATCATCAAGAGCACCGATCTTACCGCTAACCGAGATAACGTTGCCACCGGTGTTAGGCGCATTATTGCCCTCGGCATCTGCCACAGGTACGGGCTTGGTAAAACGCGTCTGATAATCGATAATTGCACCGGGGTCGCCTACCCAATCGGTTACCAGTTGAACGGCGGATCCCATGGTGAACATACCGTGAGCAATCACGCCGGGTAGTCCGACAGCGGTGGCAAAACGCTCGTTCCAGTGAATCGGGTTAAAGTCGCCGGACGCGCCAGCGTAAGCCACGAGGTCAGCACGCGTCACGGTGATTTCGCGGGTACCGATTTCAGTACCCTTTTCAAGGTCTTCAAAACGAATAGTCATGCTTATCTACTCCCCTGCTCGCACTAGAAGTGAAGAGATGCAAGTCGCTACCTTTTCACCGGTGACAGTCGTTATTTCTTCGCGAGTAGTTAGCATGGCGCCAGCACCCATCACGCGCACGTTATCCACGTGTACTTCGGTGACGAGCTCATCTCCGGCAATGATAGGACGATGGTGTGTAAAACGCTGGTCAGCATGAACGACGCGGGAAAAATCGATGCCCGCGCTCTCATCCTGAATCAAAGCGGCATCCGCCTTCTGCGCCAGAATAATAGCGAAGGTCGGCGGTGCAACAAGATCAACGTAGCCAGCTGCCTGCGCAGCATCCACCTCAAAGTGGATGGGCGAGGTTGCTTTTACGGCGCGCGCGAACTCGCGGATTTTCTCGCGTCCTACCGAGTACATCTCGTCAGCAGGGTAGACCCTGCCTACGATATCGGGATTAATTTCTTTAGTCTCTGCCATGTACTCCAGTATGTCACGCTGATGATAAGGTGACCACGAAACTCTCACAGTGACCCTAAAACTCTCAAAATACCTAGTCATGAGGGGTAATTTTGAGAGTTTTGTGGTCACAGTGATAAAAACATGGTCACGTATCGAGGGGACCCCAACCTGTAACTAGAGTGCCTTAGCAATAACTTCCCAGGTTTGCATAATGCCCAAAGCTCCGAAAAAGACGGTAGTAATCACCAGCAGAATGTTAGTGACCAGTCCATTACGCCAACGATCCGGTACGCGCCTGGTATTGAGTAACTGCAAAAGAGTAAGCGCTAAGAAAGGCATAAACAGAGCACCCAGCACTCCGTAGAGCAAGACCAAGAAGATTGGTCGGTCCAGGAGCAAAAGCGTCATGGGTGGGAAGGTGATCCACAGCAAAAAGAACTTGAAGTACTTCCCGCCTGTGACAGTATCAGGATGCCCGTGCTCTTTACCGCGTAGGTTTCCCCAAAAGTCAGCGAACATGAGCGAGACACCCGACCACACGCCAATAACGGATGAAAACGATGCCGCCCAAAATCCTACAAGAAAGAGATTACCCACTACTGTGCCGTAACGGTCTTTGAGGACGTCCGCGAGTTCCAACAAACCTTTGTCACCGCTCGATACGGCAAGACCAGCTGAGTAAAGAACTTCTACACCGATGACCAAAGTAGCTGCAACAAAGATGCCAGACAGAACGTACGCAACGGTATTATCCAGTTGCATCACGCGCATAAATCGTGGACGATCCCACCCTTTTTCGCGCAACCAGTAACCATAGGCAGCTAAGGTAATAGTGCCGCCGACGCCGCCGCACAGAGCCAGGGTATAGCTCAGCCCACCAGCCGGGATAAATGGAATGAGCCCCTTCAGGATGGCGGGAATGTTAGGAAGCGTGTAAACCGCCAGGCCCACAATGAGCAGGAACATTAGTCCCACTAACACGGCCGTCAGCTTCTCTACGAGATGATATTTACCGGCCCAGACCGTTACCAACCCGACTAGGCCCATGATGATTGCCCAAATTTTTAGGTCAAAGAACGGAAACAGAACAGCTAAAGGCATCGCCGACGCGCTCATGGCTGTTGCGCCGTACACAAAACCCCAAATGATGATGTAGGGGCCAAAATAGAGCGACGTCCAGCGTCCTAAGGAACGCCAGCCTTCAAAAATGGTGCGCCCGGTAGCAAGGGTGTAGCGTCCTGCGCCCTCTACAAGGATAATTTTGAGGACCACGCCGAGCACAACCGCCCAGAGCAGGGCGTAGCCATAGCGTGAGCCCGCAACGAGGGTGGCTACAAGGTCTGCAGCTCCGATGCCGGTTGCTGCGACAACGAGGCCGGGCCCAATAATTTTGTATTTTTTAACGTCTTCTACCGGCTCGTTGGGGTCAACCAGTACTGACGGGTACTTTTCAGCATCTGTGCGGCTCATGAGGCTCTCCAAACTAGTGAACAGTGTCTTACTAGTGTTACACAGCGCACATTACAGAATTGTTTAATATCCGCTGACCACGCCGCTGTGTATTACCCGCCCCACGGCAATAGAAAAGGCGACAACAGGGTGTTGTCGCCTTATCAGTTACTATTCCTTCTCCCCGGCGCGTTACAGTGTTGCTGTCCAGCCCAATGCAGGGCCGATGTTTTCTGCAAATTCGTGCAGCATCTGCGTCCAATCTTCAATGCCGAATTCGAAGGGAAGCTCGAAGATATAGTCATCGGCCGCCTGGAAAGCTGCATCGTTGACAATAGTCTCCACAATTTCTTCGCTGGAGCCGATAATATCTTTCGCGATGATTGTTCCAGAAGGAAGGTGCTTTTTAGTGCGCGGGTTACGAGCCTGTGCGTACTGTACATATTTTTCAACTTGGCTGGCGGTTGCGTTATCAGTAGGTACAACGACGCGCGCTACCGCTACTCTGCCCGATATATGCTCAGGCAACGACTCGCGGTAACGATCGATCTGGTTGCGCTGTGCCTGATCGAAAATTTCTTTGCCTTCTTCAGCTTTGCTGATGTTCGAAACCAGTAATCCCAGGTTTTCGCTTCCTGCCCAGGCAGCAGATTTCAGCGATCCTGCACCGCACCACAGGCGGTCTGCCAGTCCCTCGCTATAAGGTTCTACGCGGTCACTATCGATCTGGCCACCAAATCCCTGATATTCGGGTAAGTCACGCAATGATTCGCCGGCCAGCAGTGAGCGCAGTTGCTGAATGCGTTCATAACTAAAGTCTTGTTGCTGCCAGCCTTTACCGTGCACGGTGTCGTTCAAAGTCTCATCGTATTGCGGCGGGTGGACGCTCAGTCCCGGCTGCAAGCGTCCACCGCTGAGCACGTCAGCGGTTGCCAGGTCTTCAGCCAAACGGAAAGGATTCTCAAAGCCCACGGGAATGACAGCATTGCCGAGCTCAATGCGTGATGTTACTTGAGAGAGCGCGCCAAAGAGCACCACCGGTGAAGGCACACCGTACTGCATGTGGCGGGTGCGTAACCAGCCGGAATTTAGTCCAAGTTTTTCACCGAGGGTAAAGAGTTCAATAGCCTCATCAAACCCCTGGGCGGGATTATCACGAGTGAAGGGAACAAGATGAAGAAAACCAATATTTTGAGGTGCCACGAGCAGTCCTTTCGCCAGCTTTTACCCTCATAATACTTTCTTTGTAAAACTTTTTATAGGGGTGTGAAACCCAAGGTCATCTTCACAGCAACCTATTCGCCCCACGGGGATTCCTTGATTACCTTCACAAAGTCCCCACGAACAAATCCCGGCACAAAATGAGCCAACACATCGGCTTTCACATTCCCAAACGTGGTGTCCGGGCGGTGCTTAATACCCTCGGTAAAAGCCTGCAAAATCTGGTTCTTAAAATCAGGACGCGGATGCACTTTAAGAATTTCAGCACGCTCCTGCTCCGAAACAGTCTCATACCCCACCCCCATCACATCGTGCTCAACACCTCGCGTCACCAGGGCAATCACCGGATCCATATGCAACGGGATTTCAGGTGTGGTGTGTAGCGCGATTGCGGTCCATACCGTTTGAGCTTCTGCTTGCGCTATATCGTGTTTGAGAAGGAATGCACGAGCTTCATCAGCTCCATCGATTTCAAATCGCTGATTATCACTTGCATACGGCGCGACTAGCCCAAAATCATGAAACATAGCACCGATATAGAGAAGTTCAGCATCAAAGGTGAGCCCATCACGCAACCCGCGATGTGCACCAAAGAGGTAAGTACGACGCGAGTGATGGTAGATGAGCTCATTAGTGGTGTCTCGAACCAGTTCTGTAGCTTCTCGCGCAAGCGCGCTATCGGGAATGTTGATACCTGCAATATCCACTGACATCATCAGCCTACTTTCATGATCTGTGTAGCTTCAGACTACGCCCCAAAGGCAGGCATCCGCCAGAGGGTACACAGAATACGATCAATGCAGATAACAAAAAATCCGCCCAGTCCTAAGACTGAACGGATTTCATATCTGAGCCCCGACCGGGAATCGATCCCGGGACCTCCATCTTACCAAGATGGCGCTCTACCACTGAGCTATCGGGGCAACAGGTAATACCTTACGGCATTTATTGACCGCCGCGCAACTTGAGAACATCAATTTTTTGGTGTTATACGCCACGGAAAGCACCCAAGGGCTACAACAAAGCCTTACAAGCTCATCAGAAGGACGCATGCCCCACCCTCGCAGGCAGGAACACGCGTCCTTTTTTCAAAGTCTCACACGCTACAAAGTAGCGGTAAGTTTAGTACTTCTTACGACCCTTGAAACCACCACGACGCTCGCTTCCGAAGTCGCGTCCGCCGCGATCATTACGGTCACGGTCGCCGCGGAAACCACCGCGATCCTTACGGAAGCCACCGTCGCGTCCACCACGGTCATTACGGTCACGGTCGCCACGGAAACCACCGCGGTCACCACGTCCACCAAAATCACGGTCGCCGCGATTCTTGCGGAAGCCACCACCACGACGCTCACCGCCGAAATCGCGTCCACCACGACCGCCGCGTCCGCCACCCTTAGGACCGCGATCGCGCTGAATGTTGATGAACTGGCCAGCAACCTTGGTGTTTTCCAAGCGATCGAAGAAATCGCGGGGAAGGTCTTCGGGCAGACCAACAATGGTGAAGTGCTGGCGGATATCGATGGAGCCAATCTGTGAGCCCTCGATGCCACCTTCATTAGTCAGCGCACCAACGATGCCACCGGGGTTAGCACCCGATGAACGACCAACGTTGAGCTTGTATGAAACCATACCCTCGTCGTTGTGCTGCTTGCGTCCGCGACGGTCACCATCGCGTCCACCGCGGTCACGGTCGCCACGGTCGCGGCGGTCACGAATCTCGGGCAACTCTTCGACGAAGAAGGGACGGCCCTGCTGAGCAATGACAGCCAAAGCAGCTGCAACTTCCTCGGGTTCAACATCGTGCTCATTGACGTAAGAATCAACGATTTCGCGGAAGATTGAAAGATCTTCGGTCTCGATGGTGTCAGTAATCTGCTGAGCAAAACGAGTCTTACGGTTCTCGTTGACATCCTCAACAGAAGGCATGTGCATCTGTTCAACCTGCTGACGAGTAGCCTTCTCAATCTGACGCAGCATGTACTTCTCACGCGGAGTCATGAAGAGGATTGCTGCACCTTCGCGTCCTGCACGGCCGGTACGGCCAATACGGTGCACGTATGACTCGGTGTCGTGAGGAATATCGAAGTTCACAACCAGTGAGATGCGCTCAACGTCAAGACCGCGAGCAGCAACGTCGGTTGCCACCAGAATATCGATGCGACCATCGCGCAGGGAGTCAACAGTGCGTTCACGCAGGTTCTGCGGAATATCGCCGTTAATTGCTGCCGCCTGGTAACCGCGAGCTTTCAGCTTGTCAGCAAGCTCTTCGGTTTCCTTCTTGGTGCGCACAAAGACAATGATGCCGTCGTAGTCCTCCACCTCAAGGACGCGGGTCATTGCCTCAAGCTTGTGAGAGTGCATAACCTGCATGTAGCGCTGCTTGATGTTAGCGCTGGTGGTGGTCTTGGACTTAACACGAACCTCAACAGGATCGGTCAGGTACCGCTCTGCAATCTTGCGGATAGTCTTAGGCATGGTTGCTGAGAACAAAGCAACCTGCTTGGAATCAGGGGTGTCAGCAAGAATCTGCTCAACATCTTCAGCAAAGCCCATGCGCAGCATCTCGTCAGCCTCATCGAGCACGAGGTACTGCAGGTTTGAAAGGTCCAATGAACCCTTCTTGAGGTGGTCAATAACACGGCCGGGAGTACCAACGACTACCTGTGCACCGCGCTTCAGGCCTGCAAGCTGCGGACCGTAGGGTGAGCCACCGTAAACGGGAAGAACAGTGAAGTCTTCCATCTGGTTAGCGTAAGAACCGAAAGCTTCAGCAACCTGAAGTGCGAGCTCACGGGTAGGTGCAAGAACAAGCACCTGAGTGTCTTTAGAAACACCGTTGATGTCTGCAAGCTCAGCCAAACGTGACAGAGCGGGCAAAGCAAATGCTGCGGTCTTACCGGTACCGGTCTGAGCCAGACCAACAACATCGCGGCCTTCTAGCAGCAACGGAATGGTTTCAGCCTGAATCGGTGAAGGCTTTTCGTAGCCGACAGCGTCAATTGCTGCCTGCACACGAGCGTCCAAACCGAGATCGGTGAATCGAATGCCCTCTTCTTCAGTAGCTTCGGGCTTAACGGTGTCAGCCTGGGCGTCTTCGAGAGTGGGCTCTACGAATTCGGTGGTCAGGTTAACAGAGTTATTTTCAGTCATTATTCTCTTCTCGAGTGGGGTGATACAGCCGGTTTTGGCTGTACTGCACGGTGTGTGCCCCATTGAAAAGTTCGCCTGATTTGACTGTGGTGGCAGTATATCCGCGCCACCTTCACACACTTCTGTTGGGATCAACAAACAGAGACGATGGCCATGTACATAGGCCTGAAAGTTAGCGCTTGCGAACTTGAAAGTACTTGGAGAGGTTCTTTTTCAACCGCTATATCGTAAAGCGGGATGCTGGTAGCTTGACTACCGAAGAACATTCTTGGACGGGGTTATACCGTTGATTGCGTATTTCACTCTACCCTACGCGCGGCGTTTAAACCGGTGTGGGTGATGCAACCTACACGCTAAATTAGATGCGCTTCATCACGTAGACACTGCCAAAGTGGGCAACTTCTTCATAAGTTGAGGCGTAAAGTTCACCCGCGTATTGGACGGGATATTCAACGGGAGTTGAGCCCCATGCTGAGTTTTGTTGGTCAATCACTACATAGTCGGGTGCGGGATCGTTTTTACCACCAATCCAGTAGACTTCGTGCTCTGGTATAAGGTAGGTGAGAACTGATAGGTCGGATGCCACGCTGGCTCCCGCCGGTACAGTGTTCGCCGCGTTCTGCTTGTTGGTAAGGCTTTGTTGGTAGGACGGGCTCTCGTACTGGGTGCCGGTGAGATCACTCAGCGGCAATGAGGGAATCGAGAGTAAGGCTACCACCAGCGTCGCTATGGGAAGCACCGGGTACCCCATGAGTTTCAAGAGCTTAGCGCGATGCGCGGCGTGTTCGCCGCCGCGACGCATCCACGGATAGCGAGCGCCCCGCAGCGAAACAATGACATCGAGCAGGGCACAGAAAACCACGGGCATCAGCACCAAAGAATAGTGCCAGCCGGTACCCCAGTACCCCTCGTTAGGTGAGAGAAAACGCCACGCCAACGTCGGGAGAGCCACCAGTGCAAGAGGGCTAAAAATCCAGACGAATACACCGGTAAGTAGAAGCGCCAACCACGTCAGGGATTTTTCCCAGGGAAAGAACATGAGCCCTGCGCTTTGCAAGGGATCTGCAAGAACCGCTTTGGCATCGATTTTATTGGAATAGTCAAAGACACCGCCCACGTTGAAAGCGGGCAAAATGACAGCGACCGAGGCAAGCGTCCAGAAAACACCCCAGGCGGCAAGAACTACCCCTGAGGTCGAGCCCTTACCCGATACCAGAGATCTCCACTGACGCGGCGGCTTCTGCCCCTCATGAGTCACGGGGAAAACAGCGTCTTTGACAGATGCCAGCCAGCCGCTGCGCATCATGGCAACCAGCCCAAGAGCAGCTACGGTCAGGCCCATATCTTCTTTGACGAACACCAAGGGCAAGGCCCACAACACGGCCTTTTTGACGTGTAACTGTGGGAGCTCAGTACGCGCTAAAACAAGGTGAGAAAGGGACGCCACAAGAAACGGCAGGGCAAAAGCGACTTCGTGAAATTGAACCGCCACAGCCTCTTGAATACCGAAGCTTAAAGCATAAGCGAGCCCCACGCAGATAGCTCCCAGCAAAGGAATCAACCGCGCTGAATATCGAATGAGCAAGTAGACAGAAAGTCCAATCAGCAGATTCTGTACCACCAGTAAGGTGAATGGTGAGGGAAAAAGTTTATAGATAGGACCAAGCACTAACAAGATAGGGTGAAAATGATCGCCCCAGAGGTTAAAGCCGTGCCCCTTAATGCTCACGATAGGTTGCTCAAAAGCAGCATATGCTTTCGCCATCTGAGTGAAGATACCAAGATCCCATGAGGGAGTCACCCAGTTTCTCCACTGCATCCACGAGAAAAGGGTGTAGAGTCCAGCCACTACAGCGCCAAGCACCCCGCCGCTGAGCTCAGCGGCTGTTCGAGTGCGAGCAAGAGAATTCCGTGAGCTATCTATTTCGCTACGTACCGAAGCATGTCGAGTACTCATATTCCTCAGCTTTTCTCGTGCAGATACTTTCACACCCATGGTTTTTCCCTCGCTTTCTTACCGGCTAGATTACCGTAAAAATTACGATGCTCCCCCAGACCCGTGAAAGAATAAACGCATGCTCCGTGCCACATTCATGCTCACTCCCCCGCATCCGGTTCACCTACCGCAAACACTGGGACAAATGGCGCGCGGTCACTACGACCCCCTCTTTCGAATCACGCGATTGCAGGGCCACACAAAGATTTGGACAACAGCGACCGCTGATGGATCCGATGTTCTGCTGAGCTTTGACCGGTTACCTGAGAACATTTACAACCTTCATGAACGGTTGATGCGCCCTATTCGCGTGCGTTTATGGAGCGAATCTGCTCAAGCACTCCAGACCATAGGAACCTCAGTTCACCGCTGGCTAGGCTTTGAAGACGACTGGTCAGCGTTCACGGAGCACCCCGCCTTCCAGAAACTTCCAGCCTCATTAGTCGTTGCCCACCGCGAAAACCCCGGTGTACGCATCCCCTCAACAGGGCAACTCACGCGTCATGCTATTACCGCTATCGCAGAACAACGGGTCACCGGCATCGAAGCAATGGGCGGTTTACGAGCAATCATCAAGCGCTACGGCAACGACGCGCCGCGCTCCGACGACCCGGATCAACCCAAAGATCTCAAGGTCTTTCCAGACGCGTCTGTATGGACATCGCTCCCCTCCTGGGTCTGGCACACCAGCGGTTTTGATGGCGCTCGTTCTCGAGCAATTGTTGAGTACGCACAACGGACAGATTCCCTAGAACACCTGTTGCACACTCACAATGTTACGGCGGTGGCACGCGCTCTCAACGCCGTTCCCGGCATCGGCCCGTGGACCATCGCCGAGACCCTGCAACAAACAGTCGGCCACCCGGATGCCATTAGCGTAGGCGACTATCACCTAGCGCATACTGTGGGCTACGCGCTCACCGGCAGAAGAACCAACGACGCGGGCATGATAGAACTACTGCGTCCTTGGGCTGGGCACCGGCACCGGGTTGTCACGCTCATCAAAGTTGCCAGAATCCAAGAACCCCGCAAATCCGCACGCCTAGCACCTCAAGACCACCGTTTTCACTAATTCGCGCAAGGACGCAAAAGAGCCGGCCTCACTACGAGACCGGCTCCTCATCTAAAGAATCTTATTTTGCTTCTTCGTTAGCCTGTGCTGCTTCAGCCTCAGCTACCTGCTTGTGAACCTCTGCCATGTCCAAGCCCTTGACCGCGTCAAGAACCTGATCAAACTGCGAGCCATTCAAAGCACCGGGCTGCGAGAAGACCAGTACACCCTCACGGAAGGCCATCAGCGTAGGAATAGAGGTAATACCTGCTGCTGCCGCCAGCTGCTGCTGATCTTCAGTGTCAACCTTGCCAAAAGCGATGTCATCGTATTTTTCCGATGCTGCTTCAAACACGGGAGCGAACTGCTTGCAGGGACCGCACCAATCTGCCCAGAAATCCAGAAGCAGAATGTCATTGTTTTCAACGAGTTCGGTCAAATTCTCTTGAGTTACTTCAATCGTAGCCATGGCTTACACGCTACAGCTTTCTGGCGTGTTTTTACAGAAGTTTCTCTCTCGATGAATCGCCAGCGACTCGCAAGGAAACTTTTTGTCTTATAACCCCGTAAAACGTCGAGATCCTGTTTTATCGACGAGATCCTGTTTTAAATCAGGATTTCGTCGATAAAACAGGATCTCGGCGGGGTTGGGGTGGCCAGCTTAACAAAAAATCCCGACTCATCAGAGTCGGGATTATCTGTGGCAGATGAGGGATTTGAACCCCCGTAGGCAATGCCAGCTGATTTACAGTCAGCCCCCTTTGGCCGCTCGGGTAATCTGCCGCGTCAACGCTTGAAAACTTTCGTTCTCGTTTGCGCGAACATGAATACTCTACCGAACATTTTTGAAAATCAAAAACTCAAACCAAAGTTTGTGACAAAAGCCACCAAAAGCGCTTACGATGCGGCTTCCAGCTCCGCCTCGCGCAAAAGACGCATCTCAAAATTCTCTAGATACTGGTACGCCTGTTGAACCGTGCTCAGCTCAGAACGAACCTCACGAACCATATTTTCTTTCACCGCTTCAAAACGCTGAATATGGTCAGCACGCTCAAGCGTCAGACCAACTTTATCGAGCTCTGGATACTCATGGTCACCATGAGCAGACTCACTCCATGCAAAATGCGAATCAGCGTCTTCACGAATAATTTCCTCAACGATAGCTGCGTACTCATCAAGAACGTATGCATTCTTATCAGCAATCGCCATTGGCTTCCTCTTTTCTAAAGGTGCGGTACTTTCCGCATCCCGTATGCGCCCGAAGAATATCAACGGTGCGCTCGTACTCTCTCAGACGGCAAACGATTCGCCTACCGTTTAGGGGACAACTACTATTCTTCGCCCGAAAGATTAACAGAAGCTGAGAAAGCGGTCACAGTTAGGTAACGATTCATAAAGCCTCCCAAAGCCACGCGGAACCTGACACACCAACGAATAACCCTGTACCGTTAACACCAAACGCGCTCACCGGCAGCGCATAAGAACGAAAGGACGGCCCCGTGGCTAGCGATTCATCATTCGACATCGTTTCAAAGGTAGACAAGCAGGAAGTATCTAACGCCCTCAATCAGGCGCAGAAAGAAGTAGCACAGCGCTACGATTTTCGCGGTGTAGGCGCAGAGATTGATTTCTCCGGCGAGAAAATCCTTATCAAGGCAAACTCAGATGAACGCGCTCTTGCAGTTCTTGACGTTTTCCAGTCAAAGCTTGTCAAGCGCGGCATCTCATTGAAGTCCCTGGATGCGGGCGAGCCCTACGCATCCGGTAAGGAATACCGCATTGAAGCGTCCATCAAAGAAGGTATCGCTCAAGACGACGCAAAGAAAATCTCAAAGATTATCCGCGAAGAAGGCGCTAAGGGCGTTAAGGCAACCATTCAGGGTGACGAGTTGCGCGTAACCTCCAAGTCACGCGACGACCTTCAGGACGTCATCGCGCTGCTCAAGGGCAAAGACCTCGACGTTGACATTCAGTTCACCAACTACCGCTAAACTCGCTGGGCACCGACAGCTCACGTCATAGCACCAAAAAAGCGTCCACCTGCTAGCGGGTGGACGCTTTTTTCTTGTTTTAGCGCTGAGCTTTATTCATAAGGATCTAAAGCCCAGCACAAACGTAAGGACGTTCAACGGTTCTTCCTACCGGTTCACTTCACGCTCAAGGCTATTCATGCCAGAGCAAACCAGTTTGCCGTCCGCAACGTTTGGACTCTAGGCACCCCTCTGAAGAAGTCTCACTGCCCCATGCTGCGAGCCATATCCTGCAGACGCGCAATACGCTGCTCCATAGGCGGGTGCGTACTCATGGCGTTACGCAAACCACCAAAGGGATTAGCAATCATCATCGCCGCCACGCCCTCGGTTTTTTGATTGTTAGGATTCATGGGAACACGAGCAATTCCACCGTGGAGCTTGCTGAGCGCCGATGCCAAAGCCAACGGATCGCCAGTGAGCTGTGCGCCATCCTCATCGGCATCGTATTCACGAGTTCGGCTAATAGCCATCTGAATAGCGCCAGCAGCCAACGGCCCCAAAAAGGCGATGACGAGTGAGCCAAGCGCCCCGGTGCGGTTCTCGTCGCGATTGCCACCGAACATCATCGAGAAAGACAGCATCTGGCCAATAGAACCAATCGCACCTGCCATCGCAGCCGCTATTGATCCTGTCAGAATATCGTGGTTATAAACATGCATCAGCTCGTGCCCAAGAACTCCGCGCATCTCACGCTCATCAAGAAGCTGCAGGATGCCCTCGGTACAGCAGACCGCCGCATTCTCGGGGTTTCGGCCGGTTGCAAAAGCGTTAGGTGTTGCGGTAGGAGCAACATACAGGCGCGGCATCGGTTGCTGCGCGCGCGCCGAAAGCTCCTCAACAATTGCGTACAAACCAGGAACCTGTTCGCGGGTTACCGGATAAGCATTCATGCTACGTAACGCCAGCTTATCTGAATTCCAATAGCTGTAGGCAATACTGACCAAGCCCACCAAAGACATCAGCAAAATAAAAATGCTGTTATTCGTAAAGTACGCGAGAAAGACACCGATGAGCACCAAAAATGCCATCAGTCCGCCCATCAGTACAGCGGTTTTAAGCCCATTATTGTGGTTGTGCACTGTAGCTTCAGCATCCCTTCACATTCAACGGATAGTACAGTTCTAAAATACCTAGATTTCATGTGAGTTTGCCGTGACAATACCCCACATACGGTGAAGACCCCGCACTACGCGGGGTCTTAGCATCCGTTACGGAGTGGGATTCTCATTCCACATGATCTCAGCATTCAACATCTTGTCGTACCCATAGAGGTATTCCATGCCCGAGTAGAACCAGCGGCTGTTAACAAAATCCTTAGGCAGCCATTTTCCACCCGTGTAGTGCTGACCGTTTTCAACGTAGCGGTACGACTCAAAGTAGTGAGTAGCGGGATCCGGTGTCTCAAAATCCCTCACAGGGAAGGACGCTATCCATCGCTTAAAGGCTTCAGGGTCCTTAACCTTCTTAGGAACCTGGCGGTTATCCTCCACGGGGTCAGGTGCCGGAGCACCGCGATCTTCACCGTTCTCAGGGTCCGGAACAGGTGCCGGGTCTACCGGCTCATCGATAGGAGCAGGATCCACGACGGGAGCCGGGTCAACCGGATCCACCACGGGATCCGGGTCTACAGGTCCGGGAACAACCGGGTCCTCGGCAGGATCGGGGTCGACAGGCGCCGGAACAGGCGCAGGGTCAACAGGATCATCGACAGGCGCCGGAACAGGCGCAGGATCCACGGGGTCCACAACGGGATCCGGGTCGACGGGATCAACAGGCTCAGGGTCAACAGGATCGGGGTCCACCGGATCATCAATCGGCGCAGGTGCCGGGTCGATAGGCTCTGGCTGATCATCGATCGGTTCGGGATCCACCGGGTGTTCGTGAGGCGTAGGTTCGACCGGGTCAGGGGTGGTCGGTGTTACGACAGGCTCCGGCTGGTTCTCTTCCTCTGGCTGAGTAGGAGTAAAGCCGTCCGAATTATCGGCAGGCTGCTGATTCTGCGCATCACGTGAAGCGCTACCGTTTTCACCGGTGGCGTCAGTGGCGTTCGAAGGCGCAGATAAGTTTGAATCTGCGGTCACAGACTCCTGACCTGCCGTAGCATTGCTATTTTCAGAGTCCGCGGACCCACCGAAAAGGGCACCTCCGGCAAGAGGTAGCGAGCTGGCTGCAGAAGCACCGTCTGATGCCTGACCAAAGCTTTGCAACGACCCTGCATTTGCAGAACCGCTTGAAGGGTTAGCGGCTGAATTGTCGTTCGCGCCCCATCCCAAGCCGGCTAGAGCCAGCGAGCTAGGACGGTTTGAGCTTGCAGCCGCCTCATCTGAGGAGGACTCAGCGTCCATTGAGCCGCCCATTGTTCGCTGGGCTTCTGCGGAAGTTCCGCTCTTAGAGTCGTTCGTTGAGGACTTTGAGTCGGGTGCTGCTGAGGCTTCGATCCTTCCGGAGTCGCCGGATGAAGTCACGGGTTCTTCTGCGAAGTTGTTGATACCCATTGAGATACCGCCGACCACAGCGGCCAGGGCCAGCGCACCGCCACCGGCGATTGCAAGCGGGCTTGTTCCCGCGGCAGATGGCCAGGTTGACGGGCGGCTGATAACAAAGGTTTTGCTACCTGCAAGCGCGCTACCGGTGCCGTGAGAGGCAGAAGCCCCTGCTGCTACCTGATGTGAGGACGCGCTCAGCCCCGAAGCGGAAGTCGATGACGTGTGTAGGGACGCTCCGTCCAACGTGCCAGCTACAGCGGTTTTGCTGATAAAGCTCAGGATGGTAGCGCCATCGGTTGTCCAGGGAACAAGGCCGGCGAGCACAGGAAAGACCCAGACGCGCATGGACTTGTTGATACCCAGCAGTGAGAGGTATTCAGAAGTGCAGTAGGTGCAGTCTTCGAGGTGCTCGCGTACCTGCTGAGTGCGTCGTTCGCTCAGTGAATCGCGGACGAGCGCTGGCAGGTAATCAAAGTATTTTTGGCACTGAGCCGTTTGCGGCGCTGATTGGTGTGCGCGCAGGAACCCTTCGCGCAAGCTTTCGCGCGCGCGTACAGCAAGTGCTGATACCGCGTTGGGGGTGAGGTCTAGAACGGTTGCGATTTCGCGGGGCTTACGCTCTTCAACTTCGGTGAGCCACAGGACTGACTGCCAGCGTTCGGGCATAGAGGTAAAGGCTTTAATGAGCTCGTCAGAGTCTTTGAGCTGCAACACCGTCTCATCAAAAGTCGCAAGGTTCTCTAGCGACTCGCTGTCAGCGGGAACTTCGCGTCCGCGAATGAGACCAAATTCGCCCGCAAGGTGCGCGATGGTGGTGGAAAGATAACCACCCATAAAGGTGGTGGGGCCATTACCGTTTCGAAGGGCTTGCAGGATGCGCGCAAAAGCTTCGGCCACGATATCGTCAACGGTACCGGGGTCACTGGTGTGCTTGTATGCGATAGCTTGAGCTGTTGAACGATAGCGCTCATAAAGGGTGCCGTATGCACCTTCTTCGCCGGCGCGTACAGCTTTTAGCAGAACTTCATCAGAGAGTTCTGTTCTGGAGTCCTCGAGCAATGAGTACGACGGGGTAATGATGAGCCTCTATCTTGTGTGGTTTTTATAAGTGGGGGATTAAGTGTGGGTAATCGTCATGACATTACAACTTTTATCGATGCCGGTAGCTTGTACTGAAACTACCGCGCGCGATGCCAGCCTCGGGGGCCAGGGTTGGCCAGTTGCCTGTGGGATTGGCATGACTGCACTTCATCTTATCCCTCCAATGTTACCGTTTAGTAGTATTTGGTAACAACACCCTATGTAAAGTTAAACCTATTGATTCGCATCACTTAAATATAGTCCAACCAGTACATATTTTACTGAAAGAGCATGTCAACTCATGATGGGACACAAACTTTTTATTGTGAATTGTTCATAATAACTATAAACTATAAGCATGGCTACGATTCAACAAACGCAAACTGCTCGCCCCCACCAGGAGGCGACGGAGGCAATTCGTCGTGCCTGGACACAAGAACTGCGAGCACATGGGCGCCGCGTCACCAAACAGCGCCTAGCCGTTCTCTCAGCTATACACCGCGCCCCGCACTCTACCGCCGACGCCATTGTTGCGAGCGTGCGCAAAGAACTTCCGACCATCACCATGCAGTCTGTCTACGTGGTACTGGCGGACCTAACCAGCATCGACATGCTCAGAAAATTTGAGCCTCCCGGAACACCGGCTCTTTATGAAACCCGCACCGGCGACAATCACCACCACGCGTTTTGCATTCGCTGCCTTCGCGTTGAAGACGTTGACTGCGCTGTGGGAGAGGCACCCTGCCTCATTCCTAGCGAACATCACGGCATGACCTTTATCAGCGCCGATGTTCTCTACCGAGGTATCTGCGCTGACTGTCAGCAAGAAATTGACCGAGAAATGGCGGCGCAAAGCACCATACTTTCATAGATTTCCCAGCAGCTACTTGGCACCCGCCAAGCAACTGGAAACACACGGCAACACGTTGAAGAGACGTGCAGTCGAAAACACCAAAGGAGTTGAATATGACTGGTAACCCCATTAACAAGACCGGTACATTCACAACCACCAACACCGGTACCCCCGTGGCATCGGACAACGATTCACTTACCGTTGGCAAGGACGGCCCCATCGTCCTTCATGATGTCTACACCGTTGAAAAACTCGCGCAGTTCAACCGCGAGCGCGTTCCCGAGCGCGTAGTACACGCTAAGGGCTCCGGTGCTTTCGGTGTTTTTGAAACCACCGAGGACATCTCGCAGTACACCAAGGCTGCGCTCTTCCAGCCCGGTGTAAAAACCGAAATGCTCGCACGTTTCTCATCCGTTGCAGGCGAACAGGGTTCACCCGATACATGGCGCGACCCGCGTGGCTTCTCGCTGAAGTTCTACACCACCGAGGGTAACTACGACCTCGTGGGTAACAACACCCCGATCTTCTTCTTGCGCGACACCATCAAGTTCCCGGACTTCATCCGTTCGCAGAAGCGTCAACCCGATTCAGGCCTACGCGACCACACTATGCAGTGGGATTTCTGGAGCCTGCGCACCGAATCAGCCCACCAGGTCACCTGGCTTATGGGCGATCGTGGTACTCCCAAGAGCTTCCGCCACATGGACGGCTTTGGCTCACACACCTACCAGTGGATCAACGCTGACGGGGAGCGCTTCTGGGTGAAGTACCACTTCAAGACCGATCAGGGCAACGATTACCTGACCGATCAAGAAGCAACTGAGCTTGCCGGTACTGACCCCGATTATTACCGCAAGGACCTTTTTGAGTCCATCAAGAACGGGGACTTCCCCAGCTGGACTCTCTACGTTCAGATCATGCCGTTTGATGACGCGAAGAACTACCGTTTTAACCCCTTCGACCTCACCAAGGTATGGCCTCATGCTGATTATCCGCTGATCAAGGTGGGTAAGATGACGCTGAACAAGAACCCCGATAACTTCTTCGCTCAGATTGAGCAGGCTGCGTTCTCACCGAGCAACTTTGTTCCCGGTATCGCAACCTCACCTGACAAGATGTTGCTCGGCCGCATCTTCTCTTACGCCGATGCGCAGCGTTACCGTGTGGGCACTAACTACGCTGATTTGCCGGTTAACTACGCTAAGAACGCTGAAATTAACTCTTACTCGAAGGAAGGCGCTATGCGCTACACCTTCAACGATCCTTCCACTCCGGTATACGCACCGAACTCATACGGCGGTCCGCACGCTGACCCGGTGAAGGCTCACGAAGAGAACACCGGCTGGGAGTTTGACGGTGAGCTGGTACGTTCGGCAGCTACTCTTCACGCTGAAGATGATGACTGGGGTCAGGCTCGAACCCTGTACACCGATGTTCTGGACGACGCTGCTCGTGAGCGTTTGGTCTCTAACATCGCTGGCCACATGAGCGAAATTGATAACGACGCTGTGCTTGAGCGCGCTTTCCAGTACTGGGAGAACGTGCACGAAGAACTTGGCGCACGCGTCCGCAAGGCTGTGGCTGAAAAGAAGTAGGTCTATCACAATTATGTGAGACATAAAAAGGTGGGGCTACCGGTTGATACCGGTAGCCCCACCTTTTTATGCGCTCTTCTTAGTAAAGATCTTTTGACTGCCCTCTATTTGATCCCTAAGGATGCAGCGTCCACGAGTTCTACCAGTTCTTTAACCTGGGCGATGGGCAGGGTTGCGTACGGGTTCAGTCCGTTAATGCGCACGCTATCTACACCGGAGTCAACGGCAAATCGGAGGACGTCCATGGAAGTGGCGCTGGTGACCTCCAGGGTGGGATCAAGCGAGGAGACCTCTGCAGCTGAGGTGAAAGTCAACAGGGTGCGGCCTTCTTCTGCTTCACCGTCGATAATCAGCGGCTGACGGTCAATAGAACCGGCAGGAGTGCCCAAGAGCAAGAAAGTGCTGGGAGCGGCAAGAGCCGAAAGAAGCTGTTGCATGTTCTGACCCATCAAAGCCATTTTCGCGGCAGGGTTATGGGGAGTTCCCAAAACCCACTGCACCTGAGGACGTTCCAGAACACTCATTGTCGGTGAACCCGGGTCGATTACCAGCAGATCAATTTCTTGGTTGTTCAAGAAATCCATCATGACCTTCACTGAATTTTCACGAACCATCACAGGCTCGCCTTCGCGTCCTTGTTCCTGATGAGACTTCAAAACTGCCTCAGGAGAAGAGAACAGGCACAGACCGCGGTATCCCTCCAACGTTGCGAAGGTGTACTTCACCGTGGTTTCAGGACCAAACGGGTTATCGCCATCGGCCACGAAGTCTGAGTCGGTAGCATCCAGAAGAATATCGCCACCCATCAGCTGACGCATCACGTTAACGAGGGCGCGTTCTGAGCGCTCTTCGGAAAATTGCACGAGGGCGTCACGAAGATAAGGGTTGGGCGATTCTTCATCATTAATATCGGCAACGTTCAAAGAACGTCCGCGATTAATCTTGGCATCAGCCCACGCCGGAAGAGCATCGGTGCGAGGGAACTTCTCAAGGTGCTCACGTACATCTCGCGCGCTGAACCCGCCCTCGCCGTCCCAGTTCTGCGGCTCATGGGTGCGGTTATACGCGGCACCGACCTGATACTCAGGAGTTGGCCAGTTCTTCGCGGCAACCACCACGGTAACTGACAGCCAAGCACCCTCAGCCTCGTCGTAGGATGCGTGCTGCAGTCTAGAGAGCGGCTCCGTGGCGAATTCTTCATCATCAAGCAAACGAGAAGTGCCAGTCACATCGCGTTCATCGTAGCTTTCCGTAAAACGCACAAAGAATGAATCGCCAACGGGCTTAGCCTCAAGCACCAGCTCATTCCAACCGGTGCTAGACACCTTTGAAAGCATCCAGCTACCCACTTCATTGAGGGCCTGTTGCAACTGTGCCGGACGTTCAGACACTGAAAAACGGGGTGAATTACTCATAAATAAAGTTATTTTCTGGTTGAAGACAACGTAATCAAGTTTGCCTTTCATTCTACCGCCCTCCTTTCAGCAGACAGGAAGGGATCTTGCCACTGTTTTCTGCGAATGAACGTTATTTATGTGGACACCACCGTCCAGCCCCAGCACACCAGCCCTGAAAGCCTGCAACTCGATGTGATGTTTAGCAGGATAAAAGCCCTCCCGAAGACACCGTAAATAGTGCGTCATCTCAGGCAAACATTGATAGCCTTAAGGCTATGACTAAAACACTGCAGGATTTGATTGACGAATCAATCTTTATCTCTACCGAATACCAGGCACGCCTGGCTGAGCTGACCGGCGACTCGGAATGGTCAGTGGACTTCTCAGCTCCGTCTTTTACTCTTTCATCTGATGATTCAGTTGCTCTTTCCCCCTACCTTCTGGGTACCGAATCAGAATCACGCGGTTCTTGGATTTGGTCGTGGCAGGAACTCGGTCATTTTCCCGACTCTGTAGTTTCAGCAGCTATTCAGGCACGCGAGGCAGGAAGCCAGCACGGAATCTCGGAGCTGACCACCGACGAGTTGGTTCTTGAAGATGGTCTAGCACGCCGCCTCACCCTTGCTACCAAGGCAGTTACCGGCATTTACGCGCACTACCCCGTTCAGGCCGGTGCAGGCGTGCGCGCATGGTTGCTACTCGATGGTGATCTTCTTGAACTTGAAGCTCCCACCGTCAACCGCATGGGACGCGTAATGGCACAGGCTCTGCAGACCGGCACCGCTGTGAACCACCTCAAGGCTGTTGATTCTTACGCACGTTTGCGCGGTGCGCACATTGAGTGGGACACCGAAGCGACCGCTGTCATCACTGCAACCGACGGCGCCCTGCGCCTGTGGTTCGACGAGGGCAAGATTTCAGGCATTGAGCCTGCCGAGCCCACCGTTGACGCTGATGAACTCAATCGTTGCGCCGCGCACGCAGCATCCTTGCGTGAGCAGATGCGCAGCGAACGCAGCGAAGTTGAGCGCATTGCAGCATCAGAGGCAGCTCAGCATAGCGCGGCCCGCGAAGAAGCAGCCGCACGTGAGGCAGCTGAACGTGAGGAAGCCGGCGGACGGCAGGCTGAGGCAGAAGCAGCTGCCCAGCGCGAAGCTGAGCAGGAAGCTCGCGAAGAAGCTGCCCGCGCAGAACGCGAAGCTGCTGAGCGTGAAGCCGCTGAACGTGAGGCTCGTGAAGCTGAAGAGGTCGAGGGTACCACTACCACCGACCGTGTCTACACCGATGTTTCTGACCCCTATGATCAGGATCCTCGCGACGATGCTCAGCCCGGCCGCGTCACCACCGGCTCATTCGACGACGCTGCGGTTGCTGAAGACCGCGACGCTGATGAGTTCGAGCAGATTGAGACCGAAGAGGTTCAGGAAGCTCCCGCAACCACCGAACGTGAAACCGTTGAGGTTGACGAGGCTGAAGAGTCTCACGAAGCTTACAAGCCCGCAGCATTCCGTGTTGCCGGTGAAGCTCCGGATCTTGAGGCAGAACGCGAAGAAGCTGAGCACGCTCCCAAGAAGGAGACCAAGGAGAAGAAGGGCTTCTTCTCACGTTTCTTCGGTCTGTAAGACTAAAGCGAAACTGAACATTTCGCGTGTTACCCCGGTTTGCCGTTTCTTACGGCGGACCGGGGTTTCTTATAGCCTCATTTGATTTTGAGTGTTCACAAGAGTTTTATGATGAGTAGTCACTTTCATACTCTTTTCTAACTCAAGCAGGTTCTATGGCTCAGTCTTCTACCACTGCAGCCTCCGATGGGCTCAGCCGCACAGGTCTTTTAGCTGTTTTTGGCGCCTATTTGATGTGGGGCGCCTTCCCGCTGTATTTTGTGTTGACTTCCCCGGCGTCTGCCCTTGAAGTTGTTGCGTGGCGTGTGGTGTTCTCGCTGATTTTCTGTGCCATTCTTCTGGTGGTCACGGGAACCTGGAGAAGCTTCTGGACGCTGGTGCGCAACGGATCGCTCATGGCGCGTCTTTTTGTTGCGGGGCTGTTAGTGGGTGGCAACTGGCTGATTTACGTGATTGCGGTGACCACCGGCAACACCCTTGAAGCTTCGCTGGGTTATTTCATCAATCCGCTGGTGTCTGTGCTTTTGGGCGTGGTAGTGCTCCATGAGAAGCTTCGAAAATTGCAGTGGGTGGCTGTGGGAATTGCTACCGTGGCGGTGTTAGCGATGAGTATTCTCTACGGCCAGGTCCCCTGGTTGGCGCTCGGTCTCGCCTTCACCTTTGGCTTTTACGGTCTGGTGAAAAGCCGCTTGGGCAAGGGGGTGACGGCTCTCAACTCGCTCAGCGCAGAAACTCTCTTGCTGAGCCCTATTGCCCTGGCTGTTATTGCTTTTATCAATGCGCAAGGCAACCTCACCCTGCTATCAGAGGGCACCTCACATTTTTGGGTTCTCGCGTTCTCGGGCATTGTCACCGGCGTTCCTTTGCTGTGCTTTGCGGTTGCTGCGGCAAACCTTCCACTGTCGGTGGTGGGCATGGTGCAGTACATGACTCCGATTATGCAGTTCCTCATTGCCCTGCTGATTTTCCACGAACACATGAGTACAGAACGTTGGTTAGGGTTCATTCTCGTCTGGGTAGCAGTCGCGCTCTTTATCTTGGACGCCCTACGCCACAACCAGCGTCGTCGCGTCCATCGCAGGGCTCAGGTGGCCAGCACACGCGCCTAACACACGCGCCTAGAGACTCAAAGATCCCGTGTACCATACACGGGATCTTTGAGTACCGGCGGTGAGACTACTTGATGCCCACCACCTGAAGAAGGTGCGCCGCCACCTTATCTGTCTCTTGCAACATCAGCGGGTTGGTACCCGGCATGGGAGAAATAGTGGTGTCAGGCAACTGCGCGTACGTAGGAATACCGATGAGGGGCAGACGTGGATCAGCGGTTCCATCAGGATTGACCAGCTGACGGGTTGCAGGCA
>OBYT01000042.1_pt1 | contig 27738 bp, 24 predicted proteins | sample 1476811 | NCBI WGS metagenome assembly OBYT01 (sample SAMEA2580215, study PRJEB22360) | human gut metagenome | biome: human gut; feature: human-associated habitat; material: faeces | place: Denmark | collected 2008/2010
TTCACTAGTGCTTGTTCTATCAGGTTGATAGTCCTTGAAATTATCGGTTGAGAGACGTCGTAGAATCCTGCCACCAGTTCTTCGCTCAGGGTGTGCCGGTGGTAGAGCAGGGTTAGTTTCAGAGCCTGGGCTAGGGTGAGTTTGTGTGGTTTTTGGTCGGGTTTGAACCAGGTGAGGTGGTTGTTGAGGGCTGTCAGTAGCGTGGTGAATTGTTGGTGGTTAAGGCCGGTTGTACGCTGGTGGGGCAATGGTTTGATCGGTTTGGCTTTGAGAATGTTTGTGATGATTTATTCTCACTTTTTTGCCGCTGGTGGGGTTGTTGTCTAGTTGGTGGGGGTTGCCCCCCCTTATAAATAAGCCTCAGTGCTCTTGTAATTATCGGAACTAAATCACGTACATATCACGGTTCGCAATCGTGTGTATGCTTTGTCAGCTACGGGGTTTCGCCTCCAGGAAGAGTTACAAGAAGAGCTGTTGGCGATGGATCGGCAGCTTTTTGAGGGTTTGAGTGAGTTGGAGCTCTTTCAATTAGAGGATATTCTGGAGCGGATTCAGCGCAGAATTCCTTATGTGGTTCGTTAGTGCCCAATTTCTGTAGAGACGGGGTTTACCTGGTCAGAGACCTGTTCTATACGGGGTATGATTTCTGAATTTACCCTTGCTTTTCCCATAAAACCCTAGGGAAGGCCTTTATGTGGATAGTACCTTCAGAGCTTAATAGTGGGCACAGTCACTTAAGGTCAGTAGTCTTTTCTTCTACAATGAAAAGAAAGGAAACTAAGCATACCAACGAAACGAATAGGTTATGACTAATAACCCCCATATCAGTCGACGCAATCTCACCAAAGGAGCCGCGTGGGCTGCTCCTGCCGTCTTAGCCACAGCAGGTGTCCCTGTTTACGCTGCCTCAGCTACAGTTGCAATCACATCTTCTACTTATTTCGCTTCAGCGGTTGCATCAGGGCAAACCGTAACCCCTTACTCTTGTGCGGGTAAAGTACAGCTCCAGATTAGTCAGCAAAGCACTAAGAACTCTTATCTGACTATTAGCAATATTAAGAGCACATCTAAGGTAACTAACCTTAAAGCCTCCTACTGGTTGCCGGTGCAGTCAGGAACAACATTCACCCAAGTTGCTAACACTTCAAGGTGTTGGAGCGTTCCGGTAGCTAGTGGTAAAACTACGACCTATAACGGGGTGGTGTTCCGTGAGTACATTTCAACCTATACGTGTCCTATTACCGTTTCGGGTACGTCGTGGACTCAGCCTACGAGTTCGAATTTTAGTTTTGTCTCGTCGTGTCAGACTGGATCAACCTTGCCCTCGAGGATTTATCATTATGAGCAGTCGGCGACTGTGACTTCTGCCTCTGGTGCTGTTGCTACTGCCACCAAGACTAATGGATGGAGTAATAGACTTTAGTACGTGAGATGTGGAGGCGAGGGAAGCCTCCATGTGGCTTAGAGTGCGAGGGTAATAGGTGAGTTGAGTAGTTCTGTTCCTCTCCCGTTTTTCTTGCTAATGAGCTAAGAGCACCACCTTATCTGATGCGACTTCTTGGGCTCATCGTCGCTGTTGGCCGTATCTGATGGGCAACAGCGACAATGGTTTCAGCTAGCTTGAGCAGAGCTTATTTTGTCAGACCCGCGCTCTATAAAGAGGGGTATAGTTTCTCAATTTCCTTCTCCTGCCCAAGACTATCAGCAAACCCAGATAGATCTCAACAAGATACTCATCAAGGACCGCGCCAATACGTTTGTGCTGCGAGTCTATGGAGACTCTATGGAGGGTGCAGGTATCTATGACCAGGACGAGATTATTGTGGACCGCACGATAAAACCGCGCACCGGCAAAGTTGTCGATGTTTCACTAGATGGAGAGTTCACGGTCAAACGGCTAGGCGTTGATAGAGAGGGCAAAGGCTGGTTGTTGAGGGTTTTGAGTAGCGTGATGAATTGTTGGTGGTTAAGGCTTGTGGGGCAATGGTTTAATCGGTTTGGCTTTGAGAATATGTGTGATGATTTATTCTCATTTTTTGCCGCCTGGTGGGGCCGTTGTCTCTTGGTGGTTGTTATCCCCTTATGAATAAGCCTCATTCAACCCCACTTCAAGGATTCAAAAGTTAAAAACACACTTGGGAAATTTTAAATAACACCAAAAATTAATAGATATTTTTAATTAATATATGATTTGTTTAATATATAACATTTTCTACACGTGACCCTGTTGTGATTAGCTTAGAAGAACGTACTGGGAACAAGTATAATTTACTAAAATCAATTACTAAAATTCACCCCGAAAGAATTCAGCAATAAATATCTACCGTTAATTTTCAGTGCACTAAAATCAGAAAAGAATTCTAAAAAGGGAAAAATTTGTGAACCGTTTGAGTCTTATCAGTAAATAATTCTTCTAGGATAAATGCGCAGGTACCAAGATAGTCGTGACTGATATTAGGCTTGTTTATAAGAGGTGCGATTTTGAGCAAGTGTAGCGGATGGCAGACTGGCTGGGTTGAGTTCAAAGATCCCGAGCGTGCAAGGAGAGAAATCTTTGGGCTCAGAACCAATGTATGAATCACCTTATGAGCGAAGGGAATCAGGCCGGATTATTTGCCACCACTACCCAGCCCAGGACTCAGGGATTTTACAGATAAGCTTCTCGGCTTTTAATCCTCAAAGATGGCTTCCTCAAAGCTCTGCATAGAGAGCTTCGCATAGCGTTTCTAAAAATGTTTCACGTGAAACATCGCAAAACCGATGTTAGAGGACTACCAAGACGGCAGGAACATTCCTCAGAAGCTCTACTCTTGAAAACAGATGCTTTTTCATCCACGGGTTTTACCCTCAAAAGAGCACGCAAAAGGCCGGTAGCGGAACCTCGCTACCGGCCTTTAAGAAAAATTTCTAGCTACTTCTCCATGCCAGGATCAAGCACGGAGATAATACGATTCAGATCCTCTACAGAGGCGAATTCAATCGTCATTTTGCCCTTGCGGGAGCCCAGCTGGATTTTCACGTTGGTATCCAGCTTGTCTGCAAAAGCATCAGCGATGTAATCAAGACGTTCGTGATGCTTTTGAGGCTGAGCAGCCTTACGCGCAGGCTTGGGATCAGTGGAGTTAGTCTGTACTACCAGCTCTTCGATAGCTCGCACTGAAAGTCCTTCATTGACAACCTTCTGAGCTACTTTTTCCATATCTTCAGCGGATTTGAGACTCAAAAGCGCGCGAGCGTGACCTGCTGAGAGAATGCCAGCGGCTACACGGCGTTGCACGAGAGCGGGTAGCTTCAGCAAGCGGATGGTGTTAGAGATTTGTGGACGTGAGCGTCCGATGCGCTGCGCCAGCTGATCCTGAGTAGTCTCAAACTCGTCGAGAAGCTGCTGGTAGGCTGCCGCTTCTTCAATAGGGTTGAGCTGGCTACGATGCAGGTTCTCCAGCAGTGCGTCACGCAGAAGATCCACATTCTTGGTTTCTCGTACAATCGCCGGAATAGTATCGATGCCCGCACGCTGGGTCGCGCGCCAGCGTCTCTCGCCCATCACAAGCTCGTACTTTTCATCGTTATCTTCCTGGCTAGGACGCACAACGATTGGCTGTAGAACACCAATTTCTTTGATGGAGTGCACGAGTTCTTCCATATCGTGCTCATCAAAGTCAATTCGAGGCTGTTTGCGGTTGGGGTGAATGTCCTTCACATTGAGGACAGCGAACTCTGCACCCGGCACAGGAACGAGCTTTTCTGCGTCGTCATCGGCACCGAAGAAGAAGTCTGCGGGACGTTTAGTGCTACTGGTTGCGCGTAACGCCGCCCCCATATCAGCACGCTTCTTCTTTGTTTCACGTGAAACATTGCTGTTTTTCTTAATAGAAGTCTCTGTTGCTGAGGTCTTGCCGCCAGTCTTCTGAGCGGAGTTAGCGTCGCTCTTCGCGTTATTCTGCTGTGCTGAGGACTTAGTTTCCTGCGGGGCCGCAGCGTCCTCTGCCGCTTTCTCCGCCGTCTGAGAAGGACGCTTGCGTGACACTGAGGTGCGTGGCTTACGAGCCGCTGGAGAAGCTTTAGGCTTCTGACTTTCCTCTTTTGCATCTTGTGTGGCAGCAGGCTCTTGAGGAGCATCAGCTGACTGGTTGCTCTTTAGGATTTCTGAGCTGTCTTCAGTTGAAGGTATGAGAGCTCCCAGCCCTCGCCCTAAGCCTCGTCGCTTCTCCGCCACGTATTCCTCCTGTGCAGTGATTTTGTTCTGTATCAAGTGTAGGTCAGCTCCGAACTAGGAGGGTTACACTGCGGTGTTTGTCTCAGATATTTCCTGCAGCTGATCCTCTTCCATTCACAGAGGGTTAAACACAAATGGTGATGTTTCACGTGAAACATCACCATCGCGCCGTCAACTACCATCAACTTAAAAGGAAGATTTCAACCTCAAAATAATGATAAATAAACCTTTTAAGCTTTATTTTCCTTTTATGGCAATCTCAATAGCTGCCTTCAGATAAGCCACTGACCCCGTTGACTGAGGATCATACGTCAATACAGTTTGCTGGTAACTGGGTGCCTCAGAGATGCGCACTGAGCGAGGAATAACAGCGTCCAGCACCTGGTCGGGAAAGTGCCCGCGAACTTCTTCAGCCACCTGGGCGGCCAGGTTAGTGCGACCGTCAAACATGGTCAGCATGATAGTGCTGATAAAGAGCTCAGAGTTCAGATGCTTCTGAATCATGCTGATGTTCTTCAGCAGCTGGCTCAAACCCTCCAACGCGTAATACTCAGCCTGAATGGGAATCAAGACTTCACGTGCAGCTACAAAGGCATTGATGGTAAGCAGCCCCAGACTGGGCGGGCAGTCAATGAAGATATAGTCCAGACGCGGCAGACCTTCACGTTCACGGTAGGCAGCATAATCTGCCAGTGCGGTCTTCAAACGGGTTTCACGTGCAACCATCGAAACCAGTTCAATCTCAGCACCCGCCAAGTCAATGTTTGCGGGAGCAACCCAAAGGTTTTCCAGGTCAGGTGCTTTCGTCACAACATCGGCAAGCGGTATATCATCAATCAGCACATCGTAGGTGCTGTTGATATCGGTGCTGTGTTCGATATTGAGCGCGGTAGAAGCGTTACCCTGAGGGTCATTGTCGACCACAAGAACGTTCATCCCTTTAAGCGCCAGCGCGGCCGCAAGATTAACCGCGGTACTGGTTTTACCTACACCGCCCTTCTGGTTAGAAATGGTAAAGATGCGGGTTTCTGCCGGTGCTTTCACTGGCTTTTCCATCAGCCGATTGAAGATTTTCTTTTCACTCATGACGTCCTTCGCAACGGGAGTATTGGGGGCTGCTGCCGATGACCGTTCGATTTTTTCTAATGTTTCACGTGAAACACGACGGCCACGATCCGGTGATTGGAACTGCGGCGAAGCAGCTGGCTCGGGAGGTAATCCGAAATCTGGGGGCGTCAATGAGCTACTCATGCGCTTCTTTCTGTTGACGGTTCTAGTAGTGAAAGCACATCCCGGTGGCTCTGCAACGACGCATCTCCGGGAGTTTCTTTTGATTACCAGCCTACTCCCTCATGCCTAACACAGCTACGGGTAAATATTTAAAACACTCTATATAGGTTGTTTATGTGTAAATTATTTATTGTTTCACGTGAAACACGCTTTTTTACGCACCTCCTCATCATCTCTCCCAACACGAGAACTTTGACGCTCGGGCATATTTCAGACACTCCTAAAGATATATAGACATAAGATTTTTCACGAAGAAGAACGGTAAGAACATGAGCCAGCATGTCTATCAATCAATAGTCATCGGCGCCAGGCAAAGCGGCCTAGCGGCATCCTACGAACTCAAAAGACGCGGCATCGATCACATTGTTCTAGACGCCAATTCAACACCCGGTGGAGCATGGCAACACCGCTGGGACTCACTCACCATGAACGATGTGCACCGGGTAGCGGACCTCCCGGGAGCACCCGCACCCGGCGCATCCTCCACTCAAAGCAACAAGGCGATTCCCGACTACTTCACAAGATACGAAAAAGAGTTCGAGTTGCCGGTAGTACGACCGGTCAAAGTTACATCAGTGCGCAACGCTGAAGAAAACCCGCAGTTACTTGAGGTGCAATCTGAGAATGAATCATGGCTGGCAGAAACCGTGGTCAGCGCGTCGGGCACATGGACGCATCCTTTTCTTCCCTATTACCCGGGTGCTGAAAAGTTCAAGGGTCTTCAGATTCACGCCGCAGGCTACACCTTTGCCGATGTTTTCAAAGACAAGAAGGTACTGGTTGTCGGTGGCGGCGCATCGGCTGTTCAGCTCATCGGCGAGGTTGCACATACTGCGAGGGAGGTTTTATGGGCGACGCGTAGCGAACCGAGCTGGCGTAAAGGACCACCGGTTGATGGGCTGGCTGCTGAAGCTGAGGTCGGAGCACGGTGGTATAGCCCTTGAGAGCGTCAAAAATAATGTGCAGGGTGCGACAACGGCGGTCAAGGACGCGCGGGTAAAGTTCGTCGGCTACGGCCCGTCAGCGAGCACAGTGGGAGCGTCGAAGGCGGGGCGTCAGGCTGCAATTGCAGTGCGAAAATTCCTCATAGAAAACAAATAAACAACCTATTTAAGATGTTTTAGCGTTGTTTCACGTGAAACGGGGTGTATTCAGCAGACTGCTCCCACTCGCCTATTTCTGTAACCCACCTGCCGAACATGAAATACGCAAACACCCTTAAATATCTCCCCCGAAGCCTCTAACCGATCATCTCAAACGGGATGAACCGCACTGTCAGCGAAGCGACACAGAGCGGGACAGGTCGCCAACCGGGGTCGTAACCGTGCAGGGTTTTCATCTCTCACTCACCCACCCTCGCAGAAATCACAGTAGGCACCCCCGTACCGTCAAAAGACACAAAAAAGCCCGCCGCTTTCCTCCCGATGATGAGAGGAAAGCGGCGGGCTGTAGAACTCTAAGAGACTTTAGAGCGTTACTCGAACCACCGTGGTGGGTTCTTCTAGTAGGTCGTCGCCCGCGAGAATAATCTCGGTGTCGCGAGCGCCGTATTTGTTGAGCTTCTTCTGAGCTTTGGTGATTTCCTCAGCTGCGCTGCGTCCCTTGAGGGCCAGGAGCTGGCCTGTGCCGCGAAGAATGGGCATGGTGATGTCCAGCAGACCTACGAGAGCCGACACTGCGCGGGCGGTGACGTAGTCAGCGTCTACTTCGCCAACTGCCTGTTCAGCACGCGAGCGCAGGATAGTGACGTTGTCCAGACCAAGGTCTTCGACTACCTCGGTGAGCCAGATAACGCGTCGTTCAAGAGGCTCAATGAGGGTGAGCTGAAGGTCTGGACGCGCAATCGCCAAGCAGAGGCCGGGAAGGCCTGCGCCGGAGCCTACGTCGGCCACTGAGGCGTCTTGTGCGATGTGTTCCTGCACGACAGCGCAGTTGAGTACGTGGCGTGCCCACAGGCGGGGCACCTCGCGCGGGCCGATGAGACCGCGCTCAATGCCCGAGGTTGCCAGGTGCTCAACGTAGCGCTGGGCAAGAGGCAGACGGTCGCCAAAGACTTTCTGAGCCGCATCCAGCTCAGCACAGGTGAGTTCGGGAGCTTCTGCCATGTTTTACTCGCTCTCAGCCACGGAGATCACGATGTGGCGGTCTTTGCCTTCACCTTCGGACTCTGAATAGAGGCCGTTTTCAGCAACGAGGTCGTGTACGAGCTTGCGTTCGTAGGCACCCAGCGGGGGCAGGTGCTCGTCTTCGCCGGTTTCCTGGACGCGGGCAATCGCGTCCTTGGCCATGGTGGCAAGACGGTTGGCGCGGTTGGCTCGGTGGCCTGCGATGTCCAAGATCAGACGTGAACGGTTGCCGGTTGCAGAAAGTACGGAGAGTCGAACGAGTTCTTGAAGGGAGTCCAGAACTTCACCGTTTTTGCCAACGAGGGCGCGCAAATCTTCGCTTTCATCGCCTTCGGTGACGACGGAGAGGTAGGTGCGGTTATTGCGTACTTCGATGTCAATGTCGCCATCAATATCAGCGATATCGAGGAGCTCTTCGAGGTAGTCAGCCGCGATGTCGCCCTCTTCTTCAAGTGCGGTGGTTTCGGGTTCTACGTAGTTTTCTTGTGTTTCTGACACAGTATTTCTTTCTGGTGTAAGAGCAGGTGTGGTTACTTGCGGCGGTTCTGCTGCTTTTGGCGCTTTTTGCCAACGGGCTGTACTCGCTGGCCGCGGTTAGCGCGTTCACGCAGTTCTTCCTGCTCTCGTGCGTGCTGTTCTTTGGTCTTACCTACGGGAGGAAGGCCTTTAGCTGCACGACGCGCGTTGAGTTCGCGTTCTGCTTGTGAGCCGGGGGTGGGGTTGTTGCGGATAACCCACCACTGCTGGCCCATTGACCAGAGGTTTGAGACGGTCCAGTAGATCAACACACCGATGGGGAAGTTGATACCTGATACGGCGAAGATGATGGGAAAGATGTAGAGCATCATCTGCTGCTGGCGGTACATGGGTGATTCCTTAGCGGAATCTGACATGTTCTTAGCCGAGAGCTGCTTCATGGTGATGAACTGGGTAACGCACATGAAGACCACGAGAACCGCTGCGATGAGGATGGTTGCAAAGTGGTTGCCGTTGCCGGGCTGCATCATGGTTGAGAACAGCGGCGCCTGGAAGATGTAGGAGTCGTTGAACTGCTTGACAAGGTCGGCGGGCAGCATGAGGATGCTTTCGCCCGTTGCAGCTGCTGCGGGGACACCGCGGAGCACCTGGAACAGACCGAAGAAGATCGGCATCTGCACGATGATGGGCAGACAGGATGAGAGCGGGTTAGCGCCGGTGCGCTTGTAGAGCTCCATCTGCTCCTGAGCCATTGCCTGGCGTGAGAGCTGATCGGTCTTGCCCTTGTACTTTGCCTGCAGTTTCGCCATTTCGGGCTGAAGTTCCTGCATGCCGCGCATGGACTTGATCTGCTTGAGGAACAGCGGAATGGTGAGGGTTCGCATCACCAGGGTCAAGCCGATGATTGCCAGCGTCCAGGTAACGCCGGATGCGGGGTCCATGCCGAGGGTAGTGAAGAGGTAGTGGAAGCCCGTGAGGATCAGGGAGACGATCCATTTGAAGGGCCAAAGAATGATGTCGAACATTGATGTTCTCCTTGGCTCATGCGGTTGAGCCGGTTGAGGGTGGTATCCGGTGTGCGGTTTTAGTGAGCGCGTTTCGGATGATTCAAGAGCATAATTTTGGGTTCACGGCCGGGTGCGAAGGTTCGCTTTCCGGCAGGAACTGGGTCTAATCCTCCGGTTGCCCAGGGGTGGCATTTCAACAGTCTTTTGACAGTGAGTGAGAGGCCTTTGAGGGCACCGTGTACGGTGATTGCTTCTAGCCCGTAGGCTGAGCAACTGGGGTAGTACCGGCAGACGTTGCCGTAGAGAGGCGAAATAATGAGCCGGTAAATCTTGATGAACGCGATCAGGGCATTTTGGGGCAGAGTCCACAGCGCGTGGGTGACGGACGCCGGGTGCACGAATTCGTGTGGCGCGTTGTCGAGCAGAACGTCGCCTTCTTCGTGAGGATGCGTGTGCGCGGTGGTGCCCATAGGTTAGAGCTCCTCTCGCGGCTGCGGTGCGGATGTTTCGGCGTCGGGGCGTTGTGCTGCCGGTTCACGGGTGGTGGCGCGTTCTAGTTTTGCCAGGGCGCTGGTGAGCGCCGAGGTGTAGTCGCTCTCAAGTTGCGCAAAGCTGGCTGTAGCTGCTGCGGGTAGAGCGCGTACTACAAAATAATAGCCGTGTTGGTGAGTGCTCAGCGAGTTCGCGGCAATATGGCGCAGTTTGCGCTGGACTTTGTTGCGCATTACCGAGTTACCGACGGCTTTTGAAACGATAAAACCTACCAGGGTGGTGGCGTCGTAAGGGAGGGCGTAAAGCACGAGGGTTTTGCGTCCGGCGCGAGCTCCCCCGCGCGTTGTTGCGGAGAACTGGGCACCATTTCGCATACGGTGAGCCGCTGAAAGCATGGTTTCTCCTGGAGTGTAGATAACAGTGAAGCCCTCGACACTTATTGTGAGGAGGGCTTCACTACTGACGAATGCCGAATCAGGCTATCGCTTATGCTGAGACCTTTGCACGGCCCTTTGAGCGACGGTTAGCCAAGATTGCGCGACCCGCACGGGTGCGCATACGAAGGCGGAAACCGTGCTTCTTAGCGCGGCGACGGTTGTTCGGCTGGAAAGTACGCTTTGACATTATTGTGTCTTTCGTTTGTTCACGCGCAGGTTGAAAGCTTTTTCGGTGAAGAAGCTTCTAATCTCGCGCAATTCTCTTGCTATGTACGGTTTCGTCCGGATCTACGGCCGCTTGCACCCGTTCGAAAATGGGTGCAGTCCAGTACACATACGACTGGACAACTCTAGAAGATTTTTGGTAGTGGGGTCAAGTAATGACGCCTTGAATTTTAATCACAGATTGTGCGTATTCACCTGTGCACAGGTGTGGATATTTGTAATTTCACGTATGCTGAGAAGAAGTTATCCACAGAGTTGTTTTCAACATGTGTAAATTATAATTTCTGTGATACTTTCGGGGTCTACGCCCTATTTTCCACCGGCAACCAGCAGTTAAATCACAAGTTTTCCACCCTGTGTATAACTCCTGTGGATATTCGGTGGATGAGGAATTTTCTTCTCTCATAAATTTCTTGATTTTCTAAGGAGCAACACGTGGTTGATCAGCTGAGCGATGACTTAAAGCAGCGGTGGGCGCACGCGATTAGCCTGTTGCGCTCAAATCCCGCGCTCGGTCAGCGTTGGAAGGCCTTTGTCGGTCTTGCTCAGCCTCAGGCGCACATGGGCAACGTTCTACTTGTTGCTGTGCCCAACGAACTCACCCGCGAAGTTTTTCAGACCCACATCAAGGACGCCTTTAAAGCAGCTTTAGAAGAGGCTTTTGGTGCGGGCATCTCTGAAGCTTTTGTCATCGACACCGGTTTATCGGCAGAAACCGCAGCTCCTGTAGCTCCTGTCGAACCTGCTCCTGCGGGGGGGGAAGCCGCATCCGCGCCCACCGTTGAAACCCCGGCAGAGCCCGAACGCATCGAGCGTTCCATGCCTTCGGTGAAAGACCTTGAGGCTGAACTCAGCCAGTCCACGCCCAACTTCGCAGCGCAAACTCCATTGGCTGATTCCTCTGCACTGGATGTGCCCACTCCCCCGGAGGCCGAAAAGCCACTTGCAGATAGGGCTGTTGCTGATCACGCCTCAGCAGATGAACTTATAGCCGAATCGGAAATTATTGCTAACAGCCCCGTTGCAGGGGAAGCTACTAGCTGGGAATCATCGGCTCGACTGAACCCCAAGTATACCTTCGATACTTTTGTGATTGGCCAGTCCAATCGTTTCGCACACGCAGCGGCTTTCGCTGTCTCAGAAACACCCGCCTTGGCATATAACCCGCTGTTCATATATGGCGATTCCGGCCTGGGTAAAACCCACCTGTTGCACGCTATTGGGCACTACGCCAAGCATCTCTACCCCAACCTGCGCGTGCGCTACGTGAACTCCGAAGAGTTCACCAACGACTTCATCAACTCAATTCGCGATGATGAAGGCTCATCGTTCAAGCAGATTTACCGCAACGTCGATATGTTGCTCATTGACGATATTCAGTTCTTGGCAGGTAAAGAACACACCCAAGAAGAGTTCTTCCATACCTTCAATGCCCTGCACAACCACCAGAAGCAGGTGGTCATCACTTCAGATATGCCTCCTAAGCAATTGACGGGGTTTGCTGAGCGCATGCGCTCGCGCTTTGAGTGGGGTCTGATTACCGATGTGCAGCCGCCCGAACTTGAAACTCGCATCGCTATTTTGCGCAAGAAGGCACAGAACGAGAACCTGGATGTACCCGATGACGTCATGGAGTACATCGCATCTAATATCTCCACCAACATTCGTGAGCTTGAGGGCGCGTTGATTCGCGTGACGGCATTTGCGTCCTTGAACAAGCAGGGCGTTGATCGTACGCTGGCGGAGCTGGTGCTTAAAGATTTGATTACGGACGATGGCGCCTCTGAAATCACGGCATCACAGGTGCTCACTGCTACGGCTACCTACTTTGACGTGACATTGGATGAGTTGCAGTCGAAGTCGCGTACTCGCACGCTGGTGACAGCACGCCAGATCGCCATGTATTTGCTGCGTGAACTCACTGATATGTCGCTGCCTCGCATCGGGCAAGAATTGGGCGGACGCGACCACACCACGGTGATGCACGCTGACCGCAAGATTCGCACGCTAATGGCGGAACGCAGGGCTATTTTCAACCAGGTCACTGATTTGACCAACAAGATTAAGCAGGAACAGCGCACCGCTAAGTAACAAAATACCCCTGTGGATAACTTGTGCGGTGGGACTGTATTAATGTGGACGTTAAGTGAATAGTTATACAAATGGTGTGGACTTCCCTATTTGTATAAATATTCATTCACAATGCACGCACAGCATCAAGCGAATTACTCCACATTCTATCAACACCCCAAATCCTTGTAATTACAGGGCATAAGCGGTTTTTCCACAGATTCCACAGGGGTTATTAACACTACGATTCTTTAAAGAAGAAAAGCCAAATAACAAATTCCTGAGCGTTTTTTGCTCGCGTGTGCTCCTCAAACAGCTACCAAACTTGTAATTACAGATTCTTCCAAGTTCCCCAAGCTTCCTTCCTGAACTTTCGTAATTACAAAAAATCTCAGCTCTTCCTCACAGGCAAATCCCCTCCCCCCGTCCTACTGCATCGGGTAAGCTAGAGTGCTGAGCCAGATTCTTAACGCTCAGTTTTCTCAAATGCCTAGATTTTTCAGTTTTAAGGGGTAATCGGCGTGAAATTTATTGTTGAACGTGATGTGTTAGCAGAAGCTGTTAGCTGGACTGCTCGTTCACTGTCACCTCGTCCCCCCGTCCCTGTTCTGTCAGGTCTGCTTATCAAAGCTGAAAACGGCTCCGTCTCTATCGCAAGCTTCGACTACGAAACCAGCGCAAAACTCAATATCGAAGCCGACGTAGAAACCGAAGGAACCACCCTTGTCTCGGGTCGTCTCCTAGCTGATATCTCAAAGTCTCTTCCTGCTGGTAAGTCAGTAGAGTTCGAGATCGTAGATTCAAAGGTTCACCTCACCTGCGGATCATCAAAGTTTAACCTCGCTGCAATGCCTGTCACCGACTACCCCGAACTCCCTGCTCTGCCGGCAGTCTCAGGTAGCGTTGACGGTCACGAGTTTGCTAAAGCCGTCTCACAGGTCACCGTGGCAGCATCCAAAGATGACACCCTGCCTATTCTGACCGGCGTTCGTATGGAAATCGAAGGCGACAAAATCACCTTGCTCGCTACCGACCGCTACCGTCTCGCAATGCGCGAAATGACCTGGGCACCGGCATCCTCAGATATCTCAACCGCAGTTTTGGTTAAAGCAAAGACCATGAGCGAAGTCGCTAAAACCCTGGGCAGCGCAGGCGACATGAACATCGCCCTATCAGATGCTCACGAACTCATCGGCTTTGAATCAGGTTCACGACGCACCACCAGCTTGCTCGTTGACGGCGAGTACCCCAAGATTCGTGCGCTGTTCCCCGAGAACACCCCGATTCACGCGGTTGTACGCACCTCAGAGCTCATCGAAGCAGTTCGTCGCGTCTCTCTCGTAGCAGAGCGCAACACCCCCGTCCGCTTGGCATTTACTCAGAGCCAGCTCACCTTGGACGCGGGCACCGGCGAGGACGCGCAGGCAACCGAGCAGATTCATGCTCAGCTTTCAGGTGAAGACATCACCGTAGCCTTCAACCCCGCCTACCTGTTGGAAGGTCTCAACGCCTTCGGTTCAGAATACGTGCGTTTCTCCTTCACCACTCCCCCGAAGCCCGCTGTGCTCTCAGCGCAGAGCGAGCCACTGGGCGAGGACTCCAAGGACTACCGCTACCTGCTGATGCCGGTGCGTCTGCCTAACCAGTAAGTAAAGGCTCTTGTCCCACGCTGCACTGGTTTTCGACGGTAGCAGGCACGTCCTGTCGCCAGCTGGCATCGGGGCTGGCGTGAATCGCTGGCGAGCGCCCAGCGCGAGACCGCGAGAGGGACTGCTGGCGACGACGTGTCTGCTAGCGACAGAAGCCTTTAACCGTTTACATTTCTCTAGACAAGGGGTACGAGCGTATGTACATCGACCATATTTCGTTGATGAACTTTCGCACGTACCCCTTGCTTAATTTGCCGCTGACACCGGGCGTGACGGTTTTCTTGGGTTCTAACGGTGTGGGTAAGACCAACATCTTGGAGGCTATCGACTATTCGGCAAATCTGAGTTCACATCGTGTCAGTAATGACGCTCCCCTGGTGCATGTGGGTACGGATCGGGCTTACGTGCGCACTCGCGTCGTGCGTGGTGGACAACAGACCATTATGGAGCTTGAGATTGCACCGGGAAAGTCCAACCGCGTGCGCATTAACAGGGCTGCGCCGGTGCGAGCGCGAGAGGCACTGGGCATCAATCACACGGTGCTGTTTTCGCCCGAGGATTTGCAACTGATTAAGGGCGATCCGTCGAATCGTCGAAAGTTTATTGATGATTTAGCGGTGGCATTGCGCCCATCAGTCAGTGCGTATGTGAGCGATTACGAGCGTATTATGCGGCAGCGTAATTCTTTGCTCAAGTCGATGCGCGGGCGTCGTACTGATGATACCGACCTGAATACATTACGTATTTGGAATGAACAGCTTTCGCTGGCGGGAGCGCACGTGTTGCAGGCTCGTTTGCGGGTGTTAGCGTTGATGCTCCCCCAACTGCAATGGGCATATGATCAGCTGACCGATGGTGCTAAACAGCTGACGTTTACCTACGATTCAACGGTGTTCCCCTCAATTTCTGCGCAGGTGCTGGGTAAGGCAGCGCTGATGAGCGTGGACGATATTCGTTCTGCGATGATGCGCGCTTTTGACGAGAAACAGGGCGATGAATTGGATCGCGCGGTCACGCTGGTAGGGCCGCACCGAGATGATTTGGTGCTTGAACTGGGCGGTATTCCGGCTAAGGGGTTTGCCTCGCACGGTGAGACGTGGTCGTACGCGCTCGCGCTACGTTTGGCGTCCTGGTATGTGCACCTTGAGGATGATAGCTCTGAGGGGGCCTCGCCCATTTTGCTTCTCGACGATGTGTTTGCTGAGCTCGATACCGCGCGGCGAGCGCGCCTCGGTGAGATCGTTGCGAGCGCCGAGCAGGTGCTGGTGACGTGCGCTGTACACACTGATATTCCGGATGCTTTGCGGCAGGGAATGCACCTGGTGAAGGTTAACCCTGCAACCGCTGAGGCAGTGGACGCATCCGAACTCGCCCTGCCTGCTACTGAAGCCCGTCCCACCTACCGTCAGCCGGGTGCCTAACCGTGTACGAGGAAGTCTTCGACCAGCCGGCGGCAGACCCGCATCGTTTTGAAGATGAGGTGAACGCACCTGCTGCTTTGCTGAACAGGATGCGTGCGGGGGCTGCATCTCGCGGTGAAGGACGCTTGCAGGGCAACGCCGCGAAGAAGCTAACGCGTGATTTCGGTGAAGTCATGAGCGCGGAGCCGGGGTCTAAGCGTAAAAAACGCCGGTACCATTCGGTTGATCCGCGGACCTTGGGCGGTTATACAGGGCCGGGAAAGAGCGCTCGCGATCCTAAGCCGCTGAGCGATCTCATGGAGAAAATGATTCAGAGTCGTGGGTGGAAGGAACCTGTGGCGGTCTCTAGCGTGCTGGCGCGCTGGGATGAGCTGGTGGGTGCGCACGTGGCGTCTTATGCGCGTCCGGTGAGTTACACCGACAGCACAGTCATTATTCAGTGTGAGACTACCCCACAGGCTGTGAACCTGCGCATGATGACCAACGAAATCCTCAAAATGTTTGAGCGTGAGCTGGGCGTCGGCGTCGTGCAGAAAATTCAAGTGAACGGGCCAAATACGCCGTCGTGGAAGCGCGGACGACGCGTCGCCCCGGGTATGCGCGGGCCTCGCGATACATACGGGTAGGGTATCCCCTCACTTTCCGTGGATTTGCGCTGTAAAAATCCATTTTTTAGAACGCAAATCCACGGAAAGTGCCTCGCGCTGGGAGAAAACTGAAAATTTCACGAAAAATCGCTTCTGGTGCGTTGGAGTAAGAAGAGATAGAGTCCTACAGCTTGAGGGGTCGAGACGCTAAAAACAGCTTTTAAACGCTTTTGAGCATCAATAAGAACTCTCAAACCCCCATATTTAGGCGTTTTTCCGGTAGAATTAGAGGTAATAACGCGCACTATGTGCGTGCCCAGCTAGCCCCCGACAGCGCCTTTTCTCTCAGCTCCTTGAAACGCGATGCGTGAGAGCCCGTGCGCCCGGTAGCTTGCTCAGTGCACCCGCATCTTTCCCGCGCGTCACCTGTAAAACCAAGGAGCCTAAAAGTAGTGGCAACTGAAGAAACTCCCCGCGAATATGGCGCGAGCGACATTACCGTCCTCGAAGGCCTCGAAGCTGTTCGTAAGCGTCCGGGTATGTACATCGGCTCAACTACTGAGCGCGGTCTGCACCACCTAGTTTACGAGGTCGTTGATAACTCTGTTGACGAGGCGCTCGCCGGTTACGCGGATCGCATTGATGTTGTAATCCAGAAGGACGGCGCAGTACGCGTCAAAGATAACGGCCGCGGTATTCCCGTTGACGAACACCCCACGGAACATAAGCCCACTGTTGAGGTCGTTATGACGATTCTGCACGCCGGTGGTAAGTTCGGCGGTGGCGGTTATGCTGTCTCCGGTGGTCTGCACGGTGTCGGTATTTCTGTGGTGAACGCGCTGTCTACTCGCGTTGAGACCGAGGTGCGCCGTCAGGGCTACGCTTGGAACATTTCCTTCAAGGACGGCGGTCATACTGACCAGGAGCTGACCCGCGGTGAGGTTACCGATGAAACCGGTACTACTCAGATTTTCTACCCGGATCCTTCAATTTTTGAGACTGTAGAGTTCGATTTTGAGACGCTACGTGCGCGCTTCCAGCAGATGGCATTCTTGAATAAGGGTTTGACCATTGCGTTGACCGACGAGCGTGAGCAGTTTGAGGCTGATGAGGTCGCCGGTGATGATGAGACCAAGAAGGAACTGCCGCTGAACCAGGTGGGTGCAAGCTCCGAGGGGCTCAAGACCGTTACTTATCTCTACGAAAACGGTCTGCTGGACTACGTGAAATTCTTGAACGAATCTAAGAACCTCACCGTGGTCAACGAAGACGTTATTGACTTTGAAGGTGAAGACACCGAGCGTGTGATGAACCTTGAGGTTGCTATGCAGTGGACCTCCTCGTACAAAGAGTCTGTTCACACCTATGCGAATACCATCAACACTCACGAGGGTGGTACTCACGAAGAAGGCTTCCGCACCGCGCTGACTACCCTGGTCAATCGTTATGCGCGCGAGCACAAGCTATTGCGCGATAAGGACGATAACCTCACCGGCGAGGACGTTCGTGAGGGCCTGACCGCGGTGGTTTCAGTAAAGATTTCTGAGCCGCAGTTCGAGGGTCAGACCAAGACTAAGCTGGGTAACTCAGAAGCCAAGGCATTCGTCCAGCGCGCCATGATGGATCACCTGGGCGACTGGTTTGAACGCAATCCCGGCACCGCGAAAGAAATTATTCGCCGCGCTATTACCGCAGCGCAGGCTCGTGTAGCTGCTCGTAAGGCTCGTGAGACCACGCGTCGTAAGGGGCTTATGGAAACCGGCTTCATGCCCGGTAAGCTCAAAGACTGCTCATCCAAAGAACCCGCGATTTCAGAAATCTTCATGGTGGAGGGCGACTCTGCAGGTGGTTCAGCTGTTCAGGGCCGCGACCCCGTAACCCAGGCGATTTTGCCCCTGCGCGGTAAGATTCTCAACGTTGAACGCGCTCGCCTAGACCGCGCGCTGTCCAACTCCGAGATCCAGTCCATGATTACCGCTTTCGGTACTGGTATTGGCGATGACTTCGATATTGAGAAGGCACGCTACCACAAGGTGATTTTGATGGCGGACGCGGACGTCGACGGTCAGCACATCACCACCTTGCTGCTCACCCTGCTCTTCCGCTTTATGCGTCCGCTCATTGAAGCCGGCTACGTTTACTTGGCTCAGCCGCCGCTGTACCGCCTCAAGTGGTCAAACGCTCCTCACGACTACGTCTTCACCGACGCTCAGCGTGATGAGGCGCTCGCCGCTGGTCAGGCTAAGGGCTGGCGTCTGCCGAAGGATAACGGTATTCAGCGCTACAAGGGTCTAGGCGAGATGGATTACTCGGAGCTGTGGGAAACCACCATGGACCCCGAAAAGCGCACTCTCTTGCAGGTGACGATGACCGACGCTGCGGCGGCCGACCAGATTTTCTCCGTTCTGATGGGTGAAGACGTTGAGGCTCGTCGTGAGTTTATTCAGCAGAACGCAAAGGACATTCGATTCCTTGATATCTAAGGGTTTTTCGTGTGAAAAACCGGCTATATAGCTGATAAAGAATATTAGAGATCGAAGAATTAGAAACGTAAGGAATTGAAATCATGAGCGATGAAACTCAGAACAGCTCACCGGAACCGGTAGAGGGCGTCGTCGTTAACGAAGAAGGTGCAGTGGTCGCTGGACGCGTCGAGCAGGTTGACCTGCAGGGCGAGATGCAGCGTTCCTACCTTGACTATGCGATGGCGGTTATCGTTGGACGCGCGTTGCCGGACGTCCGTGACGGTCTTAAGCCTGTGCATCGCCGCGTCATTTACGCGATGTATGACGGCGGCTACCGTCCCGAGCGCTCTTTCAACAAGTGTGCTCGCGTGGTTGGCGATGTTATGGGTCAGTATCACCCGCACGGTGACTCCGCTATTTATGACACCCTGGTGCGCCTGATTCAGAACTGGATTATGCGTTACCCGCTGGCTCTTGGCCAGGGTAACTTCGGTTCGCCGGGTAACGATGGTGCTGCGGCTCCTCGTTACACTGAGACCAAGATGGCTCCCATTGCGCTTGAGATGGTGCGCGATATCAACGAAGACACCGTTGACTTCCAGGACAACTACGACGGTAAGTCACAGGAGCCCACCGTTCTGCCTGCCCGCATCCCTAACCTGCTGGTTAACGGCTCCCCGGGTATTGCTGTGGGTATGGCGACCAACATTCCGCCGCATAACCTACGTGAAGTGGCTGATGGTGTTGAGTGGTTCTTGCAGAACCCCGATGCTACCGATGAAGAGTTGCTTGAGGCTCTGATTCAGCGCATTAAAGGCCCCGACTTCCCCACCGGTGCAACCATCTTGGGTCATAAGGGTATTGAGGATGCTTACCGCACCGGTCGTGGTTCTATCACCATGCGCGCGGTGGTCAATGTCGAAGAAATCAAGGGCCGCACCTGCCTCGTAGTGACTGAGCTCCCCTACCAGGCGAACCCGGATAACTTGGCAATTAAGATTGCTGAGCTGGTCAAGGACGGCAAGATTACCGGTATTGCGGATCTTCGCGATGAGACCTCTGGCCGTACCGGTCAACGCCTGGTGATTGTGCTCAAGCGCGATGCTGTGGCGAAGGTTGTTCTGAATAACCTTTACAAGCACACCTCTTTGCAGGAGAACTTCTCAGCGAATATGCTCGCGATCGTGGACGGTGTGCCTCGTACTCTGTCGCTGGATGCTTTCATTCGCCACTGGGTCAACCACCAGATGGAAGTTATCGTTCGCCGCACCAAGTACCGCCTCAAGCAGGCTGAAGAAGAAGCGCATATTTTGCGCGGCCTGCTGAAGGCGCTGGATGCGCTCGATGAGGTTATTGCCCTGATCCGCCGCTCGTCCACTCCCGATGAAGCTCGCACCGGTTTGATGCAGCTTCTGGATATTGATGAGGCTCAGGCTCAGGCAATTCTGAATATGCAGCTGCGTCGTTTGGCAGCTCTGGAGCGTCAGAAGATTCAGGATCGTCATGCTGAGCTGATGCGCATGATCGATGAGTACAACGCGATTATCGCGTCTGAGGAGCGCCAGCGTCAGATTATTTCTGAGGAACTGGGCGATATTGTCAACCGCTACGGTGATGATCGTCGCACCAAGATTCTCATGGGCTACGACGGTGATATGTCGATGGAGGACCTCATCCCTGAGGAAGAGGTTGTCGTGACGATTACGCGCGGCGGCTACGTCAAGCGCACTCGCTCCGATCAGTATCGTTCGCAGCATCGCGGTGGTAAGGGCATTAAGGGTGCGTCGTTGCGTGGCGACGATGTGGTTCAGCAGTTCTTTGTGACGACTACTCACAGCTGGATTCTGTTCTTCACTAACCTTGGTCGCGTGTACCGCGCCAAGGGGTATGAGCTCATGGAAGCTGGTCGCGATGCGAAGGGTCAGCATATCGCTAACCTGATGGCCTTCCAGCCCGGTGAAGTTATTGCTCAGGTAATGGAGTTGAAGTCCTATGAGGACGCGCCTTACCTGGTGCTGGCTACCAAGAACGGTCTGATTAAGAAGACTCGCCTGTCTGACTACGACACCAACCGTACTGCCGGTGTTATCGCTATTAACCTGCGTGAAAATGATGAGTTGGTGGCGGCTATGCTGGCCTCCGCTGAAGATGATCTGATGCTGATTTCTCGCAAGGGCCAGTCGTTGCGCTTCACCGCAACTGACGAGGCATTGCGTCCGATGGGTCGCGCTACCTCCGGTGTGACTGGCATGAAGTTCCGCGATGACGATGAACTGCTGAATGCAAGCGTCGTCACCGATGAATCATTTGTGTTTGTTGTGACTGAAGGCGGTTACGCTAAGCGAACCCAGGTTAGCCAGTACCGAGTCCAAGGACGCGGCGGCTTGGGTATCAAGGTCGCGAAACTTGCTGAGGATCGCGGTGACCTTGTGGGCGGTCTCATTGTGGGTGAAGACGACGAAATCCTGGTTGTCATGCAAAGCGGCAAGGTGGTTCGAACCTCTGTTGCTGAAGTTCCGGCTAAGGGACGCGACACCATGGGCGTTATCTTCGCAAAGCCCGGTAAGGGCGACCAAATTGTGGGTGTAGCTCGCAACCACGACCGTCAGCTTGAGAAAGAAATTGAAGACGGTGCTGAAGAAAACACTTCAGAAGAAAGTTCTGAAGAAAAAAATGAAGTACCGTTAGAGAATCAATCCGATGAAAATACCGCAGTTGCGGCTGATTCTTCACAGCACGGAGGTAACTAGTGAGCACTAATGCTTCAGCGCCTAAGAGCGCTCCTGCAACCCGTAAGGGTGCGGTCCGTCCGCAGGCGAAGGGCAATGCAAGCCGCAAGCCCCTCGTGCGCCCGGCGCCGCGTTCTAAGGTGCGTCGCGCTCGCCTGGTTGTTGCCAAGGTAGATACGTGGTCAGTCGCTAAGCTGATTTTCTTGCTCTCAGTTGCTTTGGGCATTGTTACCGTTGTTTCGTCGGTCATTCTGTGGCTGGTTATGCAGGCAACCGGTGCGTTCGATGGCATTAACGAGCTGATTACCATGCTGGGTACTACCGGTAATTCGGTTGAGGTTCAACAGGTTCTGACCCTGGGGCAAGTTGCACTGTTCTCCACTATCCTTTCGGTGATTAACGTCGTGCTCTTTACCTTGCTCGGTGTTATTGCTGCGATGCTGTATAACGTAGCTGCAAAGCTTGTGGGTGGCATTGGTGTAACCCTCACCGACGACTAACCTGCGGTTTTTCTCGCGTCAAAACCCGCGTCCTTACCAGTGTGTAAGGACGCGGGTTTTTGCTCTCTAGAGCGGGGTTGGTGGCGATGGAATGCCGGTAAAAAGCAGCTGTGGAGCTGCTTGTGGGCGGTGTAAAAAGCCTTTTCGGAAAGGTGTGAGGTATAACACCGTTTTTCGATTTGGCAGACGCCGCAAACCTGTGTAAAGTTGTATTTCGTTCTGAGGAACAAGGAGGGCGTATAGCTCAGGCGGTTAGAGCGCTTCGCTGATAACGAAGAGGTCCCAGGTTCAAGTCCTGGTACGCCCACTCCTTTGATTATCGAGGAGATGCAATGAAGAAATTTGCAGTTCTGCTTCTGGCAGGTGCGGTAAGTTTTGTTGCGGCTCGTCAGGTCAAAGAAAACCAAGAGGCTAAGGCTAATTGGTCAGAATCAACTGATTCTGTAAAATAAAATAGCGGAAACACTCCGATACGGGGGCGTGGCGCAATTGGTAGCGCACCTGCTTTGCAAGCAGGGGGTTAGGGGTTCGAGTCCCCTCGCCTCCACGTTTCGGTGATTATATCAAGAGGGAAACGCCCGGTCCCATCCCGAACCCGGAAGCTAAGCCTCTTTGAGCCGATGGTACTGCACTCGGAAGGGTGTGGGAGAGTAGGTCATCGCCGAGCTAATTTTAGTTCAAGAAGCCCAGTTCATTGCCAACTGGGCTTCTTTTTGTTTAACCCGTGTGGGATGGGGCTTGTGGCTGTGCAGTGTGGGGTGTGACCTGATATCTCTCAGTGGTGACCTGAGGTGTTTCGTTGTGACCACGTAAACGTCATTTTGCCCGGCTTTTCATGGTCACTTCATCGAGGGGGCGCCTGCCCGAAGAAGCAGAAACTGGCTAGGCGCAGGGTGTTAGGGTTGATGTATGGCTATTTCGACGCTTGCAATTCGTTCCGTTCGCGCAGCCTCCGAGGTGGATATTAATCTGGAGCAGTGGCCGTTTACTGTGCCGAGTGTCCGCGCGATACTGCGCGGGATAGATTTCTCCCCGCTTACTGTCATTGTTGGTGAGAATGGTGCTGGTAAGTCTGTGCTGGTTGAAGCTCTAGCTGTCACTTATGGATTCCCTGCCGAGGGCGGTACGTCCTGGGATCAGCGTGAGGGAATTGAAGGTCAGAATATTCTTGCGGAGTGCTTAGAGCTGTCTAAGGGGGCCTCGGGTGGACGCGGTGGACTTTTCTTTCGTGCTGAAGCGGCATACTCGCTGGTGGATTTTCGGGTGAGTGCCGGTTCAGACCTTGCGAAGAGGTATCTGAAGCAGTCTCACGGTGAATCTGCGCTGGACATGTTGCTTGCCGCTTCTGCTCGTGGGGGCTTGTGGATTTTGGATGAGCCTGAGTCAGGGCTGAGTTTTGAAGGGCAGCTCAAGCTCATCTCTTTAATACATGAACATATTGACGCTGGGCATCAGGTCATACTCTGCACTCACTCCCCTCTGCTGATGTGCATAGACGACGCCCGCGTCCTGGAAATCGGCCCGTGGGGCGTACACGATGCGGTGGTTGATGAGCTTGAAGTGGTGGATCACTGGAAGCGTTTTCTTGATTCACCTGAACGGTATCTGAGGTACCTGCGTTCCTGACGTAGACCTTGTTGTGAAAACCGTAGGCTGACTAGGGGACGGGGTGCTGTGTATCATGCCGGTTTTAAGATGAACAGTAGGTTAACGGTTATTAACGTTGAGGTGCACCCCTGTGGGGTTTTGTCTGCTCTCTCAAAAACCCAAAATAAACCAACTTTTAAAAGTATTTTCTTTGTAAGGCTTTATCCGCTTAATTGCAGACTTTTCGTGTCAACAAGACCCAATTTTTTTCAAATGAAAAATATTCTGATGTGGTTTTTACTGTGTGTTTTTTGGATTTTCATCTAAAAACCACGTAATTTTTACCTGCTTTTATATTGTGTGTGGTCATTACATAATCGATGTGTGACTACTGAACTCATCATTCTCGTTATCGTGGTGCTTACTGCACTGGCATTCGACTTTACGAATGGCTTCCATGACACCGCGAATGCAATGGCTACTTCCATTGCCACTAAAGCTTTAAAGCCTCGAACTGCAGTTGCTCTTTCTGCAGTACTTAACCTTGTTGGTGCATTTCTTTCAATCGAGGTTGCTAAAACTGTTGGTAAAGGCCTCGTGAATCTGGATGCTGCTGGCAGTAACTCAGATCTTATGCTCATCGTATTCACCGGTCTGGTTGGTGCGATTCTCTGGAACGTCCTCACCTGGCTGCTGGGTCTTCCTTCATCCTCATCTCATGCGCTCTTTGGCGGTCTTATTGGTGCGACCATGGCGTCACTGGGTACTGACGGTGTCTTGTGGTCCGGCGTCATGTCAAAGATTGTTGTTCCTGCACTTGCGGCTCCCTTTATTGCGGCGATTGTTTCAACCGTGGGTACCTGGTTGGTATACCGCCTGTCTCAGCCTGTTTCTGATGATAAGAAGCGTTCAGGCTTCCGTTACGGCCAGGTGGCAACCGCGTCACTCGTGTCACTTGCACACGGCACTAACGATGCGCAGAAGACTATGGGCGTTATCTTCCTGGCTCTCGTGGCTGCTAACGAAATCAATCCCGATTCAGACATCCCCTTCTGGGTTCGCCTCGCATGTGCTTTGGCAATCGCTTTGGGTACCTACATCGGTGGTTGGCGCATCATTCGCACTCTCGGTAAGGGCTTGGTTGAAATTGACTCCCCTCAGGGTATGGCGGCTGAGGGGGCATCGGCTGCAATCATCTTGACCTCATCTCACTTCGGTATGGCGCTGTCAACCACTCACGTTGCAACCGGTTCGATCATTGGCTCCGGTCTCGGACGTAAGGGTGCAGAGGTTCGTTGGGGCGTTATGGGACGTATGGTGATCGCTTGGCTTATTACCCTTCCGGCAGCAGGTGCCGTTGGTGCAATTACTTGGTTTGTTGGTCACTACCTCAATGCGTGGACCGGCAGTGAATGGCTGGGTGAACTTGTTGTCTTCCTTGTTCTTATAGCCTTCTGCGGTTGGATGTTCATGCACTCACGTCGTAACCCTGTCGATCCTAACAACGTTAACGACGAATGGGCAGACACCAATGCCGGTGATAATACTGCTCATCAGACTGAAGATTCTGTTGCTTCAGTCGCAGCTGGCTCACAGAAAGCGGAAGTCTAACCATGAACCTCGCTGAGATTTTTGAAAAAATTGTTCCTGTTCTTCTGGCGGGCTTGTTCTTTGGGGCTGGCCTTCCCGCGCTGTATGCCCTGGGTATGCGTTTGATGGCTGGCACTACCGAGTACACCGCAGATGGTCGCCTCGTGGAGATTGAAGGACCTTCAGGTCTCGCTAAGGTGCTCGGTTATTTGATTTTTGCAATTATCGTTGCAGTCATTATTATCGGCATCCTCTGGATTGCTAAAGACTTCCTTCTTCATACCACCGGATTTAACCTTTTTGGTCTGGCTGGTAAGTAGGGTTAAATAAAACCTACGAGAAGAAGGGGGTAAAGATGCCAGACAAAAATGTTGTGGCTCGTGTTATCGATTGGCTGAACATGGGTTATCCCCAAGATGTTCCTTTGGGGGACCGGGCGGCAGTTATGGCAGTTTTGCGTCATAACCTCAACGACGCCCAGCTTGAAGAAGTTGTTCTTCGACTCATGAAATCGCGTGAGGCACGTGGCGAGGAATATGTAAGTGACAACCGCATCAACGAATACATTCGTAAGGTTGTTGATCAGGTCCCGACTCCCGAAGACATTTCGCGAGTTGCCCAGATTCTGGGTGCAAACGGACTAAAGATTTCTTCGCACCACCTCACCGGTGAAGATCCGTCCGAAGGTAGCGAGTACATCGCTATTGAGGACGCACAGACTACCGGCGTTGACGCTGCAGAGCGCGCCGCCGGTGTTGAGGAAAAGTAGTCACGTACTTTCCTGTCAAGGAGAAGCTGGCACCTCGTGTGGCGGGCAGCTTTTTGTGTGCTGGCGAATGTGTGTTCGATACACTGAGGGTGCAATGCAAGAGCGGTATGTGCGAGGCGAGAATGTCTGAGATTTTTGAAGGCCCAACGTCTGAGAAGCCCGTCCGTAAGACATGGCGTTCATGGTTTACCACCGGCAGAATCTTTCTGCTTTCTTTGCTTTTAGTGCTGGCTATAGTTTTGGGTAGTTGCGCGGCAAAAGAGGTAAAGCAGAAGCGAATGCACGCTGAATATGATGCTGAGATTCAGCGTCAGGTTGAGGTGAGAGAGTCGGCTGCTGCGGCTGATCCCATTAACTTTCATGACGCTCCTGAGGGATTCGAAAAGCTGGTTGATCGTACGCTTTTTGATGAGCTGACCGTTACGGAAACTTCTCAAAATCGCGTGGCAACAGATGACGCCTGGCGAGTTACTGCTCAGCCTAGTGCAGTGGCATCTGAACATCCTGAAGGATTTGCTGAGCAGATGAAAAAGCTTGCTACAGCGCCTGGAGTTCAGACTCTGGTGTTGTATTCGAGTGCAGGTTCTGAAATTACACTTGACCAAGATAAAGTCGCTGACTTGAGTCCGGTGGCGTGGAAAGCTTTAGTCGATGCTATACGTTCTGATTACTCCTATGTTGGACAGCTAAGTGCTGAAGGCGTAGTGAGTGTAAAAGTTCACCGCGGTGGATCGAACAGTAAAGACGATACCGTTGGAAAAACTGAGGCACAGGACGCTGCTCGCCAGGTAGCTAGTCTGCCTGTAGGAGAAGGAATTGCGGGTGTTTCTGCCGAGGCGTCCTATCTTGTCGAACAACCCGGTGGAGATATTGCGACGGTGAAGCTCTCTGGCGTGGGGCAAGAACAGGTGGAGAGCTTTATTCAGACCGCTGATTTATTGACGGCGTATGACTGGCAAGAAAACTTGGATTACGTAGAAGTTAGCTACTACGAGGACGCATCACCGCAATCCTATAACCCTGAAAAAATTCGCGTCGATGTGTACCTGGATCCGAATAAAGATCAAGGCAAAGTGGCGTCTCAAGAGAAAATGCTAGCTCTTCAGGAGCAGCTACAGGCAACGTTGGGGCAAGACTTTTCGTTTGATGTCTATGTGGGCGCTGCCTCTGATGTTGGTAGCTCTGTTGACAGGCATCTTTACTCTAATCAAGAGGGATCGAGTGCATACTCTGGCTAGTGTGGTGCGCATCATGCTTTTTCAAGTTGCGGTTTTCAAAATGAGTGGTGTAAGCTGGTAATACACCACGGGGGCGTGGCGCAATTGGTAGCGCACCTGCTTTGCAAGCAGGGGGTTAGGGGTTCGAGTCCCCTCGCCTCCACGTTTCGGTGATTATATCAAGAGGGAAACGCCCGGTCCCATCCCGAACCCGGAAGCTAAGCCTCTTTGAGCCGATGGTACTGCACTCGGAAGGGTGTGGGAGAGTAGGTCATCGCCGAGCTAATTTTAGTTCAAGAAGCCCAGTTCATTGCCAACTGGGCTTCTTTTTGTTTAACCCGTGTGGGGTGGGGCTTGTGGCTGTGGGGTGTGACCTGATATCTCTCAGTGGTGACCAGAGGTGTTTCGTTGTGACCACGTAAACGTCATTTTGCCCGGTTTTTGGGTGGTATTTTGACGGTTTCGTGGTCACCTTGCAGAAGGGCTTGCAGTTATCGATCAAGTGCGCAATGAAACCTGCACTTTCGACGCGATTTCCCGCTTTGGCGGCGTGCGAGACACCTCGGTGTGGACGCTCTCAGGGCTGACCCTCAAACAGCTCAGCGGTCTGGATGTTTACCTTCACTCGGCGCTTCGTGAAAGTAGCCTGGGCGAAGAAGGGCGCCACCCCGACGTCCCAGTGCTCATTACCAGCTCGATCACGGACGATGTTATCCCGCACCGAAGCAACCGTCAGCTCTCCGCGTCCTACTGTCGTGCAGGCTCCCAGGTTTCCTTCTATGCCGCTACTACGCCTACCCATGCCGGTGGTGCGCTGGGGACCATGCCTGCGGGCATGACCTTCTTGGATCAGGTCTTCAGTGGAACGCCGACCTCATACGACT
>OBYT01000044.1_pt1 | contig 25835 bp, 23 predicted proteins | sample 1476811 | NCBI WGS metagenome assembly OBYT01 (sample SAMEA2580215, study PRJEB22360) | human gut metagenome | biome: human gut; feature: human-associated habitat; material: faeces | place: Denmark | collected 2008/2010
CCCCCTGCCATAGTTGATAGGCGGCGCACGTCCACTCCGAGGAGGTCCGCTATTATTTCGGTTTCCTTGTCACAGAAAACCTGAAAATCTTCTGCCAAATCACGCACGGGGCAGTGAGCTTGGCACAGCTGGAGGGATGCCAGCAAGTGTTCGGGTAGTTTTTGACGTCGCGGCGGAGCCATGTTGTTTGCTGAGGCCACAAAACCGTCTTTGGTCATGGCTTCTGCGAGCGCTTCTGCTCGTGCGGCGATGTCTGTTCCGGCGGCTTCGACGATGGGGCGGTATCGACGCTCCATGTCGTCTGCTCGTTCTTGCGCGAAGGACGCCAGTGCCTCGTCTCCTACTTTTTCTTGCAGGATTTTGAGGGCGTTGCGAGCGATGTGCAGGTAATCGTTGCCTAAACGCGCGTGACCTTGGGGTGCTACGACGTAGCGGCGGGCGGGGCGTCCTGCACCGGCATCGTGCTTTTTGAGCAGGGTAACTTCAATCAGCGCGTCGGCCTCAAGTACATCAAGATGCCTGCGCACGGCTGCCGGGGTGAGGTTGAGGTATTCGCCCAGTGCGGCCGCAGAAACAGGGCCGTGCGAGAGTACTCCTTGAAGAACTCGATCGCGGGTTCGTTCCTCTGTTTCTGTATTGCGTTTGCCGGCTGAGCTTGTTTTGTCTGCTTGCTTCACGGAATACACAACTAAAGTATGCCCTAATTCATTCCCGGCTCTCTAGTTAGGGCTACCTATTAAGTCATGAATTTTCTTACAGCAAAAATAAACTTCGTGAAGTTGACCCCTGAGAGCACCGACCACCGCACTCGTTTTCATGTTTCTCACAGGTGAGCAAGAACCATTTTTTGAAGTGGCTGTCATAAGATGGAGAGGTGTCAGTTCAAAACCAACGTATAGCGCGCGAGAGCGGGAGAAAACCCGCACTTTCCATTGATGGCCTTATCAAGGAATTCAAGCCTTCTCGATTTTTCCGAGAAGCTAATCCGCACCTTCTTACAGACCGCGGCACCGTGCAGGCTGTTCGCGGTATTTCTTTGGACGTTTATCCCGGCGAAGTTGTGGTGATTTTAGGCGCTAACGGTGCCGGCAAAACCACCACTTTGAGTTGTGCACAGGGTCTGCAGCCAGCTGACGGCGGCACCCTGCAGTTGCTGGGTGAAAATCCGTGGGGTGCATCTCCGGAGCTACGCGCGCAGGTGGGCATCATGCTGCAAGATGGCGGTCTGTCCCAGGCAATTCACCCCATTGAGCTACTCAAGCACATTGCCAAAATGTACAAGAACCCGGCCTCTGTAGATGAACTGGTGCAGCGACTTGGCATCAATGATTTCAACGGGACCACTATTCGCAGGCTTTCTGGCGGTCAAAAGCAGCGCGTTGCCCTAGCAGCCGCCCTCGTCGGTAATCCTAAGGTTCTCTTTCTCGATGAGCCCTCAGCCGGCCTAGATCCGCAATCCCGCACCGTTGTCTTTGACATTATCCGCGAACAGCGCGAGCGCGGTGTCGCTATCGTTCTCACCACTCACCTTCTTGATGACGCTCAGCGCTTGGCTGACTATGTATATATCGTCAAACGCGGTGAAAACGTCACCGAAGGAACGGTTGCCCAGCTTCTTCAAGAGACGAACGAACAAGCGCACACCGTTTCTTTTACCGCCGCATCCGCTATTTCTCTGCAGGATTTCCCGGCGTATCTGCGCGATTCTGTCACCCTTACGCAGAACTCCCCCGGTCAGTATTCGTTGACTGGCGAACTGACTCCCGAACATTTGAACGCACTGACCGCCCTCTTTGTTTCCCAAGGCATCATGCCCAGCTCGTTCACACTGGCGCCGCGCACTCTAGAAGATGTCTTCCTCGATATTTCAGGACGTGATATTCGATGAGCAACTTCGCAGCAAGCCCGTCTTCTCGCATCATTGCCCAGGGCGTGTATGAGACCAAAGCAATGCTGAAAAATGGCGAGCAGCTCATGCTTCTCATTGCTTTTCCGCTGATGGCTCTGGTGGCTTTGCGTTATACAGGCATCCTAGATAGCTGGGCTCATGCACACAATGTTGAGCGTTTCGACGTAGCCGTTCCTGGTGTTCTGGCGCTGTGCGTTATGTCTACTGCGCTTTCCGGTCAAGGTATCGCAACCGGTTTTGATCGACGTTACGGCGTTCTGCGTTTTCTATCCACCACCCCGTTAGGACGCGGAGGCCTGATGGCAGGCAAGGTCCTTGCCGTCGTGATGGTCATGATAGTGCAGTTTGTGATTATTCTGGTGACCGCACTGCTTTTAGGGTGGTCTCCTAATATCACAGGGCTCTTCATGAGCATTCCCACCCTGTTACTGGGTGCTGCAGCTTTTACGTCGCTCGGTTTACTGATTGCAGGAACGGTACGCGCCGAAGCTACCCTAGCTATCGTTAACATGGCGTGGGTCATTCTTGCAGGCGTTGGCGGCGTGCTGATTCCCAGCTCCTACCTGCCTGCCTTCCTCGAATGGATTCCTAATGTGTTGCCCTCCGGCGCACTGGGTGAAGCTCTCCGCGCAGAACTCATGCTCACCCGCTTCGAACTTCTGCCGCACATCATTTTGCTTCTCTGGACGCTTGTGGTCGGCGCTATCGCGCTGAAAAAATTCAAGTGGTCCGCATAAAAAGTTTTCCTCTACTCGCTACTCAAGGTCTTGACTATGGCTTCTATCGCATACCATCTTCAACAACAATCCACACGATTCGCAGACCGCTACATTCCTGAGCGCTACACCCCCTGGGTGAAAGCAAGTGCCTGGGGTATGCTCATCGCCAACATGGGCATTGTGGCAACTGGTGGCATCGTTCGTCTGACTGGCTCGGGGTTGGGTTGCGATAATTGGCCCCGTTGTAACGCTGAGTCCTGGACGACTACCCCCGAGATGGGCATCCATGGCGCGGTGGAATTTGGTAATCGCCTGTTGACCTTTGTACTGATGGCTTTCACCATTGCAGCATTTTTGGCGATTGTGCGCCTTGTTTTCCCAGGCATTACGCGCAAGGGATTTGCCGAGATGTTCTTTTCACAGAAAAAAGTCATTAAGGGCTTGCGCACCTCAGAAAACCGATACGCAGACCTTTTCAACCTTGCTCTTCTTCTACTATGGGGCATTCCCCTGCAGGCGATTGTTGGTGGCGTCTCGGTGTGGCTCAAGCTCAACCCCTGGATGATCACCGCGCACTACGTTCTATCAGCCATCATGATTGCACTGGCAGCCATCTTCCTCAACCGCATCTACCGCTACTTTGTGCCCGATGTTGCAGCAAGTGAGGACGTTGCCGGCCCGGTACCCAACGGAGCCAACATCATGCATCAGCTGGGTTGGGTAGGCACTTTTATTGCAAGCGTTATTATCTTTGTCGGAACAGTAGTCACAGGAACCGGCCCGCACGCTGGCGACCCCATGACCCACCGTCATCCTTTCGACGCGCTCGTTGTCACCCGCACCCACAGCATCTCAGCTTGGTCTTTCTGCGCAGGAATTATCATCCTGTACGTGCTGGCTAAAAAATACAGCTGGCCGAATATGATCAAGCGCTCACTGAATATCACCGTTATTGTGCTGTTGGTACAGGCGGCTATTGGTTACTACCAGTACTTCAACGGGCTCCCCATTGTCGTTGTTGAACTGCATCTCATTGGCTCGGCGCTCTTCACCTGGGTGGCAGCGTCCCTCATTGAACGCATGCTGACTCTCTCCAAGACCTCCAGCCGCGAACTGGCACTCAACCGCGTAGACCGCGTCCAGACAGAAGACACATTGCGATAAACCTCGAACACATCATCTCAAAGGGCGGGCTCACCGATAACGATAAGCCCGCCCTTTTGGGTATATAGAGACATAGAGACAAGATTACTAGAGGATGATCGGCAGCCCTTACAGCTCTCCTCATCGCGCCGGCTAAGACGACTTGAGGAAAGTTTCGTGATTACATGGGAAAGGGCGGGCGCTCAGCAAGGCATCGCCCGCGCCTGAGGCGAGGTTCCTCAACACCAGGATTCCCCATCATCAGTTTCTACTGCCGTCAACCTCATCAAGGCACAGAAGTTTAATACCAAAAGAGCCCCCGCAGTGTACGGGGGCTCTTTTTGAAATGAGAACTATAAGAAGTTAGTGCTTACTTCTTGAGTTCGTCAGGAAGGTTGCAAACTACCTTGTTTTCGCCTTCAGCAGCGGTCTGTTCGTCCTGAACTACGCCGTCAACGGTGATCTTGCAACCGAGGTTAGCTGCGCTACCGTCCTTGTCGGTTACTGCCATTGAGTAGCCGTCCTTGACGTTGATGTCGTTAACGGTGGTGGTCCAGGAGTCAGTGAACGCGTTGTCAGCTGCTTCAGCGCCACCGGGGTGGTGGTTAACAGCTGCGTCACCGGTGGTGGTAGCTGAAAGCTCAACGTTTACCTTGTCATCATCCTTGTTACCGCCGAGTGCTGCGCAACCACCGATGATAAGGAGCAAGAGAAGGAGGAGAGCCAGCAACCAGGGCCAGATCTTCTTCTTTTTCTCGGGAGCGTATGAGCCGTGCTCTTCGGGGTGAGTGTGCTCAGTGCGGTGAACATGCTCGGTGCGGTTCACGTGCTCAGTGGTGTGGTTCTTTACGTTTTCAACGCGCTCTGATGCGTTGTGACCTGCAACTGAGTCGGTGTGCTTGTTGTTCTTCAATGAGTCCGCAGCCTTGTTGATGCGTTCATTGTTGTTAGGAGTAGTCATGTTTTCCCTATTCATGTCCATCAGTTCGAGGAATAGTCATTCCCCTTATCTTTCAAGAGTAAAGGTTTATTTGTTAGGAAGGCTAACATTTCAAATTGTTAAGCATCATTATCAAAAAATTTAGTACGAATACTTACTTAATGATATATATCCGCTAGATATTAATTTAATAGAACATATATTCTAAATAACTAGAATATATGTTCTATTATAAGAGCATGGAAGCAACACTCCTCGCGCGCTTAGATGCTACAGCTCAGGCGCCCTACCCTTACCCAGAGACCAGCGTGCCAGCCGGCTTCCCCTCGCCAGCCCAGGATTACCGCGCGATTTCTATCGATCTCAACGACATTCTCATTAAAGACAAAGCCGCCACCTACATACTGCGTGTGAGCGGGCACTCCATGGTGGATGCCGGTATTAGCGATGGTGATGAAATCATCGTTGATCGATCGCTGCAACCGCGGCCCGGAAACATCGTGGTTGCCGCTCTCAACGGCGAATTCACCGTCAAAAGATTTCACATTGATCAAGCCGGAGTCGGTTGGCTTTATCCTGAAAATCCGCAGTACTCCCCTCTTCAGATTAACGAGGAGTCTGATTTCACCATCTTCGGGGTAGTTACGAGGTGCCTGCACCATGTCTAGCAACCTCATCTTTCACGTTGATATCAACTCGTGCTACGCATCGTGCGAGAAAATCCTTGATCCTTCTCTTGCCCGCAAGCCCGTGGTTGTACTTTCCAACAATGACGGCTGCATTATCGCCTTAGACGCTCACGCCAAAGCATTAGGATTTTCGATGGGCCAACCGTGGTTCGAGGTCAAACAACGAGCGCACGAGCAAGGGGTCATTGCGCGTTCATCGAACTATGAACTGTACGGAGACATCTCAGACCGCGTGATGCGGGTTCTACAGGAGTACGCCGCTGACTTTGAGCAATACAGCATCGATGAGGCTTTTCTCAGCGCCCCCGTCTCGCCAGCAGAGGCTCAGAGTCTTGCGCGCACTATAAAAGATGATTTAGCGCGCAGAGTGGGAGTTCCTGTCTGTGTGGGGGCGGCACGCACGAAGACTCTTGCCAAGCTTTCCAATAAAGCAGCTAAGAAGATTCCAACTCTGAGCGGGGTCTGCGTATGGGATGCATTGCCTACCGAGCGGAGGGAGGCTCTCCTCACGACGCTACCGGTCAGTGAGCTATGGGGCGTTGGCTCTCGCTCCGCACGCCGGCTGACGTTACAGGGAATTTGCAGCATCAAAGATCTCGCATTGGCTCCACCCACCCTCATTCGGGAAAGGTTTAACGTTGTTCTGATGCGCACGGCTCTAGAAGTACGCGGAATACCCGCTATCGAATGGGAAGAAAACCGCATCATGAAAGATCAGCTCATCTACTCCCGCTCATTCTCGGATCCCATTACAACAGAAGAGCAGATGTGTCAGGTTCTCAGCGTGTACGCCCAACGAGCCGCACAAAGACTCGTGAAGCATCAGCAAACTGCGCGCTATATCAGCGCTTTTTGCTCGACTTCTTACTTTGCCCAAGGTGTTCAATCGCATCCGGCTGTGCGCGTTAAGCTCGATACCGCTACAGCTGATCCCGTGGTGATTACCCGCGCAAGCCACAGACTTCTTACCCGAGCAGATTTTGGGGTGGCTCGCTACGTACGCGCCGGAATTATCCTTACCGACTTGCACCCAGCGGCCTATGAACCGCTTCTAGAACCTTTCATCTCTCCCCACGATAAAAGACAAATCGCCCGGCTTTTACATACCGTGCAAGAACAGTGTGGGGAACATTCTGTAGGTCTGGGGTATGCGGGGTTGTCTCACAAACCATCGTGGGAGATGAAAAGAGAGATGCTCTCCCCCAGGGGAACCACCCACTGGAACGAGCTCGCCACCGCTAAAATCCGGTGAAGACCTCCCCCTGTCCGACTCCCCCTTGCCCAAAACTTAAAAACAAAAAGTCCCTTATCGAGCTGTCGATAAGGGACTTTTGACTATACGAAACTTAGATCAAAGCACCTGACATAACAGGTCCACCCACAAACGGGTCTACAGCCAGCGCAATAAAGAGCACCGTCAAGTAGGTGATAGAACCGTGGAAAACGGTCATAGCGGTGCGGCTTGTTGCCTTCTCTTGAGCTGCCAAACTATGCAACTTATGGCAGTTATATAAGAACCAGCCACCGGCAATCACAGCAGACAAGGTGTACACCCAACCTGCCCCGCCCACCGGAACCAATAGGAGCGAGCAGATAACCATCGCCCAGCCGTAGAGTACTACCTGAACAGAAACGCTCTTAGCAGTAGCGATAGCACCCAGCATGGGAATACCAGCGGCCTTGTAGTCCTCGGCGTACTTCATCGATAACGGCCAGTAGTGCGGCGGCGTCCACAAGAAGATGACGGTGAAAAGAACAACAGCTGCCCAACTCAACGAATTAGTGACAGCTGCCCACGCAATAAACACGGGCATGCATCCGGCAAGACCGCCCCACACAATGTTCTGAGAGGTGCGACGCTTGAGAAAGATCGAGTAGAAAACCACGTAGAGGAAAATCGCAACAACGCCCAGCAGAGCTGATAGCGGGTTCACCAGCAACCAAAGGTACACAATGGAAACCACAGCGAGAACCCACGCGAAAATCAAGGCTTCTTTATCGGATAGCTCACCGGTGACAAGAGGACGCTTTTCGGTACGCTTCATCTTTCGGTCGCTTTCGCGATCGATATAACAGTTAAAAGCTCCCGATGCGCCAGCCGCCATAGCCCCACCCACGAGGGTATTGAGAATGAGCCAAAGATTAGGGAAGCCGCCTGCAGCGAAAATCATTGTGGGTGCAGTCGTTACAAGCAAGAGCTCAATCACCTGAGGTTTGGTGAGATGAATGTACGCTCGAATCTTTCGAGACAGAGGTAGTTTCTGCCCCGAAACCGCTGCGGGTTCGCGAGTAACGGGATTTTCCGCCACTACGCTGTTCATACCGTGACCCTTCACGAAGATAAGCTCCCTAGAGGTCGTGTGCTTTTCTCAAGCACCTTTCTTCCCTGCGTCTCTGCGCTATAGCAGAGGCCGCATCCTGGGAGAAAGGTGTGCTCGGTGGTTTCTGACGCCGCGTATCAAACTGATTTTAGGGCGCACGAAGTCCAAGCGAGAATATGGTCTTTATCTAATACTAGTGGTCGAACCCCTTATTTTCCTAATAAAACGTGCAAAATCACGTCCTCCGCTCTTAATGCAGAACCCTCTCAAAAATTCCTTTTTAAGTAGTCAGTGAACATGACCGGAAAATGAGAAGAAAACGCCTAGTAATTCCCCGAAGACGGCTCACAGTCGATAGACTCGATAGAGAAGAAAGACGTTCTCACTGTGCGCTACGACTTCACACCGGAACGTTGCTAAAAAATAATGAAAGGGGAATTTCGTGCCAAATCTCGATGCGAAATTTGAATGGACCGATATGGATCAGCGAGCTGTTGATTACGCTCGTGTTATCGCCGTGGATGCGGTTGAGAAGGTCGGTTCAGGTCACCCGGGTACCGCGATGAGCTTGGCTCCTGTTGCCTACACTCTGTTCCAGAAAGTGATGCGCCATGACCCCACCGATGACCGCTGGATGGGCCGCGACCGCTTTATCCTTTCCCCTGGTCACACTTCTTTGACCCTGTACCTTCAGCTTTTCTTGAACGGTTACGGTCTTGAGATGAAGGACCTTGAGGCTCTTCGCACCTATGATTCCTTGACTCCCGGTCACCCCGAGTACGGTCACACCAAGGGTGTTGAAATTACTACCGGTCCGTTGGGTCAGGGCTTGGCGTCTGCTGTTGGTTTCGCTTACGCTCAGCGTTACATGCGCGGTCTGTTTGACCCCGAAGCTCCCGAGGGCACTTCACCTTTTGACCACACTATCTTCACTATCGCCTCCGAAGGTGATATTCAGGAGGGTGTTACTTCTGAGGCTAGCTCGCTGGCTGGTCACCAGCAGCTGGGTAATTTGGTCGTAATCTTCGACCGTAACCACATTTCAATCGAAGACGACACCGACGTAGCTTTCACCGAAGATGTTATGAAGCGCTATGAGTCGTACGGCTGGGATACTGCTCGTGTTGACTGGACTGTAACCGGTGAGTACGACGAGAACATTGAAGATCTCTACAATGCGATCGTTGCGGCTAAGAAGAACACCGACAAGCCTTCTATCATCGAGTTGCGCACCCGCATCGGCTTCCCCGCACCCACCAAGCAGAACACCGGCGGTATTCACGGTTCAAAGCTGGGTGCAGAAGAAGTTGCAGCGACTAAGGAATACTTCGGTTTTGATACCGAGAAGTCATTCTTTATCGAGCCCGAGATTTTGGACTACACCCGCGAGGTTGTAGGACGCATGGCCGAAGAGCGCGCCGAATGGCAGAAGTCATTCGATAAGTGGGCTGAAGCTAATCCCGAGCACGCAAAGCTGTATGAGCGTCTGCGCGAGGGCAAACTGCCCGAAGGTTATAAGGACGCTTTCCCCACTTTCGGCATTGACGATTCAATGGCAACCCGCGCGGCATCAGGAAAGGTTATCAACGCTATTGCAGATACCTTCCCCGAGCTGTGGGGCGGTTCTGCAGACTTGGCTGGTTCAAACAACACCACCATTGAATCGGCAAAATCCTTCAACGTGGAGCAGCACACCACCGGCAAGTACACTGCTGATCCTTACGGTCGCGTCCTGCACTTCGGTATTCGCGAGCACGCAGCTGCTGCCATCGTCAACGGTATTGTGCTGAGCTCACCCACCCGCGCCTTCATGGGTACCTTCTTGCAGTTCACTGACTACCAGCGTCCTGCCATTCGTTTGGCAGCTCTGATGGGCGTTCCGTCTATCTTCGTGTGGACCCACGACTCTATAGGCCTGGGCGAAGACGGCCCCACCCACCAGCCTGTCGAGCACTTGGCTGCTCTGCGCGCTATCCCCAACCTCAATGTGGTTCGTCCTGCAGATGCTAATGAGACCTCTGTAGCATGGCGCAAGATTCTGGAAACCCAGGATTCACCCTCAGGTCTGGTACTCTCACGCCAGGGCCTGCCCGAGATGCCCCGTGAAGATCTGCACGCAGACTTCGACGGCGAAAAGTACGCCTCAGCTGAAGGTGTTGCTCGCGGTGGTTACATCCTTGCAGATAGCGAAGGCACCCCTGATGTTCTGCTGATTGCAACCGGTTCAGAGGTGCAGCACGCTATTGAGGCACGTAAGCAGCTGGCAGAAGAAGGTATCGCGGCACGCGTTATCTCAATGCCCTCACGCGAATGGTTCGCTGCAGAATCTGAGGAATACCGCGAATCAGTTATCCCCTCAGAAGTTAAGGCACGCGTGACTGTAGAAGCAGGCGTGGCAATGCCCTGGTACGACATCTTGGGTAGCGCAGGACGCCCGGTATCACTGGAACACTACGGCGCCTCAGCTTCTGCCGAAGAGCTCTTTGAACGTTACGGCTTCACCGCAGAAAAGGCTAAGGAATCAATCGAAGCAGCGAAGTAACGCTGTTCATCAGGTGGTGGGTGCTCGCATCCACCACCTGGTTTATACTTCACTGATATTTATCCCACCGTGTAGCGTTTTGAAGCTCGCAAGCTACATCACAGCGTTGCACCCCTTTAGAGAGATACAGAAGGAGAAATAGCTCGTGGCTACTCCCACTCAGAAAATTTCAGATGCAGGCGTTTCAATTTGGCTCGATGACCTATCACGCGAGCGCCTGAACAACGGCTCCCTTGAAAAGCTCATTGAAGAGAAAAACGTGGTTGGTGTGACCACTAACCCCAGCATCTTCGCTGCCGCACTGTCGAAGGGCGAGGCGTACGCAGCACAGTTCAAAGAACTCGCCGGTACTGACCTTGAAGAAGCTGTTTTTGCGGCTACCACCGATGACGTTCGTGCAGCGTGTGATCTTTTCACTTCAATTTACAAGTCATCACAGGGTGTAGATGGTCGCGTATCAATCGAGGTTGATCCTCGTTTGGCTCGCAACGCCGATGAGACCGCTGTGATGGCGAAGAAGCTTGCTGAGACCGTCAATCGTGACAACGTCATGATTAAGATTCCTGCAACTGTTGAGGGTATGGCTCCCATTACCAAGACCTTGGCTGAAGGAATCTCAGTCAACGTTACTTTGATTTTCTCGTTGGAGCGTTACCGCGAGGTTATCAATGCCTACATGCTTGGTCTTGAGCAGGCTCTGGAAAACGGTAAGGATCTGTCAAAGATTCACTCCGTTGCATCATTCTTTGTCTCGCGTGTAGACAGCGAAATTGATGCTCGTTTGGATGCCCTTGGCACTGAAGAGGCTAAGGCGCTCAAGGGTAAGGCAGCGTTGGCTAACGCTCGTTTGGCGTACCAGGTGTACGAAGATGAATTCTCTTCAGAGCGCTGGGAGCGTCTTGAAGCAGCGGGCGCTCACAAGCAGCGTCCTCTTTGGGCATCAACCGGTGTGAAGGATCCTGCGTACCCCGATACCCTGTACACCACCGAACTCGTAGCGCCTAACACTGTGAACACCATGCCCGAGGCAACTCTCGATGCTTTGGCTGCCCACGGTGAGGTTACCGGCGACACCGTTACCGGCACCTACGAAGAGTCAGAGGAAATTCTCAACAAGATTGAGCAGCTCGGCATCTCATACAACGAGGTTGTAGAGAAGCTTGAGAACGAAGGCCTTGAGAAGTTCGACGCATCCTGGGAAGAACTTCTGGCAACCGTTCGCACTGCGCTTGAGGCGTAAGTACAACGGTTAGAGCATCATACCGGGCAACCGGTTATGCAAGAGAGATCTGTTTACAGATTAGTGTGAGGTAGCACGGCAATAACGCTGTGTTACCTCACCACCGTATGTGAAGGAATATACTGTGCCCAACAGTGCAGAAAAGAATCCGCTCAGAGACCCCAGAGACCGCCGCCTTACCCGAGTCGCCGGCCCTTCTGCTCTGGTCTTTTTCGGAGTGACGGGCGACTTGGCGAAGAAAAAGCTATTGCCTGCCGTTTATGATTTGGTCAACCGTGGCTTGCTTCCCCCAAGTTTTGCGCTGATAGGTTTTGGACGCCGCGATTGGAGCGATGACGATTTCCGTCAGCAGGTGCGAGAATCAGTTGAGGCTCATGCGCGTACCTCCTTCCGTGAGGACGTGTGGAACCAGTTCCAAGAAGGCATTCGCTTTGTGCAAGGTGCTTTTGATAATGACGATGCTTTTGAGCGTTTGAAAGCTACTTTGGCTGAGCTGGATGAGACTCGCGGCACCCGCGGGAACCATGCGTTCTATCTGTCCATTCCGCCCAAGGCTTTTGAGCAGGTTTTGCAGAAGCTTGCTGATCATGACATGGCTGAGTCTCAGGATTCTCCCGGTTGGCGACGCGTCGTTATTGAAAAGCCTTTCGGGCATGACCTTGAGTCGGCGCGAGAGTTGAACTCGATTGTTGAGAAGGTTTTCCCCGCTGATTCGGTCTTCCGTATTGACCACTATCTGGGTAAAGAAACCGTTCAGAATATTTTGGCAATGCGTTTTGCTAACAAGATGTTCGAGCCGCTGTGGAACTGCAACCACGTAGATCATGTGCAGATTACGATGGCTGAAGATATCGGCATCGGAACTCGCGCAGGGTACTACGATGGCGTGGGCGCGGCTCGTGACGTTATCCAAAATCACTTGCTTCAGCTTCTGGCGCTCACCGCAATGGAAGAGCCCATTAGCTTCAACGCCAACCATCTGCGCGCTGAAAAAGAAAAGGTTCTAGAGGCAGTGACTCTGCCTGAGAACCTCGAAGAGGCATACGCTATTGGCCAGTATGAGGGCGGTTATCAGGGCGGCGAAGAGGTCAAGGGCTTCTTCGACGAAAAGGACATTCCCGCGGATTCTCGCACTGAGACTTTTGCGGCGCTGAAGGTGAACATCAACACCCGTCGCTGGTCGGGGGTTCCCTTCTACCTGCGTGCGGGTAAGCGTCTAGGACGCCGCGTCACCGAAATCGCTGTCATTTTCAAGAAATCTCCCAATCTGCTCTTTGGCGGTGCTGCCGACAACACCGGTCAGAACGCTATCGTGATTCGTGTTCAGCCTAACGAAGGCATGACGCTACGTTTTGCTTCGAAGGTTCCAGGCACTCAGATGGAAATTCGTGACGTCAACATGGACTTTGGTTACGGTCACTCCTTCGCCGAAGAATCCCCTGAAGCCTACGAACGCCTGATTCTGGACGTCTTGTTGGGCGAACCGCCGCTGTTCCCGCGTCACGAAGAAGTCGAGCTGTCGTGGAAGATTCTTGATCCCTTCGAAGAATACTGGGAAAAGAACAAGGTAAAGCCCGAAGGTTATAAGCCGGGTTCGTGGGGTCCTGCATCGGCACACGAGATGCTCGAACGTGATAACCGTGCTTGGAGGCGTCCATAATGTTATTTGAACTCAAAAACACTACGGCTTCTGCCATTGATAAGAAGCTCAATCAGGTCCTTGAAGACTCGGGTAACACCACGACTTCTCGAGTTCTGACTCTCGTCATTCTTGCCGAGCAGGGGCACTCAAAGTTGGCTGTGGAAGCTGCACAGCAGGCGTCGCACGAGCACCCCTCGCGCATTATTGTGCATATTGCGCATGAGGCTGATGCGGAAGACCGTCTGGACGCTGAAATTTCAGTGGGCGGTGAGGCCGGTGCCTCTGAGGTCATCATTTTGCGCGGCTACGGTAAAGCGTCCCGGGCCACGGAATCTTTGATTTCTGCTCTGCTTTTGCCTGACTCCCCCATCGTTGCGTGGTGGCCGCACTCCGTTCCTGAGAACGCCTCCGAGCATTCCATCGGCAAGATAGCGCAGCGTCGCATCACTGATTCAGCGCGTGCTCAAGACCCTATGATGGTTTTGCGTCAGCTGGCTAAGACTTACAGGGCCGGTGACACCGATCTTGCGTGGATTCGTCTGACTCTTTGGCGCATTCAGCTGGCTGCTGTTCTTGATCAGCTCCCCGCGGCTAAGGTTAAGCGCGTGAGCGTGGCTGGCTCATCGAAGTCACCCTCGGTAGTTCTGCTCGGTGCATGGCTTGGCTACAAACTCGGAGCTGGGGTTCATCTGACGACAAAGGGCGCAGACCGCGGTCTCTACCGCGTGGCTTTGGAACGCGAAGACGGCAAAGTTATACTTTACCGCCCTGGACGAAGCATTGCTACCCTGACGTCTCCGATTGGCCCGGACCAGCAAATTTCGTTGCCGGTTCGTTCACTTGCTGAATGCTTGGCAGAAGAGCTACGCCGTCTTGATCCCGATAAGGTCTACGGCGAAGTGCTTACTCAAGCTATCCCTGCAGTGGAGATGGTTGTAGATATGAACGCTGCAGAAGTTATTGACGAAGTTGAAGATTTTACGGAGGAATACGATGCCTAACCCACAGGTTATCGAACACGCAGATAAGAGCGAGTTGGCTGCTTCTACCGGCTCTCGCATTCTCGCCGTTATCAACGATGCGATTGAAAACAACGGAATCGCACACCTTTCACTGACAGGCGGCACCATGGGTATCGCCGTGTGGTCAGCAATCGCTGAGTCTGGTCAGGCTCGCACCATTGACTGGTCAAAGGTTCACTTCTGGTGGTCCGACGAACGGTTTGTAGAAACCGGCCATGCAGATCGCAACGAGAAGCAGGCTAAGGATGCCTTGCTTGACTCGCTTGAAATTCCGGCTGAAAATCTGCATATCATGGGCGCATCAGACGTTTTCGACTCAGTTGATAAAGCTGCGGAGGCATACACCGCCGAACTCAAGAAGTTTGCACCAGAAGGTCAGGCCTCTCCTGCGTTCGACCTTAGTTTGCTAGGTCTTGGCCCCGATGGGCACATCGCATCGCTCTTTCCCGACCGTGAAGAGATTCATCTGAGCACTTTTGATTCTCTGGCTGTCCGCAACTCGCCCAAGCCTCCGCCCACCCGCGTCAGCATGAGCTTGCCCGTCATCAACCGCGCTCGCAAGATTTGGTTCTTGATTGCAGGTAGCGATAAACAGGATGCGACCGCGCGACTTCGTCAGGCTGCTGAACTCAGCGATGATCAGCTCACCGCAGAGATTCTGACAGCAACTCCTGGTGCCGGTGCTAGAGGCGCTGAAGAGACCCTCATCTTGGCAACCCAGGACGCTCTTTAATAACTCTAAAGCCCCGGTATAGTGAGCACGCGCAAACGCTCATTACCGGGGCTTTTTCTATCGTCTACTGCCTCTTCAACCTACTCTCATCTTTGATGAGTATGACTAGCGCTAGAACATACAAAAGCGCCTGCACGAAAAGAATCGTGCAGGCGCTTTTGTATAAAAAGACTTACAGCATAGTTGCAGGGTCTGCAAAGCGCAGAACCAAACCGTAACCAATCACAGAGAAAACCCAAATCAAGATCACTGTGATAGTCAGACGGATCAGGTTCTTAGATGCCATACCCGAAGAGTTCAAGGAGGTGGTCATACCGCCACCGAACATATCGGAGAGACCGCCACCTTTACCGCGGTTCAGCAAGACCAATAGCACGGTCAAGACGCTGCTAATCGCGATGAGAACCATCAAAACGATTTTAAGAATCTCCACGGAGAACCCTTCTTTTACATCAATAGTAGATAACGATTTAACTCGTACCTTTATACGGTACACGTATTTATCAAGAGCGTCCAAACATTTGGTTCGCTTTAAGCACAGTTGGCGGCAACCTCACAGGTCGCCGCCAACTGGTTCACCGTGGCTAAGACTTACTTGGAGTCAAAGCGTGCGATGTTTGCAAATTCTTCTGCATCGAGTGATGCGCCGCCAACGAGTACGCCGTCAACGTCAGCTTCACCCAGGATTTCAGGAGCTGATGCTGCCTTGACCGAGCCACCGTAGAGAACGCGAACCTTCTCAGCAACGTCTGCTGAGTACAGCTTCTCGATCTCAGCGCGGATTGCAGCTGACATTTCCTGAGCGTCAGCGCTAGTTGCTACCTTGCCGGTACCAATAGCCCAGACGGGCTCGTAAGCTACGACGAGGGTTTCAGCCTGTTCAGATGAAAGACCTTCGATAGAACCGCGCAGCTGCTCGAGAGTGAAGTCAACGTGAGTGCCAGCTTCACGAATCTCAAGACCTTCACCAACGCACAGAACGGGAGTCAGACCGTGACGGTAAGCAGCCTGCACCTTGTCAGCGCAAATTGCGTCGGTTTCACCGTGAATGGTGCGACGCTCTGAGTGACCAACGAGAACATAGGTTGCACCGAGCTTGTTCAGGAACGCACCTGAAATATCGCCGGTGTATGCGCCGGAATCCTTGTCAGAAAGGTCCTGGCCACCGTAAACGATGTTCAGCTTGTCGCCTTCAACGAGGGTCTGTACTGAACGGATGTCGGTGAAGGGAGGAAATACGGCAACTTCAGCGTTGTCGTAGTTAAAGTTCGCATCATCAAGAGTCCATGCGAGCTTCTGCAGCAGGCTAACGCCTTCTGCGTGGTCCATGTTCATCTTCCAGTTGCCTGCAATGAGCGGCTTGCGAGTCATAAGTACTCCTTGAAAAATTGTTGGGGTGCGCGTCTGAAAGAAATCAACGACGCGCGCTGGCACTGGCCAGCTACAGATGGTGAACGGTACGCACCAAAACTAGTGCGCATCCGCACTAAAAGTTTTTCGATGATGCGTGGTGAGCCTTGAACGCCCACCACGCATCGGTGAGAAAAACTTATGCGCCGAGAACCTCGATACCGGGAAGGGTTTTGCCCTCGATGTATTCGAGTGAGGCACCGCCACCGGTTGAGATGTGGCCGAACTGGTCATCTGAGTAACCGAGCTTGCGAACAGCTGCTGCTGAGTCGCCACCGCCGATGATGGAGAAAGCATCTGATGCAACGATTGCCTCAGCTACTGCCTTAGTACCGTGTGCGGTGTTTTCAAATTCAGCAACGCCAACGGGGCCGTTCCAGAAGATGGTCTTAGCGTCCTTGAGCTTTTCAGCAAAGAGTTCGCGGGTCTTGGGGCCAATGTCCAGACCGTCTGCCTTTTCACCGAGCTCGCCGCCTTCGATATCGTCTATGGGACGGATCTCGAAGTTAGCGTCGTTGGAGAAGTCATCACCGCAGACAACATCTACAGCGGTAACGATTTCGGTGCCCTTCTCGGGAGCTTCTTTGAGGTAACGCTTGACGGTGTCAATCTGATCCTTCTCGAGGATTGACTGGCCGACCTTCCAGCCGTTAGCTGCTGCGAAGGTGTAGCCCATGCCGCCACCAATCAAAATGGTATCAGCCTTACCGATGAGGTTTTCGATAACTGCGAGCTTATCTGACACCTTAGCGCCGCCCATAATCACTACGAAAGGACGTTCGGGATCGTTCAGGGTCTTCTTGAGCACGTCAACTTCAGTCTTGACGAGGTCACCCAGGTAAGCGGGCAGACGCTTAGCTACATCGTAAACCGATGCGTGCTTGCGGTGGACAGCACCGAATGCGTCATTGACGTAAGCGCCGTTCTCGCCAGTCAAAGCAACCAGCTCATCTGCAAATTCGCCGCGCTCAGCGTCGTCCTTAGAGGTTTCGCGTGCATCGTAGCGAACGTTTTCAACAACCAGAACTTCGCCGTTCTGAAGAGCTGCAGCCTTAGCCTGAGCGTCTTCACCCACAACGTCGGTTGCAGTGGCAACTGAGAAGTCAGCAAGCTCAGCAAGACGCTGTGCTGCGGGAGCGATAGAGAACTGGGGGTCAACCTGACCCTTGGGGCGACCAAGGTGAGCAGTGACAATAACGCGTGCGCCAGCCTCAGCAAGCTTAGTCAACACGGGAAGAGATGCCTTAACGCGGCCATCATCAGTGACGGTGTTACCGTCGAGGGGCACATTGAGATCTGAACGCACGAGAACGTAGCGACCTTCAACACCTTCTGACAAGAGTTCTTCAAGAGCGCGTGCCATATGGATCAACTCCAATTAGTTTAAAAATCTATAAAGAGAGGGTATGAAAATGCCCCCACCCATATAGCGGTGGGCGGGGGCATTATTGAGTTAGCTTAGAGAGCTGCTGCTACCTTGTTGGTGAACAGAACCAAGCGTGATACGTAACCGAATTCGTTGTCGTACCATGCAACAACCTTAACCTGGTTGCCGATAACCTTGGTCAAAGGTGCATCGAAGATGGTTGAAACAGCTTCACCCTCAATGTCCTTGGACACGATGGGATCGGTTGAGTACTTGATGAGGCCCTTGAACTCACCCTCAGCAGCCTTCTGCATTGCTTCGTTGACTTCTTCAACGGTAACTTCGCGCTTTGCTTCGAAGGTGAGGTCGGTCAGTGAACCGGTGGGGGTGGGAACGCGAACAGCGAAGCCGTCCAGCTTGCCCTTGAGCTCGGGAAGAACCAAGCCGACTGCTGCTGCTGCACCGGTTGAGGTGGGAACCATGTTCAGAGCTGCTGCACGTGCGCGGCGCAGGTCTGAGTGAGGTGCGTCGAGCAGGCGCTGGTCTGAGGTGTAAGCGTGAATAGTGGTCATCAGACCCTTTTCGATGCCGAATGCATCGTTGAGGACCTTAGCCATGGGAGCGAGGCAGTTGGTGGTGCATGATGCGTTTGAAACGATGTGCATTGACTCGTTGTCGTAGGTGTCATCGTTTACGCCAACAACGAAGGTGCCGTCGATGTTCTTACCGGGTGCTGAGATGATAACCTTCTTAGCACCTGCATCGCGGTGTGCCTGAGCCTTGGTACCGTCGGTGAAGAAACCGGTTGACTCGATAACGATATCGATGTCGAGATCCTTCCAGGGCAGGTTAGCGGGATCGCGCTCAGCGAGAACCTTGATTACCTTGCCATCAACGGTGATTGACTCTTCGTCGAATGAAACCTCTGAATCGAGGGTGCCCATTACTGAGTCGTACTTGAGAAGGTGAGCAAGGGTCTTGTTGTCGGTGAGGTCGTTGATTGCAACAATCTCAAAGCCTTCTGCGTGAGCCTGAGCTGCGCGGAAGAATGAACGACCAATGCGGCCGAAGCCGTTAATAGCTACGCGTACAGTCACTGGAATCTAACTCCTCGATATATCAGTGAATTTTGCTAGGACGGAAACCGCTTGCTACGCAAGGACTCCCGCATCCGAACCCTGCCAGATAAGTTATCTGACGTGAGCCCGTATGTGGTGGGCTATCCGTCCGGTTCACACACTACTATACCCCACTTTGTGTGAGTTTGGGTGGTTTTTTGAGGTTTTTCTAGCCCAGTTGACCATTTTCTTTGAGGATTACGTGCGGTTTTCAGTGGGTTTCACCAGAATTCAAAGGAATTTAACCCAAAAATTGAAAAAGTTTGCGATGCGCTCCACTAAAGCCCACATTTTCCCACATTTTCCAACTGTGGGTTTTGAGTGCTCACTTCCCACAAGCACACAGCAACACCACAGCATAAAAAAACTCTGCCTCGGCTAGAAGCCAAGACAGAGTCAAAAAATATTAATGGTGCGACGCGCTAGCCTCGGTGCCGGGAATACCCAGCTCGGCAGCGCGCTTATCTGCCATTGCTAGAAGACGACGGATGCGTCCGGCAATCGCGTCCTTGGTCATGGGAGGATCAGCCAAACGTCCGAGCTCATCGAGGGATGCTTGCTTGTGCGCAGCACGCAACTCCCCCGCATAGCGCAAATGATCAGGAACTTGATCTCCCAAAATCTCAAGGGCACGTTCCACACGCGCTCCTGCAGCAACAGCAGCCTGAGCTGAGCGACGCAGGTTTGCATCATCAAAATTAGCCAGACGGTTAGCGGTTGCACGCACCTCTTTACGCTGACGGCGTTCCCGCCAGTTCTCTAAGGCGTGATGAGCGCCCATACGCTCCAACAAATTGCTGATAGTTTCGCCGTCGCGTACCACAACGCGGTCAACACCGCGAACTTCACGAGCCTTCGCCATCACATCAAGACGGCGGGCAGCACCCACCAAAGCCAGAGCAGCTTCGGGGCCGGGGCAGGTAAATTCAAGTGCAGAGGAGCGACCGGGCTCAGTCAACGAGCCATGCGCTAAGAAAGCGCCGCGCATCACAGCCTCGGCATCTGCCAACGAACCATTCACAACGGCAGGAGGAAGACCGCGCACCGGGCGCCCACGCGCATCCAACAACCCCGTCTGACGAGCCAGCGACTCACCACCGTGATCAACACGCACGATATAACGACCGCCGCGACGTAAACCTCCGCCGGTGACCGCAGTAATCTCAGAATCATGCCCGTACAAATCAGCAATGTTGTGCTGAAGGCGCAAAGCAGTTGCCTCTAAATCGACCTCAGCCTCAATCACAATGCGACCAGAAACCAAGTGAAGGCTGCTGGTAAAACGCAAAATAGTTGAAACCTCCGCCTTTCTGGCAGAAGATTTCGTAGCGTCATACCGTGCCAGTTCTTCTTTAACCGATGCCGTCAGGGCCATACGGTGTGTCCTCCAACTTATATTGTGTGCATTGCTAACTTCTTAGGCGCTCATCTCAGCCCCGTAAAAACACAATTCACTATTTTATATGTTTTTACATCAAGCTGTGAATTTAACTTATTCCGCGAATAAATCGCGATAAGTAGCACCCAACTTAAGGGAGTCGTGCACAAAAGGATTATTTCTCTCGTGCACGGCAGCCCACCGAACTGTTGCGCCAAAGCTTGAAGCGGTCTTTTCAAAACTTTCACGGTCAGCTACCGCAATGGGATCAGCAATAATGGCATCCAGTTGCAAATCGGGAGCATACTTTTTGAGAACCATCAAATGATCTCTGGCGTCCAAACCGGTGGTCTCATCGCTGGCGAGCTCAAGGTTCATCACCACGCAGGTGCGGGCTGAGCTACGCTCAATGGCACGACGCGTTTGAGGTAGCAACAGATGCGGCAAAACCGAGGTGTACCAAGAGCCGGGACCTAGAATAACCCAGTCAGCAGTATCAATCGCTTCAATAGCTTCATCGCAAGCATCAGCATCGGCAGGTTCTAAACGAACGGTTTCAATATTGCCGGACTTCGCCAACTTAGCTTGACCGGTGACAGTGGTCAGTCCCTTCCCCGGATGCTCACCCTCTCTTACTTCACCGCTAATCACCAACGGTGTGAGCGACATCGGCAAAACGCGTCCGCGAGCACCCAAAAGTGACCCGGCCCAGTCAAGACCGGCAATGGGATCACCCAACAACTCCCACAGCGACACAATGAGCAAATTGCCCAGGGCATGGTTTTCCAGAGAAAAAGTTTCTGGCGAGGTCGGATGTTTAAAACGATGTTGCATGACGCTAGCCCAGGTACGCCCCCATTCCGAATCGTCGCACAGAGCAGAAAGCGCCATGCGCAAATCTCCGGGAGGAAGCACTCCCATTTCTTCACGCAATTTCCCCGACGACCCGCCGTCATCAGCTACAGTGACCACAGCCGTGAGTTCGCTGGTGACGTGTTTGAGAGCAGCCAAAGACGCATACAGTCCGTGGCCGCCGCCCAAGGCGACCACTCTCAAAGGGGACGATGCGGATAGCGGAGAAACAGCGAGACGCTCACCGTGTTCAGTGATGGTCTTATCCATCATTGCTGCCTCCTTATTCACGCCTCATATCGCGATGCTGAACATTGACGCTCACCGTGCCAAGGGTACGCAGACGCTTAGCGAGCTCCTCGGTCACCGCCACGCTACGGTGTTTACCACCGGTGCAACCGATGGCAATGGTGGCGTAATGCTTGCCTTCACGGCGGTAGCCATCGAGCACAGGTTTGAGAGTTTCCACAAAGTGAGTGACAAACTCTTCAGTCCCGGGATTATCAAAAACATAATCACGGACAGCCTGATCCTGTTTGCGCGCGGAGTTCCGGCACCCAGTGAGGGTTAGGGATAAAACGCATATCAATCATCATGTTGGCATCAACCGGGGAGCCGTACTTGAAACCAAAACTCGTGAGTGTAAGGTTCAGCAGCTTAGTTGCACCGAACTCGTTAAACATCTCACGCATAGCATGGGCAAGCTGATGTACGTTCTTGCCCGTGGTATCAATGACGGTATCGGCATTAGCTTTCAGATCTGAGAAAAGTTCGCGCTCCTTGGTAATACCATCGAGGATGCGGCCCTCCCCTTGAAGCGGGTGTGGGCGGCGCTGAGCCTCGTAGCGAGCAATGATGTCTTTATCAGAGGCATCCACGAACAACAACGTCAAGTCAATCTGAGGGGTGCGCAAATCTTCGATAGCGCCGGTGATGTCCTCGTACATGGCCATAGAGCGAACATCGATACCCAGCGCCAAACGCGGAATTGATTCGGGGGCGCGGGTCACCAAATCAACCAGCGGCTGCAACATCTGCGGTGGGATATTATCCACCACATACCAGCCCTCATCTTCTAAAGTGTTCGCTGCTGTGCTACGACCCGCACCAGAAATACCGGTAATCACCAGAATTTGAGGTTTGATAATTTCTTTTTGTTGCTCCATGACTGCCCTTTCGAGAGTGTTCGCCGGTGTCTTAGTCTGAATGCGCGTCTCTTATTTTACGCTCTCTTACTCAAGGACTTCTCCGGTTGTCAGGTTAATTCCTTGGGAAGGGATAGCGCGCTCAGCTGAATTTTCTTGCTCGAAATGCGCAATGATTTTTTGAGCCATTGAAGGTCCGATTCCGCTGACTTCTAAGAGCTCATCTTCGGTAGCGGCAGTGAGTTTTTTGTAGGAGCCGAAGTGCTCAATCAAAGCCTCACGTTTTGCCGGGCCGAGACCTGCTACTCCGTCTAAAGCAGACGACAGCATTGCTTTGCCGCGTTTAGAGCGGTGGAAGGTGATAGCAAAGCGGTGCGCCTCATCGCGTACTCGCTGAATCAGGTACAAGGCAGGCGAAGTACGAGGAAGGATGACGGGAAAATCCTCGTTAGGTAGCCACAGCTCTTCTAAACGCTTAGCAATACCGACCACATAAACATCGGTGATGCCAAGATCAGCAAGTGCAGCCGATGCCGCATTCACCTGAGGCTGACCGCCGTCAACCACCACGAGGTTAGGCGGGTAGGCGAACTTGGCGGGCTCTTTCTCATGTGCTCGTTCCGCGCTGACTTCGCCGCTGGTTCGCGGAGTCTGCTCACGCTCAGCCTGATCTTGCAGGTAGCGCTTAAAACGTCGGTGAATAACGTCGTACATGCTGGCAGTATCATCGCGGGCTGAGCTACCGGTAATCGAGAATTTTCTGTAATCGCTCTTTTTCGGCAGTCCGTCTTCAAAGACGACCATGGACGCCACCACGTGGGTACCCTGAACGTGCGAGATATCGTAGCACTCAATACGCATCAGCGGATCGGGCAACTCCAGGTTCTCCTGTAACTCCACCAAGGATGCGCTACGTGTAGTGAGATCCCCTGCGCGACGGCTCTTGTGCAACGTGAGCGCGTGCTTAGCGTTTTCCTCCACAGTTTGCATCAGCGCCGCTTTGTCACCGCGTTGCGAAACAGCAATAGAGACTTTGGACCCGCGGATGCCGCTGAGCCAGTCCTCGAGTTGCTCATGGTTTTGCGGTAACGCGGGAACAATAATCTGCTTAGGAATTTCATGACGCTGGTGAGCTAGTTCTTCTTCAGAATCCCCCACCGCAATGGACGCCGCCACCTCGCCGTAGACCTGTTGAATCAGCTGTTCAATCAGCGCAGCATCGTCGGTATCATCCATTTTTTCAACGATCCAACCGCGCTGACCACGAATCCTGCCGCCGCGCACAAAGAAGACCTGTACTGCCGCCTCTAAATCATCTTGATCAAAAGCAAACAAATCAGCATCCACGGAATCGGCAAGGACAACTGCATTGCGTTCAAATGCTTTTTCGAGCGCGGCAATGTCATCGCGCAAGCGTGCTGCCTTTTCAAAATCAAACTCGGCAGCAGCGTCCTTCATTTGCACGGTCAGCTCGGCAATAAATTTGTCGGCTCCGCCCGCCATGAACTTCGCTAGATCTTGCGCCAACTTCTGGTGGTCTTCCACCGAAATATTGCCCACGCAGGGAGCGGCGCATTTGTCGATATAGCCCAGCAGGCACGGGCGGTCACTTTTTTGAGCGCGGTTAAAAACACCCGTTGTACAGGTACGCACCGGGAAGACGCGCAAAAGTGCATCCAGCGTCTCGCGAATAGCCCACGCCTGAGAATACGGGCCGAAATAGCGCACGCCTTTCTTCTTCTCACCGCGCATCACCTGAGCACGAGGAAATTTATCCTTAAGCGTCACCGCTAAATAGGGGTACGATTTGTCATCGCGAAAAGCAATGTTAAATCGAGGCTTATACTCTTTGATCCAGGTATATTCCAGTTGCAGAGATTCGAGCTCGCTCCCCACTACCGTCCACTCCACAGACGCAGCGGTATGAACCATTGCATAAGTCTTGGGGCTCAACCCGCTGACGTGGGCGAAATATGAGTTCAGTCTGTTGCGAAGGTTCTTCGCTTTGCCAACATAAATGATGCGTCCGAACTCGTCGCGAAAACGATAAACACCCGGGTTTGTAGGAATCTCGCCGGATGCTGGGCGGTAGTCAGCGGGGTTTGCCACAAACGCTCCTTAGCGTGAATTTAGGAAGTTGCTCCACCGTCGCGCGAAGCTGAGGGGGAAACGTTATAGACGTCTTTACGGCCCTGACCTGAAAGAGCGGCGATTTCGTCCATGATTTTTGCGGTCGTTTCTTTGCGTTGTTTACCTGTCATGGTCTCCCCCGTCTTTTCAAAATAAAGGGGCTTGCCAACGCGCACTGTAAACCGCTTGGGATACACCATATTGGAATCTGGTTTTTGGAGCTTATCAGTGCCGATAAGACCTATGGGAACAACCGGTGCTCCCGTCATATGAGCCAACCAGTCCATGCCAATTTTTCCGCGGTACAGGTAACCATCGCGCGAGCGAGTGCCTTCAGGGTAGATTCCGAAGACCCTTCCCTCATTCAGCACCTCAAGAGCCTTACCGAGCGCTTTCATCGACTCTTTACGATCGCTACGGTTCACCGGAATAATATCGATGGCCTCAAACATCAACTTCATCATTTTGCCGCGCACCCCAGGAGTGTTGACGTACTCGCTTTTAGCAAGAAACGCCACTCGACGGGGCATCAGCGCCGAGATAATGATGGAGTCAAGAAATGCAAGGTGATTTGAGGCTACGATGACCGGCCCATCCTCGGGAAAATTTTCTAGACCGGTGACGCGAGCACGAAAACCAGTACGCAAAATGCCGCTGACTGATTTCTGAATCATCTTGTAATATTCCACGGTGATTCCTTGAAAACTAAGAAACAAGAACAAAAGTGGATGGCTTGTTCTATCAGATGCTGACCATCGACTTACGACTACTTACGGTTATACCTAAAAAGCACGCCTAATGCCTAGCTGGCAAAAAGCTCAGCTACACGAACCTGAAGTTGCTTCGGAGTATCGACAACATTATCAAAGTGCTCCAAGCGCTCTGCCTCATCGCCGAATCCCCAGCTCACTCCAATAGAAGGAATACCGTGCGTAGCTGCTCCTACCGCGTCGTACTGGCGATCACCAATCATTACGGCAGATACGTCTTGACCGTATTTTTCGGTCAAGGCGTTGAGAACGTACCCGATAATCCCCGGCTTATCGCTAGGCATCTCAAGGTTCTTCTGGCCGTGTTCATCGCGAGCGCCACCAACCACCTCAAAGAACTGCGCGATGTCGAACATCTCAACCACTTTCTCAGCTAAATGCAGAGGCTTCTGGGTTGCAACACCCTGGATGTAGCCCAGGGAGGCGAACTTTTCTAAAGTCTCGCGCATCCCCGGGTAAAGCTTTGACTGAGGTAATCCTTTGGTTTTATAGGCGGCGCGATAGGTTGCCACGATATCTGAAAACTTTTCGCGCGGAACATCAGTGAAATGTTCCAAGCTATAGTTCACCGGAGGGCCAACAAAGGCGTCCAGAGTTTTCTCATCAGGACGCTCGAAACCGTTTTTCACCAGAGCTTCGGCAATACCTTCGGTGATTGAACCAGCAGGGTCTAGAAGGGTTCCGTCAACGTCCCACAACACGATATTCACCATGAAACTACCCCAGAATTTCGTTGAGGAACTCACCGGTATGCGAACCAGCTACC
>OBYT01000045.1_pt1 | contig 24978 bp, 26 predicted proteins | sample 1476811 | NCBI WGS metagenome assembly OBYT01 (sample SAMEA2580215, study PRJEB22360) | human gut metagenome | biome: human gut; feature: human-associated habitat; material: faeces | place: Denmark | collected 2008/2010
ACCGGCGAGGTGGCGGGCCGTACCCCGCGGCGGCCCCGTTCTCGCCAGTGAGTGGGTTGGTGACATCCGATGCCATCACGAAATCAACGCCTGCCAGGCGGGGATTAAGGCTTGAAAGGTCAACACCGGTCACGCCTCGCAAACCGCCACCGCCGTGCACCTCAGCAGGGTTCGGCGCATCCTCAAATCGCACGCCGAGCGCACTGAGCATGCCCGCACCGGCGTCCGTGGTTGCGCTGCCGCCCAGCCCGATCACAATCGTGGATACGCCGCGCTCCACCGCGTGAAGAATCAGCTCACCCACACCGAAAGTTGTGGCACCGAGGACGTCCAGGTCTGCACCGAGCAGACGGATACCGCAGGCCTCAGCCACCTCGATGACCGCTGTTGCTGCGGCGCGGTCAAAAGCGTAACGGACAGTGACGGGCTGACCCGCCGGGCCGGTCACCTGCGTCTGAACCTCGTCAAAGCCGGACGCCAACGCCGCGTCCACCGTACCGTCGCCACCGTCAGCAATCGGGCAGATGCGCGGGGTAAACCCCTCCCCCAGTGCGCGACACATGCCGGTAGCAATCGCATCCGACAATTCGACGCCGGTGAGTGAACCCTTGAACTTATCAACCGCAATGAGAACAGACATACCTCTAGTATCACTCCCCGAGATCCTGATTTATCGACGAGATCCTGTTTTAAATCAGGATCTCGGCGGGAAGAAAAGGGCAGAGAAAAAGCGAAAGGCTCAACCGCTTTGGTTGAGCCTTTCGCTATCACACACATACATACTCATGAAACCTGATGTTTCATACTAAGAAAGCCACACATTCACTTTCCTAGCTCCCTGAGGAACCGTATGTAATAAGTATGGCGTGCTCACCTGAGGATAGCTTTGGGTGAAGCTGGGTGTTTACTGTGGGATTGATAAACAATTGGTTACGATTAGCCGTTTCGGTACTCTTGAAGCTTCTCGGGCGTGATGATTTCGAGATTTTCGGTCAGCGGGTCGCCTGGCGCCCAGGTTTCGTTGGCAAGGACGCGGCGTCCTCGCCTGCGCGGTTTGAAGCGGAATTGAGGACGCGGCACGGTGAGGTTGACGGGAGCGGGTAGTTGCCAGTTGCGCCAGCGTGACAGCAGTCCGAGCACACCGCAGCTGATAATAGCGACCGCCATACCAACGTTGGGCATGTGGAGCACCTGGATGAAGATTGCCATTTCGGTGGCGCCCACAAAGGCGATGGTGGCGTACAGCGAATTACCGCCAAAGATGGAGGGGATGCGGTTGACCATGACATCGCGAATAACACCGCCGCCGACCGCCGTCACCACGCCTAAAATGATGGACGGGAACCAATGCAGCCCCACGCCCAGACTTTTGAGCGTGCCGGTTGCCGCCCAGCATCCCATACCCACAAAGTCGATCACCAGCAGGGCGCGGTCAGCGAATTTACCACCCAAATCAATAGCATAGGCAAGACCGGCGGACGCTAGAGCCGCCACCCAATAGGCACTGTCGGTAAGCGCCACCGGAAAACCGGTATTCAGGAGCACGTCACGAATCAAACCACCGCCCATGCCGGATGCGACAGCGAGCATCAAAAAGCCCACCACATCAAAACGGAAAGCACGCGCCACCGCACCGCCCAAAAGACCGTTAGCAGCTACCGCAGCAACGTCCACCGCGCGAAACCAAACATCGGGGTCAAAGCTCGCCACCGCGTCCACCTCTTTTCTTTCTACGCGCCCTAGTGCACAGATTTAAGTCCGACAACTCCGCCAATAATCATCAACAGAAAAAGGATTTTCACCGGCGAGATACTTTCGGCACCGGTGAGCATTGCCCACGCCACGGTGACCACCGCACCGATACCAACCCACACCGCGTACGCTGTTCCCACCGGCAATTTCCGCAAAGCGTAGGCTAGGCCAGCCATGCTCGCGATCATCCCCGCCACAAAAATAATGCTAGGACCCAGCTTGGTAAAGCCCTCAGACCTATCAAGCGCAGTCGCCCACACCGCTTCTAACACACCGGATACAACAAGTACCAACCAGTACATCATGCCCCCTTCAGCGAGCCGTCTTGTCGCTTTCCGGGTACGGCGTCCATCGTCCGGGGCTTAGAGCTACTTCTCTCAAAGCCGCAAAACATACTAGCAAACTCACCGCCGTGCGGCGCATTAGCTACCTCACCACCGTACCCACCAGCGTCCCACCCCGGCGAGCGCAGCCCACAGATACCCGTTCTTTGGACGCGCCACCCGCGCACCCTGACAGAAATTTAGTAGGCTCAAAGTGCACATCACTTTCGCACCGACAAAAGGGTTCTTTGCATGTTTGGTCTTCTGGATGTCCGCTCGGGCTCACTCATTGCAGGGATTTTACTCCTTGCCCTCATCATGGTTGGCGTTAGTGCCTGGCGTAAGTCTAAGCGTCCGGCGTCTTTCAGTCCGCTGCTTGCAAGCATTACTCGTAGCTTGCTGATTCTTGCTGCCGCGTTGGTGGTGCTGGGGCTGTTGATGCTGACGGGTGAGACCGCCACGATTCTTGGTTTTCTGGTACTCAGCCTGGTGCTACTGCGTGAGTTTTTGACCTACGGCGAACGTGAACTTCACACGAGCCAGGCTGTTATTGTCGGTCTGTGCGCGGGGGTTGCCCTGCAGTTTTGGTTTGTGTGGGAACGCTGGAATATCGCTTATTCGGCTTTTATCCCTTTGGTGGCGTTCTTCTTTCTACCCTTTTTGCACACGTTTTCTCGCGAACCGGGCTTTTTGCATCGCACCGCCATTGTGCAGTGGGCGCTGATGCTGTGCGTTTTCTCGGTGTCGCATACGGCGGCGCTTCTTCAGCTTCCGGCTATTTTAGAGTCAGGACGCGACGCTGCCCAGCACACTGTTGCGCAGGTCGGTAGCGTCACCGGCGCGCATTACCTGCTGTTTGCCGTGGTTACGGTGGCGGGGGCGCGCATCCTTGAAAAAATTACCCTGCACAGCACCCGCAATCGCGGTCTTAGCTGCGTTGCGGGCGCACTGGGTGCTGTGGTTTTGACGTTTGCTCTGCTGTGGATGCTACCCGCCGCCTGGTATCTTGCGGCGGCTGCGGCGCTCGTGGGCTACGGTGCAAGCTTTGCCAGCGCAACCATTCTCGCCAGCATCTGTCGTGATCGCGGCTTCAAAGACTTCGCCCCCACTATTGCTGGCTTTGACAGCCTGGTGACGCTGGTAGTGCCCGTACTGTGCGCATCGCCAGTGATTTTCTACCTCATGCAACTGCCGCTCTAGGGTGTTGGTCTCCCCAGGCGAAAGCCATGAATCCGGTGTTTGCAGGGCATAAAAAAGCGGCGCAGAGATTATCTCTACGCCGCTTTTTCGCATTCCGGCACCACCCGTAAATGCCACACACATTCACTTTTGAAAGCTCTCTCGAACCATCTGATTAACATCTAACAGCACAGAAATATGTGCAGAATTAACAATTCCTGAGTTTTTCCTGGGACTTATAAAGAGGGTTATTCATAAGGGGCGATGGAGCGGGCTCACCGTGAAATTGCTGGTGCGGCGGCTGGCGCGAATTGTCGTGTGAGCAAAGCAAACCGGGCAAGAGGGGTAGCAGTGAGCGCGCACCGACTGCTTGTGCATCAAAATTTCAGCGCGCGTGCTTGGGCGGTAGAGCGTTACACCCCCGGAGGGGTGCACAGATGCGCGACGGCAGGGTATGCACATAGAGACTGCACGGACGCACCTGCCAAAGACGCGCTTTAAAAGAGTTCAGGCGGCCACAACACGGACCGCCTGAACATCACACACATTCACTTTTTGAAAGCTCTCTCGAACCATCAATTAATATATAACCATACTTACCTTTGTAAAAGCTGATAAATATCCTTAAGTTACCTAATTATTATTTTTTTATTTTTACCGAGGTTGCCACGAGCTCATCAGCCCGCTCTTTCCATAGGACAAACGGCGGTGCACCGCCTCTAACGGGCCGGGCTTGCCAAACACTTCAAGCACATTCGCAACCACCAGCGTCACCAACCACACGCCAACACCAGCCCACAACGCCACGAAAGCACCCGCATCCGCGAACAAATGCAAACCGTACGGCGCCAAGAAAATAATGCACAGCACCGACTGCAAGACGTACCCCGTCATCGAACGCTTACCCAGTGCCGCAAGCACCGTCAAGGGCTGAGGAAGTGCCGCAGATTTTCCAGCCTCAGCTGCCTTAGCCACACGCTGCTGAACAGGTGCAAGCACCAACGCCAAAACCGCAATCAAACCGGGACCAGCCAGCGTACCCACCGACATACTCACCGACGAAAACAGCTCCCACGCAGGCAAAACACCCATCAGACTCAGTCCATACAGCACACCGGTTACAACGCCGCATCCCATACCCACTACAGCAACACGCACCAGCGTCCGACGATGGTGAGCAGTATCCGACAACAGCCCCTCGCGTGCCATCACAAAGCCAAAAAGCACCAGCGGCAACAGGGCAGGAAGCTGAAAAGGCGAACTAACAACCTGCATGACAAGCGCCAACACACCAAAACCCACGCTACCCAGATAAGTAGAACTCGTAAAAGCATCGGCAGTCGCAGTGGGATCACCCATGAGTTGGCGTCCAATATCAGTGAAATCAATGAACACCGCCAAGCCCACAGAACCCAGCGTACCCAGCACAAACAGGACGCCCGCGATAATGAGCAGGGTTCGGGTGCGCATCGCGATCATGGTCGCCAGCAACATACCCATCAGTCCGTACATCATCATAATGTCGCCCCAGAACAAGAAAACCATGTGCACCACACCAAAAATCGCAAGCATGCCGTAGCGGCGCGCAATCCCCCCGCGAGCCTTACCCAGCGGATAACCACGCCGATACAGGCTCGCCGCAATCATTCCCACACCAAAGCCCATCATGGTGGCAAACATCGGAAAACCGCGCGCATGCACAAACACAGCGGTGAACAAAATAGTGAGCTTATCCCACAGGCTGTCGCGAACAATACCGCCCAAATCACCGCCGGGAGCACCCGGCATCACCAGCCACACCGTGGCAATATTAGCGATCGCAATACCCAACAGCATCAGACCGCGAGCCACATCGGGCACCACCATACGCGGGATACTCAGGGCGGATGCGGACGCTGTAGATGCGGTGGAGGGAGCGGGTGCAGGCGGCGCATCCAGCGCAGAAACAGGAGCGGTGCCCGGTGCAGGAGAGGACTTACCCGATGCAGGAGAGGAATCAGCCGATGCGACCGACTGATCAGCTGAAATATTCAAAGGGGCAGGGGAAGTCATAGGCTATCTTTCACGCGTGGTTCTTTACTTCTACCCACTGTATGAAAACTAACGCCGCTCAGCATCATCCTCAATGAGTATTTTCTTGCCCCGCCCGCTAGGTGAAACGCATTCGGCAAGGTGCTGCACCTACGGGAGCGACAGGGCACTTGTGAGAGTGCCCGGGCGCCCACCGAAGCGACAGTGCACTTAAAAAGTTCAAGGGCAAGATCCCCATACAGATCTTGCCCTTGAACTTTATTCAACGAGGCTCAGCATAACCTCGCAAAAGCACACACACATTTTTGCTTCTTAGCTCTTTCGAACCGTTGTTAATAGTTTGCACGCCTACCCTTTGGGGAAGTTTGAAGTAACCTGCAAGATTCCTGAGTGTTTTGAGACTACTTGAGCAACGATGCATACCCAGCGCTAGAGCGTCACGGGCGACGGAACTAAATACAGCAGGACGGAGCGGCAGGGGTTGCGGTGGCAAGATGCCGCGGCAGGGCGATTTCACGGTGCTACGACGGTGCAGGTTTACAGCAGGACGGGACGGTATTGTGGCGGCATTGTGGCGGCGCGGTAAGACAGGGCAAGCCGCAGCCAGGTAAGCGATGCCGAGACAGACGAAACAGTGCCGACAGGAAGGACAAAGACTAGCGTCCAGCGTCTAGCGTCCAGCGTCCAGCGTCCAGCGTCCAGCGAGCAATAATCGACTGTTAGCCGCCGAGAAGCAACAGCACACTAAAAGCTGTCAGCGGGTTGAGCAGCACCGACGCCCCCAAAATCAGGCTCAGCCACAGCGTATGCTCACGATGCTTAATAAGCCCCACAATCGCCAGCAGAGCACCTAAAAACGCCGCCAGCGACCCCACAGCCAACGCAATCAGGAAAACAGTCAGAGTGATCGTTGGTGAGCTCGTTGCAAAGAAAATAGCCACCAGCAGCATCGCAATAGAAACACCGAGGGCAATGGATGCGGCAACAAGCATCTGAGAAGAAGGGTGGAGTTTTCGAGACATAACCACAAGCATGGCACGCTTGAGCGCAACCCGCCAACTGTCGCACCTTCAGCCTGCCTCGTACCTCCGGCAGCGACCACGTTTTTCTCATAGTGACCAGATAGATTTCGCAGTGACCAGAAAACTCTCACAAACCAGCGATTTTCAGCCTGTTTTTGAGGGTTTTGTGGTCACAACGAAGCAAACGTGGTCACCTTTCACACGGGCGGGAGAGATGACCGGGCATGCGGGCGGTAAGAAGCAAGCAGCCGACACAAACGGGCAGGCGGTAAGAAGCAGGCGGGCGGTCAAAGACGACACAAAAAGGACGCGCCCTCCCACTTTCGTAAGAGGACGCGTCCTTCATCAGCCTATATGCAAGCCATCAAAGCTCACAGGCAAACGTGTAAACGCCGAAAATTATTCAGCTACAACGTCGAGTTCAACGTCAGCGGTAACGTCTTCGTGCAAACGCACTGAGACGGTGTATGCACCGGTTGACTTGATTGCTGAACCGAGGTTGATCGCACGCTTGTCAACTGAACCAATGCCAGCTGCTTCAATAGCGTCTGCTACGTGCTTAGCCTTAACGGTGCCAAACAGGCGGCCTTCTGCGCCAGCCTTGTGAGCCACGGTAACAGTGGTCTCAGCGAGCTTAGCTGCAGTTGCCTTAGCTTCCTCAAGGGTAGCCTTCGCACGAGCTGCGCGAGCTGCCTTGATTGACTCAACCTGCTTTTCGCCGCCCTTGGTCCAGGTAACAGCGAAGCCGCGGGGCATGAGGTAGTTACGTGCGTAACCGTTCTTTACGGTTACAACGTCGCCTGCAACACCGAGGCCGGTTACTTCCTGAGTAAGAATGATCTTAGCCATGTTCTTCTACTCTCCTATCGATTTAGCGGCCAGCGCCTGAGTAGGGCAGCAGTGCAACTTCGCGTGCGTTCTTGATTGCCTGAGCAATCTTGCGCTGTTCCTGAACAGATACGCCAGTAACGCGACGTGCACGGATCTTGCCGCGGTCGGAGATGAACTTACGCAGGAGTGCGACGTCCTTGTAGTCGATTACAGTAACGTCAGCAGCCTTCAGCGGGTTCTGCTTGGGTTTGGGCTTGCGGATTTCAGCCTTAGCCATCGTGGTGCTCCTTATCAGTTTGGGAGCCCGCGGATTTCACACCGCGGGATGGTGGATAAATGTTAGTTATAAAGAAGGTCGGACGCGAGGCTTAGAACGGAGGTTCGTCGTCTGCGCCTGCACCCCAGTCGTAGTTACCGCCGGACTGAGCGCCCCACGGATCAGCTGCGGGGGCTGAAGGTGCCGCTGCCGGAGCAGGGTTACCGCCAAAGCCACCACCATTATTGTTGGAGTAGCCGTTGCCACCGCCGTTGTTAAACGACTGGTTTTGAGCCGGTGCATTATTGAAGCCGCCCTGGTTGCCACCAAAGCCACCGTTCTGAGCGCCACCGTAGTTGTTACCACCGTTGCGCTGGTTGCGGTTAACCTGTGCGGTTGCAAAACGGAGTGAGGGACCGATTTCATCGATCTCAAGCTCCATTGAGGTGCGACGTTCGCCTTCTTTGGTTTCGTATGAACGTGACTTCAAACGACCCTGAGCGATAACGCGCATACCCTTCTTGAGGGTTTCTGCGATGTTCTCCGCAGCTTCACGCCAAGCTGATGCGCGCAAAAAGAGGGTTTCGCCTTCTTTCCACTCGCCACTCTGACGGTCAAAAACACGCGGAGTTGAAGCAATCGTGAAATTAGCTACCGCAGCACCATTAGGGGTGAAGCGAAGCTCGGGATCGCCGGTGAGATTACCAACAACGGTAATGACGGTATCGCCAGCCATTTGCAGTCTCCTGTTCTATCGAAAAAGTATTTACTTGAAGATTAGTTGCGGGGGCTGACAATATAAGAGCTTTTTTCACTCATGTCAGTCGCAATTTTCAAGAATTTACTTGGAGGAGATCTTCTGATCTTCCGGGCGGATGATCTTGGTGCGCATTACTGATTCGTTCAGGTTAAGAACGCGGTCGAGCTCTGCAGCGGTCTCCGGAGTTGCAGTGAAGTTAACTACTGCGTAGATGCCTTCTGACTTCTTCTGGATTTCGTATGCCAGGCGGCGACGACCCCAGATGTCAAGGTTATCTACGGTGCCGTTGTCCTTGGTGACAACTTCGAGGAACTTTGAGAGGGTGGGCTCTACAGCCTTGTCCTCTACCTCGGGATTGAGGATAACCATCAGTTCGTATGCACGCATGATTAAACCCCTCCTTTGGGCTAAACGGCTATGGGATTTCCATAGCAGGAGATTCATACTTCTTCTGTGCACTACGCGGGGATTGGCCGCGTCAGTAGCACAGACTTATCAAGCTTACCGTACGGGCGCGGCTTTGGGCAGTGCTTTTGCGCGCTTTCGGTGCAGCTCACACTAATTACAACGATGCGATTTGAGAGGCGATTCCGCCACTTCCCCACCCCGGATGCGCATTGGGCAACTCTGCCGGGGCGGGCGTCCTTGGGCACTAGGAACAGCCTACGCAGAGAAGCCACGATGCGAAGTCGACAGTCAACTGGCTCGGGTCTGGCGTTTAGGGCGGCTTCGCATCGCTGGCGGACAGCCAAGAATTGACTAGAAGCGGTTTGCTCGCGCCGTCGCGATGGAGTTCAGAATTCGCACGCGCAGCGGAATGGTGAAGATGTCGATGAACATCAGAATGGCCCAGATGCCAAGTGGAATAAAGCCAATAAAGATTCCACTCGTCAAGGCTCCCACGCCAAAGAGAACTAGGTACAAAATCCCCATAAACGGCGCATTTAAGTAGAACTTGTGAATACCCAAGCTGCCCAAGAAGAACCACAAGATGTAGGCAAGGACAGTCGATTTAGCGTTGACCACGACGCGCGGCGGAGTGCCCCACAGCATGCTGGACTGACCCCAGCTCGCTTTCTCTTGATCACTCACGTAGGTAGGAATATAGTGTTCAGGCTGTTGATGAGTCATGAAGATTCCCTTTCGCCACACATTCCGATGCGGCTATTGATTGAACGAGACCGTAATATCTGCGTTCTTTCCAGTCGATTTTACCTGCGCATCTATTTCAAATTCGACAGTTTCACGCTGGGCTTTACCGTTAGCGGTATAGGTGAGTTCAAAGACCGCAGGCTCGTATCTGTTCGAGACCCAAGAGGTTGGACCTTCATCAGATTGCTCGAGAACCAAAGCAGGTCGGTCAACGAGCTTCCAGCGAACGTCCGCGATGCGCGCCTTAGAACTCGCATCCAGCGACGGCCTGGCGCTTTGGTTGTCGGCAGGCTTTTCACTCAAAGGTATACCCGCGTGGTCATATTTAGTGGATGCGGGGCAACCTTCGGGAGCAAGGCTACGCGAGCTGGCGCATTTTGCTAACTGCTCAGAGATTTTCTCATTGGTCTCACTCCACATGCGCGGTGACGGTTTGAAGGTCAAGCTCACCTGCGGCGCCTCTACTGCACCGAGGGGAATAATAACCTCACGAGGCGCATCCTGAATGCGGTAATACGAGTCTTGAGGGGTGTCGATAGAGTACGCACCGGGTAGCAGCACCAGATCCCAGGCGGAGCCGGCATCGTCATTTCGGGTGGTTTTAGAAGCACCGAAACCGGTAGTTTTACCGTTGACAGTCAGCTCATCGACGGGAAACTGAGCGGTGACTTCTTGGTTCACTTCGGCAGGCTGATCAAGCACCCACGCATCATTGAAAATACCCTTTTTATGGGTTTGCTTAAGAGGCAAAACTTCCGACGACCATTTGCCATCCACCTTGACCTCAAGATATGCCTGAGCATGGTCAGCATCAGAGTGGGTAACTTTCGTAATCCGATGCTCCTGCACGCGATGCTCAGCAGCGCGGTAAGCACTTGATTTGATATACACAAAGTTATCGCGTGAAAACGCTGCGCGATCCACGGCAGAGAAATAACTGCCGTGCTCAACAGCGCCGAGATAGCTATCTACAGCCTCTTCGGGGGTGCGGTTAGTGGTGATGTAATTAGCCACGCCAGCCACAATCGCACCTACCAACGACAGTGCAACGGCAACAATCAGCAGGCGATTACGCACCACCACTTTGTCTTTAACAGACAGAATTCCAGCAAGAACTTTAGGACGCTTGCTCGCTTTTTTCAGTCGCTTTTTAGGGCGAACTTTCTCAATTTTCATTGCACCCTCTTTTCACAGTACTAAGCTTACTGCCCGTGGTAGCCCGGGTGCACCAAGCCGCTCTCATATGCGAAGACCACCACTTGCACGCGATCCCTCACATTGAGCTTAGTCAAAATAGAACGCACATGAGTTTTGACGGTGGTTTCAGAGACAAAAAAGCGGTGAGCAATTTCGGCATTAGAGAGACCGTCAGCAATCGCCTCCACCATCTCTAGCTCGCGTCGAGTCAGCGATTCTAATTGCCGCGAATAGATGTTTTCAGGCTTTTCCTGCTGAGGAGCATGAATATATTGCTCAACCAGCATTTTAGTGATGCGGGGAGCAACAATGGATTCCCCGTCACGCACCACGTGCACAGCACGCGCTAGATCATCGGGTTCTGAGTCTTTGAGCATGAAGGCACTAGCACCCGCACGGAGACCAGAGAAGGCATACTCATCCACATCGAAAGTGGTCAAGATAATAACCTTTGAGTCGGTCTGAGCGGTGATGCGCGCCGTCGCCTCGATACCGTCCAGCACCGGCATGCGCACGTCCATCAGCACCACGTCCGGACGCAACTGCTGAACGATCTCTACACCCTGCAGGCCGTCGGACGCCTCACCTACAACCTCAATGTCGTCACAGGCTTCCAAAACCATTTTGAAACCCATACGAATTAGCGACTGGTCATCAACAATCACCACGCGGATTTTCTCGCTCATGCCTCTCCTTTCGTGCCGTCATCCCACTTTAAGTGTGCCCGAACTGTCCAGCCACCCACGTCATTGGGGCCAACGTTCACCGTGCCGTTATAGAAAGCAGCGCGCTCCCTCATGCCGGTAATACCTTTGCCCGTTCCGATGCTGGGAGGCAGCGGCGATGATCCACCCACCATAGAGCCATCGTTGACGATGGTGATGAAAATATCCGGCAGGGCTACCGATAACCGAACGGTAATATTTTGGGCGTCCTGCCCGTAGCGCAGCGCATTGGTCAGCGATTCTTGAACGATGCGATAAAGACTCAGCCTCAAATTATTGTCCTCTGGAACAGCCACACCTTCGTGGGTGAAATCCACGTTGAGACCCGTCGAGGAAAATGATTCTGCCAGCTCGCGCAGGTTCTCCACCGCGTCCTCGGCCGTACCCTCTGCCGGGGTAAGCGACGCCGCGCTGTTCTCTTCGCGCAAAACCCCCAGGGTGCGGCGCATATCAGCCAACGCTTTACGCCCGGTTGAGGACAGCTCCTGCAAAACTTCACCAGCCCGTTCAGGATTCTTCTGCCCCACCAAACGAGCGCCGTCCGACAGCGTAATCATGACCGTCAAGGAATGCGCCACCACGTCGTGCATCTCGCGGGCGATGCGGTTGCGCTCCTCAGTAGCCGCCAGCGTCTGCGTCTGCTCAAAGTGCCGCAAAATTTCCTGCTCAAAAATCCGGTTACGACGCACCGACCGGCCAATCACCACGATAGTGAGTTGAGTGACCAGCAGAAGAGTCAATCGCATACTCAGGATGATCCAGAGATCCAGCTGACTCACGTTGCTGTCCGTTGGAGAGATTTGGTTTCTCCACTGCGGATCCATAATGGGCAATGAGACGATCACGGAATATATCGCCAGCAGAATATATGCGGTTGCAACAGTACGTGTCTGACGATTCACAGCTACCGTATAGAGCATGACCCACAGCGTAAAACCGGCAATTGAACTCGATGGTCCTAGCCACCATACCGTTGCCACATCACAAACAATGCCCGACACCAGCCACGACATCGGAAAGAGCTTGCGATAGTAAATCGCTACTGAAAAGAAGATGCCACCCACAACTATCGCGGTAGCTTGCCACCAAACCACCGCCTCCGGACGCTGCTTCACGTTCTCGGAATACAACACCAGCGTCAATAAACCAAGCACCTGATTGCCCCAATGAATCGCTATCAGGCTCCAGCTCACCGTTCTCGGATGGTTACGCAACCAGCGTCGAAATGGCCCTCTTCTACGCGCGACAAGGCGCTGCCCCTCAGTGAGAGAAGCAGCGCCTACATTCAAAGACGTTACGCCCATATACGGTGACTACTTGGGGTCGGTAAAGCGAAAGCGCAAGTAACCGAGGAGCGCCGGAATCGCTGACCACAGCGCCAAAATACCGCCAGCTTGCACGTAGCCGATTTCAGCATCGTCCGGCAAACCGTAACCGATGATGGTCTCGCCCATGGCCATGGGCAGGTACTTCGCAAAGTCGGTTGCCCATTCCCAGGGGAACATCATAAAGACCAAGCTGATGACGAACATCAACACAACAACCAGAACGATGCCGCCGGCATTGTTGCGCAAGAGAGCACCGAAGCCAAGGCCCATCCATGCCATGAGCATGGAGAAAATAGCGACGCCCAGCCAGTTCATCACCACGCCGGAATTGAAGTCGACCTGGTTGGCAATGTTGTCATTCACCAGCATCAAACCCACAAAATATGAGATAGCCGCGAATACAAAACCGATAACGAATGCGTAGATAGAAACGATGATGAGCTTGGCGAGATACACCATGGAACGCTTAGGAACAGCGGTCAGCGTGGTGTTAATCTGATGGGTTGCATACTCTGATGCGATAAAGACAACGGCAACGGATGCGATAAGCATGCAGGCCAGCTGCATACCCGAGCCACCCAGGCCATATGCCATATCGACAATACCTTCGACGCTCTGCGGCATCGCCCCGCGCTCAGCAGCATCCGCCGCTAGCTGAGGGTCGGTGGTGTAGCTGTAGAGCTGGTTGATAGCGGCACCCACGGCGAGAGCCAGAAGAACCAGCACGGCGCCAATCACAAGCGTCATCACCCAGTTGGTGGTGAGCGTGCGGAACTTCAACGCCTCGGAGCGCAGCACGCCCCAGAAGGACAGCTTGTGGTTAGCGTACGTTGAGGTGCGAGGAGTTACTGAGGTTGTAGCAGTCATTAGTTCGATCCCTTCTGACCCCAGGGAGTCTGAGGTGATTCGTACATGGTTGCCGGGTCTGCCTGCGGCGCCTGTGAGGGGCTACCGCCGGGGGCGATCACCGAACCGTTTGCCGCGTTGAAGTCGCCTGAGTGGTACTCAACTTCGTCGCGGGTCATCTGCATGTAGACCTGCTCAAGGGTTGCCACCTGCGGGGTGACTTCGTGCAGCAGGATGCGGCGGTCCAGCGCGTAGCTTGCAAGATCACGGGCGGGGGTGTGCTCCACCATGAGGCCGTCAGTTTCTACAGGCGAGAAGTTCACGCCTTGCTGAGAGAGGAAGGATGCGAATTCATCGCGCTGATCGGTGCGCACCAGAACGCGCTGGTCATCGGCAAGTTTGAGGTAGTCCTGCATGGAGCTGTTCGCCAGGATGCGACCGCGTCCAATGACCACTAAGTTATCGGCGGTCTGCGACATTTCGCTCATGAGGTGCGATGAAATCAGAACGGTTTTACCTTCGGACGCCAAATGACGCGCGAGGTTACGCACCCAAATCACGCCCTCGGGGTCGAGGCCGTTGACGGGCTCGTCGAGAATGACGTTCTGAGGGTCGCCCAGCAGGGCACCGGCGATGCCCATGCGCTGGCCCATACCCAGCGAGAAACCTTTGACTTTCTTTTTAGCAACAGCGGAAAGACCGGTCATCTCGATTACCTCGTCCACGCGCTTTTTGGGGAAGCCGTGGGTGAGTGCCAAAGAGCGAAGGTGCTGCAGGCCGGAGCGTCCGGGGTGCATGGCTTTTGCATCCAGTAGCGCACCAACGGTAGACAGTGGCGACTTCAGTGAGGCGTACTTTTGCCCGTCAATCAGAGCTGAACCGCTGGTGGGTTGTTCAAGGCCCATGAGCATACGCATGGTGGTCGATTTGCCCGCGCCGTTGGGGCCGAGAAAGCCCGTCACTTTGCCGTTGGGAACGGTGAAGCTGATGTTGTCGACAGCGGTTTTATCGCCGTATTGGCGCGTGAGCTGTGAGACTTCAAGCATCGCTACTCCTTGCTGTAGGGGATGTTTACATCTAGCCTACGGGCATAAACACGTCACCGGGCAGATTCTGTAGGACGATTTCGCTGGCAAACGGGGCGTTTTTCTCGTCCTTAGGGATGATGCGGGCATAAAAATATGGCGTGCACCAGAAAATCAGTACACGCCATAGAAAACATTCTCCTGTAGGAATATTTTTATCTGGTGCTTCTAGTCCGAAAAAATCAACAGCTCTACTGTTGCTCCGTCCACCACGCTAGCAGGCGTCGGGTTGCTTCTTCTTCGCCTAGCGATCCCTCATCCAAACGCATCTCCAGCAGGTACTTGTAGGCTTTACCCACCACAGGTCCGGGCTTAATATCCAGAATCTGCATAATCTGCTCGCCGTCAAGATCAGGACGCATGGCATCCAATTCTTCTTGTTCGGCGAGTTCTACGATGCGACGCTCGAGGTCGTCGTAGGCGTTGGAGATTTTGTTCGCCTTGCGCTTGTTGCGGGTGGTGACGTCCGCGCGAGTGAGTCGGTGCAGGCGCTCTAGCAGGGGACCCGCATCGCGCACATAGCGGCGTACCGCGGAGTCCGTCCAGCCAGCATCCCCGTAGCCGTAAAAACGCATGTGCAACTCAACCAGGCGCGCGACAGCCTTGATGGTGTCATTATCAAAACGCAGGGCGCGCATACGCTTCTTGGTGATCTTCGCACCTACGACGTCGTGGTGCAGAAAGCTCACAGAGCCGTTGGGCTCAAACTTACGGGTGGCGGGCTTGCCGCAGTCGTGCATGAGCGCCGCAAAACGCAACACGAAGTCGGGGGCGGGAACGTCACCGTCAGCGTCGGTTTCCTGAGCCATCGCCTGCTCCATTACCTTCAAGGAATGTTGATAAACGTCCTTGTGATGGTGGTGTTCATCGACCTCGAGCTTGAGCGCGGGAATCTCCGGAAGAACAAAATCAGCCAGCCCTGAATCCACCAAAAGATCTATGCCTCGTCGGGGATAGTCAGCCAGAATCAACTTGGTCAGCTCATCGCGTACGCGTTCTGCAGAGATGATCTCGATGCGCGGAGCCATCTCTTTCATGGCGCCAAAAACATCGTCAGCGAGCGCGTAGTCAAAGCGCGCGGCAAAGCGTGCTGCGCGCATCATGCGCAGGGGGTCATCGGAGAACGAGTCTTCGGCAGTGCCGGGGGTTTGGATGATGCCGGCGTCCAGGTCTCGCTTGCCGCCGTAGGGGTCAACGAGTTCTAGGGAGGGCAGGCGCAGGGCCATGGAGTTGATGGTGAAGTCTCTGCGGAAGAGGTCGTCGTTGAGGTTATCACCGAAGGATACAGTGGGTTTGCGCGAGTTGGGATCGTAGGCTTCTGCGCGGTAGGTAGTGATCTCTACAGTGTCATCGCCTTTGCGGATACCGATGGTGCCGAAGTCGCGTCCAATATCCCACGTGGCGTCCGCCCAGCCTTCAACGACTTTGAGGGTCTGATCGGGTGTTGCGTTAGTAGTGAAGTCCAGGTCGGTTGCTTGGCGACCGAGAAAAAGGTCACGTACGGGGCCTCCGACGAGTGATAGCTCGAATCCGGCTTTCTCAAAGAGTTCGCCAAGCTGTAAGGCGATGGGGTCTACCTGTGATGTATCAAAAAACGCAACCATAGTCCCTTAATCGTGCCAGATATTTAGCTTTTACTCCTACTTTCAGCTCATATAGAAAACCTCACCTTGTTTATCGGTTAAGGTAGAAACATGACTTTTCCAGTACCTCGGGCTCCCAAGAAGCGGGCAGTGACGCCCGTATCAGTGTTGCCCACGGTTGAGGAAATCTCGGCTGGCGGCGTGATTGTTGACTTTGATAAGCCGTCTTTGCCGGTTGCGATTATTGCTCGCATCAACCGTGGCGGACGCTTGGAGTGGTGCCTGCCTAAAGGTCATCCTGAGGGTGCTGAGACGAACGCTGAGGCGGCGGCTCGTGAGATTGAGGAAGAGACGGGTATCGCAGGGGATGTTTTAGCGTCCTTGGGTAGTATTGATTATTGGTTCACGGTGGGTGGTCATCGTGTTCATAAGACGGTGCATCATTATTTGCTGAATGCTACGGGCGGTTATTTGACGACCGATAAGGATCCCGATCATGAGGCTATTGATGTTGCCTGGGTTGATATTGATGATCTGTGTCGAAAGCTTTCTTTCCCTAATGAGCGTCGCATCGCTGAGATTGCGCGTGAGTATATTATTCATCAGCTTTCTTGATCTCTAGTTTTGTCTGTAAGTAGTTAGGTCTTTTCGTGGCGCGTAATGGTGCACTTTCGAGCGCAATTATGGCAGCGGGAACCATGGTTTCTCGTGTGCTTGGGTTTGTTAAAACCTTTTTGATAACGATTGCTCTTGGTTCTGCTACTGCGGTTGGTGACGTTTTTGAGATTGCTAATACGCTGCCGAATCTGATTTATGTTTTGGTGGCGGGCGGCATTTTTAATGCGGTGTTGGTGCCGCAGATTATTAAGGCTGCTAAGCATGATGATGGCGGTTCTGATTTTGTGTCGCGTCTGATGACGCTTGCTATTACGGGTATTTTCGCGGTGACTGTTGTGGTGGTCGCGTGTGCTTGGCCGATTATTGGTGTGATGGGTAGCAAGTTGACGGCGGATCAGCGTGAGTTGGCTGCTATTTTTGCGCTGTGGTGCTTCCCGCAGATTTTCTTCTACGGTTTGTACACGATTCTTGGTCAGGTGCTGAATGCTCGCGGTGCTTTTGGCTGGTTTATGTGGGCGCCGGTTATTAATAACATTGTGGCGATTGCTGGTGTGCTGAGCTTTATTGGCATGTTTGGTCGTCAGCAGATGGGTAATCCGCCGCTGCATTCGTTAGAGACGTGGACGCCCGCGAATACTTTGGTTCTTGCGGGTTCGGCGACTTTGGGCGTGGTATGCCAGGCGCTGGTGTTGCTGATTCCTTTGCGCAAGGTTGGTTTGAAGCTGCGTCCTAAGTTTAAGTGGCGCGGTATGGGCTTGGGTGATTCCGCTAAGCTTGCTGGTTGGACGCTGGCTACCGGTGTTGTTTCTAACTTGGCGTTCTTGTATCTCACGAAGGTGGCTGCCGGTGTGACGGGTGCTCGTGAGGCTTATCTTGATCAGGGCATCCCGATTTTGGGTGTTGCTGCTCTGAATTATTCATCCATGTTGTATTCGCTACCGCACGGTGTGATTGGTTTGTCGATTGCGACTGTGCTGTTCAACCGTATGTCTGAGGCGTCGCAGGGTGATGATTCGGCGGGCTTGGGTAAGGCTTTGTCTGCTGGTTTGCGTGTGGCGTCGGTGGCTACGATTTTCTGTGCTGTGGCTCTGATTGTTTTCGCGGGCCCTGTGGGCATGATTTTCTCCGGTGGTGACCGCGTGGTTGGCGCGCAGATTGGTCAGGCACTGGCGGTTATTTCTTTGGGTGGCCCCTTCCTCACCATTGCGTTCATGATGGGACGCGTGTTCTACGCGCAAGAGGATGCTAAGACGCCCTTCTACATTCAGGTGTTCTCGGCGGTACTGATTGTGGCTGCCGGTTACGCGGCATCACGCGTGGATGCGCGTTACACCATCTTCGGTTTGGCTGGTACCTACGCTGTGCAGAATATTCTGGCGGTTTACCTGAGCCACCGCGTCCTCAAACGACGCCTGGGTAACTACGGGCAGCGCGACATCGTCAACACGCACGCACGCGTGGCGCTGGCGTCCTTCTTCTCGGCACTTGTGGGTGCGCTGGCTCTGTGGATGCTGGGTGGCTACACCTTTACCGGTTTCGCGTGGCAGTCGCAGATCACCGCCTTTTCTACCGCAATTATTGGCGGTATCGTCATGGCAGTTGCCTACTACGCGTTCCTGCAGATTTTCCGCGTCAAAGAATTTGATCAATTACTTGAGCCTATTCAGCGTAAACTTTCACGCCGGTAAATAAAGAACCTCTAATACTCATCAACTTACTTACTCAAACGGGTATGATTTTTATCTAGGTGTTTTCTAGTGCACCGTTTGAACTTCTGGGGAGGAAACTTGTCACAGCTAATTGCACCGGGCACAGTACTCGGCGAGCGCTACAAGGTTACTAGCAAAGTTGTTGAAACCGGTGACGGCGACTCCATTTTTGATGGTCAGGATCAGGTTCTTGACCGCAAGGTTTCTATTGTGGTGGCTGCGCCTTCTCGTGGCGAGAAGCTACTTGAGAATGCTCGTACATTGGCGTCGAGTTCTCGTTCTCATGTTCAGATTCTTGATTTGGGCCAGTCTGATGGTACTACCTACTTGGTGGCGTCTCATTCGCGCCCGCAGGCTCTGCAGGATTCTTTGCTGATTTCTACCGCTGCGCTCAAGGCTGCGTCCGAGACTGAGGCTTTGGGCGAGCACATTTTCGGTGAGACTGATTCTCGCGAGTCTGAGCGCCCGTATGTTGCTGTGGCGTCGAAGAAGTCTCACAAGCCTGAGCCGATTGAGGTGTCCAAGCCTGTGGTTGCAACTGGTGCAGGTGCGGCAGCCGTGGCGGCTAGCGATGCTGATGACGCGTACGCCGCTGATGAGTACGAGGCTGAGAACTATGATTCCGATGAGTTCGATGTCGATGAAGAAGACGACGATTCAGGTCCGGGCATGTGGCTCATTGCCGTTGCTGCGATTCTCTTGCTACTCGGTGGCGCCGCAGTGGTGTATTCACAGCTTGGCGACATGATTGGTTCTTCAGAAGAAGCTTCTTCTGAGCAGTCGGCGGCTCCCGCATCCAGTAGCGCTTCATCATCAGCTAAGGCTTCAGCTAAGCCTTCGCCCACTAAGACCGAGGCTAAGCTACCCACTCCTAAGATTCAGTCGGTCACCCGCGTCGTACCGGCAAACCCCACCATGATGGCTGATCAGGATGCGACCCTGCCGCAGACCATGGACGGCAACACCGCCACCCAGTGGATGAGCTACGGCTTTGGTTCAGCAAACTTTGGTGGAACCGTTGATAGCTTTGCCCTGGCATACGAGCTTGAAGAGGCAACCACCGTTTCTGAGGTCACCATTGACCAGGTATCGGGTACCGGCGGTAGCTTCACCGTGTTGACCAACGACACCAACTCGCTTGATGGCGCACAGGAAGTCGGCTCGGGCACCTTCAACGCAGCTCAGGTGAAGGTTGATCTCGATAAGAAGAAGCAGGACGGTAAGACCAAGTACGTCTTTATCCGCTTCAACGAGGCTCCTGTTCTGGCTCAGCCGATTACCCCGAACTTCGTGTACGGTCTGCGCATCGCTGAGGTTTCAGTCAACTAAGCCCTGGCGCGCATACGACATCATGCAAAAATGTGTCACTTTCACCTTCGAAAGTGACACATTTTTTGCATTTCCCACGTGATGAAGCGGTCTTTAGTTTTTCGTGCGCTGTTTGGAATAATCGAAGGTAGTTCGTAGTTCTACGTGTATAAGCACGTACCCATCACAACGAAAGGCTGAACGTGAGCAATTCTTCATTGCCCTTCGGCAATGTTTTTGCCGGCGGCGCAGGTCTGAACCTGTCAGCTGACACCGCAGACAACTCTGCATCAGGAAACGTTGATCAGACCATCCACGACGTCATTATCGTAGGCTCAGGCCCCGCAGGTTACACCGCAGCAATCTACACTGCTCGCGCTAACCTCAAACCCATTGTTTTCGCGTCCTCAATCTCCCCCGGCGGCGATCTGATGACCACCACCGAGGTCGAGAACTTCCCCGGCTTCATCGAAGGCATCATGGGCCCTGAACTCATGGGCAACCTGCAGGCGCAGGCTGAGCGCTTCGGTGCAGATATCCGCTTTGAGGACGTCGCATCCGTTGACCTTGAGGACGATATCAAGAAGGTCACCCTAGACTCAGGTGACACCTTCCAGGCTAAGGCTGTTATTCTCTCCACCGGATCCGAATACCGCAAGCTCGGTGTAGACGGCGAAGAACGCCTCTCAGGTCACGGCGTTTCATGGTGCGCAACCTGCGACGGCTTCTTCTTCAAAGAAAAAGAACTCGCGGTAGTAGGTGGCGGTGACTCCGCACTTGAAGAGGCACTCTTCCTCACCAGCTTCGCGTCCAAGGTCTATATCGTGCACCGCCGCGACTCATTCCGCGCATCCGAAATCATGGCTCAGCGTGCCTACGACAACCCCAAGATCGAAATCCTGTGGGACTCAGAAATCGCGTCCATCAACGGTGAAGACAAGGTCAAGGACGTCACCGTGCGCAACACCAAGAGCGGCGAAGAATCACAGCTCACCGTTGAGGGTGTTTTCGTGGCTATTGGCTCAGACCCCCGCACCGACTTGGTCAAGGAGTCTTTGGAACTCACCGCTAACGGCACCATCAAGGTTGACGGCCGCTCCTCGCGTACCTCAATCCCCGGTGTTTTCGCAGCGGGCGACGTCATCGACCCCATCTACCGCCAGGCAATTACCGCCGCAGGTTCAGGTTGCGCCGCAGCTATTGACGCACAGCATTACCTCGAATCTCTCTAAAGATTTTTATAACCCCTTACACGAAGGATAGATACTATGAGCAACGCTCTTGAAGTTACCGACTCAACATTCGGCGACGAAGTTCTGAAGTCGGATGTTCCCGTAATCGTAGATTTCTGGGCTGAATGGTGCGGCCCCTGCCGCATGGTAGGCCCCGTTCTCGATGAGATCGCTGCAGAGCAGAACGGCAAGGTCAAGGTCGTCAAGGTCGATGTTGAAGCTAACCAGGCAACCGCCATGAAGTACGGCATCACTTCCATCCCCGCGATCTATATGTTCAAGGACGGCGAGGTCGACAAGCAGACCGTAGGCGCAAAGCCCAAGGCTGCCCTCATCAAAGAATTCGGCTTGGACGCATAAGCGCCTCTAGGCTTATTTCAGCGCCCCGGAGCTTCAGGTGAAGTTTTCCGGGGCGTTTTTGTGTCAAAAGTGGCTAGGATGCGCGTTTGCAGGTCTTCGGCGGCTAAGCTTGCCGACAGTACGGTACCTCAAGGTTCTGCACTGATTTCTCAGGTATACAGTTCTCTAACGTCTCTGAGAGGACGCCCCATGCCCACATTGATTCGTCCCGCTCGCCTTCAGGATGCGCACACGCTGGCAAACATTTTCGTTGACGGCTGGCGCTTTGCCTACGAGGGGCTACTCCCCCGCGCTTTTCTCGCATCCTTAGACGTATGTGAGCGCGAAAAACAGCAGAAAGAGCTCATTATTCGGTCTACACGCGCCGCAGATTACAGGATGCGGGTGGCTGATAGAGATGGCGTAGTGGTTGGTGTGTGCACTTTTGGAAAGTGCCGGGAAAAAGGTTCAGAAAATACCGGCGAAATTTATGCGCTTTATCTTAATCCTAATAATGTAGGGCAGAGCATTGGTTTTTCCTTAATGCAGGATGCTTTAGCGCAGCTATCCCATGAAGGTTTTATTCAAGCATCACTCTGGGTATTAGACGGAAATTCACGCGCGCTATCTTTTTACCAAAAATTTGGATTTATTCTCACCGGAAAAACCAAGCGCGAAGAAATGTTTGGAATTAAACTGCTCGAACGAGAAATGGAAATATCACTCATCTAATCTCTCAACAATTTAATAATTGCTATTAGACTGATGAAAGCCCCGGAACCACACAATAAAAATAATGACTCCGAAGTGGGAAAATCAGAAACATAGTTTTCATCAATCCAGCTACCCTAGATAAATCCCTCCCACATAGCCAGTCCTATCACAGCAATTCCCAACACCAAAAGCGTCCAGTCCAGAATACGTTGCATCACCCTCACCCCTCCCCATTAAAAATCTTCAACAATTCATACGTTTTACCGAGAAGATTATTCACACAGACACCGCACCCAAGACCCGGCACGGATGACACGGACTTAATAAAACGGGTTCTCATAGTCACCAATTATTCTCTTGCTAGAGTGACCGTATGACCACTCCTATCAACACACCTACGCCTCCCGAAATGGTCGAGAGCACCGTTGCCGCCATGCAGGCTAAGGCGACCACATCACCCCTTAAAACTTTTCTTCTGGCACTCCCCGGCGGAGGACTCATCGCCCTGGGTTTTGCTTTCTTTGTCAACACCCAACTCGGAGCGGCTGATGTTCCAGCTGGTCTTATCAAACTTATTGGCGGTATGACCTTCTCCGTCGGCCTCATGATGGTGGTTCTCACCGGCGCAGAACTCTTCACCTCAACCACCATGAGTCTGAGCGCTAAGCTCGCCGGACGCATCACCTGGGGCCAGTGGATTCGCCACTGGGTCCTGTCCTACATTGGAAATTTTATGGGCGCAATGCTTGTTGTAGGTCTCTGCTATTTTGGGCGTCTACAGGATCGCAACGGCGGAGCCTGGGGTGAGATTGTCACCAAGACCGCAGCAGCAAAAGTAAGCTACCCCTGGATGGAAGCTTTCGTCCTGGGCATTGGGGCGAACTTCTTTGTCTGCATCGCTGTATTCATGGCATTCTCCGGTCGCACCACTACCGATAAGATTCTCGCGGTTCTTGGCCCTATTACTGCCTTCGTTGCGCTTGGATTTGAGCACTCTGTTGCCAATATGTTCATGATTCCCTTCGGCGTCATTCTTGGCGGAAACCCCGTACTTACCTGGTCAAACTTCATCTTCGCCAACCTGATTCCGGTCACTCTGGGCAACATCGTTGGTGGCGGTGTCGCCGTTGGTCTTTTCCAATGGTTCATTCACCAAAAGCTCGGTGCTAAGCCTCCACAGACTGACGCGGCAGTGAGCTCCAAAGTAGCCCGCTAAACCTTTATATTCATTAATTCCTCGGGGATGTTTCACGTGAAACGCCCCCGATTTTTTATACCGAAAAGCAGGCAAAAAGGACGCGGTGGCGACAGGTCAGTTCCAGTATGGCTCCCAAGTCTCCTACAGGCTATACCCAAAGACGCCTAGAGATAGAAACAGCGTCCAGCGAGCTAGCATCGGGACTGACGTGAATCGCCCTATGAGCGAATCGAGTGAGAGGGACTGCTCGCTGGAGCTGTTTCTACCAAGACATCGAGGCTTATTCATAAGGGGTGACCAGCAGCCAAAAACACCAACCCACGCACCAGAAGAAAACACCCGCCCATAAACACCCCAACGAACACCGAAAACCAGAAGGCAAAATACACCAAGACTTGACCTGCGCAATGACGGGTTCTACTACGGCTGGCAGCTTATTGATGACACGATTAATGTTCTGCACAGCCGTCAGCATTTTCACCCCTGACTTACGCTTAGCCGGTGTCAGCAACCCCAAACCGACGTAGCCCTTATCGGCTAGGGTTGTCTCATCCAGATACTTCTCAAGACCGTGTTCCTTGAAGCAGTAAGCATCATGCCTAGCACCGGGCAGCGGGTCCTGTAATGGCAAGGAGTTTCCCGTCAAGGGTGCAGATGACCTGGTGGTTGGAACCTGCACGTTTGTGCTGACCGGAGAAGTTTATTTTCCCTAGCCAACGCCAGTTCCAGGCTGGTACTAGTGTGCCCTCAACAACCAGTGAACCTGGTGCATCGAGTGCTTTTCCCAGTGGCTGGATCAGCGGCCTGAGAATCTTCACTAGTGCTTGTTCTATCAGGTTGATAGTCCTTGAAATTGTCGGTTGAGAGACGTCGTAGAATCCTGCCAACAGTTCTTCGGTCAGGTTGTGTCGGTGGTAGAGCAGGGTGATTTTAAGGGCCTGGGCCAGGGTTAGTGTTGGTGGCCTTCCGCCTGGTTTTGCCCAGGTGATGTGGGCGGTGAGGGCTGTGTGTAGCGTGGTGAATTGCTGGTGGCTAAGGCCTGTTATAGGCTTGTGGGGCAACGGTTCCTCCGGTGCGGTGTTGAGAATATTTGTGGTTATTTATCCTCAATTTTTTGCCACTGGTGGGGTCGTTGTTTAGTTGGTGGTTGTTACCCCTTATGAATAAGCCTCAATATTTCTTTGACAGAAAAAAATAGGAATGCCATGAATAGAGCAGCGGGTATAGTGGGTATTGGAGTCACAGGATTATTTACAGGTGTTGTAGGTGGCTTAACTGCCCCTCCGGTTGGATTGGTAGCAGCCGCATATTTGGCAGGGGGCTGTTTGGGCGGTATGGTCGCAGATGGTATCTCCTCGGAACTTAAGAATGAAGACTTCAATCTAGCCGATGCTGGAGGCTCCTGTGCCTTTGGGGTAGTTTCAGCTGGAGGAATAGGCAAGTTGTTTGGGAAATAAAGGATGAACAAAAATTCTGTACGCTGGATATCAATCATAGGAATAGTAGTAACAACCGCTTTATTCTTTATAAATGAATCATATGCTTGGGGTGGCGTCATATTTATGATGATGTTTTGGGCTGGATATTTAAGTAGTCTTCCCCTGAAGCGCAATAAAAAATAGTAAATATAGAGTTTATATTTATTAGCGATATATGCCCATATGTGACGTGTGGGAATATATCGCTAATAAGCAATATGTGATATATAGAGGCTTATTCAAAAGTCCTCCCAGCCGCATAAAACACCAACCCCCGAACCACCGCAAACACCCGCCCATACACGCTCAGCG
>OBYT01000047.1_pt1 | contig 21978 bp, 18 predicted proteins | sample 1476811 | NCBI WGS metagenome assembly OBYT01 (sample SAMEA2580215, study PRJEB22360) | human gut metagenome | biome: human gut; feature: human-associated habitat; material: faeces | place: Denmark | collected 2008/2010
GGGCCGTTGTCTTTTGGTGGGGTGGGGTGTGGTTGATCCCTTATGAATAAGCCTCAATGAATAAAAGAACATTTTTTGCGTATGCAGGTCAGCACCAGCTCAGGGCTGAAACTTGCCGTGAGGTAGTCTCCAGTTTAAATAAGCAAAAAATAGATGCAAGACACTGGGAAGATATGACCGTTGACGGAAAAATTATCATCGATGTAATAAAAGAAGAGATAGATAAATCTGAGTATGTGGTTGCCGAAATCAGTGATTTAAATTTTAATGTATTGTTTGAAGTCGGGTACTCGATTGCTAAAAATAAACCTGTATTAATTGCTGTTGACGATTCTGATGATGAAGTAAAATCAAATATCGAGGAATTTAAATTTCTCGATACAATAGGCCAGTCTAGGTATCAGGGAAATAATTCAAAATTACATTCTTTAGTTAATGAATTTCTATATTCTGAGACTAATTCTTTGTATGATGTTTTTATTGCGAGTGCAAAAGCTCGTGAAGAAAATGCTGTCTTTGCACCAAGCGTTCCAATGAGTTATTCAGGTCCAGAAAGGTTGCAGTCTCTACTAGAAACTAAGACTAACCTAAACCATCTAGTTTTAACTGATCGTTTGGAGGGAGATCTCCGTTATTACACTAGAAATATTTATCGGTCTTCTGCATGTATATTCCATATATTAAAAGAGAGCCGAACTGGAGCAAAAATTTATAATGCTAAAGCAAGTTTGCTGGCGGGGTTTGCCGTTGGGCTAGGTATCCCAACATTGATGGTTGGTGAAAAAGGTGTTGTTTCCGCACTGGATTATAGAGAACTATTTTACGAATACACTAAGGCCTCTGAGCTAGTCGATTATACTGAGCAATGGCTGAATGATCTTCCGCTTCAACCTGGAACGAATCGTCGGTTGGGTAGTCTTGATTTAAAAATAGAACTTCCATTTAGATCTTTTGGTGATTATGTAGCTGAGAATGAAGCGAATAACCTCGAAAATTATTTCGTAAGGACAAATGAATTTGAAGCTGTTTATTCCGGGCGGGCTAAAATATTCGTTGGACGTAAAGGAACTGGGAAGACTGCAACTATGTTCCAAACTCTTAACGAACTTAAGAAAGATAAAAGAGTACTGACAGTTCCAGTTAAACCAAGCTCTTATGATCTGGCAGCTTTAGTTAATCTGCTTAATAATTTTGCTGATACGGCTGAAAGAGAATTTTTTCTGAAAGCTTTGTGGGGGTATTTGCTTAAAACTGAGATTGCAATATCTCTATTTAAGTATCTGGATAGCCTGCCAGCAAAGAGTGGTGGTAATCCAGCATACGAAGAATTAAAAAAATCACTTGATCTGCTAAGGATAGATGTTGAATCTGATATGTCAACCAGAATAGATGACATTATTCTGGATGTACAGTCAAAGGATAAGATAAAGGATGCAGCTATAGCGTTAAATACTGCGTGGAGGGGCATCCATGACGAGAGACTTAGAAAGTCTGCAAAAGATTTTGGTCGAATAGCCGTATTGGTCGATAACTTAGATAAAACCTGGGAGAGCGGCGCTGATTTTTCTAAATTATCATATTTCATTTTAGCTTTAATTGGTGCTTCAAATAAGATTGAACAAGAATTCGAAAAACAACGTACTAATTTTCCTGCAGTTAATGTAACCTTAGGAATTTTTGTTAGAGCAGATATTTATAATGTTTTGAAAGAGTATGCTCGTGAACCAGATAAGATAAATTATCAAATGGTCCAGTGGAGAGATGAACACCTTTTAATTCGAGTATTGGAAGAACGATATGTCGCGAACCGTGGGGGTAAGGTATCTGCGGCGAGTATGTGGACGGAACTTTTTACGGAAGAAGTCCATGGATTAAAAACTAGAGATTATTTCTTGTGGCGTTCGTTACCGCGTCCTAGAGATATTATTTTTCTTGGTAATTCTGCGTTGACAACTGCAATTAACAGAAATCATTCAATGGTTACAGCGGCTGATATTGAGTATGCGGAAAAAGAATATTACTCTACTTTTGCAATTGATGCTTTGCTCGTTGAAAGTGTATCTCAAAATTTTGATTTAGAGGAAGTGTTTGTGTCCCTTATTAGCATCCCCTCTACAAATACTGAAAATGAGCTGCGGGAATATATTCAAAATGATGAAGAATTTGAAGATATAATAAACTGGTTGATACAAACTTCTTTCTTAGGTGTTGAGACCAAGGGAGGGAAATTCGTTTATGTGGAAGGTGCGCAAGAAGCTCGTAAAAAGAGAAGTATTTCCAAGCGATTGTTCAGTAATGGATCCCATGAGGCACATTATAGAATCCATCCGGCCTTTCGCCCCTATTTAGAAATTGACGATGACGATTTATATATAAATTAATATTTTGCAACTCATGATCTCATTATCTACTTATTCCCGACGTCCTACTAAAAATAGTTAGAAAAATAAGACGCCGGGAAATAAAGTGTAAAAATTCTAGAAATAGTAGAGATGCTTTTCCCAGTTTGGGTCGCACTTATGCAAGAAGACGTCGCGATTCTCTGTCGCTTCGTTAGTTATATAAGCCATACAGGTTGGCTCAGCCATGAAGGCACCTGTTGCCCTAACCCTGCTCATGATTATCAAATTTGTGTAGTTTTGGTTCTTTTGCGTACTTTTTCTACGCAAAACCGCCTAAATTACGCAAAACTTGTCAGACGGACGAGGGCACAACCCGTTAAACACGGATGGCGCAATTTTGCTGGTTGGGTGAGCAAAGATGTGCCAAAACAGCAAAACTGCGCCAATCGCGCGGGTTGAAGTGAAAGTCAGACCCTAGAAGTAGTACGGGTATTCTTCCCAGTTCGGGTCGCGCTTCTGTAGGAAGGCGTCGCGTCCTTCCACTGCTTCGTCGGTCATGTATGCCATGCGGGTTGCCTCACCGGCGAACACCTGCTGGCCGACCATGCCGTCGTCCGGCAGGTTGAACGCGAACTTGAGCATACGGATAGCCTGCGGTGACTGACGCGCAATATGCGCCGCGTACTCCAGACCCTTCTTCTCTAGCTCCTCGTGCGGCACAACATCATTGACTGCACCCATCTCGTACATGCGCTGAGCGTCGTACTCCTTAGCTAAGAAGAAAATCTCGCGCGCAAACTTCTGACCCACCTGGCGCGCCAGCAGCGCAGAACCATAGCCCGCATCAAAAGAGCCAACGGTCGCGTCGGTCTGCTTAAACTTGCCGTACTCCTCGGACGCAATCGTCAAGTCGGCCACCACGTGCAGGGAGTGCCCGCCACCAGCAGCCCAACCAGAAACAAGCGCCACAACCACCTTCGGCATGGTGCGAATCAAGCGCTGCACCTCAAGAATATGCAGGCGTCCTGCGCGCGCAGGATCAATAGTCTCGGCGGTCTCGCCGTCCGCGTAGTGGTAGCCGTCGCGTCCGCGAATACGCTGATCGCCACCGGAACAAAACGCCCAGCCGCCGTCCTTAGGAGAGGGGCCGTTACCGGTCAGCAAAACAGTACCCACGTTGGACGTCATACGCGCGTGATCAAGTGCGCGGTACAGCTCATCAACGGTGCCGGGGCGGAAAGCGTTACGCACCTCCGGGCGGTCAAAAGCGATGCGAACGGTCGGCAGATCGCGCACAATCTTGCCGGTTTCGTCGCGCTCTACCTGGCGGTGGTAGGTGATGTCCTGAAAATCCTCGAAACCCTCAACAACTCGCCACGAGTTGGGGTCAAAGATATCTGAAACTTTTTCGGGAAGCTCAATAGTCATACCCCCCATCTTAAACGCCGAGATCCTGTTTTATCGTCGAGATCCTGATTTAAAACAGGATCTCGACGATAAAACAGGATCTCGGTGCAAAGGTGCGTGCGGTGAGGAGACCGGTGCTAGATGCTCGAGGCACCTACCACCCGATGCATCTAGCGCTTGAGCGCGCGCATCTGAGCCTGGGTTTCTTCGAACTCAGCCTCAATTTCGGGGTTGTGCTTGTAGGTAACCAGCGAGACCACCACAGCGAGCACGATGTTCACGATAAATCCGGGAACAATTTCGTACATGGTGGAGTGCAGACCCTCGTTGGTGCCCCACACGAAAACGGTGATGGTTGCGGCAATCAGACCAACGATTGCACCCCAGTTGGTGAGTTTCTTCCAGAACAGAGAGAGCAGAACCAGCGGGCCAAACGCTGCGCCAAAGCCAGCCCACGCGAAGGAGACCAGTTCGAGCACGGAGCTGTCGGGGTTCCACGCCAGTACGCCTGCAATCAGCGAGATCACGAGGACGCCGGCGCGTCCTAACCACAGACCCTCAGAGTTGGAGAGCTTGCGGCTTGAGACCACACCAAAGAGGTCCTCTGCCAAAGCCGATGAGCATACGACCAGTTGTGATGACAGGGTAGACATAACCGCCGCCAGAACAGCGGAAAGAATAAAGCCCGAAATGAAGGGGTGCAGAAGAATCTGTGAAAGATCCAAGAAGACTGATTCAGCGGCGTCGGTGTCGGTCAGGGTAGCTTCGGGGTGCTTAGCAAAAAACGCAATGCCGATAAGACCTGCTGAGCAAGCGCCGACCACGGTGAGAACCATCCAGCCGATGCCGATGCGACGGCCGGTAGGTGCATCTGCTGCCGAACGCAGCGCCATGAATCGGGGGATGATGTGCGGCTGACCGAAGTAGCCCAAGCCCCATGCGGCAGCTGAAATGATGCCCAGGAACGAGGTGCCTGCGAACCACGACAGCGCGGTGGGGTTCACCTGCTGAATGGTTTCAACTGCACCGGCGGGGCCACCCACGTAGAAAAGCGCCATGATGGGCAGGAGCAACAGTGCCGCGAGCATGAGCAGACCCTGCACCATGTCGGTGTAGGACGCGCCGAGAAAGCCACCGAAGAGGGTGTAAAGAACGGTGATGCCCGCGATCAGCAGCATGCCCCAGTGGAAGTCCAGACCGAAGGAGGACTGGAAGAACTTGCCGCCTGCAACCATGCCTGAGGATGCGTAGAAGGTGAAGAAGATGAGCGTAATCAAAGAGGTGAGAACGCGCAAAAGCTTGGTGTTATCGCGTAGGCGGTTGTGGAAGAAAACGGGAACCGTTACCGCGTTTTTGGTGACTTCGGTGTAGATGCGCAGGCGGGGAGCAACGAGTTTCCAGTTGACCCACGCGCCGATGGTGAGGCCGATGGCCATCCATGCTTCGGCGAAACCTGTCATGTAGAGCGCACCGGGCAGGCCCATGAGGAGCCAACCCGACATGTCTGCTGCGCCTGCAGAGAGCGCTGCGGTTGCGGGGGAGAGACTGCGTCCGCCGAGAACGTAGTCATCGAGGTTTTCGTTTTTACCTTTAGCCCAGAAACCGATGGCAATCATGCCAGCGAAGTAGATGGCAAGTGCAATGAGCTGCCATGTTGAAGAAGCCATGCGTGCTCCTAGAAGTAGTGAATAAAAATGTTGTAGTGTGCTAGCTCATAATGATACGTCACAGTTTGCGTATTAAGGTGCTAGACACTTTAAGTTTGAACGGAGATTCTTATTTGCCGCTGCTGTGCTTGTCTAAGGTATCTCAGCCCTCAGGAAGAAGCCTCTCTGAATCAAGATTCTTTGCAGAAGCCTTTGTTAGCGTCGAGCGCTAAGCGAGGTTGGACGCTTGTGGTAGGGCGCCGGTGTGCGTGGTAATCGCGATAGCTGACCGGTTGGTTTTCCATGCTAAAAGTGCGCCGGAGAGAGCAATCAGCCCGATGCCTAGGTAAGCCCAGAACGAGAGTACCTGCCCCATCAGCAGAGTACCCACTAGGGCACCAATGACCGGGTCAAGACTGAAAAATACGCCAATCACGGCTGAGGACGTCAGGCGTCCGGCCATCGAGTCAGCGGAGAAAGCAAGGGCGACGCCGACGATACCGGCCACTGCGGCGCGAAGCCAACCTTCAGCATCCAGCTGGCCTAGATGAGGTGCTGAGAAAGGCAAGAGCAAAAGAGCAGAGATACACACCGAAATGCTGATGCCTTTGAGCCCCGCCGTTGCATCGGATCCACCGCCCATGCGAGCAGAGAGCAGAGTGTACGAGCCCATGCAGGTGGCACCCAGTGCGGCAAAAACGTAACCTAGCCAGTTGGAACTTGAGAACGTAGGCCCGGCAATCAATATGACGCCGGTGAGCGCCACAATTGCAAACAGCGAGTCCTTCAGCTTCCTCACTCCGAGCAAAGACACGACGAAAGCGCCGAGGTACTCAATAGTCACCGCGATGCCCAGCGGTATGCGATCTACCGCCAGATAGAAAAAGACGTTCATCAGCGATGCCACTACCGCATAGATCAGCACCTGAGGCCAATCATTTCTTGTCAGTCGCATGACGCGAGGACGCACCAGGACAGCCAAGAAAATACCGGCGATGAGCATGCGAAACCCAGAGACAGTCACCGGTGAAAAATCTTCAAACAAAGAAGCAGCGACTGCCGTTGAAATCTGAATACCCAGGCTTCCTGCCATCACCAAGAAGAAAGCGGCTGTTCCCCGGTGATGATGCGGGACTTTTGCGATCACAGAACCGCTAGCCACAGCAGATACTTTCTAAGTCGGTGGGAATCACCGTCCACGGCTCCCGCGAAATGGTGTCGGGGTTAAAGACCTCCAGCATTTGCTGGGCGGTCTCGGGCAGATGCGGGCCGCCCTCACCGCGCCAGGGCGCAAGCGGCATCGAAGCGGCAATCATGCGCATCACCTGAGCAGTGCTCACACCTCCAGCACGCAACTGAGCAAGCGTCACCGCGCCGTCACGCTTTGCCAGACGCTTTCCCTCAGTATTCAACGCCAGCGGAACATGCACGTACTCGGGAATATCGATACCCAATAGAGTTGCAAGATAAGCCTGACGCGGCGCAGAGAATAAAAGGTCATCACCGCGCACTACCTGCTGAACGTTCTGAAAACCGTCATCGACAACCACGGCAAGATTGTAGGCGGGCTTTCCATCATTGCGCACCAATACAAAGTCATCGACAGCGCCCGTGTAGTCACCGGCAAAACGGTCGTACACCGTAAATTCAGCGGTATCAGCGGCAAGACGGAGGGCAGGCGGACGCACCTGACGACGTTCCTGCCTCTCCGCATCCGTGAGGTGACGGCAAGTGCCCGGGTAAGCGCCGGGAGCTGCATGCGGCGCGCTCGCCGCCTGCTGAATCTCCTTGCGGGTGCAGAAGCACTCGTAAACCATACCTGCATCACGTAGTTTTTGGACCGCGTCCATATGCTGCGGGATGCGGGTGGACTGCACAAGCACCTCGCCGTCCCAATCCGTACCTAAGGACGCCAGATCATCAAGCTGGCGTTGTGCCGCTCCTTCTTGAACGCGGTCAAGATCCTCAACACGCATCACAAAATCGTGCCCCTCAGATCGCGCAAAAAGCCACGCGAACAAGGCGGTGCGCAGGTTGCCCAGGTGTAAATCGCCGGAAGGTGAAGGAGCGTAACGGCCAGCAGAAGGTGAAGACAATGTTTGAGAATCCATAGGCTTCAATATTAAAGGGTGGGACGCTAAACCTTTGAAAAGCGGCTAAAATACCGTAAAAAATAGGCTTCACTAGGAGATTCTTTCGCCGCTTATTACTTAACAATGAGGTCATCTTTGCGTCTTAAATGTGATAGAGAACGCAAAACACGGCGATTCTAGGTGCAAACCGCATCGATTCCTCAAGAGTGAAGTACCGTGGTGCTATGGCACGTACTACAGAAATAGCTGACGGCGTTTATCTCATTGCAACAGATAACTACCGTCTAAACTCCGGTCTTATTCTTGGATCGGAAGAAGCTATGGTGATTGATACCGGCGCTGGCCCTAGGCAAGGCGCCGAGATTTTACGCGCAGTTCGTAGAATCACCGAGCTCCCTCTCAGCGTTGTCAACACTCACACGCACTTTGACCGTTTCATGGGTAACGCCGTCTTTGAATCCGACGGTGCAGATGACTTCTGGGCGCATCCGCGCGCGGCGCACGCCATCGAAAAATACGGTGACCGTCAGCGCACCTATGTTGAGGTTCTTGAACCTGAAATGACTCACCAGCAGGGTGCCAATACCCACCTGGTTATTCCTAACCGTTTGCTTCCGGGCGACGGCAGCCGCGCATCCTTCACCAGGGTTGAACTTGGCGACCGCGCAGTCACCCTCTTTTACCTCGGCTTAGCGCACACCGATAACGATGTTCTGGTGGGCGTTGACGATGTCCTGTTCACCGGTGACATTCTTGAACAGGGTTCTGACCCTGCATTTGACGATTCTTACCCCGATCAGTGGGTCAGCACCCTTGAACAGCTTGCAGCGCTAGACCGTTACCGCGTGTTCGTTCCCGGCCACGGCATGCCCGTGGAGAGCCCCTTTATCGAGCGCATGGGGCAGACCATGAAGGACGCTATTCACAGCATTCGCGCTTCAAAACTGGATCAGAACGCTAGCACCACCGCGGCTATGTACAAGCTACCGTACAGCCCCGGTGCAACCCGCATCCTACTTGATCGACTCACCTGGCTGGATCAAAAAGAAGAAGCCGGCGTGAGCCTGTCGGAGGTTCGCTTTGGCGATAACGAAACCGGACTTACCGGGCCTATTACCTTGGGCGAAGGTCAGTAGCTTTTTCATAGATACACTCAGGGCGGCTGGGGCTTTTGATGAGTTCCAGCCGCCCTGAGTGTATGCGCTTGTATGAGGTCAGTAAGTCCAGACCTTGGTGTAGACCTTACGCTTCTTATTTTGCGGTCTGAGCAGAGCAATCAAGATAGCGGTGCTGAAGAAAGCGACGGCCGCAATCATGCAGGTTGCGCCAATAACCGCTGAACCCGCCATGGTGTCGGTGTAGACCAGCAGATACATAGCAACCGCGCAGAAGCTGAGGAAGAACCCACCAATCAGTAGCAGCGGAATCATCACCAGGCCAGAGCGTTGTGTGTTGCTCATATCAAGCTCTTCGGATCGCAAGAAACGCAAGAGGGCGAGCCCCACGATGGTCCAGCTGGCGGTGACGAGAATGCCCGAGATGACGTCCACGGGGCGGTGCCATTCGTTGATAATCGTTGAGTAGCCAGCGGCAAGTGTAAAGAGCATGCCGATAAAACCGACCGCCGGACGCAGGCGCTTAGGCGATGCGAGGAACAGCATGGCAACAGCGCTTGCCGCGAACGTGGTATGCCCTGAAGGCGCTGAGTTCATCGTGGCTTCTTGAATGCCGTAGTTGGGCTTGGTGAGTATGACATTTTTGATAACCTGCGTTGTTGCGTTGGACGCCAACGCTACACCGATGCCGACGATAGCCGGGACAAAGCGGTGCTTCCAGATCAACACAAAGAGAAGGCCGGTGACAGCAAAGATGCCTGCTGCCGCGGGTATTTGATCGAGACCTGTGGCGGTCTGCGGCTGAATAGTGAGGAACTGGTAGGCGTATTCGCGGAAAGCTACTTCATCAAGTTGCTGGCCACTGGGGGTGAGCACAAAGAACCAGAGGCTTGCGCACAATAGCCCCACAATGAGCAGCCAGGCTAAGAGGTGCTGAATGATTCCCCAGGTGCTGGGGCGAGTCTGCCGAATATGCGAGGGTAGCCCTGAGCGCATAGCATTTGGAGCTTGGGGATTGGACTGATTGAAAGTCTGCGGGGCAACCTGCGTCTGATAATCGCGAGGTAGCTCTGCCTGCTGATGAGAATTTTTAGTAGGCTGAGCGGGCAGAAGAAAGGACGCGACCTTGGAACCTTTTAAGGTAGGGCGCGTTATTTTCTGTAGCGGTTGTGTAGCATTTTTGCTAACGGGCATCTGCTGGGTTGCAGGCGCGGTGTGTGCTGCTCGCACCGGAAAAACTTCGGTGGGATCATCGTTGAACTGAGAGCTACGTGCGCTTGCCGGTATTTCGTGGTGAGATTTATGCGAAGAAGCCGCGGTAATGACGCGGGTTGGTTCGGTGTCGGGGCCTGCGACAGGGTGAGAGTCATTATCGAGGTTGAGAACCTCAGTTTTCTCGTCGTCAGAGAAAGCGTCGAATGAGAGGGTGCGCGAAGTGTCGTGAGGGGTGTTGCCCCGGTGATTATTTCGGTAACTCATAGACGGTATCCGCTTTCGCTTGATGACGTAAAAGTGAGTGTCGCAGCAAGATGCGACCAGTAGTTAACTATGCCCGAGAAACCTTTAGCTTTGCTGGGAATCTACTGTATTCGGTGTCAGCACTTACGCGGTAACGTAGAGCTATGACGAGTGCTAATGAATTAGTTGTACCCCCTCTTGACGATATTTTGTCCACTCTGCGTGTGGTGAGCATCCCTATGAAAGTGAAGTTCCGCGGAGTCACGTACCGTGAGAGCGCTCTTATTAAAGGCCCCGCTGGGTGGGGTGAGTTCGCTCCATTTCTTGAATATCAGCCAGCTGAAGCGTCCGCATGGCTGAAGGGCGCACTAGAGGCGGCGTGGCAGGGCTTCCCTGAACCTAAGCGTCATGAGATTCCTTTGAACGCCACTGTTCCTGCTGTTGGGGCTCATGAGGTTGAGCGGGTCCTTTCCCGTTATGAAGGCTCAATCCGCGAGGTAAAGGTGAAGGTTGCTGAGAAAGGACAAACGCTGAGCGATGATTGCGCGCGCGTGGCAAAGGTTCGGGAGCTTTTGCCCGATGCCGGTATTAAGGTGGATGCGAACATGGGCTGGGATCTACCGCAGGCCGTGGAATCGCTGACGCACCTTTCGGAGTATGACCTTCTTTATGCTGAGCAGCCGGTGGCAACTATTGAAGGTCTGGCGCAGGTTCGCGCTGAATTGCGTGAAAAGGGCAATTCTTTGTTGATTGCTGCGGACGAGTCGGTGCGCAAGGCGGAGGATCCGTTGAAGGTTGCGCAGGCTAAAGCAGCAGATGTGTTGATCATCAAAGCCGCCCCACTAGGAGGAATACGAAGTGCACTTAGAATTGTGGAAAAATCTGGTCTTCCGTGCGTGATTTCTTCTGCGCTTGAAACGTCTATAGGTATAAGTGCAGGTGCTGCGCTTGCGGCGTCGCTACCTGAGCTTCCTTTTGGATGCGGCTTAGGTACTGTCTCTTTGTTGGACGGCGATGTCACTGAAAACTCGCTCGTTGCACGAGATGGAATGTTGCCGGTGCGAACCGTGGAGCCTTCGCAAGAGTTGCTCACGCGATTTAGTGCTTCGGACGCGCGTGTGCGCTGGTGGCGTGAGCGAATTGAGCATAATTATGCGCACCTAGTAATAAATAACTAATTTAACGATTGGTTAAATAAATTTATAGCGATGAAATTTAGTTTGTTTAAAAAATAACGTTGGGTAAACAAAGCCCCTCACTTGGTTAGTTACTGGTGAATAGGGGACAAAATCTGGAAGTTGGTGCTGCTCAAATTCCTGAAAGTACCCTTGTATATAAAGAAAAAATAGAATCGGTGGAAAATATTTTTAAAAAATTGTCCCCAAACCGCCCACAAGTATGTTAGGCTGGTGCTACCGCAAACGGATACCGTAAATTACCCAACGGTAATGAAGTTTGTAGAGAATAAGTTGTAACCCCCGAACTTAAGGAAAACCTATGTTTTTGTTGATGGCCCCCGCATCAAAGAAGGCTCACTCTGTAGCGAAGAACCTGCGTCAGGTTTTCTTGACTCCTGAGCTCACCGAAGATGAGCGCTGGGATCTCTACTACGACTACCGCACCAACTAAGCTTCAACTGGTTGCGACCGTCCCCCAAAACTTAGTGTGGATTACTCCTTGCCACACTTGGCTACAAATGAGGTAGCCATATGCCAAAGCTCCTTAGCTGTCTTCCCCTAGAGATAGGTTGAGCTGAAAGCATATTGATAAGCCCTCGCGTCTTACCCCAGACGCGAGGGCTTTTGTTTTAAGCATGCTCGTAGCGGAGTATGTCTGGGAGGATTACCTGACCACGGAATAACAGATGCGGTGGAAACTATTGTGGTGCGGTTTTTCACGTTAATCTGCCTTTGTTGCGCACCGGCTCAGATGTTAACGGGCGAGTAGAATAGAGCGGTGATGAGTGAATTACCCGTACCTGCTTCGATCTTTACCGCTGTTTCAGTTCTAGATTCTCTAGTTCGCATCGGTATGCGCCATGTGGTGGTATCACCGGGGTCTCGTTCCGCCCCCTTAGTGTACGCTGTGGCCGCACTTGAAGAGGCCGGGGTTGTGCAAACCTATGTGCGCACCGATGAGCGAACCGCAGGTTTCACCGCTCTTGGGTTGGCGAAATCATTGAATGAGCCGGTTGGAATCATCGTGACCAGTGGCACGGCGGTAGGCAACCTTATGCCCGCTGTCATGGAAGCTGATCATCAAGGACTGCCTCTGGTGGTTTTGAGTGCGGACCGTCCGCCGCGTCTTCGGGGAACCGGTGCTAACCAGACCACGAATCAGGTCAATTTTTTCGACTCACACGTGCGCGCGACCGTTGATTTAACTGCTTACCCTGAAGAAAGCGCGGGTGAACAGACCGTAGGTTTCAACGAGTGTCTTGCGGCATTAACCGGACGCGACGCGCATGTGTGGGGCAACGCATCGGGCACACCGGCAGGCCCTGTTCAGGTTAACTGTGCCTTTGATACACCGCTGACTCCGAATGACGCTGCCGAACAGATTCTTCCGCAGTGGGCGCAGAGCCTTAAAGAAGTAGAGCGTCCGGCATCCGTTATTGCTGCTGATCCCACCGTAGAACCGTGGCTTGGTTCAGATCATCTGCCCGCCGAGGGCTATCGAACCGTCGTCGTTGCCGGCGATGGCGCGGGCGCAATAGCTGCGGAATTTGCTCAAAAACTCGGTTTGCCGTTATTCGCTGAGCCATCATCGAACGCCTTGTTTTCTGCCAACGCCATTTGCGCATATCGAGAGGTGCTTTCTGAAAGCTTAGGGCAGCAGATAGAACGCGCTGTAGTTTTTGGCCACCCCACCCTGTCGCGTCCTATCTCGGCTTTGCTCGATAACGCAGATGTTGAAAAAGCTATCTATGAGCCTGCACCCGTTGCCTGGTACGCTCCTGGGCGCCGTTCCGAAAAACCCTATAAATACATAGCTGACTTGGCACGGTTCGCCGGTAGCGGTCACGGTGTCTCAGCCGTGGGTTCTGAGCAGAGCTGGCTGAATGCGTGGGTTCAGGCAGGCGAGAGCCGCCGCATCGAGCATCAGCAGAACATTGATCGATACCGTGAATCCGGCGAAAATTCAGGACGCGCCGCTGCGCTTGCACTGGTGCAAGATGCCTGGAACGCCTGCCGTGAAGACGGCGCTTCACTGGTCGTTGGGTCTTCGAATATTATTCGTGATCTCGATTTGGGTGTGGTGTCGCGCGCTACCTCACCGCGCGTCTACGCCAATAGAGGGCTGGCGGGTATTGACGGCACCATCGCCACAGCCATCGGCATCTCCCTAGCAGGGGAGAGCGGCAAAGAACGTGGCGCGTCCAAGCCGCAGAAAGTCCGCCTCATCGTTGGTGACCTCACCTTCTTGCACGACGCGTCCTCGCTGAACATTGGACCGCTTGAAACAAAGCCGGATGTAGAAATCATCGTGTTGAACGATCACGGTGGCGGTATTTTTGGCACGCTAGAGCACGGAAAATTAGGCAAAAAGCCCGTATATAAGAACGCGGTGCAACGGTATTTCACCACCCCGGTAGATGTGGATCTTGAGGCTCTAGCGCGCGCCTACGCATCCTCAGGAATTAGCGTAAAAATTGTGAACGTCTAGGTGCGCATCTGAGATTTTTCGCATAGCCCCTGCACAGTGCCATATTCGAGGCGTAACGTGGGGAGTGGAACGATCACTTTGCGTTTGCGAAAGGACTCACCATGGCAGGAACTCATGAAGGTACGGCTCTAGTTTTTCCTCAGCTTACCGAGGCCTTTGAACCGTTTGATAACAAGCCTCACGCGCAAAAGATTGTTGATGCAACCGGCGCTAACCTCGTCATCCTTGAATTTGCGCAGGGGCAGGTGTGGCGCGAGCACCACAGCGTTCACCCCGTGATCGTTCAGGTTCTCAAAGGACGCGTAGAGTTCACCGTCAAGGACGAGATTATTGACCTCGTGCCAGGCACTCCTATTCACCTCACCAGTCATCTGCTTCACGAAGTGCGTGCGATGGAACCTTCCACCGTTATGGTCACCATGCTCACCGGTGAAACTCACGAGCCCGCAAAGACCAACGTTGAAGGCATCCGCAGCATCTAGTTTCTTTTCACTCACAGAAAATAACGAGTGAGAAAGTGCGTAAAACACACTAAAAAATGTGCTGTGCTGACCGCGACGTACCCACAAAGCGTCAGAACGTGAAACAATAGCAAGGTGAATCGAGCAGACCTTAATAAGAAAACAACAGACATTGCCTCAATGTTCGACGAGGTAGCACCGCGCTACGACCTCATGAACGGCATCGCATCCCTGGGCCAGCACATTTACTGGCGTAAGCAGACTGTTGCCGCGGTCGACGCACGCCCCGGCCAGCGAGTTCTAGATATCGCTGCGGGCACCGGCACCTCCTCAGAGCCATTTGCCGATGCCGGTGTTGATGTTGTTGCCGCTGACTTGTCAGAAGGAATGCTGGCAGTTGGTCGCAAGCGTCGCCCCGACATGACCTTCGTCCAGGCAGATGTCACCGACCTGCCCTTTGAGGATGAAGAGTTCGACGCTGTCACCATGTCCTACGGTCTGCGCAACGTCGCTGATTTTCCTCGTGCCCTGCGAGAGATGTACCGCGTCACCAAACCCGGTGGACGCATCGTTGTGCTTGAATTTTCAACACCTACGTTCGCACCCTTCGCAGCTATCTACAAGAACTGTGTTTTGCCTGCTATTCCTCCGGTCGCCAAGGTGTTGTCATCCAACCCCGAGTCGTACGTTTACTTGGGCGAATCAATCCTCGATTGGCCGGGGCAGGCCGAACTCGCGCAGCACTTTGCAGATGCAGGCTGGGCAGATGTGAAGTACCGCAACCTGACGGGCGGTATCGTTGCAATCCACCGCGGTTTCAAGCCTTCCAAGTAAACTGATAAAACACCTTCCTGATTCGAATAAAAGAGAAGCAACACTACTGTGACTGATACCCCTGTACATAAAGCGTCGGCTGATTTAGCTGGTGAGTTTGAATTCAACCTGCCTAAGGGGTTTGACCTCATCGCTGAAGATCCGGAGTTGGGCCCGAAAATCGTCGAGTCGCTGGCTGAAATTGAGCAGCGACTCTCGCGTGCTGTCGAGAACACGAATCACTTGGCAGATGTAGCGTCGCGTCACTTGCTCGACGCCGGTGGTAAGCGTGTGCGCCCCCTGCTGACTCTCTTGGCAGCTGCAGCGGGCGGCGAAATCAACGATAAGGTGCTTGATGCCGCCGTCGTTGTTGAGCTCACCCACCTTGCGACTTTGTATCACGATGATGTCATGGACGATGCGCCCAAGCGCCGCGGTGTTGATACCGCGCAGACTATTTGGGGTAACTCTGTTGCGATTCTTACCGGTGACCTCATCTTTGCTCGTGCCTCTTTGATCGTTTCTGAGTTGGGCGCTCGTGCGCTGGCTATTCAGGCTCGCACCTTCGAACGTCTGGTTCTTGGCCAGCTGTTTGAAACGACTGGACCGCAAAACGGTGATGATCTTTACAACCACTACATCAAGGTGATTGAAGGAAAAACCGGTTCGCTGATTTCCGCTGCCGGCGAGTACGGCACTGTGCTGGCGGAGGCACCAGAATCCGCTGTGCAGATGCTGGTTCGCTACGGCGAATTGGTGGGTGTAGCCTTCCAGCTTGCAGACGATGTTATCGACCTGACCGGCGGTATCGCTGCCGGTAAGACTCCCGGCACTGACCTGCGCGAGGGCGTTCCCACCCTGCCCACCATTTTGCTGGCACAGGAAGCCGAGGCAGGAGATGAAGAGGCTCAGCGTATTCAGACCATGATTAGTGGCGGTTTGAGCAGTGACGCCGCGCTTGCAGATGCGGTAGCTGCCCTGTCAGCTCACCCCGTGACTCAAAAGGCATGGGACATTGCCTACAGCTGGGCTGACGAAGCGATCGCTGCTATTGAGCCGCTGCCGGATTCCACCGCTAAAGAAGCGTTGAAATCCTTCGCTCACGCTGTAGTCAAGCGCGAGATCTAAGGAATCTTTGAGGCTGGGCTTTCCGAACAGGGGAGTCCAGCCTTTTTGTATGCCCAGTAAAGGCCCTAGCCAGCAGTGTAGGTTCTCAAAATGTAAGACTACTGTGAATCAGTTCTTTACCCCGCAGTAGAATCATCACATTGATAATTTGTGGATTATGAGCCAGACCCGGCGCTCTGAACACAAGAAAAATCGTATTTTGCTTTCATCACCGCACCCAGTGATTAGCAAAAGACACACGCATCATTTTTTCTGGGGCAACCACGTCGAAAGACAGCGTTGCCCATTTTTGTGATTTATAAGGTTATTCAGATGACTCAATCATCGGTTGCGGCACCTAAGAAGCGCGAGAGCTTCTCAAGCCGCAAGGTCTTCATCTTCGCTGCTATCGGCTCGGCAGTGGGTCTGGGAAACATCTGGCGCTTCCCCTACATTGCTTTTGACAATGGCGGCGGCGCATTTATGATTCCCTACCTGGTAGCATTGCTCACCGCTGGTCTGCCTTTCCTCTTCTTCGACTACGCAATCGGCCACCGCGGACGCGCATCCTCGCCTCTTGCCTTCCGCCGCCTCAACCGCAAAACCGAGTTCATCGGTTGGTGGCACATGGGCATCAACGTCATTATCGCGATTTACTACGCGGCAATTATCGCGTGGTCACTGCGCTACATGATTTTCTCGGTCAACCACGCCTGGGGCGACTCACCGGCTGACTTCTTTAGCGGTAACTTCTTGCAGGCATCAGACCCCACCGCTGGCGTCACCTTGGACTTTGTTCCCGGCATTTTGATTCCGGTTGTTCTGATTTGGGTGGCTCTGTTAGTCATTATGTCTTTGGGCGTGCAGAAGGGCGTTGGCGCGGCGAATATCGTGTTTATTCCCGTGCTCATCGTCATGTTCTTGGCTCTGGTGATTTACTCGCTGACTCTGCCCGGCGCATTCGACGGCTTGAACGCTTTGTTTACCCCTAACTGGTCTTCCCTGCTGGATGCAAAGGTTTGGGTTGCTGCATACGGCCAGATTTTCTTCTCGCTGTCCATCGGCTTTGGCATCATGATCACCTACTCGTCGTACCTGAAGAAGCAATCAGACCTCACCGGTACCGGCGTGGTCGTTGGTTTTGCAAACTCAGGTTTCGAGCTGCTGGCAGGCATCGGCGTTTTTGCGGCTCTCGGCTTCATGGCAAACGCTGCTGACACCCAGGTTTCTGAGGTTGCGACCTCCGGTATTGGTCTGGCGTTCATTGCGTTCCCGACCATCATTTCTCAGGCACCTGCAGGTACCCTGATCGGCATCTTGTTCTTTGGCTCCTTGCTGTTTGCCGGTATTACCTCGTTGATCTCAATTGTTGAGGTTATCGTTGCGGGCGTACAGGATAAGTTTGGCGCTTCACGCGTGGTCTCAACCGCAGCTGTCATCGTGCCTCTCGCTATCGCATCCACCCTGCTGATGCCCACCACCTCGGGCCTTTACGTTCTGGATATCATGGACAACTTCGTCAACCAGTTCGGCATTCTGGCAGCGGGCTTGCTCTCCATCTTCTCGGTGGGTTACGTAGTGCGTGCTTTGCCCGTTCTGCGCGATCACGTCAACCAGACCGCGTCCATCAAGATTGGTCCTATCTGGATGATTCTGCTGGCGGCAGTTACCCCCATCATCTTGGGTTACTCCCTGATCAACACCTTTATCGGTTTGGTCAAGGAACCCTACGAAGGGTACCCCGCAGAAATGATTAACATCTTTGGCTGGGGCATGGTTCTTCTGCTGCTCGTTGTCGCTGTCGTAGTTTCATTCCTGCCGTGGTCATCGCGTTCACGCGCAGCCCTTAAGGCACCGGCTCCTCCTGTGGCAGCTGGCAAGATTCAGCACGATGCGTCTACCGAAGTGAAAGAAGGTTAGTCCCGTGGGTACTTCAGCAATCGTTATGCTCATCGTTGCAATCTTGATGATTTGGGGCGGCCTTGCACTGGCAATCGTCAACCTCATCCGCAACCCTGAGGACGCCGAAGCTTACGCCAATAGCGACGGCGATTTGGAATAGTCCGAAAGACCGTTCATCAGTAAACCCCGGTGTCTTGAGATTCTGACATCTCAAGACACCGGGGTTTTACTGTCTTAAAGTAGGCTAGCGAAAGCGCTGGGGAAGTTCAGGCTCACCTAGCGTCAGCATCAACCTATTTGCCCAGTTGAAGAAGGCTGAGGCGTTGATGACATCGATAATAGAGGCATCATCAAAACCTTCTGCGCGAAGGGCATCCACATGCTTGTAACTAAAGGTCATCTGCGTCAAAGCCACCGCAGCATCCCTAATAGCGCTCCACTCAGTCGATCCCACATCGGCGTTAACATCGGCGAGCAGGGCATCAAAATCTTCACCGCGGTCAGACTCTTTGGCACCGCGTACCGAGTGAACCGATGCGCAGTAAATACAGCCGTTGACTTTAGACGCAGCGGTAGCTGCCAACTCGCGTTCTGCTCTGCCCAAACCGCCATCAACATTGTAGAAAATATCGAAATCGGTGAGGGTACGAGCGCGAAGCGCACCGGGATCTCGCACTAGCAACCTGAAGTATTCAGAGCCTTCTCGGTCTTTAGAGACCAAAGCTTCACGATGCTCATCGGTGAGCTCATTCTTTTCAAGCGGAGCTACCCAGGGTTTCCACCCCAGCGAATGACGAACGAACGTTGTCGGCCCAACCAGGTCCGGGTAAGTGCGCACATTATCGCCTACCGTCAGATGATCAACGGCCACGTGTTCATCGACCAAGCCAGAACCTGACGCCCCGCCAGCGAGTACCTGCAAACCCAGCACAACTCGTAGCTGAAAAGCTAGAAAAGAGATCAGCTGATAAAGGGTAACGACCTCGTCCTCGGTGAGGTACTGACGTACCTGCGAGAGTACCCGAGCATCAGCCTGCGCAGGAGCCAAAGTAATGACGCGCGTTGCCGCTAAAATCGCGTCCAGGCGCTCGCCGGAGGCCTGCTCTTCAGCGGCAATTTCTTGATAGAAGGTTGTTGCCTTTTCTACCTGATGCAGGCAGGCGACCTCAGCTGCCACCGCAAAACGTTCCGCTGGAGTCAGGGAACTCTCGCCCTCTACCAGCAACTCGAAGCTCTTCTGCGCGTTGTCCACAGCGTCCTGACGCATGCGTCGCACTGAGCGAAGGTTGTCCGGAATCTCTGAGAGGATATCGATAATATCTGCCATCGTATACTCCTTATCTCTACAGTCCCATGTTCAGTGAGCCGTCCCGAAAACGCTGACCCGGGATAGCATCGATCAGCGATCGTGTGAAGGTACTGGTGGGTGATGAGAACACGCGCTCTGTCTCACCGTATTCGACCTGCTGGCCGGCACTCATCACCGAAACGGTATCTGAAATCTGACGAACCACTGCAAGGTCGTGAGAGATAAAGACATAGGTGAGTGTCAGCTCTTCCTGTAAACGCGCGAGCAGGCGCAGAATCTGAGACTGAACGGTGACGTCCAGCGCCGAGACTGCCTCGTCGAAAACAACAAGCTCAGGTTCTACAATCAGTGCGCGGGCGATAGCAACGCGTTGACGCTGACCACCGGAGAGCTCTGCCGGGCGCCGGGAAGCGAACTCAGGGTCAAGCGAGACAAGTTCTAGGTAGCGAGCCACCCTCTCTTTAATCTGAGACTTGCCGACCAGTTTAAAGTTTTTGAGTGGTTCGGCGAGCGTAACTCCCACTGTCATTTTGGGGTTCAGCGATGAGTAGGGGTTCTGGTAGACCAGCTGAACATGCTTTCGCAGTTGCTTGCTCTTGGGGTCAATGCGCTTGCCTTCAAAGAGAATCTCGCCGGTGGTGGGGCTTGAGAACCCTGCGATGGCGCGTCCTGTCGTGGTTTTGCCGGAGCCGGATTCACCCACGATAGCGTGCGTGGTGCCGCGCTGAACGTCGAAGGAGATATTCTCAGCGGCGGTGAAGTCCCCAAATTTCTGTGTAAAGTTGCGGACGCTCAGCAGGGGATCGGGCTCTGCCTGCGCAGAGACATCGAGTTGCCAAGGCGCTACCGCGTGAGCTGATTGCTGGGCACGGACTGAACCTGCAACGCTGCGTCGCTGGGGGACGCTTGCCACCGACAGCGACGGCGCATCGGCAAGTAGCTGTCGGGTGTAGGAGTCCTGCGGGTCAGAAAGAACGCTGGCTGCGTACCCTGTTTCTTTCACCTGTCCATCGTGCATCACCACGATGCGGTCTGCCCGGTCGCCTGCCACAGCCAAGTCGTGAGTAATGAGCAGAACGCCAATGTTTCGGCTGTGTCGTAATTCGTCGATGAGATCGAGAATGGTTTTTTGAACGGTGACATCCAGGGCGCTGGTGGGCTCGTCCGCGATAATGAAATCCGGTTCGAGCGCCAGAGCAGCTGCAATGAGCACGCGTTGCTTCATACCGCCGGAGAGCTCGTGCGGGTACTGACGGTACCGACGCTCGGGATTATCAATACCTACCATCTCAAGCAGTTCGATGACTCGTGCTTTTCGCGCCTCGGTTGATAGCGAGGTGTGAATTTCTAAACCTTCTGAAACCGAAGCTCCAATGGTTTTCACCGGGTTCAGCGAGTTATTGGGATCCTGCGGAATGAGACCGATGCGCGGCCCGCGGATGCGTTGCCACTGCTTGTCAGTGAGCCTTGCGAGGTCAATCTCGCCCAGGTGCATAGTGCCAGCGGTGATTTGCGCGTTATCGGCTAACAGACCAATGGCGGCCTGCGCGGTTGTAGATTTACCGGAACCTGACTCACCCACCACAGCCGTAATCTGGCCGGGCACCAGGCTCAGAGAGACATTCTGCACCGCCTGGACGACGCCGCGCGAGGTGGAATACGTGACAGCAAGGTCTGAAATAACAAGAGAATCGTGAATGCTCATCGTGCCTTCTTCTGAACGATATGGCTGAGGTGGTTTGCTGACATCACAACAGCGATGATGACGGCACCGGGCAAAACGGTCAGCCACCACGAGGTTGCAATGTAGTCACGGGCGTCCGCAATAATCAGGCCCCACTCGGGAGTAGGTGCCGGCGCGCCGTAGCCCAAGAAGCCCAGCACAGAAAGCTGTAATATAGCGCTACCAAACTGTACAGCTGCCAGTGCAATCACAGGCGTCAGCGAGTTCGGCAGAATGTGGCGGGTGAGCACCTGAAAACGTGATGCACCCGATCCATAGGCAGCCTCGACAAAATCAAGCGAAGATACCGAGATCACCTGTGAACGCGCCAAACGGGCAAACGTAGCCACAGAGGTAATACCTACCGCAATAGCCGCGTTAACCGTGCCGTAGCCCAACAAGATAATCACAGAAAGAGACAACAGCAACGAGGGAATCGACAGCAACACATCCACGATGCGCATGAGCAGAGCATCCAGCCAACCACCTTGTGCACCTGCAATTAGACCGAGGATTGTGCCGACAACCAGCCCCACCAGAACCGCTACAAGAGCACCGAGCAGAGACTGACGCGTTCCGTAAATGACGCGGGAATAGAGGTCGCGTCCTACCGAGTCGGTGCCGAACCAGTGCTCAAGACTGGGGGAGAGAAGCGCCCCGCTGGTGCCGCTGAGCGGGTTGTGCGAGGTAAAGAGACCGGGAACTAGCGCCGCAAGCACCGCGAGAATAAGGATGATCGAAGCGAGTATGACGCTGGGTTTTTTGAAAGTCGCCGTATTCATCGTTATGCGCGTTCCTTTCGGCGCACTCGCGGATCAAGTACCGGGTGCAGCAGATCGACGAGGAGGTTGATAAGAACGTAGAGGGTCGCGGCTATAACAACCACCGCCATGAGAACGGGGGTATCGCGGTTAGCAACGGCGTTGACCGTCATCT
>OBYT01000048.1_pt1 | contig 21945 bp, 19 predicted proteins | sample 1476811 | NCBI WGS metagenome assembly OBYT01 (sample SAMEA2580215, study PRJEB22360) | human gut metagenome | biome: human gut; feature: human-associated habitat; material: faeces | place: Denmark | collected 2008/2010
AAGCAATAATAGAAATCAAGGCAAACGCCTAGGAACAAAACCCGGGGCACTTCACACCGTATGGGGAAACCCGCAGCGCTACCTTGATTCCTACTGGAGGCACTACGGCGAGCGCGGCTGGTTCCTCGCGGGTGACGGCGCTAAACAGGATGATGAGGGCGATACTTATATTTTGGGGCGCATTGACGACGTCATTAATATTTCGGGGCATCGCCTGTCGACGATTGAAATCGAGTCTTCTCTGGTTACCCACGACGCCGTGGTCGAAGCTGGTGTCTGCCCTGTTGAAGATGATTTGACGGGACACCAGGCTGTCGCTTTTGTGACGCTGACCGAGCACGGAAAGTCGCTAAGCGCATCCGAACTCAAGGACGCTTTGAGCGCGCACATTCGCAGGAAAATCGGCCCGATTGCTAAGCCCAAAGACGTTGTTGCGGTAGCCGATATTCCCAAGACGCGCTCGGGCAAGATTACCCGCCGACTGTTGGGTCAGCTCTACCAGGGCAAGGCGCTGGGCGATCAGTCTTCGCTGCAGAATGAAGAAGCCCTGGACGCGATTGCGCAGGTACTAGCGGCGCGCTAGGTCTCTGTTCACTCTCACTTTCCGTGGATTTGCGTTGTAAAAACGCCCAAATTACAGCGCAAATCCACGGAAAACCCCACCGGCGAAGACAAAGCCAACCTTGAGGTGGTAGCGCACGCCGCAAAAACGGCGGGCTGGGAAATCCACATTATCGATATTGACCAGCTATTTTGGGACGCGAAAAACCGCATCTGGCACGATGCTGATAGGCGGCGCGTCCGCAATCTCTTTAAGCTCTACCCGTGGGAAGACATGGTCTCTAACGAGTACGGCAAGGCGCTGGCCAACGGCGATTATGAGGCGATGGATAACTGGTTTGAGCCAGCGTGGAAGATGTTCCTCTCTAACAAGATTCTGCTGGTGGCACTGTGGGAGCTGTTCCCACATCATCCGCTACTTGTGCCTGCTTACCTTGATTCCCCGCGCGCGATGCGCGACTGGGTGAAGAAGCCTCTGTTTGGGCGCGAGGGCGACGGCATCGTGATTAACGCGCCGAGTTTTGACGTGCACGTTGAACACACGGACGGCTACATCACCGAAACGGCAACAGAAGAGGAGTACATCTACCAGGCGTACGTTCAGGCACCGAACTACCTGAGTGATGAGAACGAACCTAACCACCCGCTACTTGGTGCGTGGGTGGTGGACGCTGAATCCGTCGCTTTTGCTATGCGCGAGGCAGACGGGTACATCACCGACTATTACAGCCGTTTTGTGCCGTGCATGATTGAGCGTTATTAGGTTCGCCCCTAGCAATAATGTTAGATAAAGCTGATAATTCCTTCTTCACGCTGTGTTGACACGTCGAGTCCTCGGGCAAAATCAGCCCAAATATTACGCAGCAGCACCCCTGCACGGTGAACCTCTTGGGCGGTAGCGCCATCGATAATCGGCAGGTTTTCAATGCCGGGTTCTTCAAAAAGCAGTGGCACGTCGATGCCGTGAACCGCTCCAAGTTCCCCTGACCCGTGCCAGCTCAGCTCGTACCGAGTCACCGGTGCGCCCGCCTCCTGCTGGTTACGAGTAAACTCCTCGATCCCCGCGGCGTAGACCGAACGCGTCGTTGATTCAATCAGTTTTTCTTGGATGCGTGACCCCGTCTTGCCCAGCGGCTGTAGAGCATCGGCGATGCCGAGAGTCTGGGTAAAGAACCCCGTCTCGTACTGTGTGTGCCCTACCATGAGCGCTACGTGGGATTTCTTTTGCCACGCAATAGGGAGCATGGCGGCGGGTGGAACGGGTTCGGCACCGTGTTGGACCCCAAATGCCATACCCGTTTTTACCCCGTACCCGAGCACCGATTTCAGAATCTTTTTCTCGAGGGCCAGAATGTCAGAAATCGGGGTGTCTTGGTTCAGGTCGGCGCCAAGTTTAAGCATTTTGGCTGTCATTGACTCGCGTCCTAGCACGATACCAGCAGGTGGGCTCTGCAAGATTGCACGGTCAAACAATGACTCAGGCAGGGATAGGAGGTGCTGGATAGCATCCGCGCCGGCGGACTGGCCAAAGACCGTGATGTTCTCGGGATTACCGCCAAAAGCTGCGATATTACGACGCACCCAGCGCAAAGCTTCTGCCTGATCCAGAAGACCGCGGTTGGCGGGGTGACCCTCAATATTGAGATATCCCAGGATGCCCAGGCGGTAGGTCACGTTCACCACTACCACGTTCTGTTCGGTGACCAGGGCAGTCGGATTTGTACCGTGCATATCGCCTGCACCGCAAATGTTTGAACCGCCGTGAATCCACACCATTACCGGCAGGTCATCGCCCTCAGCCGCATCCTCGGGCGCTGTAATCGAAAGGTTCTGGCAATCCTCGCTAAAGCCCAGTTCTTCGACGCGGGCGTGAAACATGTTCTCAATGGCGGGGCTGGGATTTTGCGGGCATGCCGGGGCAGGACGCGTCGCCACCAGGACATCGTCCCAGCGATCAAGCGGGTGAGGAGCTTCAAATCGTTCCGCCCGAGCATACGGGATTCCGGTAAAACGTGCGGTCCCACGCTCATAGAAACCTTGAACATCACCCGCTGGCGGATGCGCAAAAGGGGCAGAGCGAATCATTGTCTGAGTAGCTGCTGGGACAGTCTTACCCTTCGATAGCGATTGCTGACCGATTTCATGTTCAAAACGACTCACAAGAAACCCCTTCGTTTGTTTACTCACTTTTAGCCTTACATATACCCATATCGCACGGCTAGTGGCAGGAGCACATTTTACGGCGAAGAAACACCGCGTTCCCGATAAACAGTGCACTGTAATACCTTCGCAATGACCTTCCGCATTTTAAAAGCAGGCTGATTACCTTCGTGCCAGAGGAGTATGTTTAAACCATGACTAACAAGAAGAATCTCGCACTGCCCCGAGCTGTACAACATATCGGAGTGACGGTTTCCGATTTAGAAGCTGCAACCACATTTCTTGTAGAAGGTCTGGGTGCCAAGATAGCGTACGACGGACTCTCACCGGATGATGAGCCACGTCAGGGGCCGGAGGTAGAACGTCAGCTAGGACTACCCCAGGGAGCTGCAATCCACCGTCAGCGATTCTTTGTTATCGGCAATGGACCCGGCTTAGAAGTTTTTGAAATTTCAGGAAAGCAAAGAGAAGCCGCAGGACTCGCTGACTTTGGTCTCAACCATGTTTCTTTTTACTGCGACGACATCAACGAATCTCTTGAACGCTTGGTCGCCGCAGGCGGCACAGCACTGTCAGAAGTACACGGAAATAGCCGATACGAAGACTCAGAGGGCAACGGCAGCGTCTATGTAAAAGCTCCTTGGGGAATGCTTATCGAACTTCAAACGATTCCTGAGGGGCATTATTACCCCTCAGATTCTGAAGCAGAGGTATGGATGCCCACTCCTCGTGCTGATTAAGGAAAAATCCGCCAAGATACCGGACAGTAACAAAAAGACATAAAGCCTACACTGAAAAATACCTGAAAAGAATTTAGTAAATGTGGGTGACTATCTGCATATTTACTGAGAAGATAAAAACGTCCTCAAAAGACAAGCAGTGAACATAGCGCAAGGCAACTCACCGATGAGAAACCGCGGGAACGACCAGACCCGTCACGCTATAACAAAGCGGGGAGCACGATAAACCGTGCTCCCCGCTTTGCTTTATACAAGCGTCCTACAGGCGGTACGCAGTCACATTGCTGAGCGCCAGACCGCCACCGGTTGAGTTATCATGGTAACGACCAAAGTGCATGTAGGGGCCACGGTACGCGGTATCTGCAATAGCCTCTGAACGTGCACCGGCAACATCAATAGTGATTGAGTCAGGACGAACGATAATCTTGCCGTTGATATCCTTATTCGGCGCAAAACCCTGCTTGGGGTAAAGAGTCTTCACCGGCACAGGATTATTCGTTCCATTATCGATACGAAGCAGCTGAATCATGTCGCCGTTGACGTACTTGCCGTTCTCGTCCATAGCATCAGCCTTAGGACGAATCGCCAAAACATAGCAACCATTGTTGTTCGTAACAGCGTGCTTACCACCCAAGCCGAACGGCGCATCGGTCTGGCGACCGAAAGCAATGTAGCCGTACTGCCAGTTAGTGGTCGGCAACAGATCTTCCCACTTCATCGTGAAGTACAGAACATACGAAGGGTAAGACTGCGCCAACGGAGTCAAAGGACCAAGCATGATGGACTCATCGTAGGTCTGACGGTGAATCAGCGCACCGTTTTCCCACACCGGCATATTCGCAACATCCTGCTGGCCAGCCGGAAGCATACCGTGCTGACGACGCGCGGTGGTCAGCTTCAAATCTGCCGCCATGCTACCGCCGGAGAGCCAGTAAGGATCCGGCGACATGAAGCCGCGAACGCCCAAGGATGCGAAGTGCTCCATTGCGCTGCGACGGTGAATTTCCCACATAATAACGGGCTTACCCATCGCTACAACCTGTCGCACCTTGTAATCAGACATTGATGCGTAGTTGCGATCCAGAACAGTCTCAAAGTAGGGCAGACCAATCAGGTCAACATTAGCTGACTGAGCCATAGCGTTAATCGAGGTGGCAGCATCGCCAGCGTCGAAGTAGCACCAGGTCAAGAAACCAGCGTCCTTGGCGTACTTTGCAAAACCTGCGTTGGGATCAAAGCCACCGGCACCGTTGCGGTACATCTTAATGACGGTCTGACCAACTAGGCCACGGCGGGTCATAACATCCAGAATCTTCAGCTGAGCCGCAGAATCCTTAGCTTCCAAGAAGAAGATGGTGTTAGGGCCAGATGAGCCGTAAGCACCGCCTGTAGGAGTTGCCGCAATCAGATCTAGAGCTTCGTCAAGAGTCACGATATTCTGCAGCGGAGTGCCAGAGCCCAGGAACGGGCGCATATCAATCATGGCGCGCTTTACATCAGCCAAAGTAGTGCTGCTGACGTAGCCGCTCTTCTGAGTGGTGGTGCGTGAAAGTGCGTTATCGTGCATACACACGAGCTCGCCATCCACAGTGGAGCGCACTGAGATTTCTATAGCCTGCGCACCCTTAAGGATTGCCTGCTGGTAAGCGTAAGCGGTGTGCTCAGGATTAACATCGCCAGCACCGCGATGTGCAATAACAAACTGCTGCTGCGAGATGAATCGCTGAGCAAGAGTCTGTGTGCTGGGATCAGGTACAGGAGTCGGCGGAGTAATTGTGCCTGATTCTTCAGCCGCATAAGCCGGTGATGAGGCAAGTACGCCGGCACCTGCACCGACAGCGATCAAAGCAGTTCGACGGTTTAGACGGAAGTCGCCCATAAAATTTGTTATCCCCTTGTAGATAAAAATGCGCGTGATTTACGCGTAACACGGTGTGTGCGATACAGTCTTGCTCTTCCCCCGCAGTTCAGGTTTCCCCTACCCGAAATGGTGCAAGACCATCTACCACGCTACGGGGTTTTTGGCTATTTTATAAGCAGTCTGAGCGTCCGACATACAGCCCCAGGCTGTACCCATATTGGTTGAAGAAAAAAGTATTTTGCAGATAATAAGCACCGTGACTAGGCAAAACGGACAACACTAAATTGTGGTTTTTAGCCAACCTTGAGAGATAACCTTAAACATAGATTCCAGTTACTGGACTGTTAATCAAGTGAACTATAAAAAGTTCAGGTGCCCGTAAATAAAAGGACAACAAAAGAGCGGGTAAGGCGCCAACGCCTTGCCCGCTCCTCATTTATTGATTTACTCAAGCAACCTTAAACGGTTTCGAAGATATTTAAGAACCTGCGAATACGTTCATTCGTTGACGAGAAAAAGCCTTCTGGTCTGCCGTTATACAGCACATGCCCGCCCTCAAGAAAGACGATGCGGTCGGCTACCTTCTGCGCAAACGCCATATTGTGGGTAACCACAACCAACGAACGCTTTTCACGCGCCAAATCAATCAGAACACCGATTACTTCAGCCTCAAGCTCCGGATCAAGCGCGCTCGTTGGCTCATCAAACAGCAAGTAATCGGGTGAGACCGCAAGCGCGCGAGCAATAGCCACACGCTGCTGCTGACCACCCGAAAGATTATCGGGGTACGAATCCTTCTTCGCACCCAAACCCACCTTATCCAGCAAGTCAGACGCCAGCCTGTTCGCGTCCTTCTTATTCATCTTGCCGTTAAGAACCGGCGCCAACGCCACGTTCTGCAAAGCAGTGTAATGCGGGAAAAGATTAAAGCTCTGAAACACCATAGCCGAGTGCTTGCGGATAGTGCGCACCTGCTCATCGGTGAGCTTACCGCCGAACTCCACAAGATCGCCCTCAATAGACAAAGTGCCGGACTGCGGAGTCTCCAACAAGTTCAAGCAACGCAGCAACGTAGACTTACCCGAACCCGACGGGCCCAAAATAACAGTGGTCTCGCCACTCTCAAGGTCCAGCGAGATGTTATCGAGCACCGTGGTGGCCTCAAAGCTCTTTGTAAGATCCTCAAGCTTAAGCATTCGCACTCCTTACATAGCGGCTGCTGCGCTTCTCAAGATAACGCTGACCCCACGAAAGAATCGTGACAATAATCAGGTACAGGAAAGCGACCTCAAGGTACATCGCCAGCGGCTCGTAGGTACGAGCAGCCACCTGGCGTCCTGACTGGAAAAGATCAACCAGCGAAATCGTTGAAACCAACGCAGTGCCCTTCACCAAGTCAATCAAATCATTACCCAGCGGCGGCAAAGCAATACGCACAGCCTGCGGAATAACCACCTTGGTCAGCGTCTGCATCTTAGTGAAATTGAGGGCGCGAGCAGCCTCAAACTGGCCACGCGGAATAGACGCCACAGACGCGCGAAAGGTTTCAGCCACGTACGCACCGGTATTCAGGCTCAACGTAATAATGGCAGCCGTCCACGTATCAAGGGTAATACCCAGACGCGGCAGACCGTAAAAAATCAAAAAGAGCTGCACTAGCAAAGGCGTACCGCGGAAAACCCACACATAAAAACGTGAAATCCAGTTCAACGGGTTCACATTCGAGCGGGTGCGCATCACGGTTGCCAAAATACCAATCAGCAGTGAGAGCACGAACGCAATCAGAGTCAGCGGCAAAGTCACCTTCACCATTGCCTCAAGCAACTGAGGCAGCGACTCTATCCAGAGTTCAATGTAGCGGTTCATCAATAACCTTTAAAAATATTGGGGGGGGTGTAGATGGTGCCTGCAATCAACAAAACTTACACAGAGCAGGCCTGACGAAGACAGTTTCAACGCCTTCTATCGGCGTCCGTTGAACGGTAGATACATCTGTCGTCCGCTGCTGGCTCGGGGCTGGCGTGAATCGCTTCCGAGCGCCCCGCGCGAGTGAAGCGAGAGGGACAGCGGACGACGATGTATCTGCCGGACAGAACACTACTCTTGAGATGGTGTTAGTTATGCCTTCGGGCTCAAATCAGCGTTGACGTACTTCTCGTAGATCTTCTTGAAGTCGCCGTTGTCCAGGTGCTTGGTGATGGAATCATCCACTGCCTTCTTGAGGTCAGTTGCGCCCTTAGGCATAAGGATCGCAGCCTCTGAACCTTCGCCCAAAGTGCCATCAAGCAAGCGGAGCTTAGCTTCGGGGTGCTCCTGGATGTACGACTGGAAGGTCACGAAGTCATTGCCGGTAAGGTCTGCGCGACCCGAGAGAACCTGCTCAATTGCCTCATCAAAACCGGTGACGGGAATGATGGTCGCGCCCTTTTCTTCAACCAGGGTTCGGAAGTTTGAGGTCTCTGACTGCGCTGCGGTCTTACCTGAAATGTCGTCAATCTTCTTCAACGATGAGTTGTCGAGCACGCCCACGCGTCCCTCTGAAATTGCGTAAGGAACTGAGAAGTCGTACTTCTGCTTGCGCTCATCGGTAGCCGAAACGTTGTTGATTACAAGATCGTAGCGGTCAGCATCAACGCCACCAATCAGTGAGTCCCACTGAGTTTCAATGTACTCCGCTTCAACGCCGAAATCCTGAGCGATGAGGTCGCCGATTTCCTTCTCGAAACCGACAAGCTTGCCTGACTCGTCGTGGTAGCCGAAGGGCTTAAAGGTGCCTTCCATACCGATGCGGATTTTGCCGGCATCCTTAATTGCCTGCAACTTATCTGCAGCGTTGGTGCTCCCTGAGCCGTTGTCTGACGAGCATGCCGCTAGAAAAGCGCCAACTGCGCCCAAACCAACAAGCTGAAGAGCTGCTTTACGTGTTACTGCCGGTGCCATGTGTGTTTACCTTTCGTTGGCGGGATTATTTTTAAACTCTAGCGGACGCGGTTTTATGCGGCGTCGAGCGCGGTGCGCAAGTCGCCCAGAAGATCGTCGATGTCTTCGATACCAACCGCTACGCGAAGCAGGTTGGGGGCAACGTGCGAGTCTTTGAGGTGCTCAGGTGCGTAGGCGCCCTGCGTCATGGTTGCAGGCAGGCAGATCAGTGATTCGATGCCGCCCAGTGATACCGCGAATTCAAAGATTTGAAGGGTGTCGAGGAAGGCCTTGAGGTCCTTACCTTCTGCGAGGGTGAAGGAGAACAGTGCGCCGATGCCCTTTGCCTGGCGTGACTGGATTTCAGCCTCATTCTCGTTGGCTGAGCCCGCGTAGAAAATCTCGTCAACGGCGGGGTGCTCGCGCATCATCTCAATAATCTTGAGAGCGTTTTCCTGCTGGCGTTCCATGCGGATTGCCAAGGTCTTGACGTTCTGCATCAGGCGGTATGAATCCATCGGAGGCAAGATGCCGCCGGAAATCAGCTGTGCCTTGAAGACCTGCTCGTCGATTTCTGCATCGTTGGTGGTGACAACACCGCCCAGCAAGCTAGGTACTTGGTGGCTGACTGTACAACGACGTCCGCACCGAGTTCTAGCGGGAGCTGCAGGTAGGGCGTCATGAAGGTATTATCGACAACCACGATTGCGCCGTTGCGGTGGGCAATCTCAGCGATGCGCGCAATGTCAGCAACACGCAGGGTGGGGTTGGTGGGAGTCTCGAGGAAGACCATCTTGACGGTCTCATCGAAGTCATCATTGCTCAGGGTTGCAAAGTCGTGGATAAAGCGTGATTCGACGCCGCGCTTGGGTAGCTCGATGGTTGCAAAGCGGTAGTTACCGCCGTATACAGGCATTCCCATGAGCATGGTCTCGCCGGTCTTGAGCATACCCATAACCGCTGCGGTTGCACCCATGCCGGATGCGAAAACACGCGCATGCTTGGCACCCTCAATTTTTGCCATGGTGGTTTCCACATTGGCGCGGGTGGGGTTGCCGCCGCGCTGGTATTCAAAGGGGCCCTCTTCGAAAGTGGTGGGCTGACCGAAAGTGGATGCGAGGTAAATCGGCGGGACGATTGCATCATTCTCGATGTTCTCAATGGCGTGAATAGCGCGAGTAGTAAAACCTGACATGTAAAACTTCTTTCGTGGTTGTTCGGGGACGCTTCGCGTACTTCTGTGATTGGGTTAGTTTATGCCCGTCAAAAGTGGTTACCGTAATTAATATGAAGCTTTATGACTTAAAAGCTTTTGGTACGCTTTTCTTGTGAGCCAGCCTACGAAAAACCGCTTTACTTCGCGGGTTTTTAGTCGCTCGGACACTCTCTAATACTTTCAAATGCAAGAATTAGCGGAATATTCCCCGCACATTTCGCCCCGCTAGATTTTGCGATGCCCACGCAGACTGGTAATGACTTTTGGTTAAGAATTTATCGGCCACCGGGCTTGTCTTCAGGCTCCCTGGTAAATAAGCCTCACTGAAGGAAGGCTCCCATGCACCCAGACCTCATTGCCGAACGCTTTACGTTGCGTCCTTTGCGGGAGGCAGACGCATCCGCTATTACTGCCGCTTGCCAAGACTCTGAGATCTTGAAATGGTGCATGGGTGTGCCGTTGCACTACGCCAAAGAAACGGCGCGCAACTACATCAGTTTTACGCGTGCAACCGGTTCGCAGGGTACTGAATTTGTGTGGGGTATTGATGCCTCGGGTAAGCTCGCCGGCATCGTCACGCTCCACGAGGTTGAGGGGCCTTTCGCGGAGCTAGGCTTTTGGGCGCACCCGGATTCTCGTGGGCAGGGATTGCTCACCGAGGCGCTTCGCGTGATGATTGGGTTTGCGTTTGACCCGCAGGGCCTGGGCTTTGAGGCATTAGGTTGGACGGCTATTTACGGCAACGCTGCCAGCCGTCATGTGGCAGAAAAACTCGGCTTTACAGATATCGAATTTATAGAAAACGGAACAGCAGGACGTCCGGACGCGGCAGGCATCCCCACCCACCTCGATGCTTGGCACGCAACCATGACGCGACAGCAGTGGCTGGATGCAAACTTCCGGTTCTAATCGGTTGACGTAGCCGAAGGAATGATATGAGCCGACTGGTGTGATGCTGGGGGGTGAAAATTTGTTTCCTCGCTTGCTCGGAATTTTCACCCCCAGCTCTTCTCACGTTTGCTCAGATTCTAAGCCGTTACCTGACGCTTTGAGCTAATGACGCCGGTATTAAAGCCTGCCAGGTGCAGGCCGCCGTAGAAACGCGCGTGCTCAATCTTCACGCAGCGGTCCATGACCACGTTGAGACCGGCGTCCTCACCAAGATGCGCCGCGTCCTCATTCCACGAGCCCAGCTGCATCCAGACGGTCTTAGTACCGAGATCAATGGCTTCTTGAACAACGCCGGGAAGGTCCTCGTTACGACGGAAAATCTCAACCATATCGGGAACCTCAGGCAAATCCTCCAAAGAAGCGTAAACCTTCTGCCCCAAAACTTCCTTGTCCTTCGCCGCGAGAATAGGGTTCACAAAGTACACGATGTAACGCGAGGAGGACAGCAGGTAAGTTGCCACAAAGTAAGATGCGCGCGAAATTTTGTCGGACATACCCACGATCGCAATGGACCGGGTATCACGCAGAATGTTCAGACGCTCCGGTGCTGACGGGCCTTCCCAGATGCGTTCGGTAGTCTCAGCCATTATTTGTCCTCCTTTTTGGCAGCTTCGTAGGCAACAGCGTCCGCGTCGAATGCTGCCTGTTCAGCAGCTAATTGAGCGGTGCGTTCTGCGGCAGCGGCGGCACGCTGATCCGCAGCGGACTCCCCCACCTTCTCACCTTCGCGATTAGTACCGGTGGCATAAGTCAGTGCCTGATCAAGATCCCAGATAATGTCTTCAACATCTTCAAGACCCACCGAAATACGAATCAAATCTTCTTTCACGCCCCCTTCTACCAGCTGTTGCGCGGTGAGCTGCTGGTGAGTGGTGGACGCCGGATGCAACACGAGCGTGCGAGCATCGCCAATGTTAGCCAGATGCGACGCCAGTTGCAGCGCACCGATAAACTCGGCACCCACGTCGCGTCCACTCGCGTTCTCAGTACCAGCAACACCAAAGGAGAAGACAGAACCCACGCCCAGCGGCAAAAGCTCCTGCGCACGCGCATGATGCGGGTGATCAGGCAAGTCAGCGTAGTTGACGTACGCGATGCGAGGGTCAGTGTTCAGCCACTCGACAACAACTTGCGCGTTGGCAAGGTGGGCGTCCATGCGCTGAGGCAGGGTCTCAACACCCTGCAACAAGTTAAACGCTGACTGCGGGCTCATGGATGGGCCAAAGTCACGCAACTGCTCAGAACGCAGTTTGGTCAAGAAACCATACTCACCAAAGTTGCCCCACCACGAGACATTGTTGTACGAAGGCACGGGCTCGGTCATGGTCGGGAAGTTACCGTTACCCCAGTTGAACTTTCCAGACTCAACCACAACGCCACCGAGAGTGGTGCCGTGACCGCCCAAAAACTTAGTAACGGAATGGATCACGATGTCAGCACCGTGTTCAAAAGGACGCACCAGGTAGGGGGTAGAGAGGGTAGCATCGACCACTAGCGGTACGCCAACTTCATGGGCGCCCTCAGCAAGACCGTGCAGATCAGCGATTTCGCCGGAGGGATTAGCCACAATCTCGGTGTAGACCGCCTTCGTTTCGGGGCGAAGTGCTGCCTTAAAATCTGCCGGATCAGTGCCCGGCACAAAAGTGGTCTCAATACCAAAACGGCGCAACGAAACATCAAGCTGAGTCACGGTTCCACCGTATAGCTGAGAAGACGCCACAATATGATCACCCGCCTGACACAAAGCAGCGAACGTAATGAACTCCGCCGCCATACCCGATGCGGTCGCTACCGCACCGATGCCACCTTCCAATGACGCAATGCGCTCCTCAAGCGCCGCCACGGTGGGGTTTGAAAGTCGTGAATAAATGTTGCCGTACTTCTGCAAGGAGAAGAGATTAGCGGCGTCATCCGCATCCTTAAAAACGAAGGATGACGTCTGGTAAATCGGGACAGCGCGAGAACCGTGCTCAGCGTCGGGGGCGCCACCGGCGTGCAATGCGCGCGTGCGGAAACCGAAAGTATGTTCAGCCACCTCAGTGCTCCTTTGATCAGGGTAGAACTTTTCACTGTCAGTGGTGGGTGAAGGCGAGGAAAGTAAACAACTGTGACCCAGGTTTCGAAATATGACGGGCACGGCGGTAGTATCCTGCCGATATATTTCCGTGGATTTGCGCTGGAAAAACTCGAAAATCACAGCGCAAATTCACGAAAAGTGGCACTCAGCATGTTTGACAGTCCCACCCAAAACTTTTACAAGAGGTCAGTTTCACAGGTGACACGGAGCAAGTTCTGTAGCGCAATACAGTAAGTTCGCTGAGAATAGTGAGAACCGCAAAAATTTTGAAAGGTCTCAATGTTCGATTCGATCGTCAACTGGATTATCTCTCTCATGGAAACCCTCGGCGCGCCCGGTGTGGGCATCGCAATCTTCCTTGAGAACGTCTTCCCGCCGATCCCATCCGAAGTTGTTCTGCCACTCGCCGGCTTTACCGCATCCGTTGGCACCATTAACGTGTGGGCCGCCTTTATCTGGGCAACAGTAGGCTCAGTAGCCGGTGCCTACGTGCTCTACTACATTGGTGCCGCCATCGGCGCGCAACGTCTGCGCCGCGTCGCCGAATGGATGTGGCTAGTTGAGCCCGAGGACGTTGATAAGTCCCTCGCATGGTTCGATAAATACGGTCAATGGTCCATTTTCTTTGGACGCCTACTGCCCGGTGTGCGCTCACTCATCTCGATTCCAGCAGGCATCGACCGCATGAATCTTGTGACCTTTGGCCTGTTCTCGCTGGCAGGTTCTGCCCTGTGGAACGCCGTACTTATCTACCTCGGTTTTGTGCTGGGCGAAAATTGGGAGCAGGTAGGAGTCGTCATCGATGAATACTCCCTGATCGTCAAAATTGTTCTGGGCCTTGCAGTTGCGGCGCTACTTTTCTTCTTGATTCGTCGCCAGCGCAAGCGCAAAAAGCAGGGCAAGCCGGCGCTGTAAAACACTGAGTCCAAGGATGCGACGCTCAGCTGCGATAGGCGCGCTCGATAGCCGATCGCAGTCGCCAGCAAACGGATGCTTGTAGGACGCTACGACCCGCCAGCAGTCCCTCTCGCAGGGTTCACTGACGCTCACACTGCGATTCATGCCAACCCCAATGCCAGCTGACGGTCGCATCGTCCTACTCGCTTTCCTCTTCTTTAAACGCAAGGACGCCGATGCCCAGCAGTTGCTGAGCGCCGGCGTCCTTCATGTTTCTTCGCGAAGGTTCAGGCAGTTTATTCTACGCGCTGTGAACCTTCTGCAGCAGAAGTTGCAGTACCGTTTTCGGATGCGAGTTCTGCTTCTGCCTTCTCGATGCGAACAACGGGAATGGGCATGGTTGAGGTGTCGAGCTTGTCGTTTTCAAGCTGGGTTTCAACCAGTTCCTGTACTTCTTCGTGTGATTCAACGGTGGGCATTGAGCCGAGCAGGTTGCGTCCTGCTGATTCACGCAAGAAGAACATACCGATCAGGCCAACAACGCAGGCAATCATGATGTAGTAGGCGCCGGCATAGTCGGTCTTCCACCATGATTCAAGAACGGTAATGACTGAACCGGTGGTTGAGCCGAGCAACGCAACAGCGATGTTGAACATAATACCCATTGCTGCGTAGCGGTTTTCGGTTGCAAAGAGTGAGGGCAGTGCCGAGGGCTGGATAGCTACCTGGAACATGAGCATGAAGCCCATAATCAGCAGGCCGAAGAAGGTCATCCAGACGCCACCGTTCATCATGAGATAGAAGGACGGGATTGCCAAGAAAATGCTAATAATAGCGCCAGTAATCAGAATCGGCTTACGGCCAATCTTATCTGAGAAATGACCGAAGACAGGTAAACCGGCTGCCACAATCAACAGTACGGGAATGAGCAATGCATTGCCGTGCAGAGTGTCGTAGCCCAAGTTCTCGGTGAGGTAGGTGGGCATGAAGGTAGTCAGCGCGTAACCGATTACCTGTGCGCACATCACTAAAGCCGCACCGGTAAGAAGCTGGGGCCAGTACTTCTTGAAGATTTCGATAAGGGTTGCACCCATACCTTTTTCTTCTTCGTCTTTAGCTGCTTCTTGCTGAGCTTCGAAAGTTGCTGATTCTTTGATTTGCGAACGCATGATGACGCCCACAATGCCAAGAGGAAGAGCAACCCAGAAGCAGATGCGCCAGCCAAATGAAATCATCTGTTCGTCGGTGAGCAGAAGTTCAACACCGGTTGCTAGAGCAGCTGCAAAAGCGAAACCGATGTATGAGCCCATATCCAGGAATGATGCCCAGAAACCACGGCGTCGATCTGCTGAGTATTCTGCGATGAAGGTTGCTGCACCTGCGTATTCGCCACCGGTTGAGAAGCCCTGAACGAACTTGAGCAGGATCAAGGTGATGGGCGCCCACATACCCCAGCTGTCGTATGAGGGGATGCAACCGATGAGGAAGGTGCCCAGCGCCATCATGATGATGGTGAATGCGAGTACCTTGCGGCGTCCGAGCTTATCACCCAGCGGTCCGAGAATGAGACCGCCGATAGGACGGACGATGAAGGTCGCGGCCAGCGCGCCGAAGAACGCTAGCTGGTTCCAGGGCTCACCGAAGGGGAAGAAGACAGCGGTGATTGAAGCGGAAAGGTATGCGTAAACGCCTATGTCAAACCACTCCATGAAGTTACCCAAGATGGTGGCTCTCAGAGCCTTCTTCATTTCTTTTTGGTCAACAACCAGCACGTCTTCTTCTTTAAGAAGGGGGACGGACTGGTGAATCTGTTCTGAAGTATTCATAAGTGAACTTTCTGGTCAAGTACAGAGCTACGCTAACGTATACCTTGCTCTGTGGGACCGTAAAAACCAAGCAACTTCGTTACTTAAGTAAGCTATCTCTCCACCTATTAAGTGCTATATCACTTAAAAACAACATTATCAGTGCAGTTGTAAGAGACTTGACAGCAAAATTCTCCCCATCTTAAAGATAAGGAGAACGTTGCACAAGGTAAGCGTTTTTTATTTCCACAGCCGGTTGCGGGCGTGCACCACCGAGGGGCGAATCTGCAACCAGTCGGGGCACATCAGACGCACAGCCTTTTGGCATCCCGATAGCGCGGTAATGATTGACTCGCATCGGCGATTAAACTCAGCCATATCGCACTTTTCAACAATCTGCCCCGGAAAGTGCCGGTGCATCTTAGACACCGAGTCGCTAGATTCCTGCAGACCGTGACCGGTATGCCCCGGCACGTGCTTGACCAGCACGCGTCGTTCGCGAATAGCGGTGGTCAAATCGGTCATTTCTTGAATGACCTGCGGATTCTGCACGCCTTCTTTAACCCAGTGCTCAAAAGACCAGCGATTATGCGCCAGACGTAGCACAAAAGTGAGAGCACCCAAAGAGTCAGTATGAATAATCAGCTGACGGCCACCGTGGTAGAAAATGTTGAAAGCAGCCAACATGGCAGTCAGCTCACCGGTCATAATGTTGGTGGCATCGTAGTGCGAGTGAAAGTAAAAGCCGTCCTCACTCACGCCTCCGATACCCATGCGTCCACCCTTGGAGTACCGCTTATTGTTTGTCGAACGGAACGAACAATCTGTAAAGACCCGGTACTCTTCAAGTTTCTCTATAGGGCGCTGTGCAAGATTGCGATCCATCTGCTCGTGAGCAAGACGGGAGGCTTCTTCAAGGTGGTAAGGAACAACCTCTCCCGCTTCAGAGCGCAGAACCTTCACATGAATCTCACCCAGCGAATGAGACTCGTATGGGTTGAGAATCTTCTCAAGTGCCCTGTACTCAAGAATTTCTTTCAAATGGGGGAACTGACGGAACAGCAACTTAAGATAGTGCTTATCAGCTACCACCGTGACCAAATTCTTTTTGTACTGCTGCGGAATCTGCTCCCACGCCCGCAAAATAGTGCGGCCAATCATGGCAACGTGCACATCGTCGCACGAATCCAACATTGAGTGCGTTCGGCCCTCTGTAATTGGTTCGCACGCTAAAATCTCGCGATCACCGTTTTCACGCGACACGTAGAGCATCGCTGATAATCCCGTGTAACACATCCCTTTTGACTGATGCGTATGCATCATAATCGCAATAACAGCAACGCCCTCTTGCGTGTAACCCGCAGGATAGGACGACGTGTAGTCAGGCGGTTCCCATGTCAGCTCTATCTTTTTGATACTTGCCGGTGTTATACCCATTCTTTTCACCTCCAAATGTTGATGTTGTTTTTCTGTTTTAAATCTTTTAAAAATCAAAGTCTGAGGGTTGCTCAGCTTTTCTACGCAAATACTCGCGCAGGTGAGGAATCGCAAAGGTGACTTTGCCGTAGGATGCCGCGCGAATAATATGCGCTTCAACCAGGCGGTTACGGTAGACCCCGGCATACTGCGGATTTTTGCCCAGACGAGCTGCGATATCGCTCATTTTGGACGGCCCGTCATCCACCGACATAGCCTCCAAGAAAGCGCGGTCGCCGGCAGAGAATTCGGCGAGCATCGGCTCAAATACTGTGGAGTCTAGAACCTCTGTGGCAGCCTTAGCTCCTTGCTCGATCTCATGTTCGGTGGGCGGGTGCACGCAGGAATCCAGCAGGAATTTCGAGAGCAAACGCACCATATGTGGATGCCCCTTGGTGACTGCGCACATCATCGCCAACGCATCGCTAGCAAGATTACGGTTTGACCTCACGTATGCTTCTTTGAAAGCCGCTTCGGTCTGCTCACGGTTGAAGGAGCAAAGATCTACGCGCTCCCCCGCGTTCAGGTAGGGCGCCTTGGACTGCGCAAGAACATCGCGCATATCGGTAGGACGCCCCGCCACCACAATCTGCAAGGGCTGGTTGGTTTCTCTGGTTTTTTCCGCAAAAACAAAGAGCTCTTTGAGTTCTTTCACGCTGGATTTTTGAAAGTCGTCAAAGGTGATGAGCAGGCCAGCGCCTAGCTCTTGAAGGGCGTCCAACAGCATCTCAAGTTGCTCTGTCAGACATAGAGTTTCAAAGTTTTTCTCAGAAGAGCTACCGGATGAATCTTGCAAAGAATCCCATAGCGCCGGCAAATATGTGCCGGTAAGACGAGAGTAAGCGCCTTTGCTGGCGGTTTCTGAAATAACGCGCCAATTATGAGTGCGTGCTAAATCTTCAAACGCGGTGACCACGGTGGTTTTACCGAACCCAGCGGGTCCTGTGATAACAAGAGGCAGGCGGTTTTCACCCGTCATGCGAGAGGTAAAGATTGCAAGTTCGCTCGAGTGCTCAGCCGCTTGCGCCGCTGACATAGACGTTAACATGCTCTTTTCCTCTCTCTGATGACTGCGCTATGAAGCTTTACGTTTATATCCTTTATATCTTTTATATCTATGAACGGAAGGTTAACGCAATGAGCTCAGCTGTTCTGGGGACAAAATATTACTGTGAGAGGAGCAACTGAAAACTAATGTTATGTTGAAAAGACCAAACCACTCATCTTTTAAAAGGAGAACACCATGATTGGTGTACGCGCCGCTGTTGAGGTCAAGCCCGATAATATCCAAGAATTCATCGCTATTGCTCAGGAACTGGTAGAAGCAAGCCGTCAAGAAACCACCAACATCAGTTATGATTTTGGCAAGCTTGCAGGCTCTGAAACTTCTTTTGCTTTTATCGAGCGATGGGAAGACCAAAAAGCTCTAGATCAGCATATGCAAACCTCCCACTTCACCGGTGCGGTAGCAGCATGGGAAAAGCACTTGGCAGCACCACTGGATGTAGAAATCTACACCTTCTAAATTTTTCCCTAGATAACAATTGGTCCCGGGTGTAAAACCCGGGACCAATTGTTATACGCAAACTACATCATTTTTACTCCGGAACAACGCGCACGCCGCCCTTGTCAGCGCTGGTTACCATCGAGGCGTAAGCACGCAGCGCTTTCGAAACCTCGCGTTCACGCGGCTTGGTGGGCTTCCACGGGGCGTCGCCTTTCTTCGCGCGTCGTTCAGCCAACTCAGCATCAGAAATATTCACGCGCAGGATGCGGTTGTGCACGTCAATCTCAATCTCATCGCCGTGCTCCACCAAACCAATAGCGCCACCGGCCGCGGCCTCAGGCGAAATATGGCCAATAGAAATACCAGAGGTACCGCCCGAGAAACGTCCGTCGGTAATCAGCGCGCACTTCTTGCCCAACCCAAGCCCCTTGAGGTAGGACGTCGGATACAGCATCTCCTGCATACCAGGACCACCCTTAGGACCTTCATACTGAATGACGACGATGTCGCCTTCTTTCACATTCTTAGACAGAATCTCGTGCACAGCCTCATCCTGCGATTCCACAACGTACGCCTTACCGACAAAGTGGAAGAGTTCCTCATCAATACCCGCGCTCTTAATAACAGCGCCGTCTTCAGCAATATTGCCGTAGAGAACCGCCAGACCGCCATCCTTGGTGTAAGCATGCTTAACCGCGCGGATGCAACCGTTTTCAGCATCGGTCTCATGGGACTCATACTTGTTAGCGGTTGAGAAAGCCTGCGTGGTGCGAACGCCGCCGGGAGCAGCCAAGAAGAGCTCCTTAGCGGTCTCAGTTGCAGCGCCGGAACGGATATCCCAGTCGCTCAACCACTGATCCAGTGAATCAGCATGCACCGAGTGGACGTCAGTGTTCAACAAATCAGCGCGGTTTAGTTCACCCAAAATTGCGGGGATGCCACCGGCACGGTGAACATGCTCAATATGGTATTTGGTGGAGTTCGGCGCAACCTTAGCCAAACAGGGAACATTGCGCGAAATACGGTCAATATCAGCCAGGGTGAAATCAACCTCACCCTCATTAGCAATTGCCAAGATATGCAGAACAGTATTGGTAGAACCGCCCATTGCAACATCCAACGCCATAGCGTTTTCAAACGCAGCCTTAGTCGCAATGTTGCGGGGCAACACAGACTCATCATCCTGCTCGTAGTAACGCTTGCAGAGCTCAACAATTTGCTTACCCGCGTTCTCAAAGAGATCCTTACGCGCCCCCTGGGTAGCCAAAGTGGTGCCGTTACCGGGCAAAGCCAAACCGATAGCCTCATTAAGGCAGTTCATGGAGTTCGCGGTAAACATACCCGCACACGAACCACAGGTAGGGCACGCATTCTTCTCAATCTGAGCCAGGTCGTTATCACTCACCGAATCGTCCACAGCCATCACCATCGCATCCACGAGGTCAAGGCGGTGCTCAACAACGCCCTCAACGCCCTCGCCGGACTCCATAGGACCACCGGACACAAAGATAACCGGAATATTCAGACGCATAGCCGCCATCAACATGCCCGGGGTGATCTTATCGCAGTTAGAGATGCAGACCAGCGCGTCCGCACGGTGCGCATTCACCATGTACTCAACAGAATCAGCAATCAAATCACGCGACGGCAGGGAGTACAGCATGCCGTCATGACCCATCGCAATGCCATCATCCACCGCAATAGTGTTGAACTCTTTAGCAACGCCACCAGCTTCTTCAATAGCGGATGCGACCAGCGAGCCCATATTCTTCAGGTGCACGTGGCCGGGCACAAACTGGGTGAAGGAGTTAGCAATAGCAATAATCGGCTTACCGAAATCGCTATCTCCCATGCCGGTTGCACGCCACAGGGCGCGAGCGCCAGCCATGTTGCGACCGTGAGTTGAGGTGCGTGAACGCAAGTGAGGCATTGCTTTTCTTCCCTTCAAGTCTCTTCAAGTGTGTTGTGTAAAAGTCTACGCTTCTAAAGAGATGCGACCAATGAGCGAGAATCTATTTCACAGTGTGAACAGGTGGCCGCGGGGGTGCGCGTCCTCCCTCACGGCTTTGTACATCCTTTTTCTCTGTGTACAACGATTTTTGTTGTACACAGAGAAAAAGGATGTACGAAACGGGCTAACGAACCACTACGCCGCCGCGTGCCGTCCACGTAATGTCAGCACCACCCGAGAACTTCACGTGAGTGACGCCGTTAGCATCCGTGTACTCATCGGTAGTCGGGAACCCGTACTTGCCGATGTAGCCAGTGCGCGCAAAGTGATTGTAGATTGCGCCCTTTGAGTTCATGGTGTGAGCGCCGGTAGCAGGCGACCAGTAGATTCCGGTTTCGCGTCCGTTGGATGCGCGGAAATACTGAAGAGCGCCGCCTTCGCGAGAGATTTCATCGGTTGCAGGGAATCCCAGGGTAGGCGCGTGGCCTGCCTGAACCCACTTGTTGAAAATCGCTCCGTTGCCGTTCATCGCGTGAGAGCCGGTGTTAGCTGACCAATAGAAACGAGTCTGCTCGCCATTTGCCTTTTGGAAGACCTGACGCACGCCGTAGTAGTAGGCAGTCTCGTCCTCGATGGGGTAACCCACCCCACGCTCATAACCAGCGGCGCGGAAGCTATTACCGATTGCCTCGCCACCAAGCTTGACGCTGTGCGTACCACCGAACGGTGACCAGTAGACGGTCTTAGCGTTAGAGAAGCTCTGCCACACTCCCCCGTCAACAGACGCGGTTTCGTTAGAGGTCGGTACGCCAAAGTACGCTGAGCCCCCGGTGTTAGAAACGTAGCTCTGGACGCCACCCTTCAGGGTGAAGCCGGCAAGCGCTGCGTTGAAGGAGTTACGTGCAGGAGCCGCCAGCAGTCCCTGGTAACGATCTTGGAAGTGAACATCGTCTTGCAAGGCCCAACGGTATCCATAATCAGTCACCCAGTTTTGGTAAGACATAAAAGTGACATTCTTTTCGCGGGCTACAGCGGAGAGCTTTTCATTAAAGTTTTTGCGATGCGCCTGCCATGACACGTCCGAGCCAAGCGGGCCGGTCAAAATAATTTGGACGCCGGGGTACAGTACTCGCAGTTTGTCGATAGATTCTTTTGCGCGCTGTACAGCTTCTACACGATCTGTTTCGTTATAAGAATCATTACCTGAGCCCTGAATATAGATAGCTCGAGGCTTACCCAGGGGCAAATCCCATTCATTCTTAACAATTCCACCGTAATAAGAGCCGCTGTAATTGGGGCGCCAGCTTACAAAGCCTACGCCACCGCAACGGTATTCAATGGGGTTGTAACCAGCCTGCTGAATTCCTCGGGTGACCCATGACTGGTTCCATACCTGTGAATCATCCACGACAAGAATGTTTGAGGCGTTCATGACGGTGTTGCCGTCCTGATAAAGACCGGCCGCACCGTTCCATACACGCTTATTAGAGTGCGAATCCCAGGGCGTAGCTTCACAGTTAAAACCAGGATTGGGAGAGCCCACAGCCGCTGCGGACGCCATTTGACCGGCTTCACGTTCAGCATCGGAAACATAAACATCAGTGGGCTTTGGTGCAGAGGGAGCTTCTTCTGCGAAAGCCGGTGCGTTCAGGGAAAGCAAGGAAGCTGAGAGGGTCGCGACGGCGCCAAACTTCCATAATGAGCGGGTTTTCATTATTTATTCTTTTCTGAAAATGTGTGCGGGGGACAAAACATTAGATACATCTAATGAGGCTTATTCAAAAGTAGGAACACACCCACACCCCACCAACTAGACAACGGCCC
>OBYT01000049.1_pt1 | contig 21007 bp, 19 predicted proteins | sample 1476811 | NCBI WGS metagenome assembly OBYT01 (sample SAMEA2580215, study PRJEB22360) | human gut metagenome | biome: human gut; feature: human-associated habitat; material: faeces | place: Denmark | collected 2008/2010
AACGTTGTCCTCAGGGCGGCCGGGGCCAGGGTACTGAGTGTGCTTGTGAACAACCACCATGAACAGGTGAATAGCCATAAGCAACAGCAACAGTGCAGGAATCACCATGATGTGAATCGAGTACAAACGGCTGATCAACAGGGTACCGGGGAACTCGCCACCGAAGAAGAACATCGAGAGGTAAGTACCTACAAGAGGAATAGCCTTCATGATGCCGTCCACAATACGCAGACCGTTACCTGAAAGAACGTCATCGGGGAGTGAGTAACCGGTGAAGCCAGCAAAAATGCCGAGCAACCAGAGGCAGCAACCTACTACCCAGTTGAGTTCACGAGGACGACGGAATGCGCCGGTGAAGAATACGCGGAGCATGTGGATCGTCAGTGCAGTCATAAACAGCAACGCTGCCCAGTGGTGAATCTGGCGCAGCAACAAACCGCCACGAACATCAAATGAAATATCCAAAGCTGAGCTATAAGCTGCAGACATATGGACACCCTTGAGAGGCAAATAAGTACCATCGTAGGTTACTGATGCCATCGAGGGGTTGAACCACAGGGTCAAGAAAGTACCCGAGAGGATTAGAATGATGAGGCTGTACATTGCAACCTCACCGAACATAAAGGTCCAGTGATCGGGGAAAATCTTGCGTCCGAATTCACGAACGATACCTGACATACCTACGCGGGTATCAACGAAGTTAGTGATTTTACCGGTAGTAGTGCGTGCCTGGTAGTTATTTTCGGTCTCAATAACGTGGTGTGCCATTAGTTAGCCTCACCTGCCATTTCGTTAACGTGCTTAGCGCGTTCCCAGTATGCAGGGCCGACGGGCTCATGGAAGTCGCTCTGAGCAACCAAGTAACCTTCTTCATCCACAGCAATGGGAAGCTGGGGCAAAGGATGCGCAGCAGGTCCGAAGATAACTTCGCACTCATTTGCAGCGTCAAAGGTTGACTGGTGGCAAGGGCACAACAGGTGGTGCGTACGCTGCTCGTAAAGAGCAATGGGGCAACCAACGTGAGTACATACCTTAGAGAACGCCAAGATGCCGTCAACGTTCCAGTCCTTGCGGTCCTCTGAGATGTTAAGTTCTGCAGGGTTAATACGCATCAGAAGAACTACAGCCTTAGCCTTTTCTTCAATGTAGCCGGTTTCGTGAGTCAGTGACTGCAGGTTTTCAGGTAGGACGTGGTATGCCGAACCGATGGTAACGTCTGCAGCCTTAATCGGGGTACCTGAGGGATCACGAACCAGTCGTACACCCTGATCCCACAAAGTGTGCTTCAGAAGTGAAGGATTAGCAGGACCCAAGTCGCGGAACAAGGTAACAAAAGTCAGCGGTGCAAGAATGATTGAACCGATCAAAGTGTTACGCAACAGCGGGCGACGCTTGATGCCCGACTCGTCAATAATGGTTTCCATGATGTCCTGTGCCTCTGCGCGGGACTCTTCAGAAGAAACCGGGTGACGCATTTCGACCATTTCATGGTCGGGCATCAACGCGCGTGCCCAGTGAACAATACCGATACCGATACCGAACATTGAAAGAGCAATGCCAAGACCCAAGAAAAGATTCTGCAAGCGAAGCAGGTGGTTATTCTCAGGGTTGGTTACATCGTAGAAGTTGCCTTCTACGCGAATGCCAAAGTAAGCAAACCAGAAAAGCAAAGCGCCAAGAATCGAAATCACGAAAAGAAGCGTGACGTGGCGTTCTGCCTTTTTGTTCTGCTTAGGATCCACGTCGGTTAGACGCGGGGAGTGCGGAGGCAGTCCCGGATCAGGGAACTTCTCCTTACTTGCCTCAAGAGAGGTAACTGCAACTGAAGAAACTTCTTCAGTGCTGTCACGATGGTTACCCATGTGATGCCTCAAATCTTCCTAGAACTAGTCAAATATTGTGTGTGCTTACCGAACTATGCTGAACGTGAGGTCAGCCAGATGGTGAAGGCGATTACGATGCCAAGACCCAAGGTCCAAATCAAAAGACCTTCAGAAACGGGGCCAAGTGATCCAAGCTTAAAACCACCGGGGGATTCATTAACTTCCTGAGCCTTCAGGTAAGTAATAACATCGCGCTTTTCTTCAGGGGTGATGTTCGCATCGTTGAAGACCGGCATGTTCTGAGGACCAGTCTCCATTGCCTCGTAAATGTGCTTTTCTGAGACGCCCATGAGGGTAGGAGCCCACTTACCACGGGTAAGTGCACCACCAGCACCTGCTGCGTTGTGGCACATTGCGCAGTTAGCCAAGAAGACCTTGGCACCATTGGCTGCATCGCCCTTCGTAACATCAAGGTGCTCATCTTCAGGAACAGTAGGACCAGCGCCAAGAGATGCAACGTATGCAGCAAGCTGATGAGTCTGTTCATCGTTGAACTGTCGCGGCTTAACCTGAGCCTGGGTGCCCTGCATCTGCATAGGCATACGGCCGGTTCCTACCTGGAAGTCAACAGCAGCAGCGCCAACACCAACAAGTGAAGGACCGTCGACGGTGCCTTCAGCGTTGAGACCGTGGCAGGTCGCGCAGTTCGAAACGAACAGCTTCTGACCTTCTTCGATATCAGATGCAGTGTAAGTAGTGCTGGATGCTGCCTGTGCCTGGTTGCTTGCGGTTGCTACTGCATAAAGACCGCCAGTGATGATCAGAGCAATAGCCAACAACACGACAGCTGCAAGCGGATGGCGCCGCTTTTGAGAAAGTGCCTTCACGTGTTTTCCTTAGTGTGTGCTTATAAAGCTGAATTTAAAGTTTCACTTCGAGGTTTACTTCAAGAAGTAAACGACGGCGAACAGAATAATCCAAACGACGTCAACGAAGTGCCAGTAGTAAGAAACAACGATTGCTGAAGTTGCTTCGTAGTGGCCAAATCGCTTAGCCAAGTAAGCGCGTCCAATAATGAACAAGAAAGCCACAAGACCACCGGTCACGTGAAGTGCGTGGAATCCGGTGGTGATATAGAAGGCTGAACCATATGCGCTAGAAGCGATGGTTACACCTTCTGAAACGAGGTTTGCGTATTCGAAAGCCTGAACTGAAACAAAGAACGCACCCATGATGAAGGTCAAAATAAACCATTCAACCATGCCCCACTCCTTGATATTGAAGAGTGAGCCGGTGCGGCGAGGCTTCAATTGCTCAGCCTTGAATACACCAAACTGGCAGGTAACCGAGCTCAAAACGAGCACGATGGTGTTACCGAGTGCCATCGGAACTTCAAGGTGGTGCACATTTTCTGCCCAAATATCTGGGCGTGCAGCACGAAGCGTAAAGTACATTGCGAATAGTCCGGCAAAGAACATGAGCTCTGACGCCAACCAAACAACGGTGCCTACTGATACAACGTTGGGTCGGTTCAAAGTCACGGGGGCGGACTTACTGGGTGTATGGGTTGCAGTTGTCACATAGACATTATGTCTATAAAACTTCGCATGAACCAATAGGTTGAGGCGTGTTGCAGGGGGTGTGTTGCATTAAACCCCGAATTATCGGTCTTTTTTGGACAAATTGTGACATTTCTTTTACACGTGACCATCACCTACTGTTCACATTGCACCGCGAGTTAGATTGTCGGGGGAGCGGCGTCATACAATCAGCTACATGACTTCACATGAACCCTTGAGCTGGAAACCGTTACTTAATGATCTAGTGGCCCGCAAAGATCTCACCGATGAGCAGGTTGCTTGGGCCATGGACCAAATCATGTCAGGTGAGACATCAGAGGCTGTTACAGGCGCTTTTCTAGTGGCACTCCATGTAAAAGGTGAGACCCCAGCAGAACTTAACGCTCTTGCTCAAGGAATGTTGGAGAAATCTGAAAATATTCAAATCACCCGTGACGCTGTGGATATTGTTGGCACTGGTGGGGATATGCAAAACACGGTCAACATATCGACCATGGCCTCACTCGTGATCGCTGGCGCTGGGGTTCCCGTTATCAAGCATGGAAATAGATCGTCAAGTTCATCTTCAGGTTCAGCTGATGTACTTGAAAAATTGGGTGTTAATCTCCAGATGCCCATTGTCGATGTCGCTGAATGCGTCAATAATTCAGGTATTACGTTTCTGTTTGCGCAAGTTTTTCACCCATCCATGAAACATGTAGCACCGGTACGCAAAGCACTGGGCGTTCCCACGGCATTTAACTACCTCGGGCCTATGACTAACCCTGCCCGCGTCCGAGCTTCGGCTATCGGTGTAGCGGACGGCGAAATGGCCGAGAAAATTGCCGAAGTTTTTGCCTCACGCGGTGACCATGCTTTGATTTTTAGAGGCAGCGACGGACTGGATGAAATCACCATAACGGGGGAGTCAACCGTGTGGGAGACTAATGATTTCGCCATTGAAAAATACACTGTTTCTCCGACAGATTTTGATATGCCGCTCGGGTCTATCGATGATTTACGCGGGGGAGACGCCACCCATAACGCTCAAGTAGTACTTGATACTCTCAATGGGCAACCAGGCTTCATTAGAAATGCTGTACTGCTCAATGCGGCAGCAGCTATTGTTGCTTTTGAAGATGCGACGACAGATCCATTCCAGCAGCGTTTCCAGAAAGCAATTGACCGAGCCAAGGACTCAATAGATTCCGGCAAGGCTCTAGCGACTCTCAACAGCTGGGTACAATTCAGCAACAAATCATAGACTAAAACCCTCATCCTTAAAGTAAAGGTTGAGGGTTTTTGTTTAGTAAATGCTCTTTCTAAGAAGCAATCGCCAGATACCACAGAATATCAGCAAGGCAATGGCGGTCACTATATAAAAAGAAACAGCAAAGCCGCCGCCAAAGGCAACACGCAAAATCATTCCCAGATTCAAGGTAAATAGCCACACAATCAGACCTTGCACCATAAGATTTCGAGTCAAATAACGGCCAACGATAAAACCAATAAGAGTTGCCACTAAGAACGGCGCAGCGGTCAAAAGGACGCCTAACGCCGTCAAACCGTGCTGATGAGACATCCGTCCGATGAGCGCAAAGATAGTCACCGCTATAAGGTCAAGGGCAAGGTAGGAAAAAGGAATTCTCTTCATATCTTTACTTTACAGAATTCCAACTCCGAAGAATCGTTGTCAGATCTATGGTGGGCATCAAAAACTCAGCACGCAGGAGAGTGTTTTTAGAACTACTTTACATAATATAGATTATCGGCGTTCTATAAATACCTACGAACGGAAGGTTTTTGCCGATGACTACAATGTTTTTCTAATTGTTTTGCAGACGGCAATCGTTCATCATCACACCTTTGATAGTTTCTAGAACCTGAGTAAAGCCTCGGCACAGTTATTCCACCACTGAGACTCGCTGGAGTATCTGCCAAATTCAAACTCAAGTCGTGCATTGTTTCAAGTAGCTCTTAGAGCTGCATCCACTACCGGCGGCACTGACATCGCCACAACTTCCGCCTTGTTAACACAAGTCACCCAACTAGACCCGCCAATCGCAGCTTTACCAACCGCCATGTCCGCCCGATATAGCTATAATGGTTGTTTAGCAATTCTTCAACCACTCGGAATAAATACGATTACGCTGTGGTTATAGCTTTCGAATCTAATCTTCTGTGGAAGGAAAATGCATGAGTGATCGCAGCCTGCGCGGTATGCGCCTTGGCTCACAGTCAATGGAAACTGAAGCCGGCGTTGAACCCGCACCTCGCCAGCGAATTGAGTACCGCACCGAGGACGGCGAACGCGTCTTTGTAACTTTTGCTCAAGAAGCTGAAGTCCCCACTACATGGACCGCTAAGTCCGGTAAAGAAGCACGCATCGTCAACGGTGACTCTCAGCAGGAAGAAGCTACCGATAAGCCTGCACGTACCCACTGGGATATGTTGATGGAGCGTCGCTCAATGGAAGAACTCGAAGAAACTTTGCAGAAGCGCCTCGAAATCTACCGCGAGCGTCATTCTCTCTAAACCTTGGTTTTACAACAAGAGGGGCCCTGAACTCTAAAGTTCAGGGCCCCTCTTGGCTTAACTCCCCCACTGGTGGGTCGGAGCTCGTGCTTATTTCTTAAATTTTGCTCGCAGGTTATTTGCACGACCGGTCAGACCCCAGCGAGTTACCTTGGTCATGGAGTCAAGGATGATGTTTCCGTCCATTTTTGAATCGCCAATTTCGCGTTCTACAAAGGTAATCGGTACTTCGGTAATTTTCAGTCCGGCCTGCTCTGAACGCCATGCCAAGTCAACCTGGAAAACGTAACCCTTAGAGTCGATCCCGTCCAAATTGAGCTTCTGAAGAGCTTCACGGCGGTATGCACGATATCCTGCGGTAATATCCTTGATTTTGGTACCCAAGATTAAGCGGGTGTAAAGGTTTGCACCGCGAGAAAGAATCTGACGGTGAGCTGGCCAGTTCTTGGTCTTACCACCGGGAACATACCGTGAACCAATAGCGAGTTCTGCGCCGTTCTCAATAGCTTCAATAAGTAAAGGAAGCTGTTCCGGCTGGTGAGAGCAGTCGGCGTCCATCTCAACCAACACATCGTAGTTATTAGTTAGACCCCAATCAAAGCCGGCCAAGTACGCTCCGCCGAGACCGTCTTTTACCTTGCGGTGCAACACGTGGATTGCAGAATCTTCAGCAGCCATTGAATCAGCAAGTTCACCTGTACCGTCGGGGCTACTGTCGTCCACAACTAGGATGTCGCTGTCTGGAACGGCTGCGCGTAGACGAGAAACTACCACTGGTAGATTGTCTTTCTCGTTATAGGTCGGGATAACCGTCAGAACACGCATATAAATCTCCTACTAGCAGCTTTTGAGCTACGCGTTTAAATATCAGAGTTCTAGTATAAAGCACTAGTTATCAATCGCTTGTTTAAAGATTGAATAACTAGGCATAATACTGATTATTTACGTACAAATATGGGGGTAGAGCTACGGTATGTTGTCGCACATTGCGGGTAGGTATCTCCGTCAAGTGTCGGCAACAACGGTGTGCGGGCACGTGGATCAGTGCTCCATGCGGCAACGCGTTCATCAGCGGTTTGAACCATCAAGGAATCGAAATACCACAGTGCGAAATCTGCGTTACCTCCGGGCACCAATTGTCCCTGGGTAGGCTCAGCAAAGCCAAGTCCGCGCCAGGCACCTCGCGTTTGCGAGTTGAAAGCTGCGCGAGCTGAAATATTGTCTGATGAGTTCTGGCGATGTACCGCTAACGTCGTCAGTTCCCAACCCCACAGTTTTTGGGTGGGTTGAGTTGAAGAGCCGATATAGGTGGCAACACCGGCTTTGATGGCCGATGCTAGTGATGCAGACGTTGTGTTAAGATCGTCTACAAACCCTATGCTGATATTGAGCTTTTCAATACGGTTCAGCTGCGCTTGGGTGACTTCAAGTACTCCATCGAGACGGACCCCTGCTCGTAACCTTTTCAACGGACTTTCTGCGTTTAGTGCCTCAATGATCGCCAGAGTAGACTCAATGAGGTCCTCTGAACTTGCATCGAATGCAACCTTGAGTCCCGCATCCACGGCCTTTGAGACCAATACGGAAGCTTCTGTCTGACCGGCATCTACTAAGACTCCGTATGCACCTAAATTTTTAAGATGCTCAACTTTGCTCTCACGTTGGATGCGAACATACGGATACAGGGAAAGTCCCGAAATTTTTGATGCCTCTTTGAGTAGGTCCTCTCCGATAAAAATCGTACCGGCGACATAGCCATGAGCTGGTAGCTGTTCCTCAAGATTCTGCAATTCCTGAAGGGAGTCGACCGTGACTCCCCCAACAACAAAACCCGGTGTTATCAGAAGACCGTTGAGATCCTGAGATTCCATAGAGTCATCCATAATTGATTCTGCACCGGCATCGGACCCAACCCATTCAACTTTTTCTCCGTTGGCTACCAACGAGGTCGCAAAGGGATCTGCAGGACTGTAGACAGAACCGTTGGAAAATACCTGTACCTTTGTCACGTTAATTCTCCTTTTCTAAAAACCTTGCACGCTACATCTGGTCAGCTACAACGCCGCGACGAATCTTTCCGATAGCAGCTTCACATGCGGTACGCATTTGCGCATCGTTGTGTGCAACATGTGAAATCTGGTCGAGCACATCGATGACTTGCTTGACCCAGCGTACGAAGTCGCCAGCCGCTAGGTCAGTGCCTTCAATTGACTTCGCAAGTGAATCTCCACGGGCCCATTTATAGATCGGCCACACCATACCTAAATCAGGAGTCGCAGTTTGAGGGAGCTTCATCTGTTCCTCAGCATCGGTTAGCTGGCTCCACAACGTAATCATTGTGGTAACTGACTTCCCAATTTCTGGGCGCGGATATTTGCTGAGAAAACCGTTTTCATCGCGTTTGCCTTGATATACCAAAGCTGAGACAACGGATGCCATTGAAGCTGAATCGAGACCGTCCAAGAATCTCTCTTCCAGGCAGAGAGATGTCAGCAAATCTTTTTCGCCGTAGACCCGCCTGAGGCTCTGTCCACGAGATGTTAAAACCAGCTTGCCCTCCGCCGTGGTCGATACGTAATCATAGCTACGAAGGAGCTCAGTAATCCGATCAAACACTTGAGAAATAGTATTAGTGCGACGTGAAATTTGCCGGCGCAATCCATCTGTCTCCCGCTCAAGTTTCCACCATCGTTCAGACCAGCGTGCGTGCTCTTCGCGTTCTGAACATCCGTGGCAGGGATGCGTACGCATAGCGTGGCGTAGCTCATCTAGCTTGGTTTCTATAGCGCTTTCTTTATGGTCAAACCACGTATTTTGCGCGCGCTCGCGGGGTGGGCGTCCCTGATAGATCGCCTCCCTCATACGTGAAGCCATGTCGCGGCGTTCTTTAGGCGTCTTTACGCTGTATTTCTTGGGAACCTTAATCTTTGAGACAGGAACAATGGGCCCCACTAAATCTCGTGTCTCTAGACGTCGAACATGGGCATCTATCGTCAGAATCGAGGGTCTAGGGTCATCGTTTGATTCCGCACGCGTCAACACGACTGCATAGCCTCGGTTTTTGCCTTTGGGGATATCAACGACGTCTCCGGGTACGAGCTGCTGCAATGATGCTACAGCTTGTGAGAGTGATAGCTTGCGGCGACTCTTCTGCACCTGTTTTTCAAGATCTTTAATTTCACGACGAATGCGGGCGTATTCGGTGAAATCACCAAGGTGACACTGCATAGCGTCAGCATAACCTTCGAGGGCGCGCTCATTTTTACGGACACGTTGGGCTACACCTACCACTGACTTATCGGCTTGGAACTGTGCAAACGATGATTCCAGGATTTTACGGGTACGCTCGGCTCCGAACTGAGCGATGAGGTTTGCACTCATGTTGTAGGTGGGACGGAATGATGAGTTCAGCGGGTAGGTGCGGCGTGATGCAAGACCGGCAACTTGTTCAGCTTGCATACCGTTACGCCATGTCACCACTGCATGGCCTTCAATATCGATGCCTCGACGCCCTGCACGTCCTGTCAGCTGCGTGTACTCCCCCGGTGTGATGTCCACGTGGTTTTCGCCATTGAACTTGGTAAGTTTTTCAAGCACCACTGAACGAGCAGGCATGTTGATTCCGAGGGCCAGCGTTTCGGTGGCAAAAACAACTTTGATAAGACCTTCGGAGAATAGGGTCTCAACAATTTCTTTGAAGATAGGCAGCAAACCAGCGTGGTGCGCTGCGATGCCACGGGTGAGCCCCTCACGCCATTCGTAGAAGCCGAGGACGTTCAGATCACGGACATCCAAGGATGCGGTAGCCTCTGCGATGTAGGCTCGGATAGTTTGCGCCTGGGCGTCGGTCGTCAGACGGATATCTGCGTCAATGCACTGCGATACAGCACCGTCGCAGCCTGCGCGTGAGAAGATGAAACAGATGGCGGGAAGCAACCCATTTTTATCAAGGGTCTCAATCATTGCCGGTCGGGAAATACGCGCTGGAAGTTGTGCAGAGCCCGAAAAACCGCTTGCTGTTGTTTTCAGCGCGGGAGTACGGCGGTCACGCGGTCCGCGTCCGTTGCGTCCACGATTATTTCGTCGCCCACCGGGACGGCGTCCTCCCCCACGAGAACCTCCGGTACGCATTTTAAGAAGCTCCGGGTTGACGGCGGGAGCCTCATTGTCAGCTGATGATAGTGCATCCGCTGCCTGAGAAACCGTAGTTTCTTCGGCGAAAAGATTCATCAGACGCTTACCCACCAGCACATGCTGCCACAGGGGAACCGGGCGATGCTCCGACACAATGATGTCGGTAGAGCCACGCACAGTATCGAGCCACGCACCGAATTCCTCAGCGTTAGAAATAGTGGCAGAGAGCGAAATTACTGAGATGTGCTCGGGTAAGTGAATAATCACTTCTTCCCACACAGCACCGCGAAATCTGTCGGCAAGATAGTGAACCTCATCCATGACGACATAGGCGAGATTAGTAAGAGTTGAGGACTCAGCGTACAGCATGTTCCGAAGCACCTCAGTTGTCATCACAACTACCGGTGCCTCTGAGTTTATCGACGTGTCGCCGGTCAAAAGACCAACTGAATCTTCACCATATTCTTTGACCAGATCGTTGTATTTCTGGTTACTCAAAGCCTTAATAGGCGTGGTGTAGAAAGCTTTTTTGCCCTGCGACAGCGCCAGAAAAATAGCAAATTCTCCGACGATGGTTTTACCTGCGCCGGTCGGTGCAGCAACGAGGACGCCGCGTCCTGCTTCTACGCTTTCACACGCTTGACGCTGGAAATCATCGAGATCAAAACCAACCCGATTTTCAAACACCCCGAGCTGAGTTTTGGCGTAAGCGGCTCGCTGCTTTGCTTGCTGATAACGTTCTGCGTAGGAAGACATAAAAACTATCCTACGTGAAAAGTCAAAGTCAGAATTTTAGTTTTGCTCTACGCGTCCAAGCTGATCTAGTTCTTCGGCTGAGGTTGCGCGGTTGAGCTCATCATCTGTCAGACCGGCCGCGAGTTTAGCGTTCTTTTTATCGCGGCGCTTATCGTTCATCATGCAAATACCGATGGCAATAAAGAAGAAGATAATCAGAGGAGCCGCCAAATAGAACATAGTCATCGGGTCGGTGCCCGGAGCAACGGCTGCCGCCAGGGTAGCAACAAGGACGATAACCCAGCGCCATGCCTTGAGAATGGTACGACCGCGAATAAGTCCCATCATATTGACGCCAACCAGTACAACAGGCAGAACGAAAGCTACACCGAAAACCACCATGAATTTGATGAAGAAAGCGATGTAGATATCAGCCCCCATAATGTTAGTGGTTCCCTGGGGATTGAACATGGTGAGTGCCTTGATGGCAGCAGGGATGCACCACCACGCCACTGCAAGACCGATAAAGAACATGGGCACTGCGGCGGCCACAAAACCAATCGCGTACAGCTTCTCTTTTTTGTACAGAGCAGGAGTAATAAAGGCCCAAAGCTGATACAGCCACACCGGAGATGCTAAAACCAAGCCAATGTACAGCGAAACAGTAACCATAAGGTTGAAGGACGCCGCCGGAGTTGCGTAGTTCAACACAGCCTCGCGTCCATCAATCGAGTTAATTTCAGCCAGAGGCCCAGAAATCGCATCGATAAATGGCTCATACAAAAAGAAACCCGCGATAGACGTCAGTACAGTTGCAACCGCAGATTTAATCAAGCGGTTACGGAACTCACGAAAATGTTCCCCCAACGCCATCTTCGCCTGGGGGTTATTCTTTCTGCTATTTGGATTAGCCATTACATCTCCGAGAAGTTCAGGTCTGTGCACAGCACAAACTAGGCGTCAACAGGACGATACCCGCATAACCTGCTACAACCAGATTATGCGGGTACTCGTGCACATCAAAAATTACAGCTTATCGGTCGAATCCGGGGCTGCTACTGAACCGTGATTGTTGTTATTCACAACTTCGCCCTCAACGGGATCTTTAGCAGAAGCCACCTTTGTGCTGTTGCCATCTTTCTTCATGCCATCTACCTCTGACTTGAAGATTCGCATGGACTGACCCAAGCTACGAGCCATACCGGGAAGCTTCGGAGCGCCAAACAGCAAAATGATAATCAAAAGAAGAATAAGGAGCATTACCGGGTTATCAAATAAACCACGAACCATTAGTCTGCACCTTCCTGTGCGTATATACGTAGATCATCTACGCGTTGAGGCTGACCGAGTGTCTCACGACGCTGGTAGCGTCGAACTGCACGATCGATTTTACGTTCTTGTTTGCCAGACTCATAGTGCGAAACTGCTTCACCTACAGGAGTAAAGATTGCAGGTTCACTGGGTGATTCTAGTTTGCGGTAGCTAACACTGTTCGCTTCAGCCAAACGCGATGAGAAATCGGCTTCCCACGCCTCAACTTCAGACAGTGCTTTCCAGCCTTTTTTGAGGGTTACAAAGAGCAGATAAGCAAGTAGCACAAGTGATGCTACTACAAGGCTTCCCCACAAAACAATCCAAAACCACCAAGGCATAAACTCAAGTATAGAGCGTTATCTTTGTGTTTTATACCGGTAAGTGTATGAGAACACTGGGAATTTTGTGAGAGATTAGCAAATACAGGCTTAACTGTTTGAACCGTATGCGCGGATGCGCTCGCGCACCTCCAGGGGAGCAATCACCTCTATGGTGCCGGCAGCATCCGTCACAAGAGAATCAAACCACGCATTGTTGAAAAGATCTATCTCAAAGATGGTTTGATCTTTGCTGTATCTCTCAGCAACCGATTCCAGCATCTGCTGTGCGCTCGCGTCCTGCCCTGTATAACGAATGATGACCTTCTGATGAGTCAGGCTATCACCTGTATGAGAAGAAGCCTTTTCAACAGCATCAATTATTTGCTCCTCGTCTAACACCTCGATATCAGCCATTTTAAATTTTCGTTGTGCCCGACGTAAGTGACACCATGCCACCAGATAATAGGAGTCATTGTCGAGAATAAGTTGCTGAGGCGTTATCGTTCGTTCGGAGCTGCCCCGAGAAGTACTGTAACGAATTCTCATGTTCTCACGTAACCGGATAGCGGACTCAAACCGGGCTAAAGAAACCGGTACAGCTGAATAAATAGCGCATCTATTGGTGAGCTGACGCAGCTGAGGGTAGCTTGCAAATATCTTGCCGAACACTTGGTCCACAACACCGGCTGAAGGAATGACGCGACGTAGCTGATCTATCGTCAAAGATAAATAGAGGGCTTCTTGCGCTGACAAAGGCGCGCCACTTACCAAGTAGTCTGCGCCACTGAGCGACTGAACCTTACCCTTATCAAGCTCCAAAGTCAGTGATTCCTCATCCACTGCAAGCCATAAAAGCTCTAGGTCTTGACGGATCTTGCCAGGCGTAGTTTGAAAATATACAGCGGTTTCTTTGAGCGACACCGGCGCATTATCTTTGACGAATTCAGCTATCCGTAGCACACGAGTGAGGTGATCCAGCGCTGTTTCTTTGCGCCTTTTACTACTTCTTTCAACCCACTTAATACTCGCAGGAGAGATACTAGGTTCCCCCTCATGCATTTCAGTAAGTTTCTTGGCCGCAACAGACAAAGTCTTTTTGACGCGCTGTTGCAAGTTTATGGAAGCTGAGTACTGATAAGGAACAGAATGCGGGGCAACATCAGCTACTCGGGCATGGTGGCGAATCATCCACCCAACAGCCTCATGCCAGTTATACAACGGCACACCAGAAACATTACCCACGTGAACCACTGCCGAGCTATCAGGGGCATCTTCGATAAAAGCAAGTGGAGTGTTTGCATCAGAAATCTTTTCTAAAGCCCGCTTCATCGAAAAACTCTGCGGAGGCAGATGAGTCTCAATGTTCACCAGCTTTAGCTGCCACATCCGATCACGTTTAAAAATCCGTTCATCACGAACAGCATGATCAAAACCGTACACATACCACTGACCAAAACGATGCCCCAGTCCCCACACAGTCACTGTACGGGATGAAACATCGCCCTGCGCATTGCGATACTCAAACGTCATTGCCTTAGATTCAGCAACCGCTTCAATAAGAGTATCGATTTCTTGAGGCGCAGTAATAAAGGCCGACGTCTCCGTCAGCCCATTAGCCAGACCGGCCAGACCAAGTTTAGTAAGGATACGAGAAACCGTCCGGCGTGCCGGGACGCTTCTCCCCCAAACGTTCGTCAACGCCGACAAAATCGCCACCTCCCCAGGCTCAAACTGAGGAAGAACCCTAGCTGAGCCATTGCGGATACGGTAGCGTGAATACAATCCCCCAGGTACCGGCTTAAGCGTCTCAAGGTGATAGCCCAGCGCCTTAAGCTGGTTTTTATCCCTTTCAAAAGCGCGCTCAAAAGCCGCCTCATTACTGTATTCCGCATAAGACGGAACGGAGGTTTTAATGCTTTCGCGCGTAATCCCTCGCTCAGAACGAGAGAGAACATCCAAAAGCGCAATCAGTCGCTCAACAGAACTTTTGCTCATCGATTAAAACAATAGCCTCTCACCGTGACGTGAGAGGCTATGTGCTGAAAATATTACTTACGAATATCCACGAGATCTACGACGAAGATCAATGACTCGTTAGGACCAATTGCGCTACCGGCACCGCGCTCGCCATAAGCCATTGCTGAAGGAATCTCAAGGCGACGACGTCCACCAACCTTCATACCAATTAGACCTTCATCCCAGCCCTGAATTACCTGACCAACACCAGCAGTGAAACCAAGAGGCTCACCACGGTTCCACGATGAGTCAAATTCTTCACCGGTGGAAAAAGCTACACCAACATAGTGGCACTGGATGTAATTGCGGGGTTCAACAGCAGGACCATTGCCCTCAATGAGGTCGGTAATCACCAATTCAGTGGGCTCACCGCCCTCAGGGAAATCAATTTCAGGCTTGGTGCGATCAAGTTTGCGCTCGCCAAATGACATAGTGTTCTCCTCTTCTTCGATGAGTGTTTTACTTAGATTCTTCAGGCTGAGGTGTTTCTGACTGAGCAGGAGCTGATGATGCCTCACCAGTCTCAGCAGGTGCAGACTGAGTTTCAGTCGCAGCGGGTGCATCTGAGCGTCCCAAGATATCCACCACGAAGACCAGCGGGCCTTCGGGCATCTGGTTTTCCTTAGCGTTCTCGCCGTATGCCTTATCAGTGGGGATAGTCACCATGACGCGTGAACCGACCTTCTTACCGGCAAGGCCTTCAACCCACCCCTCAACCAGGCTGTCTTTACTGAGCTGGAAAGCTGCGGGAGCCGCATCGTAATTCTGGTCGAAAACCTTACCGTCGTTCCAGGTCACACCGATGTAACGTGCGTAGACGGTATCGCCCTCATTGACGGTTTCGCCGTTACCGGTAATCAAATCGTCGGTCACAACTTCCTTGGGCTCGTCCCCCTTATTCTCAGGAAGAGTGAGGGTAGCTTTATTGCCTTCGAGAGTGAACTTAGGCTTATCAGCACCAAGATCTTTCTGCTCACCTTCTACAGAGGACGGAAGCTTCTGAGAAATGGTGTACACCTCTACGTTGGTGGCGGAGCCGGGGCTGCTGGTGGACTTAGTTCCATCTTGACCCATTGTGGTGTTGGTGGTGTACGAGAAGCTCGTGCCAACCTTAGCCTGAGAGACTACATCGTAGATTTCAGGGGCATTTTCTTTCAGCTGGTCATTGACCTCAATAATCAACGGCGATGAAGTGTAGGTTGAACCCTGCGATTTACCGTCAGCACCTGAGAATACAGATGCATTAAGTACAAGCGCGTCACCTTCATTCACCTGATCACCAGAACCATCTTCAATGATGTGAGTCTGGTTGCCGGTAGCCGCGAAGGGGGTCTCAAAACCGACAGAAGGCTCAGCAGTTGCGCCCTTCATATCGTAATCAACATCCTCAAGCTTCTGAGTACCTGAACCGCACGCGGTCAATGCCAAAACAACCACAGCGGAGGTAGCGGCCCACGTCAACTTCTTAGCTGCAAATTTCTTCTTCATCCATATTCTTTCGTCGAAGCTAAACTAAATTTTCGTAACTATCCTACAGTTGCTCGCTCACAATTTGCTGAGAGCAACCCTGAATTAGATAAATGGCGGTGCCCAAGAGGTGCTTGGCGCAATACCATCCAGCACTTTGATCAGAGCCTGAACGTCCTCAGATTCCGTGGCAAACGGATCCTTGCACATCACCGTATGCTGCGGGTACGCATTCAGTTTCATGTGCACCCAATCAACGGTGAACTGCTCACCAGCATTACGAGCCGCATTGATGAATGCACCACGCAATTTTGCGCGAGTTTCAGGCGGGTGGATAGCAGCGCGGGCAATTTCCTGCTCGCTGACAACGGTCTTAGCTTGCCCTCTTGACGCCAGTAGGTTGTAGACTCCGCGTCGGGGGTCGATGTCGTGATAAGCGAGATCCAACTGCGCAATTCGCGGATCGTCGTAACCGCTAGCACCTCGGGCGATGTAGGCGTCCAAGAGTTTTTTCTTAATCGCCCAATCGATCTCAGTGTCGATTGTAGAAAAATCATCGGCTTCAATCGCTTCTAACGTACGGGTCCAAAGATCCAGAACATACGCTACGTCTTGGTGATGTTCACCCTTGATTTCTACGAAAGCTCGAGCAGATTCAAGGTAGTGACGCTGCATTTCTAAAGCGCTGATTTCCCCACCGTCAGCTAGGGCAAAACGCGCCGTGCCGGTGAGATCATGAGAAATGGTACGCAAAGCCGTCGCGGTATCTTTAACGGCAAAATCCTTGAGCGGATAGCGCTCTTCGAGCATGCGTAGCACGAGGTCGGTCGCACCAATTTTTAGAAGCGTGGTGGTTTGCGACATGTTAGAGTCGCCGTTAATCACGTGGAGTCGGCGGTATAAAGACGCATCCGCATGCGGCTCATCGCGGGTATTGATGAGCGGACGCGAACGAGTGGTGGCTGTGGATGAGCCTTCCCAAATGTGGTCGGCTCGTTGAGAAAATGAATACGAAGGTTCTGCGCTGATACCCGGCTGTGTTCCCCACGCCGGAGGACCGGCAGGATGAGTTTTGCCAGCACCCACAATAATCTGGCGAGTAATCAGAAACGGAATCAGCGAAGCTACAAGCTTTGCGAATTCTACTTTGCGTTCAAGCATGTAGTTTTCGTGAGAGCCGTATGAGTTATCAGCAGAATCTACGTTGTTTTTGAAAAGGTAGATAGTGCCGGTCAAATTTTCATCTTCTAGTGAATCCTCAGCCTGATTGATGAGGTCATTGAAGAGATACTCCCCCGCTTTATCGTGGGTGATGAGGTCCCGAAGGGTCGCGGTTTCTGCCGTGGCGTATTCCGGGTGTGAACCAACGTCTAGATAAAGTCTGCCGCCGTTGGGTAAAAAGACATTGGTGGAACGCCATGTGTCTACAACGGGTTTGAAGAGTTTACGGGCAGTTTCTTCTGGTCCGAGGTGTCCTAGGCTTTTAGGGATATATCTAATGCCGTATTCGGTTTCAATGCCGTATATTCTGCGTTCCACGGGTGAATCTTTCTGGAGATAGGCGGTCAGGGTGAGGTCAGAGTATGGTTACTGACCGCCCTTTTCAAAGTCTTCTGCGTTTTCTTCGAGAACACCGTCAATTTCAGCGAGGATGTCATCGACGTTGGTGAGAAGCTCTTGGTTGGTCTCTGTGGTTTTTTGAGCAAGTTCTACGTGTTCCTGTTCCTGCGCGGTATGAGTAGTTTGCTGTGCCTGAATATTTTTGCGTTCCACAATGTTCTCCTGGTGATGGGCGTAGTCTGAGTGGCTAATGCCCGGTTTAATAGGTGTGAGAGTTTGCGCCAAGCGCTGTGAACAGCGGTTCGGCACTGGGATTTGTTAGGTAGGGCTCAATGGTTCGACGCGTGAGATCGGAGGGCTCGTTCATGGTCAGTCGATAGGTTGTTATATCGAGTGGGTTGCGAACAACGATTGTGTCCCAGTTGGCACTAATCACTTCATTTCCCCAAGTCGAGACAATTTTACCGCGGGCGTATGCTCGAGTGTCATCAGGTGGCTCACTTGCTGCCTTTTTGATGTGCTCTGCGCTGAAGAGAGTCTTTAGACGGCCGAGCCCCACCAGTTTGAAATATAAGCCTTTATCAGGTCTCAAATCTGAGTATTGGATATCGATGGCTTTGAGCTTAGGACTGTCCCAGTCAATACCTTGAGCCACATATGCTTTGAGCAACTGGTATTTTGCCGCCCAGTCGAGACGATCCGCAAGTGCATCGGGGGCGGTCGCCAGAAGGTGCAGTACCTCTTCCCACAGTTCGAGTACCTCGCGGGTTTGCTCATCTGGATTGGGATTATTATCAAGGGACGCTTCAAGATATGCCTGCTGCACCTCAAGGGCTGTGATGCTTCCGCCATTTGCAAGTGGGAGTTCTTGGGTGAAGGTGAGGTCACGGCTAACAGTGTGCATAGCAGTCACAGGATCCGTCAGCTGAATAACAGGAGCCTTGCCTTGCTCAATAAGTTCCAAAACTAAGGACATGGTACCGAACTTCAGCAAGTTAGAGTAGTGCGCTAAATTGGCGTCTCCGGTAATCACATGCAACCGGCGGTACTTTTCGCGGTCTGCATGGGGCTCATCACGAGTGTTAATGAGAGGCCGGCGGATAGTTGTTTCAAGCCCCACCAAGCGCTCAAAGAAATCAGCTCTCTGCGAGAGTTGGAAACCCGGTTCATCACCGTCAGTACCGAGCCCCACGCGTCCTGCGCCGGTATAGATAATGCGAGTAGCAAAGAAGGACGCGAGAACTTTAGTCAAGTAGTCGAAGTCAGTTTCACGGGAAATCAGGTAGTTTTCGTGAGAACCGTAAGACTGTCCTTTACCGTCGGTGTTGTTTTTATAGAGGTTGATGGGCTCGATACCGGTCTTTGCCGATGAATCGGCAAGAGTAGCAATAGTAACTGCGGCGATGTGATCGCCGGCAGCGTCCCAGAGAACGGCGTCTTGAGGGCTGGTGACCTCTGGTGATGAGTATTCGGGATGGGCGTGATCAACATAGAGGCGGGCTCCATTGGGCAAAATGGAGTTCATGGTAATTTTGTCCCAGTCAAGACGCTCAGCAAACATACCGGATTCTTTGAGGGCCTCGGCTGCGATGTCTTCGCTGGTGAGCTCGTATGCCTCATCGGTGAGCTGGCTAGAGTGTGCCTCTTCACGTTTCATTGCAAAACCGCGAGCGTCCTGAAGAGGTTGCTCAGAATCGTATTCCCATGCCGCCTTTGGGTGCTTAGGGAACGCCAAGTTGTCGTAGGTATTGACGATGGTGGCTGAAAGGACGGTGTGATTCGCGGCCGGGTTAGTCGGTGAGATGACACCAAATTCGGTTTCGGCTCCCATAATGCGCTGAACACCCATGGTTACTCCCCTCGTCCTGAGCGCGCAGGAGTGACGGTGTGGATGCGCGCCCTGATGTTGTGTTGCGTGAGTACGTCTTCGATTTCAGCAGTTTGCGGAACTTCGACCTGATCCTCAAATTCTGCGCGGATAGCTTCTAATACGTGCTGGGCAGTAATACCTTTTTCGCCACCGGTAAGTAGCGACTTAATGGCCTGTTTTTTGGCGGAGTCTACGATATTGCGAATCACCGCGCCCGTGAGAAAGTCTCCACGGTACAGGGTAAGAGTTTGCCCGTTGTCCAGGGTGAGAGTGAGGTAACGATTGTAGTCTTGGCGTGAGAACAGTGACTCTACTGCCCGATTAATCATCGCATCAATAGCGAGCTCTTTACTGCCGGCCGCATCGATAGCGTCCTGACTGATAGGGATGCGCGGCGTCAGGTAAAGCGCGAAAATTTCGCGTGCGCCTTCAGCACTCGGGCGATTGATGCGAATCTTAATGTCGAGACGCCCCGGTCGCAGAACCGCGGGATCAATCATATCTTCACGGTTAGTAGCGCCGATGACAATGACGTTATCCAGGGATTCAACACCGTCGATTTCCGACAACAGCTGGGGAACAATAGTGGTTTCCACATCGGAGGAACGACCTGTTCCGCGGGTACGGAAGAGCGACTCCATCTCATCGAAGAAAACAACAACGGGGTTACCCTCTGCGGCCTTCTGGCGGGCAGCAGAAAAGATATCGCGAATCTGCCGTTCTGTCTCGCCTACATATTTATCCAGTAGCTCAGGACCCTTGATATTGAGAAAGTAGCCGGTTGTAGACGAATCTTTTGAAATCTCAGCTGCGCGCTGCGCAAGGGAATTAGCCACGGCTTTTGCAATAAGAGTCTTACCGTTACCGGGAGGACCATAAAGCAGAATGCCCTTGGGCGGAGTCAACTGGTGTTCACGGTAAATCTCAGGGTGCAAGAAAGGTAGCTCAACTGCATCCTGAATCTGTTCAATCTGAGAAGAAAGACCACCAATGCTGGCGTAGGTGATGTTCGGAACCTCTTCAAGAACCAGCTCCTGCGCCTCAGTAGAAGGAACCTGCGCCAGAATAAGCCCGGTCTTAGAGTCATAGGTAACGGTATCGCCCGTACTCAACGAAACCCCAGCAAGCGCTCCCGAAATACGCGCCACTGCTTTGTTCTGATTAGGGAGATCAATGATGATGTGCTTATCATCAATCTTCTCTCGGATAGTAACAACTTCACCGTAAGTGCTGTACCCCAGTGATAGGACAGCTTGATTATGCTCGTTGAGCAGAACTGTCATACCGGGTTCTACATCCTCGGGCGACAGAAGCGGTGAAAAGGGAATACGCACCAGCCTACCGCCGAGCTGAACGTCAAGGTAATCCTCAACCTCAGCCGGGGTCTTACCGGAAGCTAGCTGGTCGTAGGTCATCTTGCCGCGCCCTACCTCAAGAACCACAGCTGAATTGAGCGGTGGTTCTACCTCTTGCGCGACGGAGACTCGAATACGCTCGATTTCAGCTTTAGTAATTTCTAGCGCTTTGACAAGTTTTTGGTTCTTCTCCCCGGCAAGGCGCAGTTGGCGGTCCAGGTTCTTGCGGTTTTCGTTCGCAAGAGTGAGCTGGCGCAGTACGCGTTCGTAATCGGTGGTTGAAGGTCCGTTAGTGTCGGTCATCGTGTGCTCTTATCGA
>OBYT01000050.1_pt1 | contig 20787 bp, 16 predicted proteins | sample 1476811 | NCBI WGS metagenome assembly OBYT01 (sample SAMEA2580215, study PRJEB22360) | human gut metagenome | biome: human gut; feature: human-associated habitat; material: faeces | place: Denmark | collected 2008/2010
CGCCGTATACGGTAGCCTCCCCGTCAGCATCCAGGTCGAAGGCAGTATGAACAGCCTGAACAGCCTCGTCGAGCTTTTCGATGTCGGTGATAACAGAGATGCGGATTTCGGAGGTTGAAATCATCTCGATGTTCACGCCAGCTTCGCGCAGTGCATCAAAGAACTTGAACGAAATGCCAGGGTTAGCCTTCATGCCGGCGCCTACCAGCGAAAGCTTACCAATGGAGTCGTTGTACTGAACCTCAGCGAACCCCAGCTCAGCCTTATGGTTGGTCAGAACCTCAACAGCTTTACCGCCCTGAGCCTGATCCAAGGTGAAGGTAATGTCGGTGACGTTCGGACGGTCAGTAGGAACGTTCTGCACAATCATGTCAAGGTTCACGTCAGCCTCATTCAGCAGACCAAACACCTCAGCGGCAGAACCGGGAACATCGGGCACACCCACCACGGTTACCTTTGCCTGGCTACGGTCATGTGCAACACCAGAAATCAGAGGCTGCTCCAAGGGGATCTCCTTCAGGTTCTCAAACTTAAAATCTTCGGGGTTATCAGGAAGAACGATAGTGCCATCAAGCTGCGAGAACGACGAACGCACATGCAACTTCAGACCGAAACGACGCGCGTACTCAACACTGCGCAAGTGCAGAATCTTCGCGCCGTTAGCAGCAAGCTCAAGCATTTCTTCACTGGTAACAGTATCTAGCTTACGCGCAGAGGGTACGATGCGGGGGTCGGCAGTGAACACGCCGTCAACATCCGAGTAAATTTCACAGACGTCAGCGTCCATTGCCGCAGCCAAGGCGACAGCGGTGGTGTCGGAGCCACCGCGTCCGAGGGTGGTGATGTCGCCGGTTTGGCGGTTCATGCCCTGGAAACCCGCAACAATCGCGATGTGGCCTTCATCCACGGACTTCTGAATACGATCAGGATTAACCTCAACCAGACGAGCAGAACCGTGCACACCGTCAGTAATCATTCCAGCCTGCGAGCCTGTAAAAGACTGCGCCTTAGCGCCAAGAGAATTGACCGTCATTGCAAGCACAGCCATCGAAATGCGCTCACCAGCAGTCAGAAGCATGTCCAACTCGCGTGAAGGACCGGGCACAGCGTTCGTGGCTTCCTCAGCAAGATCAAGTAGCTCGTCAGTGGTGTCACCCATCGCTGAGACAACAACCACGACATCATTACCCGCCTTCTGGGTGTCCACAATGCGGCGAGCGACGCGCTTGATGCCGTCAGCATCAGCAACAGAGGACCCACCGAACTTTTGGACAATTAGGCTCATCGTTATCTCCAGTAAAACGTTTCTACATGCCGGTGCGGTTTGCCGGCTCACTTACATCCTATGGTTTTGAGGTCAGCAAACCACATTGTGTAGCGATTACTACTTTATGACGCGCTGTGACATACCCGCAGGTGAGATAGCGCATGTATTACATGGTGGACGCAAATGGGTGGCAGTTCACGGCGGTATCCGCAGGGTGGGCGTTGAGTAAACCGTCGAAATGTAGGTGAAGTAGCGTGTTCTCGGAGGGGGCGGTAGCACTCGCTATGTCGGTGTGCGTCCGCTACACTGGTGAGCAGGCGCACAGCCGGTGCCCAGCGTCCTCGCCTACCCAGCGCGGTGAGGTACACGCGAAGGAGAGAGAATCTTCCGGCTGTCTTTACACCTTTTTCGACGCGCGTGAACCGTGCCTAAAACGCATAGCTGGGATGCGCCAAGGTAGGTTATTCGTGACTTCTCAGAAAAACTTTAAGCCCCTCGTTCGCCAACGAATGGCTGAAACCGGGCAGAACTTTACCGCCGCTAGGGCACAGCTTCTTGAAGAATATGCGCAGCAAGTATTGGCTGCTGAAAATGAGCATCGCACCGTGGTTACACGCTTTTTCAAGGATGGGGCGCTCACCGCTTTCCCATCCAAGCGCAAGGCGCGGGCGCACGTGTTGCTGTATCTGGTGAATCTCTTTGATGTCGGGGTTACGTATACAGAGAAGGACATCAACGAGAAGTTGCGCGCGCTGTGGCCAGATTTCGCGTATTTACGTCGCGAACTCATCGACTACGGGTACCTGCAACGAGACAATGCGGGCTCTTACTGGCTCGTGGACGTTGCGCCTAACCGGTGGGAGACCGTCCTTCACAGTGAGGCACCGGAGTGGGAAGCGCTGTGGCTACCTGCCTATTTGAATGGGCAGGCACAGAAGTTCAATCTCGATAACTAGGTGGGCGATGATGCTGACTCGTCAATTTTCAGCTCGCACCGCCCTGAACCTTCTGCTGTTAGGCATTTTTGTCTCTGCTCTTGGCACCGGTTTGTCTTCCATCGGTTTTTCTTTGCTTGCCGCTCAGGCGGGGCAGTCTTACCTGATGGCCGCTGTACTCGCTGCTCATCTTGTCCCCGGTGTGGTACTGGGACTGCTGGGAGGTCATCTGGCCGATAAACATTTGAAATGGTGGTGGTGGCCCGCGTCCCTGGTTATTAATGCGTGCATCATGGCGACTGTTGCGCTCACCCTCCACTGGGGCATCATTATAGCGGGGTGCGCACTGATGAGCTCGTGCACTGCGCTGGTGGGGCCGGTAGCGCAGAAACTGGTAGCCCACTACTCCTTGGACGCCGCAAAAACCGGTGCGCACCTGGCAACAGTTCAGGGGCTCGCGGGCGTTGTGGGCGTCGCCCTTGGCGGAGTGGGATTCGGTGCCGGCATCATCCAGTGGATGTTAGCCGCGGACGCGCTTGCCATGCTTCTTTTTGCGGGGCTTGGCGCCCTGGTGGCTACTCCCGACGTCATTGTTTTAGATGACGCCAGTGACAAGACTTCCTGGACCACCGGAGTGCGTCTTCTGTATTCTCCCGGCGTGTTTGGGCTACTGGGGTTCGCCCTCATTATCACTACAGTCACGAGTACCTCGCTTGATGATGTTTCCGGCGTCTTCGCGCTTACTTATTTTCTGGGGCTAACACCTCAAGAGTTTGGTGTCACGTCTGCTGCTTGGGGTGCGGGAGCCATCTGTGGTGGCTGGATGGGTAGGTTCATCGGCGATCACCCCGTTGCACAACACCCGCTGACAGCTTTGCCTATTGGTATTGCTCTCGGGAGCGTCGGGCTATTTCAGCCTTCGTTTGCTGTGATCATCCTGCTTTTTTGGGCGGGCGGAGCAGGAAACGGCATGTTCAACGCTGTCATTAACCGCGTCATTATTGGATCGGTCTCCCAAGAGTTTCAAGGACGCGCGTGGGCTGGTTTTCGCTGGGTGGTGTACGTATGTCTGCTGGCCGGCTACGCCATAGCCGCCTTTGCGGGGCAGGAGCTTGCCCTTCAGCTGATGGCGGTAGCGGGCATATCAGTGACGGTGTGCTCGTGTCTGAATTTGATAGTGCAAAGAAGAGTACGGAGGAAAAAATATGAAATTTGAACTCATGCGGTTTCGAGTACTCGCGGGGAAAGAAGCACGAGTGCAGGAGTGGATGGAGTTTCTCAATGCGAACATGCCAGCAGTAGAAGAGACCCTCGAACCTGAACAGATGTACGTGGAGTCCATCTTCGCTGAGCAGATAGACGGCGTCTATTACTTGTATTGGTACAGCGTGCAGGGCGATAACCCGCAGTCGGTTCATGACTCTGAGCATTGGCTCGACCGTAAGCATCTTGAATTTTGGCTGGAATGTATCGATCCCAACTACCCCGGGGTGAAACTGACGCCGAAGGTCTTGATGCTACTGCCACATGTGCGGGAATCTATGACGCCTCTACTGTAAGGCGCAGAAGTTCAGCCTCTAAACCGCGTCCTTCTTTTGGACGCTAGATAAACTTTCGGGCCTGGACTTCAACAGTCCACGCCCGAAAAGGATAGTCCGCGCTTGCGGTTTAGCGGCCGAATAGGCCCTTGCTGAAAGGCAAGAAACGAGTAATCTTGCGCCCCAGCAGCTTCTGGACGATCTTACGCGCGGTCTTATTCTTGAACAGGAAGAGAGCCACCTTCAACGGCACGGATGCGGGAAGGTACTTCAAAACCAGCATGATAAGTTTCTTTTTCGGGAGGATGCTCATAGTTTCTCCTTTGAGTAGACTGCCAATAAGTATACTGCCCAATTCTGAAAGTGTGTGAAAACTTCGGGGATGCGTCCTGTCAGCTGTGGCAAGGTCCCAGGTTTTGTTCGAGTTCCCACTTAATGACAGGGAACTCGGGCAAAAAGTGGGAACTCGAGCGACTCATCGGATCCTATTCCCAGGGGTTCACGTACGTCTTCCCCGGAATAGGCGGAACATCCGGCTTTGCAGTGCGTAGCGGCGTCTTTCGCAACTCGGCCAACTGTCGCTCGTATTCCGCACGACGCGCGTCCTGACTCTCGCTAGCATCCTGCGACGTCGCTTCTTCCTCATCGAAAGCCGCAGCGGCACGTTCCTCTGCCGTCATTGAACCGGGGACGCGACGTGGAGCCTCCTGCCCAGCGGCGTCATTACTCTCTTGCGAAGCACCAAACTGGTCACTGGCTACCGGTAACGCCTGAATTTCCTGTTCTAACAAAGCCTCATTCAGACTGCCCTGCTCAACCGCGCGATCAGAAGCTGACCCCTCGTCGTCGGTGCTACCTGTGTCTTCAGAATCATCAATGTCATCGAACATTGACCCGTTCCAGCGCTGACGCGGTGCAGACGGCTCAGCCGCCTTCTGTGCCTCAACCTCTGCGGTTTCTTCTTCAACAGCCTGCTCAAATTCCTCGGCAGCGTTCGCCTGCGTAAAGCGCGTACCCTCCGAAATAATGCGACGGCCTTCGAGCGCGCGCCCCAGCGTAATCTCATCGGCATACTCAAGATCGCCACCCACCGGCAGGCCGGACGCCAAACGCGAGACGCGAATACCCAGGGGAGTGAGCATACGCGACAGATAGGTGGCAGTAGCCTCGCCCTCAAGGTTGGGATCCATTGCCAAAATAATTTCCTGGATGCGTTCATCCGACAGACGCGCCACCAGCTCACGAATACGTAGCTGCTCCGGTCCCATACCCGCCAGCGGGTTAATCGCACCGCCCAGCACATGGTAGCGACCTGTGAAGGAACGCGTGCGTTCCACCGCCACGACGTCCTTAGACTCCTCGACCACACACAGCGCAGAAGGGTCGCGACGCTCATCCCTACAAATCACGCAGAGCTTAGTTTCAGAGACGTTACCGCACACCTCGCAAAAACTCACGGTCTGCTTGACCTGCGTAATCGCACTTGAGAGTTTCTGCATCTCGGAGGCATCCGCATTCAAAATATAGAACGCGATACGCTGCGCAGACTTGGGCCCAACACCGGGAAGTCTGCCCAACTCATCAATCAAATTTTGGACGGCACCTTCGTACACATACACTCCTGACAATCGTTCAATGCTGTGTTAAGTAAAACCCCGTGGCGGCGAGGAAAATTCCGGACGCTTGGACAGCCCTCGGTGTGCCCGAGATAGAACCTGGGTGATTCGCTAGCAGTCCCTCTCACGCACTCGCGCGGGGCGCTCGCACGTGATTCACGCCAGCCCCGATGCCAGCTAGCGACTCACCCAGCTTCTACCTCTTGAGCCTTAGAAGTTGCTGGTTTCTTCAATCACTTTGCCGCCGAGAATTTGCTCGATTGCTTTTTGGCCCATGAGCACGGTTTCTTCGAGAGCGGTGTCTTCATCTGACGGCACAAACTCTGTGGGTTCCTCAACCTCCGGTGCGGTTATGCTGTTCTGTTGCTTAGCGCGGCGTCCTGCCTCAAACTGCGCGGCGTGGCGCTCGCGGAAAGACAATTTCTTGCCGGGAACGCTAGGCTGCGCTGGTGCGGATGCGGGTGCCTCCGAAGCCGCCGGAGCAACTTGCGGCTGTGCCGGCGCACCTTGGAAGCCTTGCGTGCCGTTAGACAGGGGCGGGCGTCCGCCAGCAAGCGGCGCGCCAGCTAACGGCGCACCCGGTTGAGGCGTTACAGCCGGTGCAGGTTGTGCCTGCTGGAACCCTTGTGACTGGGCGAGCTGTGAGGACTGTACCTGCTCACGCTGAGGCTGTTCATGCTGAGACTGTGCTGACTGTTGCGCTGTCTGAGCAGAGTCGCTCACATAGCCAACCCCCGCAATGTACTCAGGCTCATCCTGCGGGCCCTCGTCAAAGTATCCGCCTTCATAATCGCCGTATTCTTCAGCGATTGGACGCGGGAGCCTGCGGCTCAGCTACTTTTGGGTTCTGCCCTGCCTGGGGTTCTGAAGAATCCGGCGCATCAGAGTTACGGCTATCATCCACAGAATCGGGAAGGTCCGTTGCGGTAGTACCGTCTGCAATAGGTTCACCCTCGGGCTCAACCGGTTGTGCGGCTGCCGGATGCGAGTCACCCTCAGTGTCTTCTGCATCGTCATCGGCGGTTGCTTCGTCAGCAGCATCCGGGAAGTACTGAGTATCTTCGGTAGCGTTTTCTACCTGCTCACGCTGTGCCTGAGCGGTTGAATGGTCGACGGGCTCTGAGGCTTCTTGCTCGTGAGCGTCCTCAGCATCAAAACCGTTGGCTGCGCCCTGAGAGAGCTGGTCTTCGGGGTCGTTGCTCTGCTCCGGTGCAGGCTGAGCTGATTCTTGGGTCGGTTGGCTCTTCTCGGACTCTTCTGATGCTGACTGGCCGCGCGAAGTATCTGATGCTGGGGCTGGCTCACCACTTTGCGGAATGGACGCAACATCCCAGCTCGTGACGGGATTGTTCCAATCGTCCTGGCTCCATTGGGGCTCGGATTGAGTGCGCGGTTGGCCGTGCGCAGCCCATGCGGCTTCACCACTACGCGGACCTTCAGCGATTTCGAGATTCTGAGGACGCTCGTTGTGCTCATTTTGCTGCGGTGAGGATGCTTGCTGCTGTTGAGCCGGGTTCTGCGCAGGCTGGTTTTGGGGCTGCTGAGTCTGTGGATGCTGCTGTGGACGCTGGTTCTGCAGAGGAGCGCCGGGCTGCGGCTGAGACGGCGCGGACTGGCCATTAGCCTGAGCGGGCTGAGTCTGCGAAGCATCACCCTTATCTACCTCGGCACGCACTCGAACCTGCAAGCCTAATACGGTGTTGAGAGCGCTCTCAAGGTCGCCAATATGGTCTTTGACCTGGCGCAATACGGGCATGGTGGCGCGAATATAGAGCTGACCGTTTTCAAATTTAGAGGGGGTGCAGCGCGCCAAGAACTGTTGCGCAACTGGACTTTGCACGCGCGCAATGACGTCATGCCATGCGGTAAGAACCATCTGCACCACGTTCTCGCCCTGAGGGGCTGTCTGCTGCGTGGGGTGAGCGGGCTGAGTTGGCTGCTGTTTCTGAGCCTGCTGCGCAGGGGTGGGGTTCGGGTTCTGAGCTTGGTTTTGCGTGGCCTGGTTCGGCGCTGAGTTCTGAGCACTCTGATTTTGCGCAGAAACCTGTTGTTGGGCAGTGGCGTGGGAGCTACCTTGCCCCTGCTGTCCTTGTCGCTGAGAGTTCCACTGCGCTAGGGGAGCGTTGCCCTGCGATGCTAAGGGTGCAGCATTCTGCGCCTGTGTTGGTTCCTGTGTCGGTGCTTGCTGTGACGCAGATGCTTGTGGTTGAGCAGTCTGGCCGCTCACCGCCTGCTGTCCACCTTGGTTACCCTGAACCGAGGCAGTCTGCTTACCCTGCGCCTGACGTGACGCGTTCAGCGCGGCTTGTACAGCGGCGCGTCCTGCCCCTTGGATGGGTGCGGGTTGCTCGCTGAGACCTTGTGTCTGACCAGCAGAAGCACCCGCTGAAGGCGCTGCAATAGTAACGTCTCCACCGGAGATGCGTCGTTCAATGCGGTCCAAACGCGCACCAAAACCACCGGCACTTTGATCGGAAGTGGGCAGCATGATGCGCGCACACAAAAGTTCCAAGTGAAGCTGGGGGTTGGTGGCGCCACTCATCTCGTTCAGCGCCGTGTTTGTAATATCCGCCGCGCGAGAGAGCTCGCCCGCACCCAGCCTGTCTGCCTGGGCGCGCAGGCGCTCAATGTGATCAGCCGATGCGCCATGCAAAATCTGCTCGGCAGCATCCGGCACAGCCTTGATAATAATCAGATCGCGCAGACGTTCAAGGAGGTCCTCGATAAAGCGGCGAGGATCCTGACCGGTCTGAATCACGCGGTCAACAGAGCCAAAGAGAGTAGCTGCATTGTTGGATGCGAAAGCCTCAATGACCTCGTCCAGCAACTCGCCGTGAGTAAAGCCAAGCAGCGCAACGGAAAGATCGTAAGTGACGCCGTCGGCATCTGATGCGCCGGCAATCAGCTGATCCAAGATTGAGAGCGAATCACGCACTGAGCCACCACCGGCACGCACTACCAGCTGCAGAACGCCGGGAGCGATCTTAACACCCTCTTCATCGGCAAGTTTCTGCAGGTAAGCAGTAAGAGTTTCAGGCGGAACAAGTCGGAAAGGATAGTGGTGGGTACGCGAACGAATAGTGCCCAGCACCTTGTTGGGCTCGGTCGTCGCAAAGATGAACTTGATGTGTTCCGGCGGTTCCTCAACGATTTTGAGCAGGGCGTTAAACCCCTCACGGGTGACCATGTGGGCCTCATCGATGATGAAGATTTTGTAGCGGTCACGCACAGGCGCGAAGGACGCACGCTCACGCAGATCGCGCGCATGGTCAACACCGCCGTGGGACGCCGCGTCCATCTCAATCACGTCGAGTGAACCGCCACCGTCGCGGGAGAGCTCACGGCAAGAATCGCACACACCACACGGGGTAGGCGTAGGGCCTTCAGCGCAGTTGAGGCAACGCGCCAAAATACGAGCCGACGTTGTCTTACCGCAACCGCGCGGACCAGAAAAGAGGTAGGCGTGGTTGACGCGGTTCTTCTCAAGCGCAGTCATAAGGGGCTCAGTCACGTGCTCTTGACCGATAACATCGGCAAAAGTTTCGGGACGATACCGGCGGTACAAAGCAGTGCTCACAGCTAAACCCTCATTTTTCGTTCAATTCAACAGGTGCGATGCGCGAGCTTTCGGCGCTCGCGTCAACGACTCTTACCAAGTTTAGCGAGGGGGACTGACAATTTAAGGGTGGTTCACGCCGAGCATGCTAAGACATTTACCTCATTAACGAACGGCCGCGTTGCAGACCGCTGGTGGCAAGCACTGTGCGATGGGCGGGGTGCCGGGGGGAGTGCGTCGGACGGGCATATAAAGCAGGACGCGCGTTGGCGGGATGTGCGTCTGCAGGGCGATCGCGTCGAGACTACCTGGGTGAAAAGTGACCACGTAAACGTCAAAATACTCCGAAAAATAGGGTGATTGTGACGTTTTTATGGTCACCTTGACGGTTTTGTGGCCACACCCGCGGCAGAAACGGGCAGGCAGGAGGCGAGGGCTATCACCCGGATGCGGACGCGGGCGTTAAACAAAAAAAGACCCCTCACGCACCCGTCAGAGCCCAGATACCCTTGCTACCTTCCGGTCCTGGGGGAGTTCTCCAAGATAACGCCACGTGAGAGGCAAGTAAAAGTCTACAGTAAAGATATAGCTGAGGCAATCTGCGACAGGACGCCCTAGTCAGCAACACCCTTCTTGCCAATCCATCTGCTCCCTAAATCAAGGATGCGAGCTTACACGCCTGCCTATAGTAAGACCTTGCACTCGCCTCACCTTCTGTCTTTAGTCGTTATCGGTGTCCTCACTGAGCTACCTCTAATTGCGAACCGTACACCTTATAAGGTAAGCTCGTATCTGTTCGCTTTCGTGACTGCGTATTTTGTGCAGAGCAACGCCTGGAGGATTCGCCTAGCGGCCTATGGCGCACGCCTGGAACGCGTGTTGGGTTCACGCCCTCAGGGGTTCAAATCCCCTATCCTCCGCTATGAGAAAAGCCCCGGCTCATGTGAGCCGGGGCTTTTTAGTGTCTGTGCGCCGCCCCTAGTCGGCGGGTATGGGGGGGGTTATAGGCTGAACCCATGTCTACTATTGCAATTGCTGGAGCTTCCGGTTTTCTTGGAAAGCTCATTGTTGAAGAATCAAAGAAGCGCGGCCACGAGGTCGTTGAGATTTCCCGTTCAAAGGGTGTCGATCTAAGCACTGGCGAAGGCTTGGCTGATGCGCTCAAGAAAGCGGACGCTGTAATCGATGCTTCGCAGGTGGCGACTCCTGACGCTGCTGACCCCGTCCAGCCGATTGTTGATGTTGCTCAGACACTGACTCGAGTGGCGAACGAGCAGGGGGTTGACCGCGTCGTGATGCTTTCTATCAACGGTGTTGAGAAAGAGAACTTGCAGGAGTTCCCTTTCTACAAGGCGCGTTTTGAGCAAGAAGATGTAATTACAAAAAATGCCAAGTTGCCCGTCGTGGTGCGTAGTGCTCAGTGGTTTGAATTTGTGCTGAATCCCGCGGGCACCGAAGAAGCCGATCATGAAGTTCGCGTGCAGAACTGGGATATTCAACCGGTGGCTGCCCGCAGCGTCGCCCGTTTCTTGGTAGAAGCTGCAGCGGGTGAGCACGGTGAAGGTGTGGTGACCGTCGCCGGTGCTGAGCGCATCACCCTCCCGTAGCTGACTGAAAAGGTTCTCGCAGCTAGGGATGATTCTCGCAAGGTGGTGACTGTCGACCCTGCGCTTGAAGGTTTGGGTGACGGTTCGCTTCATGCTCCTGCGGATGCGGTTATTCTTGAGCCGAGCATCGAGCAGTGGGTGCGCGAGCAGGCATAAGGCGGTACTGGCCTCTGCCAAACTACCTCACCTTACCCCACCGCTCCTGTTCTCGGCGTTTAAGGCGTTTAAGGCGTTTAAAGAGTCAGGACACGAAAACCTCCCACTGACGTGGTGTGAAACACCGAGAGGTTGTTTGTCACCACTAAACAGCCCACAAAATACCCGCACTTTGTTGCTTGTCCTGGCGTAAGGCATCTGCATAAAGTAAAGGTGACTGTCTATATGCCTTGTGACGGGTAAGTCCCCAACTTGCCGGTAGTCACAAGACATACATACTGGCTGTAACCACCTGAAATCCCCGTTTGAGGTTGCTACAGCAGGCATGAGAACCACAACTTATTGCGATGCAGCACCATTGCACCCGTGGATTCTTGGCGCAGTCCTATCTTTATTGACAATCCCAGGAAAATCCCAGACATATGGCTAATATCAGCTTTAACTCCCCGTACCTCAACGGTGTTGAACTGACCAGCAGCGAAGGCTGGTTTTTCGCACGCAAACTGTGTGCAGCACCTACCGCAGCACGCGCATCCGCTATTGAATCAATGGGCGTGGACGCGTGGATCGAGAAACAGCTAAACCCTGATTCTCTGACCGAAAGCGCCCAGTACAACAGCGAGCGCAAGGCAATCTTCCCTTCGTGCTTTATCAAGGCACCGGCGGGTAAGACTCTCGATAAGAATTTCTACGACACCTATCACGGTGGTAATCGTCACAAAAACTATGATGTGGCGACTTACGTTCTAGAGGCAGCTTTCCACCGTAGCTGGGCATCTGAGAAGCAGTTACAGGCTAAGATAGCTCAGTTTTGGGCTGATACTGTGGCTGCAAGCATTGAGAAGTCACCGGATGGTTTTCACGACTACGTGAACGTGCTTTTTGATGGCGCCCTCGGTAAGTACAGTGACCTGCTGTGGGAGCTGATCAATACTCGTACGATGAATCTGTTTCTCGATAACATCACGAATACTCAGTTCGCGCTGAATGAGAATATGGGCCGCGAGATTATGGAGCTACACACGTGGGGTACTGATAAGGGTTACTCGCAGGATGATGTGGTTGCAGTGGCTAAGCTCATGACCGGTTTTAAGGGTAATTATGATGGTGTATTGAGCGAGGCTCGTCCTGACCTTCATTTCTTTGGTCCGATTACTGTCTGCGGTCGTACCCTTGAGAACGGTGGTTCTACCGCTGAAGATATGTATGCAACTTTGCGTGAGTTAATTGATTATCTGACGCACGATCGCGGTACCGCCATGCGCATTTCGCGTCGTCTGATTCAGTATTTTGTGGGGGAGCACCAAGATTGGCAGGGGCTTCAGCAGAAAATGGCTGACGCTTATCTTGAGGCTGATACGGATATTCGTCCCGTTCTGCGAATTTTGTTTAAATCTGCTGAATTCCGTGCTTCGGGTGGTCAGACTATCCAGCGTCCGGCAAGTGTCTTGGCTTCGCTATTTGCTTCAGGAAAATTGAAACTCAAGAACACTAATAATCTTTCTGATATGAGCGTTATCTATACACCCTTGTACAGAGTGTTTATGATGCTTAACTATTACTCGGCCGGTATGCCCTACACCGCACCGGCAACTGACGGTTACCCGCTGAGCCCGCGCGCGTGGATTAATTCCACCAATGTCAATAGCATCTCTAAGTTCTCGCGGTTTACCAACTACATTTCAACGTGGGACGGCAACGCGAAAGATAGTTTTGCTCGCTGGGCTGAGCCTATTGATTGGGCGGACGCGCTGGGTATCACGGTGGGTAAAACCAGCGTGAACGATGCGGCGCGCAAGGTTTTTGTAACCCTCACCGGTTATTCCATTGAGAACGAGCCCAACATTGTGGGGGCTTTGGCAACGTTCGCTAAGAACACGACCCCGGAGGCTGTCTCTGGTGATGCTCGTGTTGCAGATAGCGAACGCATCAGCAGTGACGATGAAGTAAAGCGTCTTGTTGAGGCTACTTTGACCGCTCCCCACTTCTTGCTTGTCTAAGGATTTACCGTGAAACATTTCAAAACACTTTTTCTAAAAGAAGACTCTTTGCATCAGGTGCATCATCACTCGGGTGGTGACTCCCGTAATTTTCTGGTGGATACTCGCACCGGTGAGAACATCCGCTCTTTTGATCAGGCAAATAGCATTGCTTGTGAGCGCCTGAGTGAGAATGCTGGCGGTTTTGGCCGTCGTAGCCTGCTCAAGGGCGGCGCGCTAGGTGTGCTGTCGTTGAGTTCTATGATGTTGCATGAGTCGATTTACCCGCGCTATGCCTATGCGGCAGAACCTGTGGGTGATGGCACCGTGCTCGTTGTGGTCTACCTGCGCGGCGGCGCTGACGGGCTCTCACTCGTCACCCCGTACAACGATGACCATTACAATGCCAACCGTAAGACCACGCGCAAGTCGCTGTCTATGAATGGTGCCTACAAGCTGGATGGCACCTTCATGCTGGCACCTGAGCTGTCCGGCCTGAAGAAGGCGTGGATTGCCGGCGACCTGTCGATTGCGCACTCGGTGGGTATCGACAACAACACGCGCTCGCACTTTAGCAACTACATCATTTCTGACCGCTCAGCACCGGTGCAGTACAAGACCGGCTGGCTGGCGCGTCTGCTGGATGCCACCTATAACAATGAGTCGCAGTTCCGCGCGTTTTCCCATGCCGGACGCGTCTCTGGCGCCTTCTACGGCCACGACCAAGAAATCCTGTCCATCAACGCGTTCAGCGATTTCAAGGTATCGACCTCCTTCAAAGACACTGAAACCATTTCTGCGGTGGCTTCACGCATCAGCCGAAATGTCGGTGGCGATTTGGGTGCCAGCGTCAAGACCACCCTCGGTGCTATGAACCAGGTTCAGGAGATCTCAAACGCCGGTTACAAGCCTGAAAACGGTGCCGATTACCCCGACACCGCGCTGGGTACCGGTATGAAGGATATTGCCCAGATCATCAAGGCTAACAAGGGTGTGCAGGTAGTGACCGTTGACCAGGGTGACTGGGATACCCACCGTGGACAGGCAGATCGCCTGAATACCCTGGCAAAGGACTTGGGCGATTCCCTCGGCGCTTTCTACCAAGATATGGGTGCACTTCGTATGCAGAACGTCGTGGTCATGACTGTCTCTGAATTCGGCCGCACCACGGTAGAAAACCAGTCGCTAGGCACCGACCACGGCGCGGGCAACTTCTCATTCGTGCTCTCCGGCAAAGCAACCGGACGCATCGCCGGCGGCTCGTGGGGCGGACTCAAGAACGATGACGATAAAGACAACGCCATCCGCACCGACTACCGCTCAGTTGCTGCTGAAGTGATGTCGAAGGGCCTTGGCGTGGATTCCGCTCGCATCGCCCAGATCTTCCCCGAATTTACGCCCAAGCCGGTTGGTCTACTCGCATAAAGAAAAGACTTTCTTAACCAGCTTATAAAGTGCTCCTGGTCTGATGCACCAGACCGGGAGCACTTTATTTAACAACGATTTTTAGAACAGCTGGTATGAGACCGATGGACGCACGTCTGCCAGCAGTCCCTCTCGCCTCACTCGCGCGGGGTGCTCGGAAGCGATTCACGCCGGCCCTGATGCCAGCTGGCAGGACGCATCCATCGGACTCTGCGCATCAGCATCGCGTCCGCTAACGCCGCAGGTTAGGATGCTCGCACTGCGCCCTCGTCCGGGGTGGCTGAGAGCTTTGACCAGTTGTACCAGCCGTAGATGGAGTTGAAGATGAAAGCGATGTACATGACCACCATGTCCATAGATCCCGCGGTGTCGCTGGTGAGCCAGAGGACGATTTGGGCGAGGTTGAGAACAATCCACAGTGCCCACTGTTCGCGGTAGCGGTAAACCATGAGAATCTGCGCGATAACGGCGATGGTGGTGGTAAATGAGTCAATGTAAGGCTGGTTAGAGCCGATGCTTGCAAGGAGCATGCCGTAGAGCCAGGTGCCCAGTGCCAGAATGACTGCTACCGCTGCCCAGCCGGTGAAAGCGATGCGCCTGGTTTTGACGTCCTTCGCATCGCCCTCGTTTGCCTGACGCGTCAGGTTTTTGCGCCAGGTGTACAGTCCCCAGAACTGGGTGAGCACGTAGAACACTGCGATCATGACCTCGCCGTAGAAGACCGCCTGCAGCGAAAGGTAGAGGTAGAGAACGTTTTGAATGACGCCGAAGAAGTAGTTTGAAATGCGTCCTTTGCCGACCAGCGCTACACAGATGACGCCACTGATTGCAACGATGGAACCAATGATTCCCTGGGGGTATACCACCGCAAAAATGACTTGGAGCAAGATGATGGCGGGGTAAAAGATTTTCTCAAAGGGCGTGTAGCCGACGAAGAGATCTTCGTATACTTTTCGACTGAAGCTTTTGTGGTGGATTGCAGGTGATGTCATTCTTTTACTTTCGAAGAAACAGTGGAAAGACGGTGGGCGGTGAGGACGCTAGTTGGCTAGCACCGCGTTGATGGCGGCTTTGGCTTGTTCGTAGCGGGCTGCGTATCCGTTGCCGGTGAGCGAGACAAGTTTATTTTCTAGGCCTGCGGCTTTTACTTCTTCCAGCATCAGGTCTGAGATTTCGGTGAGGTAGGCGTCTGTGTTGTTGGTTTGCGACCTGAAACCGTCGTCGGTGTAGCTTGCCTGGCTGACGGGTGGGATGAACAGAATAAGATCCCAGCGTGCTTTGGCGATGAGCGAGTCTGCCATGGGTTTGAGGGCTGTTGTCCAGTCGTCCATGGTCAGCGCACTGGCGGGGGCTGCTGCCGATAGCGCCGCGGGGCATTTGGTGACCATCGCGTCGGTATCCATCAGCGCTAGCCCGCGGTTACCGGGATTATCAATGACCTCGCGGTTGAGCTGGTATTGGCCGGTGAAAACATTCTGGTAGTCCAGCAGGTCGTAGTCTTCATCGCGAATGTTCGCCTCGACCTGATAAACCCGCGCGTACTCGTAGGAGTACGGTGCGATGTAGAGCTTGGCAAGGTCTTCGATCAGGGTGGTTTTACCGCCGGACGCTGCGCCCATGACTAGCACGTTCTTGGTGAAGAAACGTCTGAACGGGGGAGCGATGAAATCCCAGTAGTGTAGAGGATTCTCAAGGATGCGTTCGCTAGTGAGTGCGTCGTCGCTGCAGTCTTCACTGCACTCTGTGCCGGTGCGAGCTGAAAACGTAGAAGCATGCACGAGTTTTCCACCGGCGTCCTGAGCTAGGTGCTGGACGCGGGCGTCGTTCTCGGCGTCGTACCAGGTACGTGTGGCGGTGGCTTGGACGTGCTTTTCGCAGAGCTCTTCTATGGTCTGTGCGGGGAGCTCACTGTCGGTGACTGTTGCGAAGTCTACGATGACTAGTGGATCGTTTTTGAAGTATTCAGAGACATAGCGGTAACGCTTAATGTGAGTCATGCCGGCGTGACTACCTGCATCGTGCTCGTGCCCGGCGACAATTACTAAGGCGCCGCCGTCGTTTTCTTTCTTGGCACGTAAAATGGTGTCAATATGCGCCCGATGCAACGGCGCGAACGAACCCACCACTACACCTACGCCGGTGCCGGTGAGCTGTTTCTTGTACAGCATGTTGGTGCCTTTCGTTGCCGCGGTGAGGGGAAATCTACGTCAAAAGTTTTGCAGGTATTGAGCCCAGAAACAAGTTATAGTCATCTCGACACTAATTATTACTTCGGTGCGTTACGTAAGCGTTCACCGTCCGTCATATGACCGTTACATTTTTCAGCTTGCACGGTATCTATACACTGGATACTTGCACCCGCCATTAGTTCGTAGATAGAGAGTCTCGTGAATACGTCTACCTTCACTCACGACGCCCGTCACGGCCTACGCCTGCTCCCACCCGTTGTGATGGGATATTTTCCATTGGGGCTGGCCTTCGGTGCCCTCGCTACCGATGCGGGGCTACCGCACTGGGTAGCGCCGCTCACTGCTGCTGTGGTCTACGGCGGGTCTATCGAGTTTCTGATGATTACGCTTATTACCGGCGGCGCAACGCTTGTAACCATGGCAACTACCGCTTTCGCGGTGAATTTTCGCCACGTCTTCTACCCGCTGTCATACCCTCGTCATCTCATCCGCAATGCAGGTGGCTGGTTCTACGGCGCCTATTCACTGACTGACGAGGTATATGCCATTGTGAATACCCCGCACGGCCTCACCAATCAGCGGCAACTGCTGCTCTTTCAGGCAGGAGCACACTTCACATGGTTCTTCTCAACTCTGATTGGAGTTTTTGCGGGGCAAGCCATTCCCGAAAGTTTTCACGGTCTGGACTTTGCGATGGCAGGTCTCTTCACCGTGCTCGCCATCGACTTCTTTAGACACTCGCGTCAGTATCGACCGCTCATCTACGCATTTGCCGGATGCGCGGTAGCGTGGTTTCTGGCGCCCGGGGCTTTCTTGATGGTTGCCCTGGTTATCTTCGCGGCTTTCTGCGTAGCGGATGCTGTATATCAGGTAAAGACTGGGAAGGCGGGGCACTAAATATGCCGATTGATGTTTTGCACACCCTCGCTCTGATTGCTGTTGCCGCAGCTGTCACCTTTTCACTTCGCTTTGTGCCCATGCTGACCGTGCGCGCAATCGCCACCAACCCCTACGTGCTGGCCATCGGCAAAATGCTCCCCGGCGGCATCATGGTCATCTTGGTGGTGTACTCCATTAACCACGGCGAATTTCACGGCGCAGGGGGACTGCTCGCTCTAGCTGTCGCACTGGGATTCACCATCGGGTTGTACCTCTGGCGTAAAAATGTGTTGCTCGCACTCGTTGCCGGCGTACTTATCTACGGTGCGCTGACCTTCGGCTAACCCCGCCGCACACACCAACGCCGAGATCTCAAAACAACGGTGTTCGAGCCTCGGCATTTTTTGATGTTGGATGCGTCTGCGACTAAGAGACAGCTCTAAGAGCAGGCGCGCCGTCCAGCGGAACGGCATCCTCACCCTCAAAACGAGCACCCAGACCCATCTGAATAAAACGAATGGTAGAGGTAATGTGACGCTCGCGATCCTCGGCGGACGAGGCGTCCTCAGCGCGATCCGCGCTAGAAGTGAGTGAACCGTGAACCAAGTGTGCGAGCTCTTTAATGTCGTTTTCGGGAATAAAGTTTTGCTCAATCGCCTGCGAGAGAATGCCCACAAGAACCATTTGTAGTTCACGAACGTGCTTGCCGAGCTTGGCGAAAGACTCGGGGGAGAGCACAGAGCGCATTGCCGGGCCGGGAGGCATATGGCGGCGCGCCATGTCTTCAATCGAAAGACGGATGTAGATAGCGAGCTTATCAATAGGGTTTTCAACGCCCTCAAGATTTTCGCGTAGCTCGGTGATAAAACGCTCGGTTTCAGTAAGGGCATAGGCCACCAGAAGTTCACCCATGTCAGCGAAGTAATTGTAGACAGCGGTGCGTCCAATTCCCGCGTTCTTGGCGACGTCCGTCATGGTCAGACCGGGAAGGCCGTGTGAGTAGAGCAAACTACCGAAAGAATCGAGGATGGCGCGCTGGGTGTTTTCGCGCTGGGCTACGTTTGAGGCTGCTGAAATACGAGGCATATCGACACTTTACAATAAAACGTCACCAAGAATGAGCGGGGACGTGCTGCAGCGGCGTTTTCCCAGATAACTAACAGTTTCACCGGGGCACGACCCGCGCATCCGCGTCTCACATACCCGTCACACTTAGCATTCGCCCGTTTCAACCGCGTACAATAAAACGGCTCGGGTGGCAGACGAGCACACCCGGTTGCTTCACAACCTGCAGAAAGCAACGGGACCTATTCACGTACCGTCTTCATACAAATAAGAGAATATCTATGTCTGAACACACCACCACCCACACGCCCACCTACGCGCGTCCGGCACACACCTACTTCGACCTTCTTCTCGCGGCATCCGCAGTAATCCTGGTGATCTCAAACATCGCCGCCACCAAAGGCGTCGCGTTCGGCCCCATTCTCACCGACGGCGGATTCTTCCTTTACCCGCTGGCGTACGTCATCGGCGATGTGGTCTCAGAAGTCTACGGTTTTAAAAACGCACGACGCGTCATTCTTACCTCTTTCGCCGCAGCGGCTTTCGCATCCCTGTGCTTCTGGATCACCATCAAATTACCCGGCGCTGAGTTCTACGAAAACCAGAGCGCGCTAGAGACCGTACTGGGCCCCGTGCCACTGATTGTCGGAGGTTCTTTGCTCGGCTACCTGGTAGGTCAGCTGTTGAACTCATGGGTGATGGTCGCCATGAAAAAGCGCACTCAAGGACGCTTTCTCGCGGGGCGACTGATGGGCTCAACCCTGGTGGGTGAACTCGCCGACACCCTGATTTTCTGTTCGATTGCGGCACCTATCCTGGGTATTTCAACCGCACCGGACTTTCTCAACTACGTCATCGTCGGCTACATCTACAAGTGCGCGGTTGAATTCATTCTCATGCCTATCACCTACCCGACCATCAGCTGGTTCAAAAAGCATGAGCCGAGCTACGCGTCTGCACACGCGTAAGGACGGTTACCGCGCAACATCTTGCTTGCCTCAGCGGTGCTATGAATAAAGCTCTGAACGATCCTCTTTTGCATTGGGTCGACCTATAAAAATGACGTCCCCTGCTACCAGCAGGGGACGCCATTTTAGTGACTGATGTAGCGAAGCAATTTATCGAACGACGCGTACGCCACCGTTAGCAGTCCACTTGAGGGTTGAACCGTTAGAGAACTTCACGGTTGCTGAACCATCGGAGTTGGTGACCTCGTCGGTGACGGGGAAGCCGAACTTCGAAACGTAACCGTTCTTCCACCAGTAGTTGTAGATCGCTCCCTTTGAGTTCATAGCGTGCGCACCGGTGGTTGATGACCACCAGATACCGGTTTCAGCCCAGTTAGCGTTGCGGAAGTACTGAACCGCGCCGCCAGCGGTCGGAGTCTCATCGGTGACGGGGAAGCCATCAGTGTTCACGCCACCGCGTGATTCCCACAGAGCCTTAATCGCGCCGTTACCGTTGACCAAATAAGCGCCGGTGTTCGGTGCCCAGTAGAAACGGTTTTGCTTAGAACCGTTCTGGAATACCTGACGCGCGCCGCCGCTACCAATGCCGCCTTCGTCCTCAACGGGGAAGCCGTACTTGCCGGTGCCGCCCTCATTGGTAAAACGTGAGCCGATAGCGCCGCGCTCAGCCACCAGGTGAGTGCCGTTCTGCGACGTCCAGTACAGCGCGTTCAGTGGGCCCGATGCGGGAGCGAACTTCTGCATAGCGCCACCGGGGATGCTGACCTCATCGAATGCGGGGTAACCCAGGCCGCGCTCGTAGTCGCTGTCGCGGTAGCGTGCGCCGATGCTCCCTGCAAAGTTCACGGAGTGCGCGTCGGTACGAGAGGTCCAGTAGATGGAGTAGTTCTTAGCGAATGCCTGAATAGCTCCGCCGTTAACACCTGAGAATTCGTTGGTGGTCGGTGAACCAAACTTGGTGATGCCGCCCTTTGACTTGTAGTAGTCGCCGATAGCGCCCTTGAGCGTGAACTGTGATGCCGGAACCGGTGCAAGGTCCGCTGCTGCCTTGACTGCCGCTGCGGCGTCTACCTGCTTGTAGCCCTGCAGGTTGTAGCCGGTGCTGGTGAGAATATTGCGGATCTGCTCTACAGTGATAGCGGGGTAGGCCTGCTTCATCAGTGCGATGGTGCCGGTGACGTAGGGTGCCGCCATGCTGGTGCCGTTCATGGTGCCGTAAGTGGGCGAACCGATGCTTGAGCTACCGGTGTTCAACGGGCCGAAGATGTCACGGCCGGTGGTACCGCCGGGGGCAACAACATCCAGCATCTCACCGTAGTTTGAGTACTCGGTCAGCGTGTACCACGAGGTAGATGCACCCACAACAATAGCTCGGTAGCAGTTAGCCGGTGAGTAGTTGCTAGCGCTCTGACCCTCGTTACCCGCTGCTACAACAACGGGCACATTGCGTGAGAGAGAATCATTGATCGCTGACTGCATCAAGTCCGAGCAGGTGTTGTCGGGGTATGCCAAAGACATGTTCACAACAGTTGCAGGACGCTTGTTGGTAGGAACACCGGGAACGTAACCGCCGGAGGTCCAGATGAGCGCATCAGCGATATCTGAAA
>OBYT01000051.1_pt1 | contig 20403 bp, 20 predicted proteins | sample 1476811 | NCBI WGS metagenome assembly OBYT01 (sample SAMEA2580215, study PRJEB22360) | human gut metagenome | biome: human gut; feature: human-associated habitat; material: faeces | place: Denmark | collected 2008/2010
TCACTGATGTTGATGCACTGACACAGTGGCACCCTCAGGCTCGTCCTGTGGCGGCTGATATCCGCAAGACGTCTTTGAGTGCTGTGGAAGACGAGAATCAGCTGATGGTTGTAAATCCTGGTCAAGACGTGACTTTTGTGGTGCGTCGACCAGCTGTTTGGGCGCTGGCAAAGGATGAGCCGTGGGTTCCTTCCTATAAGGATGATGCGGTTGCTCATGAGCTCACCCGCATCGGGGCTCAATTGCCTGCCGTGGTGGCGGTTCGCGCTTCGCGCGGTCAGGGAGTTAATACTGTCCATGCGTCCGGACGCGAGTTGGATGGTGGCGGCCACGGTCCAGAGCTCAAAATTACGCTGGTTTTGCGTCCTGCCCTGACGCGTGAGGAGCTCAACGCGACGGTGCAGGGTTTTCAGCAACTTCTCGCTGCTTCAACGGTGGTCTCTGAAAAGGTCGACTCTGTGCATGTAGCCTTGGCTTCGGCTTAGCTGTAGCCTTAGCGAGCCTAAAACCTTCTCGGATGACGCGTGAGGGCGGGTACTTCTTCACTGAAGTACCCGCCCTCATTTGTTTGACAGCGTATCTAGCATCGGCCGCCGTCTTACCGTGCATTCCGTGGCGGATGCGTCAGCCACCTCTTAGTAAACGGGGCCGGTGAATTTTTCGCCCGGTCCCTGTCCGGGGGCGTCGGGAATCTGGGATGCTTCTTTGAATGCAAGCTGGAGGGTGCGTAGACCATCGCGCAAGGGGGCTGCGTGCTGTGATCCGATTTCGGGAGCTGCTGCGGTGACAAAACCTGCAAGTGCGGTGATGAGTTTGCGGGCTTCATCAAGGTCTTTGAGTTCCTGCGCATTTTCTTCAGCTGCTAGACCGCACTTGACTGCTGCAGCGCTCATCAGATGTACAGCGGCGGTTGTGATGATCTCGACTGCAGGTACTTCGGCGATATCACGCATCTGTGCGTTTACTGCATCAATTTCTTCCTGCGAAGGGTCGTAACCGTTGGATGCTTCAGCGGAGGTCTCTTCAAAACGGAAGGTATTGTTTTCTTCGTTAGCCATGTCATAAGAATCTCACATCTGTGAGGTGAGCTGAAATCTACCATCCTAAACCGCAGGGATATCGTCATATTCACACCGGAATATCGCGGTAAACCTTGTCTTAAAAATTATCCCCGTGTAAAGTAGTGTCAAGTTTGCAAGCGGAAGTTCGCTTCCCACCTGCATCGGTCGTATGGCTGACAGGTATTACAGAGATAGGTCCTTTCGCGGATTATCATCTGTACTCAAAGGAGTATTTGAGCCTTCGCTTGCGTATGCAACGAAGGCTTTTTTCGTTTGTATAACAATCTTAAAATTGAGGGTTTCACCCCCATCTAGTACAGGAGCTTTGTCATTAGCGATCCCCGTATCAATGAAAGAATCCGTGTTCCGGAAGTACGACTTGTCGGACCGGGCGGCGAACAGGTAGGCATCGTTCGCGTTGAAGATGCACTGCGTCTGGCGCGCGAATCGGATCTTGACTTGGTTGAAGTTGCACCGAACGCTAAGCCGCCGGTGTGTAAACTCATGGACTTCGGTAAGTACAAGTACGAAGCTGCTGTCAAGGCACGTGAATCCCGCAAGAAGCAGGTTAACTCTGCTTTGAAGGAAATTCGTTTCCGCCTCAAGATTGATACCCATGACTATGAAACCAAGGTTGGGCACGCTCGTCGTTTCCTCAACGGCGGTGACAAAGTCAAGGCTATGATTCAGTTCCGTGGTCGTGAACAACAGCGCCCCGAGATGGGTGTGCGCCTGCTTGAGCGTATGGCTGCAGATTTGGCCGAGGTTAGCACCATAGAGTCTAACCCCCGAGTTGACGGCCGTAACATGGTGATGGTTCTGGCACCGCTTCGCGGTAAGGCAGAAGCTCGCCGTGACTCTAACAAGAACTCAGGCGGACGCAAGGGTCGTGAACGCGTCGACACCACCACTGCAACCCCTGTATCCAATTCTTTGGCAGATGCTATGCCCGAGGAATTGAAGGCACAGGCTTCAGCAGAATAAAGAACTGAATGTCAATGCGTGACTGAACGGTGAACCCCACCGGGAAGCACACGCAGGCTGCTAGAGGCCACTCCATTGGATCTCGATAAGCCAAACCTTTCGAGGTGGCATTGTGCAAACAATTGCTACAGACACAAGTTTCTTGCGCTCGTTTTAGGCGGACGCAAGGCGAAACGTAAAGGAGAACGGCAGACATGCCGAAGCAGAAGACCCACTCTGGTGCTAAGAAGCGCTTCAAGCTCACCGGTACTGGCAAGGTAAAGCGCCAGCAGGCAAACCGCCGCCACTACCTGGAGCACAAGTCCTCACGTCTGACCCGTCGTCTGGCATCTGACCAGATCGTAACCGGTGGTCAGGCTAAGGTCATCAAGAAGATGCTGAACAAGTAAGGTTCACCCTTCTTTTCACCGCTTGTGCCCTGTTGGGCTGATAGAACTTTTTAGAACTCGCTCCTGCTACCGGTGTTAGTTTTTGCTGGTAGGGGACATAAGACGAAGGAGACACACGTGGCACGTGTGAAGCGCGCGGTTAACGCGCACAAGAAGCGTCGCGTCGTATTGGATCGCGCATCAGGTTACCGTGGCCAGCGTTCACGCCTTTACCGTAAGGCTAAGGAACAGGTCACTCACTCACTGGTATACAGCTACGATCACCGTCGCAAGAAGAAGGGCGACTTCCGTCGTCTCTGGATTCAGCGCATCAACGCAGCTGCTCGCGCAGAGGGCCTGACCTATAACCGTTTCATCCAGGGTCTGAAGGCTGCTGAGGTTGAGGTTGACCGTCGTATGCTCGCTGAGCTCGCTGTTAACGATTCAGCTGCTTTCTCAGCTCTCGTTAAGATTGCTAAGGACAACCTGCCTGAGGACACCTCAGCTCCCAAGGCTGCGTAAGTTTTAGCTTTTAGCGTTTGAAAATGCCGCTCACTGTCAGGTGGGCGGCAATTTTGCTCTTAAAAAACTTCTCAGGCTGAGTCGAACAATCAGATATGATGAGGTAAACCACTCCTGATGAACAGGCACAATGGAGCAAGCAACCAACGGGCAGAGAATAGACTGGCCAGAATATAAAAAGTTAAAAATTGCCATTATTGTTTGGGTTATCCTGCTTGCTATCGCTGCTCTGGCCTTTCACATCTGGCATTTTTCTACCCGGGGTGCGGTGGAAAGCAAGAAGTGTTCGGTGTATTTCGTTGAAACACGAGAAGAAGATAACTTCTGGACCGTTGATCTTTCCACCCTTGAGTGTGGGAAGCTCCATCTGCGGGAGCAGATATCATCTGAGCAGGTTTCATTTTATGAATCGCTTGTAGGGCAAGAGATAGAAGTTGAGGTTTTCCCTCTTCAAAGAGAAGAAATTCCGGGGACGCCTTTTAAAGAAAATTCCGTGAAAAAGGTGGAACTGTGAAAATTTTATTTGAGCCTTTGGGTTTTCGCATTGTACCGGATGATTACGTTGAACCTGATGTCTCTCCTTTGATGCTCTATCTCTGGTCAGGCTTTGTTGCCATGGTATTTATCTGCGTGCCTACTGGCTATCTAGCTATCCAGCGTTATAGTGCTGAGCATACTGACACCTACATAACCTGCACTCTCAAGGACGCTAGTGTTTCTGAACGTGCTGAGCGGGCTGAAAGAAATGAAGCTCGGGTGGTTTTTAAAACCGAAGGTTGCACTACCTTTATCTATGAAGGATTCAACTTTGATCTTTGTCCTCGTAACTTAGAATCAAAGCTGAAATCATACAACGGTCAGCAGATTATGTTTCGGCAGAGCCCTTTCTACTGGTTGCCTACGCAGAGTCATGAGACTGATCAATTTGCGGTTGGTGATTTAGATTTTCGAACGTGGAACATTCACCAGTTACGGTCTAATACGTGCTCGTCGTAGACTTTATGAGCAGTTGATACTTGAGACTGCACGCCAAGCCTTTTTCCCGCTAGTCGTTGAGCGGTACAGCATTTTGGCATTCGTGAGACAATGAAGGCTATGGATTTTAAAGAACGCCTGTGCACCCCCGTCATGATGGAAAACCCTCACGCTGATCGCGTGAAGGATATCGCTAAGCTCGCTACCCGTAGCGTCCGCACTAAGAAGAAGCAATTTTTGGTGGAGGGACCTCAGGCTGTGCGTGAGGCGCTGAAAGCTCACCTTGAGAACCCAGTCTTGGACGCGGTCTATATTACCGAGGCGGCGTTTGAACGTCACGATGACATTGCTGAGCTGATGGAAGAGGTCCACGGAACACCGACCCCTGAAGCTGGACGCAAGGTGTTTATGCGTATGGTGACCGATGAGGTTCTGGATGCCATGGCTGGGGCTGTGACTCCTCAGGGCGTTCTTGCGGTTTCATTTATGTTAGATAAACCCCCTGCCGATATTTGGGGTGCAGACGCTATCAACCCCCACCTTGTTGCTGTCTTGGCACGCGTCCAGGACCCGGGTAACGCAGGCACTATTATTCGAACTGCCGATGCCGCCGGTGCCGATCTTGTGGTTCTGTCTAAAGGTACCGTTGATGTCTATAACCCTAAGGTGGTTCGATCAACAGCGGGATCAATTTTCCACGTACCCATGATTTCAGGCGTTGAGCTCGAAGAATTTGCCGAGGACGCTAAAGCCCAAGGCATCGGTGTTCTGGCAGCTGATGGCTACGGCAAGGTTAACCTCAACGACCTTGAGGATGCGGCTGCGGCAAAGCGTCTTGGCGTTGAGTTGGAAAATAAGCCAAAGTATGACTTATCTCGTAAGACCATGTGGCTGTTCGGTAATGAGGCTCAGGGGCTGAGTCCTGAAGAAAAGCGTCTGGCGAATACGCGAGTTGCTGTGCCGGTGCACGGTAGCGCTGAGTCCTTGAACGTGAGCATCGCCGCGGCAGTTTGCTTGTACGCATCTGCTCGTGCGATTCATGAGGCTTGAGGTGTTCGATGTCCAAGCAGTTTGACGTTCAGGTAGTGGGTGCCGCCATCCTGGATTCTCTAGAGAATCCCACCAAAATCTTGTTGAGCCAGCGAAGTGGTCCTGAATCTTTGCGCGGAAAATGGGAGTTTCCCGGTGGCAAAGTGGATGCGGGGGAGACCTGCCAAGAGGCGCTTGTGCGTGAACTTGTCGAAGAACTCGGTATTGAGACAAAGCTCAGCGTAGAAATCCCCGGACCTTTTGAGCAGGGGTGGCAACTGACTGAACGCCACGCCATGCGAGTGTGGTGCGCTGAGATTTCAGCGGGAGAGCCACGAGCGCTTGAAGGGCAACTCGCAGTGCAGTGGTTTGATGTGGCTGAGACTTTGAAGGAAATCGACTGGATTCCTGCAGATTTTCCTATTGTTGAGGCCCTTTTAGCGACCATTCAGAGATAAAAAATAGTGATATGGCGGCGTCTAGCGTGGACGTCGCCATTTTTTCGTTAAGTAATAAATAATTTGAACATACAAATTTTTCGTATTACCCACCCCTGAGAGTAACATTAGTCTTACCTAAATAACTTCTAAGTCTCATTTAAGTAAGGTTTACGGTGCTACAAAATTTCTTGATTGGCTTGCGCGAAGGGCTTGAAGCAGCTCTCGTCGTAGGCATTTTGCTTGCCTACGTGCGTAAGACCAACCGTCACCACCTTGTACCTAAAATCTGGGCTGGCGTTGGTTTCGCAGTGCTCGTCTCACTTGGGTTTGGCGCGCTTCTGACCTTCGGGCCGCAGGGCCTCACCTTCGAAGCTCAAGAAGCAATCGGTGGCTCACTGTCCATTATCGCCGTTGGTTTTGTTACCTGGATGATTTTCTGGATGGCAAGCAACGCGCGACATCTATCGTCCGAACTCGGCCAAAAAATTGATGCGGTACAGACCAGCACATGGTCTGTGATTGTCTTGGCTGCTCTATCTGTTGGACGCGAGGGGCTAGAAACTGCGCTCTTCTTATGGGCAGCTACTAAGGCCAGCGGCCAAGGAATCAGCGTGGCTCTGATGGGTGCTCTTGCCGGTATCGCGGTGGCAATCGTCCTTGCTTGGTTACTGATGAAGGGCGTTCTCAAGCTGAACCTCTCAACCTTCTTCACCTGGACAGGTGCCTTCCTGATTTTTGTTGCCGCGGGCGTCCTCGCTTACGGTGTCCATGACCTGCAAGAGGCTGGCCTCTTACCCGGCCTGCACAATCTTGCGTTTGATGTCTCGCATATTATTGCACCCACCTCAGTGACAGGAACCTTGCTGAAGGGCATCTTTAACTTCTCGCCCGCGACCACTTGGGCTCAGGCTATTGTATGGGTGCTTTACGTAGCAATTGCCCTTTTCTTCTTTATCGCTGCTCAGCGTAGAAACACCCGCGCGCGCCGCTAATTCACTCACATTCAATCGAAAGAAAACCATGACATCTCATCGTATTCTCAGCACTTTCGCAATCACCTCTTTGGCAGCAATGACGCTGGCAGGGTGCACTCCTAATAATCCAGCTTCAGGTTTCGACGGCTCGATCAAGGTTTCGTCAACCGAGAGCGAATGCAAGGTGTCCGCCACCGAAATTAAAGCCGGTAACACAGTGTTTAACGTGACCAACGATGGCTCACAGGTTACCGAGTTCTACATTCTGGCAGAGGACGGTCTGCGCATCATTTCAGAAGTTGAAAACATCGGGCCAGGCATTACTCGCGATCTGACAGTCACCCTGTCCGAGGGCAACTACAAGACCGCGTGTAAGCCGGGTATGGTTGGCGATGGCATCCGCGGTGATCTCACGGTTACGGCTAACCCCGATGCACAAGAAGTCTCAGCCGACGAGCAAAAACTCCGCGAAGACGCACAGACCCAGTACGCTGCGTACACCAAGGATCAGATTGATCAGTTGGTTACTGCCACCGAATCTTTTGCCGAAGCCTACAAATCAGGTGACGATGATGCTGCTCGTGAACAGTACGCACCTGCACGACTGCACTTTGAACGAGTAGAACCGGTGGCGGAGTCATTCGGGGATCTCGACCCTGCACTGGATGCGCGTGAAGCTGACCTTGAAGAAGGTCAGGAATGGACGGGGTGGCATCGCATCGAAAAAGATTTGTGGCAGCCTACCGCTGAAGAAAATGACGGCAAAAAGTACACGCCGTTGACCGACGCTGAGCGCGCAGAAGTAGCTGACAAGCTCGTTGAAGATACCAAGAGTCTCCAAGAGAAATCTCGCGACCTGGCCTTGACCGTTGACCAGATTGGAAACGGTGCGAAGGGACTTCTCGATGAGGTCGCAGCAAGTAAGGTAACCGGTGAAGAAGAAATCTGGTCGCACACCGATCTGTCAGACTTCCAAGGAAACATCGACGGCGCTAAGGTCGCATACGACGTTCTCAAGCCCATCGCAGAAAAGAAGGACGCCGAGCTAACTAAGGACCTCGACAAGAAATTTGCTGATGTTCAGCAGCTTCTTGACCAGCACTCAACTGACGGCACATTTGTCAGCTACGAAGAGCTCTCTGAAGACCAAGTACGCGAGCTTTCAGACGCAATCGATTCGTTGAGCGAACCCCTTTCTAAACTCACCGGAACAGTCGTCAGCTAAATTTCATCACCCACTTACCCCGCGACAGGAGCACCCATGCCCACCAATAATCAACCGCGTTTTACTCGCCGCGCCGCGCTCGGTGGTGCAGGTGCTGCTGTTGCGGCGGCATCGGCGGCCGGCGCAGGCTACTGGGCAGGACGTCCAGCCCCAGCCCAGGCCGCTGATGATTCTCACGCCTTTTACGGAGAGCACCAAAGCGGTATCGAAACCCCGGCACAGGACCGCATGCACTTTGTTGCTCTCAACGTCAAAGTTGAAACTGCCGAAGAACTCAAGGAGCTGTTCCAGGAATGGAGTGAAGCCGCGGCGATTCTGATGGCAGGCCACGAACTAGGAGACGCCACAAACTACGAAACTCCGCCCGATGACACTGGCGAAGCAATGGATCTGTCTGCAGCTCACCTGACTCTCACCTTCGGGTTGGGACGCTCGCTTTTTGTAGATGGCAACGGCAAGGACCGTTTTGGCTTTGCCCATCAGCTCCCCGAAGCTCTTGTTGAAGTTCCTAAAATGCGCGGGGACGCACTTGAAGAGAACCGTAGCGGGGGAGACCTCTGCATTCAAGCCTGCGCTGATGATCCGCAGGTCGCCGTCCATGCCATTCGTAACCTTGTGCGTATCGCATCCGGACGGGCCGTCGTCGCGTGGAGCCAGCTCGGTTTCGGGCGAACCTCATCCACCTCAACCACGCAGAAAACTCCGCGTAATCTTTTCGGTTTTAAAGACGGCACGAACAGCCTGAAAACTGAGAATGCAGACTTGCTAGCGCAACACGTGTGGACGTCCACCGAGAATTCTAAGGGGAATCCCAACTGGATGAACGGTGGATCTTACCTTGCGACGCGCCGCATCCGTATGCTCATTGAACCGTGGGATAGGGCGCCGTTGCGCGAGCAAGAGGATATTATCGGGCGTACTAAGCGTGAGGGTGCACCGCTTTCAGGCGGTGGTGAATTCGATGCTCCCGACTTTTCGATGAAGGGACGCGGCGGGCCGATTATCCCGCATAACTCGCACCTGTATCTGATGCATCCCGACCAAAATAATGGTGTGCAGATGCTCCGACGCGGCTTCAATTACACCGATGGTACGGACGGTCTCGGTCACCTGGATGCAGGGCTATTCTTTATTGCCTTTGTCTGCGACCCGCGCACGCACTTTATTCCGATGCTTCGCACCATGACCAGTTCAGATGCGCTCAGCGAGTACCTCAAACACAATGGCTCAGCACTCTTTGCGGTGCCGCCGGGTATCCGCGATGAAAATGATTTCATTGCCTCGGGCCTGTTCGAATAGAAGAGGGCTTATTCATAGGCACCTGCAAGCTCATTCGGAACGCAGTATGTTTCCGCACGGTAGAGATACTCTTTTGACGCCGGTAAGGTGGAAGAAGTCCTAGATACCTAGTGAGCAGGAACAATGAGTCAAAACCACAACGACTTTTCCGAGCACAGTACGTATAGCGAGCGCGTGACCGAGCGCTTTGTAGGCAAAGACGTGTCAGCCACCCCAGCGACGGTGCGGGTTCTGCAAGCGGTGGCAATTGTGGGAACAATACTCACGTATCTTGATACCTACCTCTTAACCGACCGGCGCGGGTGGATCAGCATTCTTCTTGGTGCTTTCCTATGCTTTTTTATCTGCAGGTTTGTCGTGCGCGGTTTGGGCGCCCGCAACGGTACCGCGCGCATGATTGGCTTTATCTGCGCGATATTCTCTGTCATCGGTGGTGGCTTGGGGTTGGTGCTGGCGCTGTCTAACCCATACACTTTCGCAGATATTGCTGTAGCTTCTAGCTACCTTGTATTGGGCTTAGCGTGGTTTGTTTTCGACTACCAAAGACCCTCCAAACAGCACTTTGGATCTCAGCTGAAGCAGTAATTTATTCCCACTATCTCTTCACCTTTTTCTCGCGTCCCTTACCTGTATTAGACTGGTAGAGAATGCCTGAAATACGGCAGTTATCCCAGATTCATCGATGTGAAGAAGAGTTTTATGACTGATTCACCGACCGAGAATGCGCAGAACCCAGAATCTTACGAGGTTTTGGCGAATATCGCACAGGTCCTAGAGAACGATCCCGACAACGGTTTAGAGAAAGTTCGTGAGGCGTTTAACGGCGAGTTTGAGCGTGCTCAGCAGGCAGTGGCTGAAGAGGCAACTGATCTCGATCAGCTCAAGCGCGTGCGTTTGGCATTTACAGGCGACAAGAGCGCGTTTACCCTGGCGAATAAGCAGATGCGTAGTCTCTCAAAGGAGCACAAGGCTGAGGTCGGTAAGCTCATGGGTCAGGCTCGCGGACGCTTGAACAAGGTTCTTGAGGGCCGTACCGCCGAGCTTGAAGCTGAGCGCGAGGCTCGCATCCTCGTCGAAGAAGCTGTCGATGTGACCGCTACGTCCGGTCGTCGTCATGCCGGTGCGCGTCACCCCATCAACGTTTTGCAGGAATCTCTGACCGACATCTTTGTGGGTATGGGCTGGGAAGTTGCTGATGGCCCCGAGCTTGAATCTGAGTGGTACAACTTCGATTCGCTGAACTTCAAACCCGACCACCCCGCGCGTGAGTTGCAGGATACTTTCTTCGTTGATCCTGTTGAGAAGCATCTGATGCTGCGTACTCACACCTCACCGGTGCAGATGCGCTCGCTACTGTCACGTGATGTTCCGCTGTATATTGTATGCCCCGGTCAGGTGTACCGCACCGATGAGCTGGACGCGACGCACACCCCCGTCTTCCACCAGATTGAAGGTTTGGCGGTTGATAAGGGCCTGAGCATGGCTGATTTGAAGGGCACTTTGGAACACCTTGCACGTTCCATGTTCGGCCCCGAAGCGAAGATTCGCCTGCGTCCTAATTACTTCCCGTTCACTGAGCCTTCCGCTGAGCTTGATATCTGGCATCCCACCGCTAAGGGCGGTCCCCGTTGGATCGAGTGGGGCGGTTGCGGCATGGTTCACCCCAACGTTCTGCGCGCTGCTGGGATTGACCCTGAAGTCTACTCTGGCTTTGCTTTCGGTATGGGTATTGAACGCACTCTCATGTTCCGCAACGGCGTTGCCGATATGCACGACATGATTGAGGGCGATATTCGTTTCTCACAGCAGTTCGGAATGGAGATCTAATAATGCGAATTCCTTTGTCTTGGCTGCGTGAATACGCGCCTGTTCCTGCAGATGCTACTGCAGAAGATGTGATGGCTGACCTGGTGAAGGTTGGTTTTGAAGAAGAGGACGTTCACCGCCCCTCTGACGAGCTGTCCGGCCCAATTGTCGTTGGCCAGGTTCTGTCGATGGAACCCGAAACTCACTCCAACGGTAAGACTGTCAACTGGTGCCAGGTTCGAGTTGTCCCTGAGGGACAGACCCAGACTCTGACCGGTAAGGGCATTGAAGAATCTGGTGTGCAGGGCATCATTTGTGGTGCGCACAACTTTGTACCCGGTGACAAGGTGGTAGTAACGCTGCCCGGAGCTGTTCTGCCCGGTGGTTTTGCGATTACTGCGCGTAAAACCTACGGCCACAAGTCAGCAGGCATGATTGCGTCCGTCAAAGAACTCGGTATTGGTGACGACCACGGCGGAATCCTCGTTCTGTCTACTCTCGGTCTTGATCCTGAAATCGGCACTGACGCGATGGAACTGCTGGGGCTGTACGACCAGGCTGCTGAAGTCAATGTGACTCCCGACCGCGGTTACGGTTTCTCCATTCGCGGTATTGCCCGCGAATACTGCCACGCGACCGGCAACTCCTTCGACGATTTCGTGCTCGAGTTGGCTGCGAAGGCACCGGCTGCTAACGCGGCAGGCTTCCCTGTCAAGGTTGATGACTCAGCTCCTATTCACGGAAACTCAGGTTGCACCCGCTTTGTGACTCGCAAGGTAACCGGTTTCGACGCATCCGCACCCGTACCTACCTGGATGTCATCGCGTCTGCGTTTGGCAGGCGTCCGCTCCATCTCGCTGGCAGTGGACATCTCTAACTACGTCATGCTTGAGACCGGCCAGCCCCTGCACTTCTACGATGCAGACAAGCTGGACGGTAGCATCACCGTACGACGCGCATCCGCAGGTGAAAAGCTCACCACCTTGGATGAAAAAGAACGCGAACTGCACGCTGAAGATCTTTTGATTACCGATGCGTCCGGCCCCATTGGCTTAGCCGGCGTTATGGGCGGCGCATCCACTGAGGTATCCGAATCAACCAGCAGCATCCTGATTGAAGCTGCTCGCTTTGACGAGGTTTCGATTGCCCGCACTGCGCGCCGTCACAAGCTGACGTCCGAGGCATCCAAGCGTTTTGAACGCGGCGTTGACCCGCAGATCCAGGCGGCAGCTGCCCAGCGTGCTGTTGATTTGCTGGTAGAGCTCGGCGGGGCAACTGTTGAAGAAGGCGTCACCGATTTCGGTGATGCGTTTGAGCCCACCGTGGTAGAGCTTCCTAACGCATACACTGCATCGCGTGTGGGCATCAACTACACTCCCGAGCAGATCACTCAGACACTGACTGAAATCGGCGCCAGCGTTGAAGCGGGGGAGAGTGCTTACCGCGTCACCGTTCCGTCATGGCGTCCGGATATCACCGATAAGGAAGATCTGACCGAAGAGGTCGCTCGTCTGGTGGGCTACGACCAGATTCCTTCGACCCTTCCGGTAGCTCCTCCCGGACGCGGTTACACCGTTGAGCAGACCGTGCGCCGTCGCGTGCTCAACTCTTTGGCTGCTGCAGGTAGCGTTGAAGTCTTCGCGTACCCCTTCGTATCAGCCGACGATAACAACCTGTGGGCATCAGCATCAGCCAATGAGACCGTTGAATCCATCAAGCTGGCTAACCCCATTGCTGAGAACACCGGTTGGATGCGCCGATCACTGCTTCCCGGACTCACCACCGTGCTCAAGCGCAATACTGCGCGCGGCTTCCGCAACTTAGCGATTTTCGAAACCGGTTACGTCTTCATTCCGAAGGCTGAACTCGGTGTAGAGAGCATCCCCGGCCTGGGTCAGAAGCCCGCCGACGATGTTCTTGAGGTTATCAACGCAGGTTTACCCGAACAGCCTCGCTACATCGCTGGTTTGTTCGCTGGTACTGACACCGAAGCAACCCCCGGCGTCACCCCGCGAGCTTACGATTGGCAGGACGCAGTAGATGCGGTTCGTCTGATTTCTTCCGTGACCGGGGTAGAGATTGTTATTTCTCAGGGTACTCACCAGGCCTTCCACCCGGGACGTACCGCAGCCCTATCGCTGGCTGACGGAACCCACCTGGGCTATGCCGGTGAGTTGCATCCTAAGCTCCTTGCAACCACTGATATGCCCGAGCGCACTGCGGCCTACGAGCTGAACTTCTCAGCGCTGATCGAGGCTAAGACCGGCGTGATTGAGGCAACCGGTATTTTCGGTTACCCTGCCACCAACCAGGACGTGGCGTTGATTGTGGACGCGGATATTCCCGCATCCGACATCAAGGCGGCGCTCGCTGAAGGTGCAGGCGACTTGCTTGAAGATATCCGCGTGTTTGACGATTACCGTGGCACCGGCATCGAAGAGGGCAAAAAGTCTGTTGCGTTTACCCTGCGATTCCGCGCAGATGACCGCACTTTGACTGCTGATGAAGCATCAGCCGCTCGTGAGGCTGCTGTAGCTGTAACCGCTGAACGTTTTGGAGCTACACAGCGCTAAAACATTCTATCGATGATAGTGAAAAGGGACGCTAGTGAGCTAGCGTCCCTTTTTGCTGGAGTGTTCAGCCGTAAAATCTGTGAACTCGGTGCGAATCGGCGGTTATATTACCCAAACGGTGTCGTTGATAAGTGTGATGTGAGGTAGAGTTGACTGTTCACAGATGTTCGGTGAAATGGTAGGAGAAAACCGTGAGCCAGGATTACCAAGAGACTGATTTTTTCGAATTTGATGATGAAGACGAGCAGCGTTCTTCTCGCGAGAATAATAAGTTTCGTTTGGCTGCTATCGGAACCATGCTAGCTGCCGTCATCATCGCAATTTTGCTGTCTTTGTTCGGCGTTCGTTCGATGAACGAGGCAAGTGCTAACGAAGGATACGAAGGGCATACCTGGGTGATCAGCGGTGATTACGTGGATTTGACCCCGGACCTGCAGACTAAGTCCAATGTCGCGATTTATCAGGGGGCACTGCCAGCTGACCAGCGTTTGGTGGGCGCGGATTACCGTTCTGACCTGCAGGACGTCCAGCAGGTGAAGTCGGTGGGTGAGACCGTTAAATTCCGTGGCTCGCAGACTGGCGATGTGCGTGAGGACTTCCCGGAGAAAGTTGATGCCTTGTTGGTCGAAAAAGATAACGGCGAGTTGCAGGTTGTCAGAACGGGCGAGGAAGGTTCTTTGAAAGAGGTGACTAACTCTACCGTGACGATGCAACGCGTGACAGGCTGGGCCATGATGGTGGCTTCGCTACTTGTCCTGGTTGGCGGTGTTCTCGGCACTATCTATTTCTTCCGCAAAGAATCATAAGTTTTGCCAGCTGTTCAAAGGGGCGGGGGATGCACTAGCATCCACCCGCCCCTTTGCTATATCTGAGCTCTATTTGAACCTCAGCGGTGTACTTGAGTTAGGACGCAGCAACCGGCAGTACCAGTTCCATCATGGTGGTGAAAGCGGTTTCTCTTTGCTGAGAAGTGGTCTCTTGTCCGTTGAAGATGTGATCAGAGACAGTGAAGACTGCCAGTGCCTCAGATCCTGCTTGCGCCGCAGTGGCGTAGATACCGGCTGATTCCATTTCGACGGCGAGCACGCCCATGTCAGCCCAACGCTGGTGAGCGGTGGAATCGAAATTGTAGAAAACATCTGAAGAGAGGACGTTGCCGACGTTCAGCTTCACCCCTTGGCGGTTTGCTTCTTGTGCAACAGCACTCAGCAAAGACCAGGAGGCCGTGGGCGCAAACGTACCGGGCAGATTGTACTGATTCATAAAGTTAGAATCTGTGGACGATGCGGAGGCGACCACGATATCAAAGAGGTTGAGATCGGGTTGCAGTCCGCCACATGAGCCAATGCGGATGAGTCGTTTGACGCCAAAGACGTGAATGAGTTCCCACGTATACAGACTTGCAGACGGGATGCCCATACCGGTGCCCATGACCGAAACCTGTTGTCCCTTGAACTCACCGGTGAAGCCGAGCATATTGCGTACGCCGTTGAATTGTTGGACGTTAGTGAGATAGTTTTCTGCAATGAACTGCGCACGCAGGGGATCGCCTGGCAGGAGCACGGTTTCTGCAATGGGAACACTATTGGGATTGATATGCGGGGTTGACGACGTCATGAAAATGATCTTTCTGTCAGTGGAAAGGGGCAGGAGATAGCTACGGAGCTAGGGGACCAGCACTACCTTGCCGCGGGTCTTACGTGCTTCAAGGTATTCGTGGGCGGACGCAGCGTCCTTCAAGGGGAAGACCTGATCGACGGTGACAGTCAGGGTGCCTGCGGTAATTGCATCGAAAAGATCTCCCATACGCCACGAAATTTCTTCGCGGGTAAGAGTGTAATCGGCTAAGGTCGGACGCGTGAGAAACAGCGAACCCAGCTGATTCAATTTTTGCGGGTCAAGCGGGGGAACCTGCCCCGATGCGCCGCCAAAGAGCACCATCATGCCGCGCTTTTTGAGACAGCGCAGAGAATCGTCGAACGTATCTTTGCCAACGGAATCGTAGACTACATCAACGCCCTGTTCATCGGTGATTTCCAGGACGCGATCGGCAAAATTTTCGTAGCGAACGACGTGGTCAGCGCCGTGAGAATACGCTATCTTTTCTTTTGCATCGGTAGAAACGGTGGCAATGACGGTTGCCCCTTTTGCCTTGAGTAGCTGAAGGGCGATTCCGCCTACACCGCCGGCCCCTGCATGAAATACCACGGTATGTTCAGCTTTGACGTTGAAAGTTGAGTTAATCAAGTAGTGCGCTGTCATGCCCTGTAGCGGTACAGCGGCGGCGTCTTCATCGCTGACTGAATCTGGAATAGCCACACATTTTTGTGCATCTACCAGAAAGTATTCGGCATAAGTATGCGTAGCGGACGCGGTTGCTACACGTTGACCCACCTGAATATTGTGAACGGCTTCACCCAGCTCTACTACCGTGCCAGCGGCTTCTGAACCCGGAATAAAAGGGAGCTGTACAGGGTATACGCCGCTTCGTTGATAGGTTTCAATAAAGTTGACACCGACGGCTGCTGTCTTGACCAGTACCTGATTCTTACCGGGAGTTGGGGTCTGAATCTGGGTGCTCTGGAGGACTGAGGGAGCCCCTATCTCTGATATTGATGTTGCTTTCATGCTCTTGTTCATACCCCCAGAATACTCCGAGAACGCATCTACACACAGCATAAAAAATTCATATAGTGAAATTTTGGGGCGTATTTACAAGTAATCTATGAATAAATATAGCAATGTATGAATAAATGTGCGTAAACTGCCGGTATGAGCATTTCAGTAGCAGTAGCAGGAGCCACCGGGTATGCGGGCGGAGAAGTCCTTCGTTTGCTTGCTACGCACCCGGAGGTTGAGGTTGAGACAGTCACCGCACACTCAAGTGCTGGCCAGCGACTTGGAGACCTGGCACCGCATGTGCGACGTTTTGCTGATATGACAGTGCAAGACACAACTGTTGAAACGTTGACCGGTCACGACGTCGTCTTCCTCGCCCTGCCCCACGGCGCATCCGCAAATCTTGTAGCCGGTATGCCTGAAGGGACGCTGGTGATCGACGCCGGTGCAGACCACCGACTCAACAGTGCTGAAGACTGGAAGAAGTTCTACGGAACAGAGCATGCCGGAACCTGGCCCTACGGCCTTCCTGAATTTCTCTTTCCATGTGGCTCTAAGCAACGCGAAAATTTAAAAAACACCCAGCGCATTGCGGTGCCCGGTTGCTACCCCACGGCGTCCTTATTGGCACTGACACCGGGGTTTCAGGCTGGAGTGTTAGAGCCTCAAGACGTTGTTATCGTAGCGGCATCGGGAACATCGGGCGCAGGAAAGACAGCGAAAACTCACCTGCTGGGATCGGAAACTAGCGGTGGTATGAGTCCGTACGGTGTGGGTGGTATGCACCGGCATACACCCGAGATTGAACAGGGCTATTCGTTGGCGGCTGGCCAGCCTGTCCAGGTTTCTTTCACCCCGACCTTAGCTCCGATGCCACGCGGGATTCTCGCAACCGCTACCGCAAAGGTCGTCAGCGGGGTCACTGAACAACAGCTCCGCGACGTGTGGGAAGCCGCCTACGGCAACGAACAGTTTGTGCACCTGCTTCCTGAAGGGCAATGGCCGCAGACAAAGATGGTTCAGGGCTCTAACCACGCCATTATGCAACTGGCTTTTGACCCCCACGCGCACCGAACAATCGTCACTTGCGTCATTGACAACCTCGTCAAAGGCACCGCCGGTGGGGCTATCCAATCAATGAATATCGCGCTCGGACTCCCCGAGAACCTAGGACTTTTGCAGGAAGGTTTGAGTCCCTAATGAATCATATTGACACTGTAGAACAGTTAGGTGTTACCGCCCCTGAAGGGTTTACCGCTGCTGGCGTCAGCGCCGGTATTAGCGCAACAAAAGGCAAGAAAGACGTTGCACTCGTCGTCAACGAAGGGCCGAGTTTTGAGGCAGCTGCTGTTTTCACGACTAACCGTTTTGCTGCAGCTCCGGTGATATGGTCGCAGCAAGTGATTTCTGATGGAAGGGCGGACACAGTACTGCTGAACTCCGGAGGGGCGAATGCGTGCACGGGGGCACAAGGATTTCAAGATACCCATGCAAGTGCCGAGCAGGTAGCGAACAGCCTGGGTATATTTGCCGGCGATGTACTGGTGTGTTCGACCGGGCTGATTGGCGAGCGTCTACCGATGGAGAGGCTGGCAGAGGGGGTCGAGGGCGCTGCTGGCGCGCTTTCGCCATCGCCCGCGTCCGCAACTGCCGCAGCTCAAGCGATCATGACGACCGATACTGTTTCAAAAGAAGCTGGTATCAAGCTTGCGAACGGTGTGACGATTGGCGGTATGGCTAAAGGTGCAGGCATGCTAGCGCCTGGCCTTGCGACAATGTTGGTGGTGCTCACTACGGATGCGCCGTTGCCTGCTGAACAGTTAGATCATGCGCTTCGCGAGGCAGTGCGGGTGAGCTTCAACAAGGCTGATTCTGATGGCTGTATGTCAACCAATGACACCGTGGTATTGATGAGCTCGGGAGCTCAGGATGTTCAGGTGTTATTGGATGAATTTACGTGGGCTTTATCTGAGGTGTGTAAGAATTTAGCGCTTCAACTTATTGGTGATGCCGAAGGCGCAAGCCACGATATTCACGTCATCACGGTGAACGCGGTGACTGAGCAAGACGCTGAGGAAGTATCGCGTGCTGTTGCCCGCTCTAATCTTTTCAAAGCTGCCATCTTTGGCAATGATCCTAACTGGGGCAGGATTTTATCCGAAGTTGGCACAACCTCTGCAGCTTTTGAGCCTGAGAAAGTAAACGTAACTATCAACGGTGTGCAGGTGTGTACCGGCGGTGGGATTGGTGAGCCTCGCGAAAAGGTTCAGATGAAGAACTCCCGCAAGGTCACTGTTGAGATTGATTTGAACATGGGGGAGTCTGGCGCGACGATTTGGACGAATGACCTCACCCACGATTATGTTCACGAGAATTCCGCGTATTCGAGCTAGGGAACTTATGACTGAACAGAGGAGAACTGCACCGCGATTTTTAGAGGCACAAAGCAAAACTCAAACCCTCATGGAGGCGCTGCCGTGGATCCAGAGGTTTGCGGGCAAAGTGATGGTGTTTAAGTACGGTGGCAACGCCATGGTCTCTGATGAGTTGCGCGCCGCGTTTGCTGAGGACATGGTCTTTTTGCGGTCTGTCGGTATCAAACCGGTAGTAGTGCATGGCGGGGGCCCGCAAATCTCAGCCATGCTTGAAAAGATGAATATCCCCTCTGAATTCAGGGGAGGGTTGCGTTACACGACGCCCGATGCGATGGACGTAGTGCGTATGGTGCTTACCGGGCAGGTTGCCCGTGAGTTGGTGAGTCTTATTAATGCGCACGGTCCTTACGCGGTGGCAATGAGTGGAGAAGACGGCGGCTTATTGCGTGCCCGGCGTATCAAAGCTCAAGTTGACGGTGTTGCTACCGATGTGGGGCTGGTTGGTGAAGTCGTTGGTGTGAATACCACCGCTATCGCATCCATGATTGACGCAGGAAAAATCCCCGTTATCTCATCGGTAGCTCCCGAGCTGCACGATCCGATGAAATACCCTGATCATCGTCACGGAACCGCAGGCCTGACCGGTGAAATTTTGAATGTGAATGCGGATACTGCTGCCAGCGCAGTCGCTGCAGCTCTCGGAGCTGAAAAACTTGTGATGCTGACGGACGTTGAGGGTCTGTACGCCAACTGGCCCGATGCATCCTCGCTGATTTCTTCGCTGACGGTCAGTGAGCTCAAAGCGATGCTTCCAACTTTAGTGTCGGGCATGATTCCTAAGATGCAGGCCTGTCTGATGGCAGTGGAACAGGGAGTACCCCGAGCGACCATTGTCGATGGACGATTACCGCACTCATCACTTCTTGAAATTTTTACAGACACCGGCATTGGTACTCAGGTAACTGCTGATGATGATGCTGGCTGGCAGGTGCCGCCACCTGATTTCAGCATTGTGTCTTCCACTTTAGAGCAAGGAGGTCTCTCATGACTCAGCAACAGATATTGGACGAGTACAAACACGATCTTCTAGGCGTGTTTGGCGACCCGTCGCTCGTGCTTGTCGAAGGCTCCGGAAACATCGTCACGGATGCCAATGGTAAGCAATATCTTGATTTATTAGCAGGTATTGCTGTCAACTCTTTGGGACACGCTCATCCCCGATGGGTACAAGCCGTGCAGCAGCAGGCCGCCAAACTTGCACATATTTCTAACTTCTTTACTTCGCCCACGCAGGTAAGGCTTGCATCCACTTTGATCGAAAAATTATCTCCGGTGCAGGCCGCTCGTGTATTCTTCTGTAACTCGGGTGCCGAAGCCAACGAAGCCGCTTATAAGCTGGCTCGTCGTCATGGTAATTTATCAAGCCCCCAACGAACTACTATCTTTGCTCTCGAACCCGGTTTTCACGGCAGAACTACAGGTGCACTTGCTCTGACCCATAAACCGGCTTACCGAGAACCCTTTGAGCCGCTGCCTACCGGCATCAAGCACATTCCCGCCACCCTGGAGGCGCTTGAAGCGCACTGCGATGAAACAGTTGCAGCTCTCATCGTGGAGCCCATTCAAGGCGAGGCCGGCGTGCTACCGCTACCTCCTGGCTACTTAGCCCGCGCTCGTGAACTGACGCGAGCAAATGGTGCACTGCTCATTGTCGATGAAGTTCAAACAGGAATGGGCAGAACAGGTCTCTGGTTTGAATGTACTCGCGAGCTTTCTGCAGAAAACCTCCCCGATGTCATTACTCTGGCTAAAGGGCTAGGGGCAGGTTTTCCCGTCGGCGCCATGATAGTGGTGGGGCAGAACCCTGCTGCGCTCTTGCAACCGGGAATGCACGGAACAACCTTTGGCGGCAATCCGCTGGCGACAGCGACAGCTCTTGCAACTGTCGAAACCATCGATGAAGAACACCTACTGTCAAACGCAGAAAAGGTCGGTGCATATATTCGTGAGCGTGTAGGCTCTCTGCCCGAAGTGGATGAAACAACAGGTAGAGGGCTACTCATAGGCATCCGATTAACCCATGAAAAAACGCGTTCAGGCCTGCCACTAGCACCAACAGTCGTAGAACGCGCGCGTCATCACGGGTTTATTAT
>OBYT01000052.1_pt1 | contig 20321 bp, 15 predicted proteins | sample 1476811 | NCBI WGS metagenome assembly OBYT01 (sample SAMEA2580215, study PRJEB22360) | human gut metagenome | biome: human gut; feature: human-associated habitat; material: faeces | place: Denmark | collected 2008/2010
AACGGAGCGAAGCCTGCGACTAGACCGGTGCCAGCAGTAAGGGAATAGGTGTTTTTGATGGTGTCGCGCATTCCTGCCATCTGACGATGCGTGTATACAACACCCTTTGCCGGTCCCGTAGAGCCGGAGGTGTAGAGGACTGCTGCATCGGCGTCAGGATCAACCTGCTCAATCTCAAACATCGCGGTCGGCGCAAAATCTGTAACCGAAGCAATAGCACCAAGAGCCTTCAACGCAGGTGCGGGAAGCTTATCGGCGCTGATGCGCTTGCCAGGCCAGCCCAAGGTCTTTGCCGCGACCAGCGCGGTTTTGATGCCCACAATGTAGTCCGGTTGAGCACCTTTGAGTGCACGGGTGAGTCCCTTAGCTCCCAAACCGGTATCGGCAACGACGATCACAGCGCCGATTTTCAGGCATGCGTAGAGCAAAGCTGTCAGTTTAGATCCGGGAGGAACCATCAGATTGATGCGGTCGCCACGTTTCACGCCCAGCTGGGTAAGACCGTAAGCGATGCGGTTGACCTCAGCGGCTAGGTCAGCCCAGCTGAGACGAGCGACCGCGGAACTGCCGTCGCCACCCATATCAATGACAGCGAGGCTTGAGTCGTTGGATCGCGAGAATAGCTCGGCAATCATGGGGGAGTACTCGGTGGTGAGTCCCTGATGCAGCCGTGCGCGTTCTTCGGTGTGCAACTGACGTGCGGTTTTTTCGTTCACAAAATTCTGGGTGAGCCAGTTGAGTGCAGGAGTAGCAATATCTTCATCTTCAGCTACAAGGTGCGAGGCGTTTTCATAGCGGTGAACCTGGGTCTGCGGCATACGGCGCATAAGATCCATCATGTATTTGCGCTGGAACACCGGGTCTTTAGTGCCCCATTGGAAGAAAGCGGGAACGTTGAGTTCTTTGATGCCTTCAGCAATACGCACCATGTGCGGGTGGGAGGCGGTTTCGGGGCCGAAGGGAATATCTCCGACAAAATTCTGGATGGCAGCGCGACGCTTTTCAGTTTTGTAGGGAGCTCGATAGGTTGCTCGAATATCAGAATCGAGACCACCCTGCACAAGACCTAGCGTTACGTCCAAGAACGCAGTGGTCTTTGAGGTGGCAACAGGATGGACCTTAGGAGCCAGGGCCAAACGTAAGGCTGAGGGCAGATTCTCACGGTGATCGTGAAAGACGCCGGTGTTGGTGAGCATGACGCCGTTGACGAGCTCGCGGTGCTCAAGCGCCCAACCCAGTGAGATCAGCCCACCCCAGTCATGCGCCATGGTCACTACAGGTTTGTCGGTGGAATTCAGGCCTACCGCAGCAGAAAAATCTGAGAGGTCGCGGACGCGGTCAGCTAAGCTGCGAACGGTTCCCGTTCGTTCTGAAAAGCCCATATCGATCTGATCAACTGCAATCACGCGCCAGGGGTGCTCCGCTTGGGTGGCTGCTGAAAGAACGGAGCGCCACAGATAAGACCACGTGGGATTACCGTGCACACAAAAAACAGTGCCCACGTAATCGCGTGAACCGAGTGCATCAATATTATCGAGGTAATGCCACGTGCGGGTGGTGCCAGCCTTCTCAACGGGCGCAGTGGATGCCACCTCAAGAGTTTTAGACCAGAGGGGGTCTACTCCGGGCCAAGTGGCAGGATCAAAAGTTACGGTTGCCATCAAAATACTTTCTTAACGGTAGAAGGACGCGCTTTTGACGGCGCGTCCTTAGTGAGAAAACTTGATTACCAAATAATTTCCATGAGAGCGGTGTTCAAACCGGAGCCAACACCGAGGCACAGGATGCGATCGCCCTTGGAATAGCCCGCAGCTTCTTCTGCTAGCGTCATCGGAAGTGCAGCGGATGCCACGTTACCCCAGACAGGGAAGGTCAGCGGAAGTTTACTGCGATCCAAATCAACGGCTTCAATAATGGCGTTGGTGTGCGCGTTTGAAACCTGGTGGGTCACGATGGAGTCCATGTTTGACCAGTCCCAGCCGTTTTCCTGAGCTTCCTTCCATGCTTCAGCAACCAGTTGCAGACCGTGCTTCAGCAGACCGGCAGCATCGGTATTCATGCCCTGATCTGCCTCACCACCAATGCACAAATTGCGGTGTTCAGTACCTGCGCGAGAAACAGTGCCGACAATCTTATGAGCATCGGGATGCAAATCGGTGGGGCCAATAATTGCCGCAGCAGCACCGGAACCCAGAGTTAGAGAAGCAAACTGAGCCAGAATATCGTCACGGGTAGTTTCAGGCTTATTTAGGATGCGCAAAGCGGTACGGTGCCACGGTGAAGGGTCTTCCCCAGAAACGATCAGAGCATACTTGATAGCGCCAGCATCAATCATTGAAGAAGCCACGGTAATGGCGTTCACAAAGCCTAGGCATGCGTTGGTGATATCGAAATCTAGAGCGTGACGCGGCAGTCCCAAACGGTCATGAATACCCACTGCAACTGCAGGCTCAAGGTTGTCACGAGTGACCGAAGCATTGATAATCAGACCAATCTGATCTTTGTCGATACCCGCACGCGCAATAGCTTTTTCAGCAGCCGCTACAGCGCCGTTTTCAAAGTGCATACCCTCGGGCCATGCGCGACGCTCTTTAATACCCGCCAAGCGTTCAAGTAGGCCTTTGGGGAGTCCCAAACGCTTATAGGTGTCAGACAGCTCCTCTTCGAAGTATGAAGAGGGCACCACCTTTGAGGGGATTTCATTTGCAATTGAAATCAGCGATGCGTTCGCGTGTCGAATATCTGAGTTTCTGGTCAATCTATTGGAGCTTTCGTACCTGGAATATCGGTGTTCACTTCTCGTCTAATGAGCAAACAGAATAAGAATGCATGCACATTTGGCAGTACACAATTACCTAAGATTCTAATACTTATGCCAAAGGTTACTGTGTATTTCACTGACGGGGCAATATCACAGTGTTTTGTATTGCTACGTGGTCATTGACGTGACACTTGCAGTAGCCGTACTCGACAGAGCGAGTTGGCGACCTGCGGTACTCTGGGTACTACTTGCTTATTGATACCGATTGGGGAAGTTCTTTCGTGCACCTGACCTCGCTCACTATTCGCGGATTCAAATCATTCGCATCTGCAACTACCTTCACTTTTGACCGGGGTATGAGTGCGATTGTTGGCCCTAACGGTTCGGGCAAATCAAACGTTGTGGACGCGCTTTCCTGGGTGCTGGGTGAGCAAGGCACCAAAAATTTGCGTGGCGGTTCGATGCAGGACGTAATCTTCGCGGGTGCCGGCCAGCGCTCTGCTTTGGGACGCGCGAAAGTGAGTGTCACTTTCGATAACTCAGATGGAGAACTCGATGCTCCGTATTCAGAGGTGGAGATATCTCGCACCATGTTCCGCACAGGTGGCTCTGAGTACGAAATTAACGGCGAACCCGCCCGCCTAGCTGATATTCAAGAACTGCTGTCAGGAGCAGGTTTAGGTAAAAACCTTCATGTTTTGGTCGGGCAGGGGCAACTCGATCAACTGCTCTACGCCTCGGCAGAACAGCGACGCGTCCTACTTGAAGAAGCTGCAGGAATTAACAGACACCGTCGTCGTCAGGATAAAACCGCGCGCAAACTAGAGTCCATGCGCGAAAACCTCACCCGCGTCGAAGATCTAGTCAAAGAACTCGAGCACCAGCTAGAACCTTTAGGCGAACAAGCAGAATCAGCACGCGAAGCCTCCAAAATCCAGGCAGAAATCCGTGAACTGCAATCTGTACAACTTGCAGTTGACATCAAAAATCTTTCTCAGGACATCGAGAAAATTTCGGAGCAACAGGCACAAGCCCACGAGGCTTTTGAACAGCTAACGGCTGAGGATAAAACTGCTCAAGAAAACAGCGGCGTCTTTAGAAAAACGTTCTCTGAAGCGCAAGAGATAGAACGTTCCATTGAGAACAGACTGCAAAAAATCTCAGCTTTAGAATCTCAAATCGCAGGACTTATTGATTTAGCCCATGAACGCTCAACGCGCTCAGAAATTGATATCACGCCTTATCAGCGGGCGCTGGCGAGCGCTCGCGCACGTGTGAATCAAGCGCAGCAGGACGCTTCGGATCTGAGTGCACACAAAGTACTCGTAGCTGAGCAAGTCTTTGTCGCGGGTATAAAGCAGCAGGTCGCGGCGGAAGATTATGACAAAGTGTCTCAAGCAGTGCGTAGTGTTCACAAGCAGATTCAGGCAGAGCGTCAACGCAAGGCGGAGCTTACAGAGGAACTAGCTGCTCACCGGGCACGCGCAACGCGAGCGGAGGCAGAGGCTCAAGAACGCGGTCAAGAACTAGATGAAATTATCGAATTGAAGTCTAATGCGACCGCGATTCTTCAAGAACACCGCTCAGCTCTCCAGGACGCTAAAAATAAGGTTCGTCAAACGCAAGAGCAGCATGAGAGCGTTCAAAAGCGCCGTTCATCTGCGCGTCAGAATCTTGAGAGGGCTCGCACTGAGCATGCAAAAATCACTACTTTAGAGGCGACCCACATCGCTGAAAAAGCTACCCTTCACCGTGCCCTAGCTAGTAAAGCATCGCAGGACGCCCCGGCTAAAGCGCAGCAGCTTTTCAAACGATTCAGCGTCGAAGACGGGTGGGATGAGGCTGTTGCCGTAGCTTTAGGCGATATTGCCGAAGCCTATGTGGTCGAACGTCAGACAGTACGTACCGCCGGAAAAGTCACAGAGGTATCTGTCGTCTTCAGCCCTTCGGCGCATTCTTCGCTACCTGATTGTGCAGAGAAAAACGTCAGGCCAATTCTTGAGGTCATTGACGCCGACGCAGATGCCGAGCCTATTGTTCGCGCTGCACTGGGGTACTATGTTGTGACAGAAAATATCGAGGACGCTCATTCCTTCGTGGAGAAAAACACCGGATTCGTGGCGGTTACCCGTGCAGGTGTCAGAATCAGCAACTGGTCGGTGATTTACCCCCGTGCTGCTAGCTCTGCGGTGCAACTGCAGCACGATTTTGAAAAGGTGTCTCAGCAACTGGAGAACATTCAGCGTCGGGTGCTGGAATCGAGTGAAACAGTGCAGGCCGCCGAGAAAACTCTGGCTGACGCTCGCACCGAGGAAAAAGAAGTGCTTCGCCACCTCGGCGCGGCACGAGGTGAAGCTGAAAAATTACACCGCGAGACTGCCGCCTTCGAATCGCGTCTGGCGACTCTTGAAAGCCACATTAAGCGGCAGAGTCATTTGGTAGAGACTGCCCAGCAGCGCGTAAAGGACGCTCAGCGAGAGCTGAAAACAACACTCGATTTGATCGGTCAGCAGCGACCTGTCGACCGCGATATAAGCGCACTTGAAAAGCGTCAAAACCAGGTTCAGCAACGAGTCAACCGCGTCCAGTCTGTGCTTGATGCCGCTACCAGTCGCGCGCAAGCATCCGAAGAAAGTCTCACACGCGCCAAAAAGGGTCTCCAAACGAGTAACCAAGAGCTGAATCAAGCTCTAGGTGAGTTCAACCGGGCGTTGCAGCGTCAAGAGCTCGGTGAGCAGAGGGCGCACAAAGCCCGGGTGGCTAAAAAGAAAGCTATCCTGCTTCAACAAGCGTTAAAAACAGCTCACAAACATGAAGAAGATGCGCTGGTACACGCGCAAAAGAAACTAGCAGACCTAGCCAAACAACAAGAACGCAAAACTTCCGAAAAGACTATCCTACAAGCCCAGTTATCATCGCTCTCAACGCAGGTTTCAGAGTACAAAATTCAACACGCTCGCCTAGAAACCAGGTATGAAGACCTGAGCCAGAAATCCTTAGAGATTTCAGGTAAAACAGCCAGCCAGCTCGTTGAACGCTATGAAGAGCACCTTGAAAACTATGACAGCGACCAGACTCTGCTGACCCTTGAAAAGCTGACTCAACAGTTACAGAATCTAGGGGCGGTAAACCCCCTGGCGCTTGAGGAGTATGAAGCCCTTCAAGAACGCCACAGGTTCATGAACGAGCAGTTAAATGACCTCAAATCATCACGTGCTGATCTGCGTGCCATTATGAAGGACGTCAATACGCATATTGCCACGCTCTTTGAATCTGTTTTCACCGAGGTCAAAAACAATTACGAGGTGATTTTTCCGCGTCTTTTCCCCGGAGGCGAAGGCACCCTCGTCCTCACCGACCCCACTAACCTGCTAGATACCGGCATCGAAGTTCACGCGCGTCCAGCAGGTAAAAAGGTCAAGCGTCTATCGTTGCTGTCTGGTGGCGAGAGATCGCTGGCATCGTTGGCGCTTTTAATTGCAATCTTTATGGCTCGCCCAGCCCCGTTTTATGTGCTGGATGAGGTTGAGGCAGCTCTTGATGACCGCAATCTTTCACGCCTTTTGGACGTCCTCAAGGAGCTTTCACAGCAATCACAGTTGGTGATGGTGACGCATAAAACCCGCACGATGGAAGCGGCGGAAGTCCTCTACGGAATCGCTATGCACGACGGCGTCAGCACCGTAGTTAGCCAGAGAATCGAACAGCTCAGAGCACTGCTGGGATAGCCGTACCGCCCTTAGCCCTAGTTTTATTCCAAAAAAGTGCCCCAAGAAAACCTTGGGGCACTTTTTAGTGAGATGAGGACGCTTAGCGGCCGGTATATTCTTCATCCGCCAGCTCAGCGGGGTAGCTAGGGCGCAAGGCAGGTAACCAGAGTATCGACGTCAAAATCATGAGTGCACCCGATACACCAAATGCCCAGCTGAAGCCCGCCGCATCGGCGATAGCTCCGGCTAAGATAGGGCCAACAATCTGCCCAACATCAGAAAACATCTGAGAGGACGCCAGCACCGAACCGCCGGAGCGCTTGTTGCCGATAATATCCGCAATGGACGCCTGCATCGCGGGCGCCAAAATGCCGGTGCCGATACCGGTGACCACAGACAGGCCAACAAACCAGATCGGATGCGAAGCGAAGCCAAAGAAAATTGTGCTGATGCCTGCAATGATGAGCCCGGCAAATACAAAGGGGCGACGTCCGGAGCGGTCACTAAATTTTCCGGCAATATTCTGTGCAAACGCATTACCTACGGCGTATGCAGCCATCGCAAAACCCGCCAAGAAAGCGGCCTGATTATCAACGTTGGCGTCTTCGTCAGAGACCAGCGTCATGACTGAAATAGCCGCCAAAGGAATCAGTGAGACTCGAATGCCCAAGGCAACCCAGCCAACAGCAAAGTTACCTGCGAGCGCTGCCCGATAGTTACTGAATTTTAAAGCATTCCGGAAGGTGAGCGGTGGGTTCACCTGCGCACGCATCATGGTGGTGGTCATGCCGGTATCTTTGAGTCGCAAAAACAGTACGGCGGATGCGGCAAAGAGCAAAACGGCGTATGCGACAAAGGGTACTCGCATGCCCAGGGGTGTAGCCAACGCACCCGCGACAGGACCCAAAATGTTACCCAGCAAAAATGATGTTGCGTAGTAACCGCTGACGCGTCCGCGAATAGTCGGGGGAGAGAGACGAACCAGCAAACCCATTGCTGAAACCGAGAACATGACTGATCCGACGCCGCCAAAGGCTCTGGCTGCGAGCAAAAACCAGATGTTAGGCGCAAAGGCTGTGGCAAGAGAGCCAACAGCAACAATCAGAAGTCCTGCGATGTAGACGGGACGTTCCGTGAACTTTTCAATAAGCTTGCCAGCGCCGGGAGCGAAGAGCAGGCGGGTAAAGGCAAAAATCGAGATAACAACACCGGCAATTGCGGTGCCCACATTGAAGCTTGTGGCATAGCGGGGGAGAACCGGTGCGATGAGACCAAACCCGAGTGCAATAAGGAATGATGCAACAATCATTACCTTGATCTGTTCGGGGACTTTTGGTTTTTCTACTGACGGGGGAGCCGTTGCCTCTTCTGAAGCGATAACCGGCAGCAGCCCGGTTTCGGGTGCGATTGAGTTGATAATTCCCGTTTTGGGGTCTTGTTCATAGCCTGACATAGTGACAATCTGTGTGGGTTCGTTACGTATCTTCTGACATCTTTTAACATTCAAGTATGTAAAAAATATTCCTCAAGTAAAGCGGGGTTTATTTATAAGGGTCTCAAGTCCTGCGTCGATCTTTGCCCATTCCTAATGGAGGGGTTGCAATAAGCGAGCTTACGTTTTGTCTCTGATCTCAGTTGTGATGAGCTCACGGCTAGAAAACCCACATGTCAAAACTAATTTGTGGCAAGCTAGAGAACATGAATGATACTTTGACGCTTATTTTGTACATTGTGCTTGGCGTCGCTGTTTTGGTGGGTTTGGCTACTGTGCTGATGCGCGGTCCCAAGGCCCCTCCAGGCGGCTACTCAAGCACCCGAGATGCTAATGATCCTGCTGACGGTAAGCCTTCGGTAGATTCACCTGCTCCGGTAGCTGGGCGTCTGGTTCGACTGCGAGAACGCTTGGCTCGTTCCAACAATATGCTGGGCAAGGGGCTTTTAGCGCTACTTTCTCGCGACAAAATCGATCAGGACGTCTGGGATGAGGTCGAAGAAACCTTGCTCATGGCTGACCTCGGTTCAGAGCCGTCCATGCGTCTTGTGGAGGCTTTGCAATCTCGAGTCCGTGTAGAAGGAACCGAAGACCCGGCACACGTGAAGCAGATGTTGCGTGAGGAACTTTTGAAGGTTGTTAACCCCGACCTTGACCGTTCTTTGAAGCTCGATGGTGCTGACGGTAATCCCGGCGTTGTTTTGGTGGTTGGCGTCAACGGCGTAGGTAAAACTACGACCGTTGGCAAACTGGCACGCGTCATGGTCGCTGAAGATAAGCAGCTGTTGCTCGGTGCAGCAGATACCTTCCGTGCGGCGGCAGCTGATCAGCTACAGACCTGGGGCAACCGTGTTGGTGTTGAAACCGTCCGTAGCGAGAAGGACGGTGCTGATCCCGCGTCCGTGGCCTTCGAAACTATCAAGGAAGGTAAACAGCGCGGTGTTGATACCGTCATGATTGATACCGCAGGACGCTTGCAGAACAAGGCTGGTCTTATGGATCAGCTGGGCAAGATTAAGCGTGTGGTCGAAAAAGAAGCACCCGTTACCGAAGTTCTGTTGGTAATTGATGCGACGACCGGCCAGAACGGTATGGTACAGGCAAAGGTTTTCGCTGAAGTTGTCGATATTACCGGTATTGTTCTGACCAAGCTTGATGGAACAGCGAAGGGCGGCATCGTGGTTGCCATTCAGGAAACTCTGGGCGTTCCGGTCAAACTCGTTGGCTTGGGTGAGGGCCCGGATGATTTGGCTCCGTTTGATGCTGAAGGTTTTGTGGACGCACTTATTGACTAGATCAATAGCTGTTTGATTCACCTACCTGTGCAAGGGGTGGCACTTCTTTTGAAGTGCCACCCCTTTTTGTGTTTGCGGTGCAATAAGTCAGCGGTAACTGGTGCTGGCGTAACGTATTTCTAACCTCTGTAACACCGCTGAAACGTGCTGATACACAACTGCAACACTGAACATGCATCGGTAACCTGAGCGTTACGTACCGGCGTAGAAACCGAAATACTGCTCCCGTTGAATAGAGACATCACATACGCACTACAACGAAAACGGGGATGATATGGAACTGTCTGCCGAGAACGTGTGGAGTATTGTTGCATCGGCAATGGTGCTATTGATGACGCCTGGTCTTGCTTTTTTCTATAGCGGAATGACCCGCGCCAAAGCCGCATTGAACATGATGATGATGTCTTTTATCGCGATGGGATTGGTCGGGGTTATCTGGGTGCTGTGGGGTTATTCTATGAGCATCGAACCGGCGCTGATTCCTGAAATTGTGGGTTCGCCTTTTTCTAATTTCGGGGTGATGCAACTGCTCCATGATTCGCCTGAACAACTATTGACGGTGGGTTTTAGCTCAACCTTCGCCATTATTGCTGTGGCCATTATTTCTGGGTCTGTAGCTGATCGCGCTAAATTTAGTGCCTGGATAGCATTTGTTCCATTGTGGATTACTTTGGTGTACTGTCCGCTTGCGTTTATGGTGTGGGGTGGTGGGCTCTTCTCAGATGAAGGTCTTATCGGCTCGGTATTTGGTGAAGCTATTGATTTTGCGGGCGGTTTGGTCATTCACATTAACGCGGGTGTTGCGGGTTTGGTTCTCGCGGTGATTCTTGGTGCACGTCAGGGGTTCGGCAAAGATCCTAACCATCGACCGCACAACTTACCGTTCGTGATGCTTGGTGCGGCTGTGCTGTGGTTTGGATGGTTCGGCTTCAACGCGGGTGCAGCAGATAGCGTAGTGCAGACCGGTCTGATTTGGACTAATACCTTAGTAACACCCGGGGCCGCAATGCTGGGTTGGACAGCGCTCGAACGTTTCCGCGATGGTCATGCGACCTCGCTGGGCGGCGCATCCGGTATCGTGGCGGGATTAGTGGCAATTACTCCTGCATGCGCAAATATTGCCCCAATTTGGGCAATCGTGCTGGGGCTGATATCCGGTGTAGCTTCGGCGTACGCGGTGGGTTTGAAGTACAAGTGGGGTTACGATGATTCCCTGGATGTTGTGGGTGTACACCTTGTATCTGGAATTATTGGCACCTTAGCGCTGGGCTTTGTTGCTACCCCAGACACCGGACAAGCTGGACTTTTCTACGGCGGCGGTTTTGGATTGTTAGTAACCCAGACGGTAGCTACTATTCTTTCGATGATTTTCTCGGCTGCCATGACGCTTGCGATTGCGTACCTGGTTCATCGCACCATTGGATTCCGCGTGAGTGAAAAGCAGGAAATTCAAGGAATTGATTTGGCGCAGCACGCCGAAACAGCCTATTCATTTGCACCCGGTACGTCGGGTAATTTTTTGAAGAGTCTAGGGGAGTAGCCCATGAAACTGATCACCGCTTTGATTCAGCCAGAAAAATTTCAGGAAATTCATGCTGAGCTGGAGGCCTTCGGGGTTTCGGGCATGACAGTGACTGAAGCATCTGGTTATGGAAAACAACGTGGCCATGTTGAGGTCTATCGCGGTCAGGAGTTCACCGTGAGTCTGCTTCCAAAGGTTCGGTTGGAAATCGTGACCACCGAGCAGAGGGCTCAGGATATTGTTGAAATCATTATTGCAGCAGCAAATACAGGTTCACCGGGCGACGGAAAGATCTGGATTTCAACAGTTGATGAGGTGATTAGAATCCGTACGGGGGAGCGAGGTAGCGCAGCCCTTTAGGTGCTGATTCTTCTGGTGCAAGGACGCGGGTGCTGAGGCGCTCGCGTCCTTTTGCGTTGAAATAGGGGATGAAGGGGTAGCTGAAATTTTGTGTCTAAAGTGTTTAGATAGAAGAGTAAAAACTTTACTCGTAAAATAAATAAGGGGTGTTGTGATGGCAAGTTATTCAATGGTGAACGCGTCGATTGATGATTCTGAGGCTATATCGTCGCTCTTGCAAGCAGCCAAAAGAGGGGGACTTGCCCCATCTCAACGTATCAAGCTGGGCTACGTGCAAGGAGGTATGTCCTTGGGGCTCGTACGGCGACGGTTTGAACGGGGGGGGGCGGCGCGCTCATTGCCGTCGATGACTCAACCGGAGAAATCGTCGGAGTGAATTTTTACTCCGATGCCCCTTCGGATACCCAGGTTAAGCATCCGCTGACCGGGGTAGCGTCCAGTCTTCAAGGATTTCAAGAAGACGGCAGAATCGATGAAGCCGGATACCCCATTAGATTCGATAACAGCATGATGTACAGGCCGATGGCAGTTGCAGATCACGCGTCCGGGAAAGATCTGGCCCGCAAACTTATCGAGGGGATGGTGCCCATTGCTCAGCAACGAGCGGACGCGCGTATTATCTCGTGTGTGGACAACGCTAACTCAGCGTCCATTGCAGTACACCGCTGGGTTGGCCTCTCCAGCCTCACAGAATTTGAGTTCGAGGGACGTCCCTACACTTTGTTCTCACGCAACGTTTAGGCACAAACAATATGTAGAAAGAAGACCCCCCATGTTTTCACTTACCGAACTAGAAGACTTTGATTTCCGTATCGCAGAAGAAAAAGACGTCAACCATATCGTTGATATTCTGCACGCAGCGGCTCGCGTGGATGCCAGCCAAGAAGAGCGCTCCTCCCAAGGCTTCGTGCAGGGACGCATGGGTAAAGAAGGTATTGAGCAGTGGATTCTCGCTGATTCGCCGGTGCGCGGAGCGGTGGTTGCTCATAACAAGATGGATGATTCCATCATTGGTGTTTGCTTCTTCTCTCCGGTTCCCACCGAGATTGCAGGCCCTCCCGTGGTTCAGGGCATTGCTCAGGCGGTTGCTGATAGTGCAGATATTGACGCTGCCAAGGCGCTTGCATACGGTCCTTTGGCGGTTCGCGACGTATTTAGCGGACGCGGCCTATCAAAGCACATGATTGCGTTTATTGCAGGTGTAGCTCGCGACCACGAAAAGACTCACATCGTTGCCTCCGTGGAGGACGCTAACCAGAAGTCACTTGGCATGCACGAGCATCTTGGTGCTGAGCGTATTGGCAGCTTTGAACGAGAAGGACGCCCCTATTCTGTAGTGGCATTCGAAACCGTGGCATAGGAACCTGCGTGGCCCATTGGGTCGCTAAACCTCACTCAGGGGTGCATGAAAATCTCATGAGCCCCTTGAGTATGGGGTTACTAACAGCACCAACCTGCTGTACTAACCACCCCGTACAATGGTTCACATGAAACTCATTTCTTGGAATATTGACTCATTAAACGCCGCCCTCACCAGCGACTCCGCGCGAGCACTGCTTTCGCGCGAGGTGCTCGAAACAATCGCGTCCTACAACCCCGATGTCATCGCACTCCAAGAAACCAAACTTTCCATCAAAGGCCCCACCGCTAAGCACCTTGAGGTTCTCGAGCATTACTTTCCGCAGTACCAAATCGCATGGGTATCCTCTGATGAGCCTGCGCGCAAAGGCTACGCCGGCACGATGTTCCTCTACAAGCCAGAGCTACAACCTGAGGTAACCTACCCCAAAATTGAAAGCCCGACCACCATGGACTCTGAGGGGCGAATGATCACCCTCGAATTTGATGATTTCTATGTCACTCAGGTTTACACACCCAACGCATCGGACGGGTTAAAGCGCCTAGCTGATCGCCAGCTGTGGGATCGCCAATACGCGGCTTACCTCTCCACTCTCGATCAGAATAAGCCGGTGCTCGCTACCGGCGACTTCAATGTGGCGCACACCGAAATTGATCTCGCAAACCCTAAATCAAATGTGCGTTCACCAGGCTTCACTCTTGAAGAACGCAACGGGTTTACCTACCTACTAGAGCAGGGATTCACCGATACCTTCCGACACCTTCACGGAGATGTCACCGGCGCCTACACATGGTGGGCACAGCGCTCGCGTACCTCAAAGATTAATAACACTGGTTGGCGCATCGACTATTGGTTAGTCTCACACCGTGTGGCAGATAAAGTACTCAAATCTGAAATGATTGATTCGGGTACCCGCCAGGATCACACCCCGATTCTGCTCGAGATTGAACTGTAAACTCAGTTTCTGCTGAGCTCAACACTCAATACTCAGCCAAAGCCTTACAAACTCTTGCGTGCACTTGAGTGTACCCCCAACGTTTTGCCCTTCTCGCATGCTGCAAGCTCTTGCGATATTGTTAGAAGTTGACTTATGTACAAGCGGGCGTAGACCCCACTATCCTTCGATGAAAGTAGATCACGACTCGTGTTCAATTCACTCTCAGACCGGTTATCCGCAACTTTCCAGAACCTTCGTGGCAAGGGCCGCCTGTCAGAAGCGGATATCGACGCTACCGTACGCGAAATTCGCCGTGCCCTGCTCGATGCTGACGTTGCAGTGCCGGTTGTTCGCGAGTTCACTGCTCACGTCAAGGAGCGCGCGCTCGGTGCCGAGGTTTCAGAAGCACTGAACCCTTCACAGCAAATCGTCAAGATTGTTAACGAGGAACTTCAAGGCATCCTCGGTGGTCAGACCCGCCGCATCAACATGGCGAAGACCGGTCCGACCATTATCATGCTGGCTGGTTTGCAGGGTGCCGGTAAGACTACCTTGGCTGGAAAGCTTTCGCACTGGCTGAAGAAGCAGGGACATACCCCCATGCTGGTGGCGTCCGATCTTCAGCGTCCTAACGCTGTGAATCAGTTGCAGGTAGTGGGTTCGCGGGCAGGCGTGCCGGTTTTCGCTCCTCACCCCGGTGTCAACAGCGAATTTGAAGAAGTAACCGGCGATCCTGTACAGGTAGCTCGCGACGGCGTTGCTGAAGCTCGCGCTAAACTGCACGATGTCGTGATTGTTGATACTGCGGGCCGTTTGGGTGTGGATGCTGAACTCATGCAGCAGGCACGCGACATCCGCGATGCTATCAACCCTCACGAGGTTCTCTTCGTCATCGATGCGATGATTGGTCAGGACGCGGTGAACACCGCTAACGCCTTCAACGAGGGCGTCGACTTCACCGGTGTTGTCCTCTCAAAGCTCGATGGTGATGCTCGCGGCGGTGCTGCGCTGTCTGTCGCGTCGGTGACCGGCAAGCCCATCATGTTCGCCTCAACCGGTGAGAACGTTACTGACTTTGAGCAGTTCCACCCTGACCGTATGGCATCACGCATCCTTGATATGGGTGACGTTCTGTCGCTCATTGAGCAGGCTGAGCAGACCTGGGATAAGGCTGAAGCCGACCGCATGGCGCAGAAGTTTGCTGATCGTGAAGATTTCACGTTCGAAGACTTCTTGGCTCAGATGCAGCAGATCCGCAAGATGGGCTCCATGAAAAAGCTGCTCATGATGATGCCCGGCGCAGCTCAGATGCGTCAGCAGCTTGAACAGTTTGACGAGAAAGAAATTGATCGCGTCGAAGCAATTGTTCGTTCGATGACCCCTCACGAGCGCGTTGCACCCAAGATCATTAACGGCTCTCGTCGTGCTCGTATTGCACGCGGTTCGGGCGTGACCGTTTCTGAGGTAAACCAGCTGATGGAGCGTTTTGCGCAGGCTCAGAAGATGATGAAGAAACTTGCTAACGGCCAGATGCCCGGTATGCCCGGTGGCATGCAGATGCCCGGTATGGCTGCAGCCGGTGGTTCTAAGAAGAAGAATTCTAAGAACAACAAAAAGAAGAAGGGCTCAGGTAACCCTGCAAAGCGTGCTCAGCAGGAGCAGGCTGCACAGCAGAAGGCTCAGGCCGCTCGCGGTGCTTCCTTTGGCCAGCAGCAGAACCAGGACTTCGATATGAGCGATATGAACCTGCCTAAGGGCTTTGAGAAGTTCTTGGGCAACTAGTTCCTGGCTAACGCATAGCCTAGTCTCTGTGGCGGGAACTGACAACAGTTACCGCCACTGTTGCACTGTGGTGCAAGAGCTGATGCCCGGCATGGATTGCGCTCTCAGAAAGCTTAGAGTGTCTTAACTAGTGTCTCAGAGCCTGTATGGGTACATTGGGTAGGTAGTGTTTTATCGGGGAGCGCAGAAGCTCGAAAGGCCGGTAAATACCCCTATTTTGAGGCAAGGAGTGGTTATGAGTTCGTATCTATCCCACGAGGAACTCGTGAAGTTCATTGCAACGTTGCCCACGCGCAGACTTGCCGCTGCCGCTCTCATCAGAGATGAGCACAACAGGATGCTTGCGGTGAAGCCCAATTATAAAGACGGTTGGACTCTTCCCGGCGGCACAGTTGAAGAAGGCGAATCCCCGAAAACTGGCTGCTTCAGAGAAGTCGAAGAAGAAGTGGGGCTTACCCTACCAGAAGGACGCGTGCTCCTGATTTTCCACGGCTTGCAGATGGGTATCTGGGGTGACTCCACCTATTACATCTATGACGGTGGCGTCATCGGCTCACACGCAACCATCACTTTGCAAGAAGAAGAACTCACCGAATACCGGTGGGTAGCAGAATCAGAATTAGAATCTTATTTTGGTCGGGAGTTCGCAAACCGTCTCAGTGCTTGCTACCGGGCTTTAGAAACCGGCGAAGTAGTAGAGGTCGCGTCCGACCAGGTTGACTAACAACCGCTGATGCTTTTGAAAAGGAATTGAACACACAACATGTCTGATCGTAACTTTGACCCCAATTTCCCCCAGGGGCAGTTCGAGACTTCATGGGCGCGTATTAGTTTGGACTTTGGTCCGCTGGGCTATGAATTAGTTGAAGAAGTTGTAGAAGATACGCAAAATCCAGCTGATGTCATCCGTCAGGAGATTCAGCAGATGATTAGCGCGCTGAAAAGTGTGCAGGGACTTCCGAGCGAGTCTGATATTCAAAAGCTTGATCATGTTGATCTGACTGCTGAACTTTTTGAAAAGCTGTGTGAAACAAAGAACGTAGATGAGCTTGCGGCTTTGTTGGATGACGACAGCGAAGAAGTTCAGACTGCTCAAGATGTTGCAGAAGCGCACGATCAGTCTGAGCAGATGTCTGAACCTCCTACAGTGGCGTCAGCTGATGATTCTGAGACGGAACTTTCCGAAGAAGAACGCATTGACCAGGAATTAGAGCGCCGTATTACTGAGGCGACCAGTGATGATGTAGTGAAAGAACTCTTACTGGCAAGCGTCGATATGCCGCAGCTAATGGTTTATGAGGCAGATGAGAACCATGTTGAGGTCTACGTTCTGTGCACCGAAGCTGATGAGGAGCTTTTGACTGTCGAAGTTAACGAGAAAGGCGAGCTTTCTCAGGGGGCACCTTTCGAGCTCTTCGCTGCTGAACTGATAGAGAAGCTTCCCATGCGCGGGGGCATCTGTGCTGACCAGCAGTCATACACAGTATCTGCCCCCGTCACTGAAATCGGGGAAGAACTGTCCTTAAATGCCGATGCCAAAGTTTCGGCACTTATTGAAATTGAGATGGGCGAGCTTGCTTTGCACATCGCCGAGGTTGCGTTGCTTAACCCCATTGACGCGGCACCTACGGATCAAGGGTGGACGCTGGTCACCAGCGATGCGGTTTCTGTCTTGTCCTTGGTGTCATACCTGCAGCGTCCTTGCGTAGTTGCCGCCGTCACCGAAAATTCGCATCACCTGTCATTTATTTTCCCCGGTAGTTCATCATCTGTAGCTGCTCCTGAGTATGATGAAGGCACGTGGGGTGACTGGATGCAGAAGGTCGTTGGTGTGCCAGGTGACGACACTGAGAGCGGTGTAGTGATTGACCTTGTATGGGGCGTTCCCAAGGTACTGACCCGCCACGTCCCGCAACGTTCGGTTGCACTGGATACTTTGTGGTTGCTTCCAGGCATATTGCCGGAGCCATTGAACTTTGTGCGTATGAATGATGAGATCGACAACTTAACATGGGTCTACGGACTCGATGACCCCACCTCCAAACGACTTCGCAATTACGTGGAGAACTATAAGTCAGACCTGGGCATGGAATCAGTGTTGCAACTTTTAGGTCATACCGATGATCTTGCGAAAGTGGCGGAGGGTAGGGCTGACATTTCAACGTTTACAGGTTTTAAGAGTTTCGCACCTGATATGTCGACCATGAAAGCTATCGCCGAGTCCGTGACCTCCTACCCGAGTGGACATTCTGCGTTGGCAACAGCGCAACGTGCTGCTATGGATCGTCCTTGGATTTTTACTGTTGACGGAGCGGCACAGTTAGGTGCCTCTGGCGTCCTTGCCTTTATTGCGGCTCGCCGTAGGGCACAGGGCAATCCAGCACGAGGTACTTCATTTGCCTCTGCCGCCTTGGCAAGTTCTGGTCTGACCGAGCTGATTGTGGCGCGTACTTTCAACCGTTTGCAGAAGCTGAGGGCTGGGCAGGATGTGGCTGACGACCGGGCGAACGACAAGATGCTCACTAAATATCTCGGTGAAGTCACGGGAGAACCCCCCACTGACTCTATTAGAAATGCATTAGATTCTACTGCCTGGGGAGCGAAGGCGCATCGTAAAGCAAGCCAAGCAAAGGGCAAAGCAAAAGACGGCGCGAAAAAGTACTTGCGTAAGTTCTTAGGCCAGTAAACCTGAGATTAAGTGCGGAGGGTCACTGATCGTTCAAAACCATGATTTTTTGAACGATCAGTTGCTCTGCTCAGTTCTGGGCAGATAATCAAAAAATCGCCTATTTCACACGGGTGTTTTTCGCGTCCACCTAGATTAAGGCCTTTATCTCTGGCATACTACTATGCGTACCCAGTGCGCTCGGCCCCTCTCACCGGGCGTTCATTGTGTCCACAGAGTTTTTGTTAAACGGCCCGCCCCACGGGAGCGTAAGACAAAAATTCGACCATTAATATGAAACAGGAGAGTCCACTACAGTGGCTGTTAAAATTCGTCTGAAGCGTTTTGGTAAAATCCGCGATCCTCGCTACCGCGTAGTTGTAGCTGACTCACGCACCAAGCGTGATGGTAAGGCTATCGAAGAAATCGGTCTGTACCACCCGACCGAGAACCCCTCACGCATCGAGATCAACTCAGAACGCGCACAGTATTGGCTCAGTGTTGGCGCTCAGCCCACCGAGCAGGTTGCAGCATTGCTCAAGCTGACCGGTGATCTGCAGGCAGCTAAGGGTGAAAAGGCAGAAAACACTGTTAAGCCCGTTGAAGCTAAGCCCGAATTTGTTGTTCCCGAAAAGGGTTCAGTAATCCTCCCCGAAGCTATCACTCCTAAGGAAGAAGCTAAGGCTGAGGAAGCTCCCGCAGAAGAGGCTGCTGAAGAAGTAGCTTCAGAGGAAGCAGCTGAATAAGATGTTGGCAGATGCTCTCGAACACTTGGTTCGGGGAATCGTTGACAAACCGGATGACGTAGAGGTTCGCGCCCGTAGCACTCGCCGCGGTGAAACCCTTGAGGTTCGCGGCAACCCAGAAGACCTCGGTCGCGTTATCGGGCGTCAGGGACGTACCGCTAATAGCGTACGCACCGTTATCAACGCCATCTCCGGCGGTGATCACGTACGCGTGGATGTCATAGACACAGACCGCCGACGCTAACAAGATTAGCTTTATAAAGGGTGGGTTTCGGTACTGCACCGAAACCCACCCTTTCTTTATCCGTTTTTCGTGAAAATGTTCGAACGCTACAATGATGAAAGAAGATAGCGCGAATTTAAAGGAGATTTTCCGTGCACGTTTTGGTTGCTCGTATTGGCAAACCCCACGGTATCCGTGGTGAGGTGACGGTCCAGCTGTTCACCGATAACCCCGAGGCTCGTTTTGCGGCCGGCGAGGTATTGAGCATCCAAGATTTTGATGCGAGCTCGGCCGTAGGAAAGCTGGTGCCTAGCGGTGAGCTGACTGTTGCGTCCTCCCGCTGGAACAAGAAAATCCTGGTGGTGAAGTTCGACGAGGTGAAGAGTCGAAATGACGCTGAGGTTCTGCGTAATTCACACCTTGAGTTTGACTCCAGCCTTGATGAAGATGACACCAGCTTTTACGAACACGATGTGGTGGACCTGCCCGTTTACCTCATCTCTGAGGTTCCTGAAGGCGAGCTACCCAGTGGAGAGACCCTAGGCAAGGTCACTGGATTACAGACGATGCCTACTCAAGACCTTCTTTTAGTCGAGCTAGCACCTAATGGCGAGGAAGTCATGATTCCTATGGTAGAAGAACTCGTACCCGAAATTGATCTCGATGAAGGTTTCGTGTTGATTGACCCGCCGGCAGGCTTGCTTGAACTGGCTGAGCATTCAGAGGGCGAGGACGCCTAAGTGCGCTACGATGTCGTCACTATCTTTCCGGAGTATCTAGAGCCATTGCGTCTGTCCTTGCTAGGCAAGGCGCAGGAATCTGGGTTGGTGCAGTTGAACTTGCACAATCTACGAGATTTTGCGTTCGACCGTCACAAGACCGTGGATGATACCCCTTACGGAGGGGGAGCGGGCATGGTCATGAAAGCAGAACCATGGGGGCTGGCATTAGACTCCATTTTGAATTCTGCGCTCTCCAACCAACCCGCTGTTACTGCGGATGCAGAACCTCATGACGCACGCCCTTTGCTAATTGTTCCTTCACCCGCTGGCAAGGTCTTTAACCAAGCAAAGGCCTATGAACTAGCAGAGCAAGAACATCATATTGTTTTTGCTCCCGCTCGTTATGAGGGTATCGATGAACGCGTGCTGAATTGGGCAGAAGATCATTTTCGTGTGATGCCCGTGTCTTTGGGCGACTATGTGCTTTACGGGGGAGAGGTTGCCGTCATGGCAATGATTGAAGCCGTAACCCGTTTGATTCCCGGGGCGATGGGCAACCCTGAATCCTTAGACGAAGAATCTCATACCGGTGGGTTACTCGAGTACCCGGTGTACACCAAGCCCTCGGTGTGGAGAGAGCGGGAAGTACCTGCCGTCCTGCTCTCGGGAAATCACGCTGCTATTGCTCGCTGGCGTCGCGACCAACAAATTGAGCGTACCTTTGCGCGGCGTTTTGACATGATCGA
>OBYT01000053.1_pt1 | contig 20241 bp, 17 predicted proteins | sample 1476811 | NCBI WGS metagenome assembly OBYT01 (sample SAMEA2580215, study PRJEB22360) | human gut metagenome | biome: human gut; feature: human-associated habitat; material: faeces | place: Denmark | collected 2008/2010
AGGATGCGCTGCCACACCGGCAGGCTTATCGACGACCACGATGTCCTCGTCTTGGTACACGATGGAAAAGCCATCAACGTATTCTGGTTGCACATCGGTGATATCACGCAGCGCAGGCGCATCCACCACCACGGTGTCGCCTTCAGCAACCTTGGCAGATTTTGTACTCTTAACCGGTTTACCGGCTCGCTCAATCTTAATCTGGCTATCTTTGGCCCAGTCAGCAGCAACGCCACGCGGCACATCCAGTGAGGACGCTACGAAGGCGTCCAAGCGCGTCCCTGCATTATCAGAGTCCACAGTCAGACGCTGGGTAATACGGTTACTCACTAGTTATTTCTCCTCGCTGGTTGATGCAGATTTTTCAAAGGTTCCATCGAGCTTAAGTCCCGCAACTGTCATGATGATGATTGCTGCCATCGCAAGGCAAATAGCGCTATCTGCAATATTGAAAATAGCGAAATTGCCCACGGAGATAAAGTCAACGACATGCCCAATCGCAAATCCAGGTGCGCGGAATAAACGATCCGTGAGGTTCCCTAAAATGCCGCCCAGCAGGCAGGCAAGAGATACGACCCACCACAGCGAACGAGCCCGCATCAATGCCGTCACAACTATTACTGCCGCGATCGCCTGAATCACCGTAAAAACCCAGGTATGACCTTCCCCGAACGAGAAGGCGGCGCCAGGATTCAGAATGTAAAACCAACGAAAAACACCGGGAATAACTTCAATCCTTTGCCCCAGTGTCATCGCGTGTTCGACCAACCATTTAGAACCCTGATCGATCATGTAGACCAGCACAAAGAGAACGATAGCGAGACCCCACTTAGAACGAGAACTCACTATACGACCGGTACGAACAACATCCTGTCCTGCGTTCACCTCACGCAACCCTTTCGCGAAACCGAATAACTTATCAAGCATACACGCGAGCTACCACTGACACCTATGACCTCAGACGGCACACTCATCACACATAAAAATGGTGGGCAAGACCTGTACTGTCTTACCCACCACTTTCAATAAGTTTTATACGCCTAAACAGCGTCAGCCACTTGCGAATTACTCACTTTCTGAGCTTCGATATTCGGCGTCGAATTCAGTTCTTTCAAATTCGCTTCCATGAATTCACGCAGACCCTGACGGTACTGCTTTTCAAAGGTGCGTAAGCTATCAACAGAATTCTCAAGCTGCTTCTTGGTCTGATCCAAATCAGCCAACATACGATTACGCTCGGTGCGAGCATCAGAAAGCATAGTGTTTGCTTCTTTTCGAGCCTCACCAATCATACGTTCTTTTTCTGCCTTGCCAGCAGCAACGTATTCGTCGTGCACCTTCTGAGCCATAGCAAGCAAAGAGGTTGCGTTATCAGGTTGCGCTGTAGAAACAGGTGCAACTTCAGGCTCCGCAACTACAGACTCAGTGTTCTGAACAACGGTTTCAGAAGCGTTAACAGGCGTTGAATCTTCAACCACCTCTGCCTCAAGCACTTCATTTTCAGAGGCACTAGCCTGAGACAGCTGATTCTCAGCTTCTTCGAGCTGCCGCTTGAGTGAAGCGTTTTCAGCATTCAACCGGCGAAACTCAACCACTACCTCATCAAGAAAGTCATCGACTTCCTCCATGGAGTAGCCCTTGGTGTACTTCGTGAATTTGAACCCCTTGTTAATCACGTTTTCTGGCGTAAGAGCCACGAGTGAATCACCTCATAATTTGAATACAACCGTTTTGGATAAAACGGTCAGATGTTACCCCAAAACATCTCTAACGGAATAAGATTCTACAATCTTTTGAGCGCTCGACAACCCCAAACCCGCCAGAAAACCCGTGCAGATTTATTTTCAAAGGAAATCTTTATCGTTATTAGTGTCTACACACAGAATTTGAAATGAAACACATCATTACGATACAACGCCCACCAATCCATGCGTTCGCTTCATGAAATGCTCAGCGTCATGGCGTTGGTGAAGTACTAAAATTCTATCCCCCAAACAGCCCACAAAGCTACCAAAAGAGAAAAATTTTATACTTAAAGCTCAAACAAATTAAAGACTATGAAAGTCCCGCAGTAATTCCACGCAAGATCGTCTGAGCAAAACCAACCGCAATCACAAGAATAAGGAAGCCGACATCCAGGCCAACAGCGCCAAGACGCAAAGGAGGAATCAGGCGTCGCAACGCATTCATCGGAGGGTCAGTAACGGCATAAACAGCCGACGCCACCACCAGCACAACGCCCTTCGGCTTCCAATAACGCGAGAACATCTGCACCCAGTCAAAGACCAAGCGCAAAATGAGAGCTATGTAAAAGAGATACACAGCGATTGTTAACAGCGCAAAAACGTATCCCATTCAACAACCTATGCCTGGTTGAAGAGGTGGTTTGAATCCTCATCTACAGAAAGAGGAATATCAGCACCTTCCGCACCTAACACCTCGAGGTTAGCGGGGGTTAACAAAAAGACCTTGTCTGTCACACGCTCAATGGAACCGTGAAGAGCGAACGCCAAGCCAGCTGAGAAATCAACCAAGCGCTTAGCTTCTCCCTCACCCATATCTGTCACGTTCATGATGACGGGAATATTCTCACGGAATGATTCACCGATAATTTTTGCATCATTGTACGAACGGGGGTGAATAGTGGTAATACGGCGCAATTCTTCTTCGCTTTCGTAGTGGGTTTCAAGAGGGCGGACGGCGCGAGCTGCTCTACTGCCAGAGGTAGGAGGTTGAGGACGCTCAGCAATAGGAGTAGATTCAAAAACCTCATTAAAATCTGACTCTTCTTCGACCTCTGGCTCTTCTTCTACGGGCTCAACTGTCGTAGTAGTGTAGTCCTCAAAGAACTCTTCGCGAGGGAAGTCCAAATCATCGTCGCTGTAATATTCTTCCTGATGAGCAGGTGCTTTATGCGGCTGATTAGGCACGGGCTCACCTGGTTCAGCGAGTCCAAGGTATGCCATAGCCTGCTGCAGGGTTCGAGCCATCGTCTCTCCTTATACTGAGCATTTTTATCAATAATAAATCTATTGGATTGGAACTTGCTGAAAACTACGCTCCTACCGATATGTTCTACTGTACCAGCGGACGCGGTCCCATAATCTGCGACCCCACACGAACGATGGTGGATCCCCAGCGGATTGCAGATTCCATGTCGCCACTCATTCCTGCTGAAATCTGATCTGCGTGTGGAAACTGTTCGCGAAGACGCGATGAAATACCATAAAGACGTTCAAAGGCCTGGTCAGGGTCTCCACCCAGCGGAGGAACACCCATCACGCCCGCGCAACTCAACCCCGGTAGCTCTTCAAGAAGTTGCGCAATCTCAAGAGCAACATCAGCGTCGCTTCCGCCGCGCTTTCCTTCAGCAGCTTGACCTGCTGTTGCAGCAGCGTCCTCATCAAGGCTCACCTGCACAAAGCACTTCAACCCGCCCAAGCTGTGCGCCAACGGAGCAGAATCTTCTTCTGCCTCATAGCGGTTGAGCTGGTTAGTGTAAGCCTTCGCCAATGCCTTAGCCAGCGAAGGACGATCCACGGAATGCACGTCCGTTGCGTAGCGCACCACTGACTTTGCTTTGTTTGTTTGCAACTGACCAATGAAAGACCAGCGCAAAGGACTCTCATTGTTCAAGGTGAGCGAATCTAGATCACGTGCCTTGACAGATGCTTCTTGATCTCGGTTTTCACCGACATGGCGCACGCCGATCGAATAGAGTTTTTCCACATCGGATGCGGGAAAAAACTTGGTCACAACCATGAGCTCAACATCGCGAGAGGTTTCGTTCCGAACAGCAGAATAATCAGTGGATGCCTCAGCAATAGCGTCCTGAACTTTCTCAAGACGAGCCCGAAGCTCCTCTACACGTTCATTCATTGTTCTTCCTTCCAAATTACTCCAGCAATTCGGCCGTGGGGTGCGCCGCGTCTGTGCGAAAACAAATTCTTATTTTCAAAGGTGCAAGCGTTGAACTCTGTACTCACGCGAGCTACAAGGTGATGCCGGCTGGCAATAGCAACAGCTGCTGCAGGTAGATCAAGCGCAGGAGTACCCCAGCTCGTCTCAGAATCAAGCTCAGGGTGCTGCGCAACAGACTCATCATGCATAGCTGATGGCACCTCATAGCATTTACCGCAGATTGAAGGCCCAACCCATACCTGGATGCCAGTAGCACCCTTTGCTTCTAAGGACGCCAAGGTTTGTTGAATAACACCGTCCAGCAACCCACGTCGTCCAGCGTGAGCCACAGCGATTAGAGGAAAGCCCTCTTGTCGAGATGCACAAAAAACAAGCGGTACACAATCTGCCACCATCACAGCCAAAGCGCGAGCGTTCTCACTGATGGCAGCATCGGCAACAGGTGCGGTTTCCAGCAACTCAGCACCCGACTTCCCTGCCGCATCTCGACGAGTAACTGGCTCCAGCTCCTTATCGGTAGCCACGTGGATTCCATGCACCTGGTTGAGGTAGGCGACAGACCCCTCCATCAGCCCCAGCTCTCGATCAAGCAAGACCCTGGACATCTGCACTGCACGTGCATTATCCCCCACGTGCAAGCCGAGATTTCCGGTATCTACCGAAGTAAAACCAACACACACTCGATGCTCGCCCAAGGTCACTTTTTCTTGGGCAAATAAAGTGCTCACCGAGACTCCTTAGAACAGCGCATAACGTGAAGTGGTACAGCAAGAGGTCGAGACTCAAAGCCTCGACCTCTTACTCAATAGCCCGTAGGCAAGAATTACTTCAGGAAGTCAGGAACGTCCAGTGAATCCTTGCGAGAATTTGATGAAGAATCATCAACAACCGGAGGTAAATCTACATCGAAGCCTGCGGAAGCGGGAACATCGTTGTTGGACTGTGACCAGTTGTTGGACGCGGGAGCTGATGAGAAACCACCGCGCTGAGGCGCTGAGCCAACACCGGGCTGCTGCTGTGCAGAGTTACCGCCGAAGGTCTGCTGAGTGCGCTGAGCCTGTGAAGCTGCCGCGTTGTTGTTGTTTGAGTTGGTTTCGGGGTTTACCGAATCGAAACCAGCTGCAATCACGGTCACGCGCGCTTCATCACCAAGAGCGTCATCGATAACAGCACCGAAGATGATGTTCGCATCGGGGTGTGCAACTTCCTGGACCAGGCGAGCCGCCTCGTTGATTTCGAACAGACCCAAGTCTGAGCCACCCTGGATGGACAGCAGAACGCCGTGTGCACCATCGATGGATGCCTCGAGCAAAGGTGATGCGATTGCAAGCTCAGCTGCCTTGACTGCGCGGTCTTCACCTGAAGCTGAACCAATACCCATCAATGCTGAGCCAGCACCCTGCATCACTGACTTAACGTCAGCGAAGTCAAGGTTGATCAGCCCCGGAGTGGTAATCAAGTCGGTGATGCCCTGAACACCGGAGAGCAGAACCTGATCAGCTGACTTGAACGCATCCAGCATTGAAACGTTTCGGTCTGAGATTGAAAGCAGACGATCGTTAGGAATAACGATGAGGGTATCAACTTCGTCACGAAGAGCTGCGATACCGGTTTCTGCCTGGTTTGAACGACGGCGGCCTTCGAAGGTGAAGGGGCGGGTCACAACACCAATGGTCAAAGCACCGAGTGAACGAGCGATGCGCGCAACTACGGGAGCGCCACCGGTACCGGTGCCACCACCCTCACCAGCGGTTACGAAGACCATGTCAGCACCCTTGAGTACTTCTTCAATCTCCTGCTCGTGATCTTCTGCTGCCTGTCGGCCAACCTCGGGATTAGCACCCGCACCAAGACCGCGAGTAAGTTCGCGTCCTACATCAAGCTTGACGTCAGCATCTGACATCAGCAGCGCCTGAGCGTCAGTGTTAATAGCAATGAATTCAACACCGCGAAGACCAACCTCAATCATGCGGTTAACAGCGTTTACGCCGCCGCCACCGATACCAACTACCTTGATAACAGCCAGGTAATTCTGGGGAGTTGCTGCGTCCATTTGTCCCTCAATAAATCTTGATTTCAATCGCTCAGACTTAAACCTTCATCTTTAGATTGAAGGGACCTGAACGACTATTTACCTACATACTCACATAAAAGAGTATCAATACAATATGCGCATGTCGCATATGTTTCTTACAATCAGGCACTTTTTACCCAAAAACAGCAAATTGCCTAAAACCTAAAGTTTAACTTTAGACTATTTAGTGGTGGGGTGAAGCGGGCTGGAAACATCATAAGTATCTACCCCGCCATTCTCCGACAGTGCTTCACGCAATGAAATTAGAACCTTAGCTTTAAGTTCACTTTCAGAGGAGGTCCCCCACATCACCGTACTACCGTCTTTCATTTTCAACGTGATAGTCGATGAAGAATCCGCTTTAGTCTCAGAGACTTCCGAAATCAACGAACTCGGCAAGGACGCAAGAACCTGCGTGATAGGCCCAAAGGAATCTTTATGAGTAGCGTCTAAGCCTCCGCCGATTAGCGGCACGCCGGCATCCTCAACAGAGTCTACGGTACCAAGTTGTACACCGTCAGAATCAACCAGATAGAACTTTTTATCCTGTTCGACTACAGCAACCGGAACGCGCTCTTGCAAGCGAACTACCAAATCATGGGGCGGATGCGACTCAATAGTGACACCTCTAAGAATGGAGTTCTCCCCCAACCTGTTCTGAACATCTTGTTCGCTCACACGCGTCAGCGGCACACCGTCTAGATCAGAGAGCTGCTGCTGCACATAGTCCTCTGATAGCAGATGCGCCCCCTGCACGGTGATGGTGCGAACAGCAAGTAAAGGCGAGTAAAAGACAATTCCCACGAATAGCACGGTAGCTACAAGAAAAGCTCCAAGCGCAACCGCCCACCGCTTAGCTTTCTTGCGCTTACGCTGCTGACGCAATTGCGATAACCGTCGATCAATCTCGGGGGTATGAACTGCCTTTTTCTGTCCCTGTTGCGCATTGCGTTCTTTCGTTGCAGCCCGCCACTGAGTCAGCCGACCAACTTTTTGGTCCTCGACGCTCACCAGCTCATCAGCAGTATCAAGGCGTCGCACCTTCGGCGAGTTAGCACTCACCTCAGGGTTCTGTTGTTCAGCCACGTGAGGAAACATCCTTTACTGGTTGTGTCTTGATCAAGAAGTTGAGATGGAAAGGCTAGTTTTCCTGGGTAGCAAGCGCTTCGATGAGAGCATTCCCGTACGAGGTGATATCACCAGCACCAACCGTCATGACAATATCGCCAGGCTGAGCCTGCTGAGCAAACAGTTCAACAGCCTCATGGCCACTATGAGCGTACTTCACCTCTGAATAACCGGCATCGGTAATAAGGTGGCTGGTGACGCCCTCGATTGGGAGCTCACGGGCCGGATAGATATCTAGCACGTAGGAACGGTCAGCTAAAGACAGAGCCTGAGCGAACTCGCGTGAAAATTCCTGCGTACGTGAGAACAGGTGCGGCTGGAACATGACATACAGGTTGTGTCCGGCAGCTACGGTTCGTCCGGTTTCAAGAGCACGCTGAACTTCGGTGGGATGATGCGCGTAGTCATCAAATACGCTCACACCGTTAGCTACACCGCGCAAGGTGAAACGACGGTCGGTACCGGTAAACTTCCTCAGCGCCTGAACAATTTCAACGGGGTCAGAGCCCGCGAGCAAACCACACACGAAGCCTGCAGTTGCATTGAGCTGATTATGGATGCCGGGGATGTTAAGAGTCAGAGTTGTTGCACCCTGGTAGCTCTTTCCACCCAGTTCAAAGTCCCATCGGATGTTTGAAGAACACACGGTTCCTTCGCTGGTGGAACCCAATAGCTGCACATCTGCCTCTGCAGATTCGCCGTAGGTGACTACCTGAACACCTGCCTCGCGGCTACGGCGCGCCAAATCCATCGCCCCTGCATCGTCAGCACACGTCACGAGCACACCGTCATCATTCATGGACGCCACAAAGCGGTTGAAGGATTCATACACTTTTTCAGCGGTGCCATAGAAATCAAGGTGGTCAGGCTCAACGTTAGTAACCACTGCAATCTGGGGCAGATAACGAACAAAAGAGCCATCAGACTCGTCAGCCTCAGCAACAAACCATGAGGTTTCAGAGGTACTACCCAAGCGAGCATTGGTACCGTAACCTGCAATTTCTGAGCCCACAGCAAAGGAGGGATCCTGCGCAAGCCCGTCAAACATCACTGCAATCATGGACGACGTGGTGGTCTTACCGTGCGTACCTGCAACAGCAATAACCTGAGAATCTCCCATTGCAGCAGCCAAGGCTTCTGAACGGTGAATGATACGAAGACCCAGCTCACGAGCAGCAACCATCTCGGGATTGTCCGCCTTGATAGCGGTCGAAACCACAACGGTCTGGACGCCCTCAACGTTCTGCGCAGCCTGAGGCACAGTAACCTTGGCTCCCTGAGCTCGAAGCGCGTTAAGCCCGGCGCTTTCACGCTGATCAGAGCCTGAAACTTCAACCCCAGCCTGCAACATCAAACGAGCCACGGCAGACATACCGGCGCCACCGATACCCACAAAGTGCACGCGTCCTAGATCTGAAAGACGGGGACGCGCCGCAAACGGAGGATTCAGAACCTCGGGCATCTCAAGATTAAGATTCATCATTGATTTAGTCATTTACCTGCCACCTTCAATACTTCGTGTGCCATAACCTGCGCCGCGTTTCGAATACCGTGGCTGTATGACTTAGTTGCCATGTCGGCTAGCGTTTCGCTGTCTTTAACAAGTGTGGGAATATTCGCCGAGAACCATTCAAGGGTGAACTCGGAGTCTTTCACCAGCAGGGCTGCACCAGCGTCCACCAATCCACGGGCGTTCAGCGCCTGCTCACCATTGCCAATGGGAAGCGGAACAAAGACCGCGGGTACGCCCACAGCTGCGATTTCGCTGACGGTTGCAGCTCCTGCTCGTACTACCAATAAATCTGCAGCGGCGTAGACGTCCTGCATACCGTTGATGAACTCAACCTGTCGATAGTTAGTGGCTTCAAGCGGCTTGCCTGAATCATCGAGTACGACCTTGTCGCGTCCGGTGATGTGAAGCAACTGAATGCCCCACTCCTCGAGCAAACCGGCAATGGCTTTCACGGTGGTGTTCATGCTCAAGGCACCCAAAGAACCACCGGTCACAATAATGGTGGGAAGATCAGCATCGAGTCCCAGAGCTTTACGGGCGTCATTGCGACGAGCATTGCGATCAACGGACGCTACCTCACCGCGCATGGGCATACCAACATAGCGGGCACCCGCAATAGGGGTGTTTTCAAACGCGGTAGCTACAAGGTGAGCTTTCTTTGCGCCGACCTTATTAGCTAGGCCAGGTTTCGCATTGCCCTCGTGAATTACTACAGGAATGTTCAGCTTATGCGCAGCCAGATACATCGGTGTGCAGACGTAACCGCCCACGCCGACCACTACGTCTGCCTCTGCACGACGCAAAATATCGGCCGCTTGTTTCAAAGCCTTATTGAACTGAAGAGGAAATTTTAGAGCAGCCGCATTGGGACGACGCGGAAAAGGAACCTTAGGAATGAACTCAATATCGTAGCCTGCCTCAGGCACTAGACGTTCTTCCATGCTTCCGGCTGTTCCCACTGTCAGAATCTTCGTCTCTGGCGCTTCAGCCTTGATGGCATCTGCAATAGACAGCATCGGGCTAATATGCCCAGCGGTTCCACCGCCAGCAAGTACTACTGAAGGTGCTTTGCTCATCTCAAACTCCAATAAAATTTTGCGTATTAATCCTAAGTCTACGCGGTGAAGCGATGATTCTCTAAACGTATCCTTTCCTCAAACCACGCTGCTCTAGACTCAAGAATTAGCGGTCGGTCTTACGTGCTTTGCGAATTGGCTTTAGCCCCGGAGGCAGCGGGACTGCTTGCGGTGAAGACTTCTTTACGGGTTGTTGCGGTTGTGTTTTCGCAGGCGAAGACACTTTCTTGCCCGTCTGCGACGGAGTTGCGCGCCGCTCAGTAGAAGCATTCTTTGGTCGACGAGTTACCGCAGCTTCCGCACCGCGCGAGGACGTAGTGCCCCTAGATGAAGCTGAGTCTGCAGATACAGGACGCTTTGCGGCAGGAGAAGCACTCACCTTTGATGAGTCAGTACGGCGGGCTTTTGCCGAGGCATTACGTTGCGTTTGCTGCTGACGCTTACGTTCTGTACGAACAGGCGAAGGACGATGCGCACCGCGTCCTTGACCGGACTGGGCCGGTGCAGGACGCCTACGTTGAGGTGAAGAAGTAGCGGTCTGCAAACCCAGGCGAGCCAGCACAGGACTCCAGTCAATGGGAGCCTCGTGGGCGCGAGCTTTTTCTTCTTCGCGGATAACAGGCAACAGCTTAGCGCGTCGTTCAGCGTCCTTACGTTCTAAGGGATTGGCAAGACGCGCGGGATCATCAAGACGCGGTTCCCCCGCCAGAGAGGTCAAAGGGGTTTGTCGGGCAAAAGCCACCAGGCAGCCAGCAGCTGCCATTGAAGCCATGAGAGAGGTACCACCGTAAGAAACGAACGGTAGCGGCACGCCGATCACGGGGCCCATGCCTGTCACCATTGCAACGTTGATGAGCATCTGAGCTGAGAGCCACAGCAGAATGCCCGAGGTTGCCAAACGGATGTAACGGTCTGAGGAGCGCAACAAAATGCGCACCGCACAATAAATCAGACCCACATACAGCACCAGCGTCATAATGGTTCCGACCAGTCCCAGTTCTTCACCAATAATTGCGAAGATGTAGTCGTTATGCGCCTCAGGTAGGTAACTGTACTTCTGGCGCGACTGGCCAAGACCTACTCCCCAAATACCACCGGTCGCTAGAGCAGCCATACCGGCATTGGACTGATCGCAGACAAAGCCGGTGCAGTTACCAAATACCGCGAAAATACGATCAAGACGGTTAGGGCTGGTGAGTACAAAAATCAGGCCCACGAAACCGACCGCCGCGATTGCACCGAGCATAAGTTTCTTCGGTACACCGAGCATCCACAGCATACCCACATAAATAATCGAATACACGATTACGGTACCCAAGTCGTGGCCCAGCAGAATCATGAAAACCAGCGCACCAAAGCCCACAGCGGATGGCACAACGATTTTGAAAATACTATCGCCAAGCTTAGATTTCGATAGATCTCCGCGCAGGTTCAAAACATAGGCCAGCCACAGGATTAAGAGAAGTTTGCTAATTTCTGAGGGCTGAAGGCTCTGTCCACCTAGCCGAATCCAGTTACGGTTACCGTTGATGGTTACACCCGCAACAATCACAGCTAACTGCATGACAAGGGCCAAGGCGAGCAAGAGATGAGGCACAACCTTATTGCGATACCAGGTCACCGGAGTCAGCGACGCAATAAGCATGATAATCACGCCCAATGCAGCCGAACGCAGCTGGCTAAACGCCTGAGCGTAGGGCTCAAGTCCCTGAGCGATACTTTCAACAAACGACGCTGAAAGAACCATCATGCAACCAAAACCGGTCAGCAACAAAGCAAGCAACCACAGCAGTAGCGGTACATCTTTGATGCTCATCATCGAAAAACGGTTATATGCCCGATCATAGGTACGACGTAGCGAAGACACTTTGCGCCTAGGCAACGGCATACGCGAAGAATCTGACCGGCTAGCGGCAGGTGCGCTCATGAACTTCTCTCCTCAATATCAAAAGATATCTCAGTGGTTTTACGCTGTGATTGTACAAGCTAAAAGTGTAAAGAACAGCCGAAAATCCTAGGACTTTCGGCTGTTCTTAAAGCGGGTTTTAACCGTTGATGTCATCTACTAATTTGGCAACCGCATCAATAAATGTATTGCCACGGTGCGCATAGGTGTCGAACTGGTCCATGGATGCAGCAGCCGGAGCCATCAACACGGTGTCATCTTGAGCTGACAGTTCATGCGCTACAGCTACTGCTTGGCTCATTGCCCAGTGCCCATCGGTCGGGTCAAGACCCTGGTCTTTAGCTCGCTCTGTGATGTTATGAACCGGGACCTCCGGCGCGTGGTGCTCTAGAGCGTCCAGTAGCTTTTGGTGATCGGTGCCAATCACAATGACCGCTTTGAGTCGGTCTTTGTGTTCGGTGACCAGTTCATCGTATTCCACGCCTTTCGACAGGCCGCCGGCAATCCAGATAACAGGCTTAAAAGACGCCAGCGATGCGTTTGCTGCGTGCGGGTTCGTAGCCTTAGAGTCGTTTACCCACAGCACTCCGTGAGTGTTTGCTACTAACTGGATGCGGTGAGCACCGGGCTCGTAGGCACGCAAACCTTCGCGGATCTTTTCAGGTTCAATCTCGGCTGCGCGTGCTAAAGCAGAAGCAGCCAAAGCGTTTTCAATGGTGTGGCGGGTTGGAAGCTGACCGGTATCTTGAACCGAACCAATTTCCAGAGCCTTCGTGTGGCGATCGTCCAAGAAGGCGCGGTCAATTAGCAGGCCGTCAATGACGCCAAGCATTGAGATGCTAGGAGTATTTGCCCAGAAACCGATAGCACGCGCGCCTTCAATCACGTCAGCTTCTTCAACCATCTTTACGATTTCGTTCTGGTTAGCGTTGAAAATGCAGGCAACCTGAGTGTTCTCGTAGATACGAGCCTTATCAGCCAAGTAGTTAGCGTAACCCTCATGCCAGTCGACGTGATCTTCAGCGACGTTCAAAACAACCGAAGCTAGTGGAGACATGCTGTGGGTCCAGTGCAACTGGAAGCTTGAAAGTTCAACAGCGAAGAAGTCGTATTCCACCGGATCGCGTAGCGCATCAAGAATGGGAGTACCCACATTGCCTACAGCAATCGCTTTGAACCCAGCGGTCTGCAAAATCGATTCGAGCATACCCACAGTGGTGGTCTTACCGTTTGTGCCGGTAATGCACAGCCACTGCGCCGTCTTGCGTCCTTCGCGTTCGCGCAACCGCCAGGCAAGCTCTACATCGCCCCAAATTTGCACCCCTTGCTTAACCGCGTCGGCAAAAATACCGAGGGTCGGACGCAATCCGGGTGAAGTGATGACGAGGTCAGCTTTGTCACCGTCAACGGTGGGAAGGTCGTCCATGACGCCTTCGCCCAGAAGGACGTCTGCCGCACCGATAATGCGAAGAGTCTGTTCCTTTTCTTGATTGACATCGCTGGCGTTGCCGTCCACAACAACAACGCGGGCACCAAGTTCAATAAGGGTGTCTGCTGCTGAGAAGCCTGAGACGCCCAGACCAGCCACAACGACTTTCAGTCCCGCCCAGTCAGAATCCCAGCTAGTGAGCTGATCTAAACGAGCATTGGGCAAAATAGGGTTTTCGTTGGTTGCTCGCATTAGAGCATTCCTCCCTCGCTGATGAGCCAATCACCGTAGAACAGGCCAAGCGCGGCGAGTACAAAGAGACCGGCAATAATCCAGAAGCGGACAACAACCTTAACCTCGGGCCAGCCCAGCAGCTCAAAGTGGTGCTGCAAAGGTGCCATACGGAAGATGCGCTTACCGCCTGAAATTTTGAAGTAGCCAACCTGCAAAATAACGGATGCTGAAATCATGACGAATAGACCGGCAATAATGATGAGCAGCAGTTCAGTACGAGTCAGAATTGCGAAAGCAGCAAGTGCACCGCCCAGACCCAGCGAACCGGTGTCGCCCATAAAGATGGATGCAGGTGAGGTGTTCCACCAGAGGAAACCGATGAGTGAGCCAACCAGTGCTGCCGCCATCATAGAAAGTTGCAGTGAGTCACGTACTTCGTAGCAGACCCCATCTGTTGCGCCTGGCAGGCACAGGTGCTTGTTCTGCCACATGGTCATCAGCATGTAACCGCTGAATACCATGATGGCGACGCCTGATGCCAAACCATCAAGACCGTCGGTCAGGTTAACCGCGTTGGTGGTTGCGGTAGCAATAAGGTTAGCCCACAAGACAAAGAGAATAACGCCGATAATCGACCCGAAGAAGGCCAAGTCAAAAGCGGTATCTCGAGTAAAAGATACGTGAGTGGAGGCCGGAGTCCAACCATACTGGTTGGGGAACCACAGTGCCAAGACACCAAAAATAACGCCGATGAGACCCTGCAAGAAAATCTTGCCTTTAGGAGTCAAACCTTCAGACTGCTTCTTAGCGATTTTCTTGTAGTCATCGATGAAACCAACGCCGGCCATGCCGAGCATCAAGAAGAGAAGAAGACAGACAGAAACAGAAGGCAGCGCCTGGGTACCAAACAGCAAAGCTGAAAGCAACATAGACAGCAAGAAACCACCGGTTGCACCAGCCATAATGACGACACCGCCCATAGTGGGGGTACCGCGCTTAACTTGGTGCGAGGTAGGGCCGTCTTCACGAATGAACTGGCCGTAATGCTGTCGCACCAAGTACTTGGTGAACATCGGTGTACCAAAAATCGAGATAAGCAGACCAAAAGCGGCTGCTAACAGGATTGGAATCATAGGAGTTCTTTGTGCCTTCCCTTGTTATTCCTGCGTATCGTCCGGCGTCGTTTTCGCGCCAAAGTCTGAGTTTACAGGGTTCACGAAGTCCCCAGCACTTAACCACGATGCGGTGCGCGTCTCAGTAGCGTGGTTTTCCGGTGCGTCCTGCGCTACCTGATCGCCGAGATCTTTGACTTTGGCCGCGTTGGAAGACTTGAAAAGTACAACGTCGCCTGGTGCAAGCTCAGAACGTAGGATCTCCAGGGCCTGGTCGTTGGTTTCTACCCAGGTTGCTTCATTTCCCCAGGACCCCTCAAGATGAGCAGCATTGTAGATAGGCTTAGCTTCTGCGCCGATAGCAATCAACTTAGAAATATTCATGCGCACCGCTAGGCGACCGAGCTTGTCATGTTCCTCAGCAGAAGCATCACCCAGTTCTAGCATGGCGCCAAGCACTGCCCATGTACGACGCGGGGGCTCCTGGCGACCGAGCTGAGCCAGCGCGCGAAGTGCTGCTGCCATTGATTCCGGGTTGGCGTTGTAGGCATCGTTAATAACGGTGACGCCGTCTTCACGTTCGGTACGTTCCATGCGCCAGCGGGATGTGGCGCCGAGCTCGTTGAGTTTTTCTGCGATAACAGAGGTTTCGATTCCTACCTGGTACGCCAAGGTAGCAGCTGCCAGCAGGTTGTACACGTGGTGTTCACCGATCAGACGTGAAGCGATTGCAAAGCTTTGCCCATCGGGAAAATGCAAGGTGAATTCCGGGCATCCGGTAGCGCCGGTGACCAGGTTGGTGGCAGAGACTCGAGGCTGAACGCCACCGTCGTGGTTGGATTCTCCCACACCAAAGTAAATGGTGGGTACTGAGGAACGAGAAATCATACGACGCACGCGGTAGTCGTCATCGTTGAGCGCGAGCGCCTGGCTGACGCCTTCGGCAAGCTCACCCTTGGTTTTTTCGATGTTGTCGACTCCCCCAAATTCGCCAGCGTGAGCTGTACCGACTTTGAGAATCGCACCGACGTCAGGTTTGACAATATTAGCGAGGTACTCGATGTGTCCCAGACCGTCCGCACCCATCTCGATTACGAGATAGCGAGTGTCGTATTCTGCACGGAAGACCGTTAGGGGCACACCGACTTCACCGTTGAACGAGCCCACGGGAGCTACAGTTTTTCCTGCGGTTGCGAAGATGCCGGCAAGGAGGTCTTTAGTGGTGGTTTTACCTGCGGACCCGGTGATTCCGATAACAGTGATTTCGCCCGCTCCACGAAGCTTCTCAATAATGAAAGCAGCCAGGCGCCCCATAGCAAGAACAACGTCGTCCACAAGGACGCTGGGGTACAGCGCTCCGTTGGCGTCAGTGATCTGACGTTCGACTAGGGCTAGTGTTGCACCGGTTTCAAAAGCTGAGGGAACAAAATTATGCCCGTCAGTGGTCTCACCTGGCTTAGCCAAGAACAAAGTACCGGCTACAACCTGGCGTGAATCTGTGGTTGCTGAGCTGATACGGATACTTTGAGCGCTTTCGTCGTCTGCTCCCATAAGCGTTCCGGCTACTGCTTGAGTAACCTCGGCTGCTGAAAGTTCAATCATGGGTTATTGCTTCCTTAGTCCAAGCGGTAGTCGGGCAAAACGTCGTAGCCCTGCTGGGTGAGTGCGCGTGCAACTTCTACGCGGTCGTCGAGTTCAAGGTCTTCACCGGCAACGTCCTGAGCGGTTTCGTGTCCGCGTCCGGCAACGACGATTGAGTCGTGTTCACCGGCGATGCTTGCCGCGAATTCGATAGCTCGTGAGCGCGGCTCAATGTTGTGAACTTCTTGAGCGCGAGCGCCCTGTTCCTGAGCTGCGCGAGCGCCGGCTTCTACTGCTTCGCGGATGGGAGCGGGAGCCTCATTGTGAGGATCATCGTCAGTAACAATAACGATGTCTGCATACTGCGCTGCGATATCGCCCATGATAGGACGCTTGGTTTGGTCGCGTTCGCCCGTTGCGCCAAAGACTACGATCACGCGTCCGTCCGCTTCTGCCGGTTCAACAGCTTCTAAGGCTCGTTTGAGAGCATCGGGGTTATGTGCGAAGTCAACGAGCGCGGTTGGCGTGTGAGCAATGAGCTGCATACGACCGGGCACGACCGGGGTCAAAGTCTCAGGTCGCTTCAGCACAGCCGAGAGAGCCTCAAGGTCTACACCACTTTCCGCCACCATGACAGCGGCTAAGGCAGCGTTCGAAACGTTGAAATCTGCGGGGAGCTGTGTGGAGGTGCGTAGAGTTACGCCGTCGCCACGGACAACGGTGAAATCATGACCGATACCTGAGCGTTTTACGTCCGTAAGAGCCCAATCGTTTTCAGCGAGTTGCGGTGCTACATCATAGCCCTTGCCCATGTTGCTGTACAGACGAACCACGTTGCTCTGCCCCATTGCCTGATCAGCAGAATCAGCCATGGAGGTACCCCACGCATCGTCCGTCAAGATAACAGCTCGTGCGGCACGCTCGGGAGTAAACAAAGCAGCCTTGGATGCGAAATAGCTGTCCATAGTGCCGTGAAGGTCAAGGTGATCCTGAGTCAAGTTAGTAAATCCGGCTACGCTGTAGCGGACGCCATCTACACGACGGTAGTCCAAGGCGTGTGAAGATACTTCCATAGCTGCAGAGGTGATTCCGCGCTCACGCATCAGCGACAGCAAAGAATGTACGTGCGGTGATTCGGGGGTGGTGAGCTTAGAAGGAATAGCTACACCGCCTGCAACAATCTCAATGGTGCCAATCAAACCGGTAGTGTGTTCCAACGACTGCATGATGGAATTAATCATGTAGGTGGTCGTTGTCTTACCGTTGGTGCCGGTGACAGCAAACAGCGAGAAATCATCTGCGTTTTCGGGCTGCGAGTTATAAATTCGAGCAGAAATAGGGCCGACCACGGCGCGCAAGTCCTCGCAGACAACCAGACCGATGCTCTCTGGCAACTCGCCAATGAGTTCAGCACCGCGCGCGTCCGTCAAGATAGCGGAGGCGCCAGATTTCACTGTAGCTTGAGCGAACTCAGCACCGTGAGCACGAGCGCCAGGTAAGGCCACATAGAGATCGCCTGACTGGACTTCTCGCGAGTCCATGCTAAGACCTGTGATCGAAGAGCTACCTGCACTTTCGATCCGAGCCTGATAACCGAGCTCCTCGATGAGGTTCTTTACGCTTTCAACCTCATAGCCGGCAACGTTTGAAGGACGCAGCGTCTGCGCTGAACCCTCAAATTCTGCGGTGTCCACGGTTTCTCCTTGTCATCTGCACGTTTATTTCAAGTGCTCGTAAGCAACAGTAATTTTATTCTATTGCTTATTATTCTTTATCTTTGTCTTCAAACTTAGGCAACACGTTAGGTTCCGTGGTGGAATGCGGAACATTGTAGGTTTGCAGAACTTTCTCCATGAGCTGCGAAAACTGCGCTGTTGCGCCCACGGTGTATACAGAGCCCTGCGGACGCTGCAAAGTGATACCCACGAGGTATTGGGGATCCTCAATGGGCGCCAACCCAATAAACGATGTGGTGTAACCATCGAAACCGGCTTTGGTCTCGCTCGGCGCCTCCGCTGTACCGGTCTTGCCACCCACGCGATAACCGTTCACCTTAGCATCGCCTGTTTTAGAATGCTCAACAACGTTTTCCATGAGAGTAAGGCACTGCTCGGCTGTCTTCTCAGACACCACCCGAATACCCTCGGCGACCTCAGTCTTATGCTCGGTGCCGTCGGTATCGATAATCGCATCGACGATGCGCGGCTTCAAGCGCACGCCCTTATTGCCAAGAGTCTGGTAAATCATACAGGTCTGCAAGGGAGTCTGAGCTACGCCCTGTCCAAACAGCACAGTGTACTGCTGACGCACGTCCCACTCGCGCCAGTCGCTCACCAATCCCTGGCTCTCACCGCTAAGCTCAATACCGGTGTACTCACCCATGCCGTATTTTTTAATCCAGTCATAGCGCTGTTCAGGGGTCAGCTGCTTTCCGGCAAGAACGGTACCCGTGTTCATAGAGTCGGCGATAATACCGTTCAAAGTACGTTTTTCAGCACCGTGATCAAACGCATCCGTAATCGTCTGACCATCAATCTCAAGTTGCGCGGGAACATCGAAAACCGTCAGAGGATCAGCTAATCCCTGATCAATAACTGCCGAGGCTGTCAGCAACTTTTCGGTAGAACCAGGCTCAACAGCCTGCGAAATAGCACGCGGAGTCATGTCTTCTAGCTTAAACTTCTCAGAGCCAGGGTCCATGGTCGATGAATCAGCAAGAGCAAGCACAGAGCCATCGCGCACATCCATCACCACGGCACACGCCCACTCAGCTTTCAGCTCATCAGCGCGGGCTTTGACTACCTGCTGCGCGAAGTACTGAATATCCTGGTTGATAGTTAGACGTACACTCTTACCGTTTTCGGCTTGCTTAATGTGTTCCTCGCCCACGGGGATGCGCACACCATCGGCAGAGATTTCGTAGGTTCGGGAGCCAGAAACTCCGGCAAGTTCTTCTTCAAAGACCTTCTCGATACCCACCGAGTAGTTGGTATCTTGAACATCGTTTTCGGTGCCCTCTACCTTTTCTTCAATGATGCTGTAACGACCCACAATAGAGCCGCCGACAGAGCCATCAGGGTAGAGACGATCCGAAATCACCTCGCCGTAAATATACGGAATATCCAATGCGCTAATGCGGTTATAGACATCGGGAGTCACGTTCTCTTTAATCACGTGATAACTGCTATCTCCATCGAGAGCAGTCTTTACGTCGTTGTCCTTCATCTTAAGGATGTCAGCTAGTTCGTACACCACCTGGACAGGACTAATTTTCTCGGACTTATATGTGCCATCGTCCTGCTGCACGTTACGATCAAAATCCTGCACAGCTTTCTGGTCAACGGTGATGTTATACCTCTGAACGGTACGTGCCATCACGTTTCCATTGATATCCAAAATCTCACCGCGCAAAGCAGGAACCTCGACAGTTCGAGTTCGCTGTTCGAGTGCCCTCGCCGCGCGATCGGTCGGATCAAGGCCCTGCAAGTACAGCAAACGACCACCCAGTGCAGCGGTACCGCCGACCGCCAAAGTACTTGCCAAAAAACCGCGTCGGCCCATAGCGTACTGGGTCTGACGCTTATCTTCAGCGGGCTTTCGTGAACTCACGTGCTCGATAATCCTTTGCGTAGGTGGCTAGAGGTAGAAATTACTGGTTGGACGAAGGAGTAGGCTTTGCTGAGCTATTGGGAGTAGCTGTAGCGCTTGCCGAAGCTTTAGCTTCTTTCTCCTTCTTCTCTTTCTCTGCTTTTTCTTTTTCTTCCTTTTGCGCTTGCTCCTGCGCACGCTGCGTTGCCGTTGCATACGCATCGGTATCTGAAAGCGCCGGAGGGTCAATCATGTTCTTGTTGTAGTCAGGCTTATCAGAATCGTTTTCTGACTTCACAACAGGGGCAGGAGTACCGCTAATAGTATTTCCGCGGATATCGAGAGTCGCCTGCTGATGAGCCGCCACCATTCCCAGCTGGCTCGCTCGCACGGCCAAACTCTGGGGCGCCTGGTAGAACTCAATCTCCTGCGATAACTGCTCATTGACGCAGGGCAGTCTCTTGAGCACGAAGCTCCACCAGTTCATACTGACGCTGAGTGATTTTGATGTTCAAGACCAAGATCATCGCCAGCGCCATCAAAATACCGAGCACCACGAAGAAAACGTAGTGGCGGCGTCCGCGCGGACCAATGGAAGGCAGAACTGCTAACGGTGCTCTCTCTCGTCGGCGGGCAGGACGCGCCTGCTTGGCGGTGCCGGCTCGCTGAGACTTATGAG
>OBYT01000054.1_pt1 | contig 18892 bp, 18 predicted proteins | sample 1476811 | NCBI WGS metagenome assembly OBYT01 (sample SAMEA2580215, study PRJEB22360) | human gut metagenome | biome: human gut; feature: human-associated habitat; material: faeces | place: Denmark | collected 2008/2010
CCTCCATAGAGGACATAGCAAAAGCCCCCGTCCTCAAACGAGAACGGGGGCTTTTGAAAAAGCTAGGATTTAGCGGCGCTTGGTAACCAGTCCGTAGATCCACAGAACAATCAAAGCACCAATTACTGAGGTGATGATTGAGCCAAGACCAAGACCGCCAGTGTTTGATGACAAGAAGGGCAGGAAACTACCCAACCAACCACCGAGCAGTGCGCCTACGATACCGAGAATCATGGTAACGATGATGCCACCACCCTGCTTACCGGGCATGATGAGCTTTGCAAGCGCACCAGCAATGAGGCCGAGAATAATCCAACCGAGAATAACACCCATGATTTATCTTCTTTCTATGAAGTAAAAGTTTGTAACCCATTTGGGCGACAAATACTTGATAACAGAAACAAGCTTACTGTCCTTGACGCCGATTTCAAAGCTGTTTTAGAACAAATTCATCAGCATGTTTATTTATATACATCACAGTGGCATCGGGGGTTTTGTTCCGTCACACTAGAGCAAAAAGGTTTACAGGTAAATTTTTCGAGTTCGTAATACCTGCGAACAAGTTTTTATTCAGACAAGAGCGGCACAGAGACTACTTCAGGTCGTGAATCAACTCAATGCACTTATCCAAGAAGGCATCCACCTGAGTTTCCTCATAACAACGCGAACCTGTAGCACTTCGAAACACAGCTCCTCTGACCACATCAGCGCTCAGGTTATCCGAAGTCTTAAACTCACGCATCAGACGATTGCACAAAGCATCAACATCTTCAGTGAGATAACCCTTTGTCAGACGATGCGCAGGACGCCTAAAGCGCTCCCCGTCCTCTCGCCGCAAGCGTCCCATCAGCAGTTCAGCGATCTGCTCCACGTGCTCGCTCCACGCCTCACGCCCGTGCTCCGCAATGAAAGAACGTCGTTCAATGGCAGCAAAACGATCCTCCACACGCGATAAAGCAGCATCCACGTCAGCTACAGCATAGCCACCTTTCTGCGGTTGAAAGGTGCTTTGGCGAATCGCACGTGCCGTCGTGATTCCTGCATGAGAACCATCGGAACGCAAGCGTTCATAGTCGTTAGCTAAATCAGTGAAGAACTGATCAACAGCTTCGATGTTGTAACCAGTCTCACGCTCATCAACCACGCGAAACTCGCTAATACGCTGAGAGGTTTCAGGCATACCTAATGAAGTCCTCACTATTAGAGATTTGTAGAGAAAGGCGCAAGCAGTTCAAAAATCACGTACCCTGCAGCAATCGCAAACACAATGGAATCCAAGCGGTCCATCACGCCTCCGTGACCGGGCAAGATATTACTCATGTCCTTGATGCCGATTTCTCGCTTCACCATAGACTCAGAAAGGTCACCTACCGTTGAGGCAATGACCAAGAAGAAAGCGATGATAAAGCCGAACCACAAAGGCTCGCCCAAGAAAAACATGCAGATAACGCCAACGACGATGGAACCCACCATAGAGCCGGCAAAACCCTCCCAGGTTTTCTTCGGAGAAATCTTGGGAGCCATCGGATGCTTGCCCCACAGCACGCCCGCGATATAGCCCCAGGTATCGTTACCAATAGCCATAATCAAAATGGTGAAAACCTTGCCAGCCCCTGCGTCCTGTCTAAAGAGCAACAACGCAAGCGAAATAAGCAGCGGCACCCAGCTCATGACAAACATCGAACCCATCATCGACATAATCATGCCGTTTTTCGGGCCGCACGCTCGCCAGCCAATCAGTACCAAGCTAAAGGCTACGACAGCAAAAATAAGCCACTGTCCGCCACCGTAGTAAGCAAAAAAAGGAACAATCGCAGCCGCGACCACCGCCGGAATTACAGGAATACCCATTCCCCGTTTTTGATTCAGACCGTGGGTCACTTCCCACGCTCCTACAGCAGTCGCAGCGGCGGCAAGAACTACCAAAATAACCGGAACATAAAACAAACCCACCGCTAGGCCGGCGCCGAGAACAACGCCGACGGAAATAGCGGCAGGCAAGTTTCGACCGGCTTTGGAAGGTTTAGGTTCCTTAGCCGTGTCGGTTGAGAGCATATTGCTCATAGTCAAAGACCTCGATTAAACTTCGAGAAGCTCAGCTTCCTTGTGCTTGAGCAGAGAATCCACAGTCTCAACGTGCTTCTTGGTCAAAGTGTCGAGTTCCTTCTCTGCGCGAGTACCCTCGTCCTCACCGATCTCGCCGTCCTTCACGAACTTGTCGATAGCAGACTTAGCATTACGGCGAGCGTTACGAACTGCCACACGGGCATCCTCAGCCTTGTGGCTGACAAGCTTGATGTATTCCTTGCGACGCTCTTCGGTCATCTCGGGCATCACAATGCGAATCACGTTACCGTCATTTGAGGGGTTTGCACCGAGATCAGAGTCGCGCAGAGCCTTCTCGATTGCACTCATTGCACTCTTATCGTAAGGAGTAATCAAGATAGTGCGTGCCTCAGGAGTCTGGAAGGACGCCAGCTGCTGCAAGGGAGTAGGTGCACCGTAGTAATCGACGGTCAATGATGAAAACAGTGAAGGATTCGCACGTCCGGTACGAACGTTTGAAAACTCGTGCTTTGCGGCTTCTACAGCCTTGTCCATGCGTTCGCCTGCATCAGCCAGGGTTTCTTCGATCACGGGGATCTCCTTCAATAGTGCGGTGGCGAAAAGCCACAGGTTGAGGCGAGTATCTACTACTCGCCATAGAGTCTTTTCAATAGTCTAGTAGCCCGACCGCTGGCCGGGCTACTTTTAGACAATCAAGTCGCTGATTAGCTAGGTTTTTCAAGGTAACAACGTTCTGCAAGGACGCGTAGCCACCTCACCGGTAGCTATTACTTGGTAACCAGGGTTCCCATTTCTTCACCAAGAATTGCACGAGTTACGTTACCTTCGCCCTGCATACCAAACACACGCATCGCTACGTTGTTGTCCTTGCACAGCGAGAACGCAGTCTGATCCATCACACGGATGTTGCGCTTCAGCGCGTCATCGTAGGTGAGGTTGTACAGGCGCTCAGCGTTAGGATCCTTATTCGGGTCAGCAGTGTAGATACCGTCCACGCCGTTCTTAGCAACCAGAACCTCATCCGCATGAATTTCCAGTGCGCGCTGCGCCGCAACGGTATCGGTCGAGAAATAAGGCAGACCGGCACCAGCACCAAAGATCACAACGCGGTCTTTTTGCATATGGCGGATTGCACGACGCGGGATGTAAGTCTCTGCGACCTGCGGCATGGTGATGGCTGACTGTACGCGAGTATCGATACCAGCCTGCTCCAAGAAGTCCTGCAACGCCAAAGAGTTCATCACGGTGCCTAGCATACCCATGTAGTCAGCACGTGAACGGTCCATACCCGCAGTTGACAGTTCTGCACCGCGGAAGAAGTTACCGCCACCAATCACGATAGAGGTCTCAACCTGACCAACGGTAGCCGCAATCTGATCAGCGATACCGCGGATAACGTCAGTATCAATACCAACCTTGCCGCCGCCAAAAACCTCGCCTGAGAGCTTCAGCAGAACGCGACGACGACCGGTGTCGTCCTTGTGGATGTTTGAAGCGTTTTCAGCCACGAATCCTCCATGTGGTGTAACGGTAGATAAAAATTTTTTGCATCAACCGGGCAAAATGCACAGTCATACTCTAGAACAGCATACGGCAAAGGGGAGCACCTTAAGCGGTACTCCCCTTTGTCTTCCCTAAATCTGTGCACAATCACATGTTAATCATCCACAAATTTGAGGTAACAAGTTTGTCTAAACTTATGCGCCTACGCGGAAACGCTCGAAAGCGGTTGCGGTTGCACCGTTTTCTGACAGAACCTTCTCAACTGACTTTGATGAGTCCTTTGCGAAGTCCTGATCGAGCAGGGTGTTTTCCTTGTAGAAAGCCTTGAGCTTGCCTTCAACGATCTTCGGGATGATCTGCTCAGGCTTGCCCTCGCCGCGTGCGGTTTCTTCAGCAACGCGCTTTTCTGCCTCGATGTCCTCAGCTGCAATAGCGTCTGAGTTGAGGTACTTCGGTGACATAGCAGCAATGTGAACTGCAACGTCGTGAGCAACCTCGTCGGTGTTCTCACCGGTAACAGCCAGCAGAACGCCAACCTGTGCGGGCAGGTCCTTTGAGGTCTTGTGCAGGTAAACTGCAACGTTTTCGCCCTCAATGCGTGCTACGCGACGAACTACAACCTTCTCGCCCAGCAGTGCGCCAGCTTCGGTGGTCAGTTCTTCAACGGTCTTGCCGTCTGCGGTAGCTGCCTTGAGTTCTTCAAGGGTTGAAGCGTTAGCTGAGATAGCTGCTTCAAGAACGTTGTTAGCGAAAGCGATGAAGGGCTCTGACTTAGCAACGAAGTCGGTCTCTGAGTTAACTTCAACCATGTAGCCAACGCCGTTTTCAACGCGTGCTGCAACGATGCCTTCTGCGGTTGCACGGCCTTCGCGCTTGGTAACGCCCTTGAGACCCTTAACGCGGATGATGTCCATTGCCTTCTGCTGGTCGCCGTTAGCCTCGTCAAGAGCCTTCTTGACGTCGAGCATGCCAGCGCCAGTCTTTTCGCGCAGTGCCTTGATGTCTGCTGCGGTGTAGTTCGCCATTGTGAACTCCTTGATTGTTTTAGTTCAAAGGTTGGTGGGGCGGACGCTTGTAAGCGTCCACTGCGAGTATAAGACGGCGCCCATCCTTGCGAGGTTGGGCACCGTCTTATTTTCAGCAAAATTACTTAGCTGACTCTTCTGACTTTGCAGCTTCGTGCTGCTCAAGCAGTTCCTTTTCCCATTCAGCCATGGGCTCTTCGGTTGAGTCTGCCTTGCCAGCCTTCTTGTTGTTACGCTCGAGCAGGCCTTCTGCAACTGCGTCTGCGATAACGCGGGTCAGCAGGTTAACGGAGCGGATTGAGTCGTCGTTACCGGGGATCGGGAACGCAACTTCGTCCGGGTCTGCGTTGGTGTCGAGGATTGCAACAACGGGGATGTTGAGCTTCTGAGCCTCGTCTACTGCGAGGTGCTCCTTCTTGGTGTCAACGATCCATACGAGTGAAGGGGCCTTGGTGAGGTTGCGGATACCACCGAGGGTCTTCTCCAGCTTTTCGTGCTCGCGACGCAGAAGCAGGAGTTCCTTCTTGGTGTACTGTGAGCCTGCTACGTCGTCGAAGTCCAGCTGCTCAAGTTCCTTCATGCGGTCGATACGCTTTGAAACGGTTGCGAAGTTGGTGAGCATACCACCGAGCCAGCGATGGTTAACGTAAGGCATGTTAACGCGAGTTGCCTGCTCAGCAATTGCTTCCTGAGCCTGCTTCTTGGTACCAACGAACAGTACGGTGCCACCGTGTGCAACGGTGGTCTTTACTGCTTCGTAAGCCTTGTCGATGAATTCGAGTGACTGCTGCAGGTCGATGATGTAGATGCCGTTACGCTCGGTGAAGATGTAACGCTTCATCTTGGGGTTCCAGCGACGGGTCTGGTGACCAAAGTGAACGCCTGAGTCCAGAAGCTGGCGCATAGTTACGACGGGCATGTCGTCTCCTTTTGAGATGGTGCCGGGCAGTCCCCTGATTCCAGGCTAGATCTGCCGCGCGCATAGTAGTTATCGGTTACATGGAACTTATTCGTTCCCCTGGCAATCTCGCAGATACGGCCCCTGAAAATTTTCATGGGACTCATCTTCAAGCCTTCACTGCTTAGTTTTAAGCAGACCGAAAGTCTCTTATGAGCTGCTGTGAATAAGCTAGCTCCCTGAGATTACGCGTTGTCAGACCGCACGCTAAGGCACGGTGAACGACGTGTAAATGACGTTCTTTCCCCTCGCGAGTTGCATCCCTCAGCAGAAGGACGCGCGCTTAGGCAAACTGCAATCGTCAACTATACCGCAGAAGCACCGGTTTCACAGCAGTATTCTGCGGTTTCCAGAGCCAACACAGGTTTAAGTGAGCATCTACACACATCAAACCTGTGGATAACTCTTTTTATTGGCGGAGTTATCCACATTTTTAGACTTTTCTATAGATTCAACGGGAAACCCGTGGTGAGGTTTTCTTATGAACCACATTTTTCAGCAAGCCCCAGCGTCCAGCTCCAAGCGCACCGTCACCGCCATACAGGTAGCGATACTGCTTCTTGCAACTTTCCTACCCAACCCGTCGGCATCAGCAGACACCTCACCACACTGGCAATCTCCCGTAGACGACCCCTACAGCGTGGAACGGCACTTCAAAAAGCCACCCAAAAAATGGAATGCGGGGCATCGCGGCGTCGACTTTTCAGCCACCGCATCCACCAAGGTTGTTGCGCCCGAAGCAGGAACGATTTCATTCTCTGGCAAAGTTGTTGACCGTACTGTCATTACGATCACGCACCCCGACGGCAAGAAGTCCAGCTTTGAACCGGTAACAAACCCGCTCCCTATCGGCACCAAGGTCACCAAAGGTCAACCCATCGCAGCAATAGACGCCTCAAAACACCACTGCCCGAGCCTGACCCTCTGCATCCACTGGGGAGTTCGCAAAGGCGATGAGTACATTAATCCGTGGCTTCTTATTGAGACCCAGACACCGAGCATCTTGCTACCCATTGACGAAGACTTTTCAGCCTAAACAGCAACCGCTCACGGTTTAAAAATATTTTCGCCACCATTCCAGTCCACAAAAATTGAGTAAAAATATTCATAAATTTGTATTTAAATTCAATTTAAAGGGCGACATGCTGATAATTATTAATTTTTCTCATTAATTGAAATGGTTTACATTGAAACTATTAAGCTACATCACACAGCGTTATAGAGCTTAGAAACGAAGTGACTTTAACTAGAAAAGATCGTTCATTTTTATCAACAACCGAAAAACCGAAAGTATGCAGAGCTTTGAATCTGTAGCTTTTACAGTGAAATCACATCGACGACAATGTATTTCCCTTACCTAACTGGCAGGGACGATCTTTCTACACAACGTTCTTTCGTTACTAAGGATTGTCATGAGTTCAACACCGGACAGGAGTACTGACTCCGAACTCTCAACGGGCTCTGCCGCCCCGGGCGGTCTATCCTTCTTCGCCCTTCTAGCACTTGTCATCGGATCGATGATCGGCGGAGGAATCTTCTCACTCCCCCAGAACATCGCCGCAGCCGCCAGCGCTGGCCCGACCATCATTGGTTGGATTATCACCGGCATCGGTATGGTCTGCCTGGCCCTGGTTTATCAGTTCCTCTCCGCTCGTAAGCCTCAGCTCGATAACGGCATTTACGCATATGCTCGCGCGGGATTTGGCGATTACATCGGCTTCAATTCAGCATGGGGATACTGGCTCTCCGCGCTGATCGGTGATGTCGGCTACCTGATCCTTCTCTTCTCAACGATTGGTAGGTTCTTCCCAATCTTTGAAGGTGGCAACACTATCCCGGCAATTATTTGTGCATCAATCTTGCTCTGGGCTATCCACTTTCTCATCATTCGCGGAATTCAAACCGCGGCAATGATCAACACAATTACCACCGTTGCAAAAATCGTTCCGCTTCTCGTTTTCATCGTCATCTGTGCAATCGGCTTCAAATACGACCTTTTTGCCATTGACTTTTGGGGTGCGGACGCCGGCTTAGGCGATGTGCTCACCCAGACAAAAAACATGATGATGGTGACGGTGTGGGTCTTCATCGGCATTGAAGGCGCATCCGTTTACTCCAAGCGAGCTAACAAGCGCTCAGACGTCGGTAAGGCAACCATCATCGGTTTTGTCTTTGTTCTCGCGATTCTGATTGCTGTTAACCTGCTGTCGCTCGGTATCATGCAACGCTCCGATATTGCTAACCTACCCGATGTTTCAACCGCAGACGTCCTGGCACACGCGGTAGGCCCGTGGGGCGCCTGGTTCATCAGCATCGGCGTTATTCTCTCACTCCTCGGTGCTTTGCTCTCTTGGATTTTGCTCTGTGGCGAGACCATGCAGGTTCCAGGTTCAGACGGTACGATGCCCTCTTTCTTCGGCAAGCTCAACAAGCATGATGCTCCCGCAAATGCTCTGTGGGTTACCAACATCCTCACCCAGATTATTCTGATTGCATCCTACTTCTCGGAGAACGTTTATCTGGCAATGGCGACCTTGGCTGCCGCCCTGATTCTGGTTCCCTACCTGCTCTCTGCGGTCTATGCCTTGATGATTACTGTACGAGGCGAGGGCTACCACAACGAGCCAAAGCAACGAAACCGCGATCTCGGTAGTTGCCACCATTTACGGTATCTGGCTTCTGATAGCTTCAGGCGTGGAGAATCTGCTACTCACAGCATTGCTCTACTTACCCGGTGCTCTGGTTTATATTTGGGCTAAACGAGAAAAGGGCGAACGCCGATACTTCAAACCATTTGAGTGGATTATCGTTGCAGTACTCGCCTTAGCAGCAATCTACGCCATTGTGCTCTTTGCTAACGGCTCAATGAGCCTCTTCTAAATAAAACTTATCCCTACGAATTCCCGATGTCTGTGAATTCTTCCCTTGATTCTCTTGAAAGGAGAATGAGTCCCATGACTACTACAACTCCCATTGGTGCTTGGTCCGAAGTTGGCAAGCTACGCGAAGTAATGGTGTGCTCCCCCGGACTCGCTCACCAGCGTCTGACCCCTAGCAACTGCAAGGAACTCTTGTTCGACGATGTGCTCTGGGTAGATCGTGCTAAAAGCGACCACGACGACTTCGTTGCAAAAATGCAGTCCCGCGGGGTTGAGACCCTTGAGATGCACCAGTTACTACGCGAGACTCTGGACATTCCAGAAGCACGCGAATGGGTTCTCAAGCGCAAGCTCTCAGCTAACTATGTCGGTTTGGGCATCTCTGAAGAACTCGAATCATGGTTCTCTGAAATTCCTTCAGCAGAGCTAGCTGACTACCTCATCGGTGGTCTCGTCTACACGGATCTTCCCGATGACTTCCAGCGCACCGCAACCCGCGCACTGGCTGAAGTAAACAACGCCATGAGCTTCTTGCTTCCGCCTTTGCCTAACACCCAGTTCACGCGCGACACCACCGCCTGGATCTACGGTGGTGTAGCATTGAACCCCATGCACTGGCCTGTACGCCGTCAGGAAACCCTGCTGACCACCGCGATTTATATCTTCCACCCGAAGTTCACCAACCGCGACTTCAAGATTTGGTACGATGCAACCGACGGCGATAACGGTCTAGCCACTCTCGAAGGCGGCGACATCATGCCTATCGGTAACGGCGTTGTGCTCATCGGTATGGGTGAGCGCACTTCGTGGCAGGCTATTTCGCAGCTGGCAAAGAACCTTTTTGCTGCAGAAGCAGCTAACCACATTATTGTGGCTGGGGTGGCTCCGGACCGCGCCTCCATGCATTTGGATACCGTCTTTACCTTCTGTGACCGCGATGTAGTGACCGCTTTCGATGAGGTCGTGAAGACCATTCAAACCATCTCTTTGCGTCCTGTAGACCGCGAGCGCAAGTTCTCAGTTCACGTCGAGAAGGAACCCTTTATCGATGTTGTGGCAAAGTCTTTGGACTTGCCGAAACTACACGTTATTCCCACCGGTGGCACCGCGTTCGATGCTGAACGTGAGCAGTGGGACGACGGCAACAACGTTGTTGCTCTTGAGCCGGGTGTGGTTGTGGGTTATGACCGCAACATTCACACCAATGCACTACTGCGTAAAGCAGGCATTGAGGTTATTGAAATTAACTCCGGTGAACTCGGTCGAGGACGCGGCGGTGGGCACTGCATGACCTGCCCCATTACCCGCGACGCTATCGATTACTAAACCCTTTTTCGTCTAACGCAATAGCAAAGGAAATTATTCTCATGTCATTCAACCTGCACAACCGTCACCTGCTCAGCCTGACCAATCACACTGAGAAGGAGCTTCGTTACCTCATTGACCTGTCACGCGATTTGAAGCGCGCTAAGTACGCAGGTACCGAGCAGCAGAACCTCAAGGGCAAGAACATTGCGCTGATTTTTGAGAAGACCTCAACTCGTACCCGTTGTGCATTTGAGGTCGCAGCGTACGATCAGGGCGCAAACGTCACGTACATTGATCCCACTTCATCGCAGATTGGTCATAAGGAGTCGATGAAGGATACTGCTCGTGTGCTCGGCCGTATGTACGATGCGATTGAGTACCGTGGTTTCAAGCAGACTGTTGTAAATGAGCTCGCTGAATACGCCGGCGTACCGGTCTTCAACGGCCTCACCGATGAGTTCCATCCCACTCAGATGCTGGCAGATACTCTGACTATGGTTGAGCATGCAGGCGGTAAGGATTTGCACGAGATTAGGTTTGCGTACGTGGGCGATGCTCGTAACAACATGGGACGCTCATTGCTTCTTATCGGGGCAAAGCTGGGTCTGGACGTCCGTATTGGTGCTCCTAAGGGGTTTGCAGCCTGAAGAGGACTTCGTCAAGCAGTGTGAGGGCTACGCAAAGGAAAGCGGCGCACGCATCACCGTTACTGACGACGCTAAGAAGGCTGTAGACGGCGTTGACTTCATTCACACCGACGTTTGGGTTTCAATGGGTGAACCCATTGAAAGCTGGGGCGACCGCATCGATCTGCTTAAGCCTTTCCAGGTCAACCAGGATCTCCTCAAGGCAGCTAATAACCCGCGCGTGAAGTTCATGCACTGCTTGCCTGCTTTCCACAACTCAGAGACCAAGGTTGGCAAGCAAATCGCTGAGCAGTACCCCGAGTTCGCAAACGGCATTGAGGTCACCGAGGACGTCTTTGAGTCTGCCTACAACATCGCCTTTGATCAGGCTGAGAACCGTATGCACACCATCAAGGCTGTCATGGTCGCATCGCTCGGCTAACCTTTCTTTCAATTCTTCTTCGTTTTGAGTGCAAAGGAGCACACCATGAAGATTCTCGTAGCTCTCGGCGGTAACGCTCTTCTCAAGAGAGGTGAGCCGCTCACAGCCACTAATCAGCGCGCCAACATCAACATCGCGGCGGAGCGTATTTCACGCATCACCGATGATAACCAGGTAGTTGTTGCCCACGGTAACGGCCCGCAGGTTGGTTTGTTGGCTCTCCAATCAGCAGCGTACACCGAGGTAGAAGCTTACCCGCTGGATGTTCTTGGCGCAGAGTCAGAGGCAATGATCGGTTACATGCTGGAACAGGAGCTCGGCAATGTTCTGCCGCCTGAACAGCGCATTGTTACCATCTTGACGATGACCGAGGTTGACCCGAAAGATCCCGCGTTCGATAATCCGACCAAGTTCATTGGTCCGGTCTACGGCCAAGAGATGGCTGAGCAGCTCGCTGAACAGAAGGGCTGGGTTGTCAAGCCTGACGGCCCCTACTACCGACGTGTAGTAGCTTCTCCCCTGCCTAAACGCATCATTGAGCAAGAGGCTATCAACCACCTCGTCGATAAGAACACCATGGTGATTTGCGCCGGCGGTGGCGGCATCCCCACCTACCTCGATGAAAACCAAAAGTTACACGGTGTAGAAGCTGTCATCGATAAGGATCTCTGCTCTGCGCTCTTGGCTGAGAACTTGGACGCTGATCTACTGGTTATCGCAACCGACGTTGAAGGCGTGTACAAGGGCTGGGGCACTCCGGATCAGGAGTTGCTCTCAACCCTCAAGGTATCTGAGATTGACGAACTCAACCTCGCTGCAGGTTCGATGGGCCCGAAGGTAGAGGCAGCTCGCAACTTCGCCCAGCACACCGGCAAGCGAGCAGTCATCGGTGCTCTTGCAGACATTGAGGATCTAGTGCTAGGTAAAGCTGGCACTACCGTTGTTCCTGACTAATCAGGTGCTCTCCTAAAAAGCATCGCCCGGTTGACAATCTCAGCCGGGCGATGCGTGTATAAACTTTGGTGTAAAAGAAATCGCTCCGGTCTGGCTATTGCGACCGGAGCGATTTCTTCGCTGTATTTATTTCTGTAGGGCCTGCGGGACTTGAACCCGCGACCAAGGGATTATGAGTCCCCTGCTCTAACCAGCTGAGCTAAGGCCCCCTGCTTTGAGCGTTTAAGCGATACTTTTACGCCACTCACATAAGAGTACCTGAAATTGTGTTTTCTCTAAAATTTTTGGGTGTATGAGGCGCTTGATGACGCTAGTTCGCGTCTGCGCTGGTTGTAGTAGAGATTTGAGGTGTAGAGGGATTCGAAGATTTCCCAGGTGGTCTCTGCACGGTGCATATCTACCATTACCTTGCTCGCGTTACCCATCGCTTGACGCTCTTTTTCGGGTAGCGAGAGAACCAGCTCGAGTTTCTCTGCTAGGTCCTGCGCATTGCCGGGGGCAAAAAGATAACCGTTGACGCCTTCATCGGCGAGATGCGGAAGAGCAAGGGCATCCGCCAGAACCACGGGCAAAGAAGCACTCATAGCTTCTAGCGTCACCAAAGACTGCAACTCTGCGGTTCCCGGTTGGCAGAAGACATCAGCGCGAAGGTAGCCAGCGCGCAATTCTTCATCGGATACATAACCGAGAAAACGCACCCGATTTTCTACGCCCAGCTCTGCAACGAGCTTATGCAACTTTTCTCGTTGTTCGCCGTCGCCAGCTATTTCCAAGACCACGTTAGATAGCGAATCCGGCAACAGGCTAAGCGCACGAATCAGCACATCAATATGCTTTTCTACCGCCAAGCGTCCGGCAAAGAAGATGCGAAGTTCGCCGGGATTTTTATCGACGGACTCCCCCGGCGCGAGCTCGTAATCCCCGATTTCAATGCCGTTAGAAACTGCCAGAGCCGGACGCTTGAACGCGCCTGATGCGCTCATTGCCTCCACCGCGATAGGCGTGGGGGTGGTAACGACCTGGGCTTGGAAATAGCTACCGCCGGGGGGTTGGCGGACCCCCCCAGCCATATCCCACCACGAAATTTTGGCAAATGGCCCCTGCAAAAACTGTGGTAGTGGCAAGAAAGGAGCAATATTTTCAGGCATCACGTGGTTGGTCGCAATAACACGAATACCGCGACGCGACGCTTGATGCGCCAAAACGCGTCCAATCAGCCAGTGGCACTGAATATGCACCACATCGGGCTGAACAGCGTCCAAAATATCGCCAATCTCGCGATAAATCTCCCACGGCGCACACAGGCGCAAATACTCGTGAGTAATGACCTTATGAGAGTGCAGGCGATGCTCGGTGATTCCATTAACGTCGCGAGTTTCAGACTCTCCAGCAACATCGTTGGGTACCACAACATGCACATTGTGACCGCGTCCGTGCATAGCAGTTGCTAAGCGCACACCAAACTGTGCTGCGCCGTTGACGTCAGGAGGATAGGTATCGGCACCGATCATGATGGTCAGCGGCGTTTGTGCCATAGAAAATTCAACTGCCTTTGCTCGCGGGTGTTGTGCACTTTCAAAGGTACTAGAGTTTTATTTCTCAGACCACATGCGCAAGCTCACCACAGCCTGATTAGTCCTCAAGGACGATACAAAAAATCGGTGCCGCACTGAAACCGTGCGACACCGATTTTAAAGGTTAGACCGTATTCGTTTACTTACGGATAATCTTTCCAAGGAAAACGAAGAATGCAGTCACTGATGCAGCAAGCGCTGCCAGAGGCTGCCAACGAGCCTGCAGATTCTGCTTAGTTGAAGCGTTAGAACCGAGCTGTGAACCAGCACCAGCAATACGTGAAGGTACGCGACCGACGTTGTGCTTTGAATCGCGAACAACAGTAGTTGCATTGTTCTGAATGTTGTTTGAGTAAACATTCAAATCATCGCGCAGAGCCTTGAGGTGCTCACGACGCTGCTTGGTGCGCTGCTTGAGCTGAGCCTCGTTAGCTGCAGGAGCCTCTGATGAATCATCGTTGTTGTTCTGGTTCTTTTCAGCCTGCTTCTTCTGCTTCTTCTTCGCGTCCTTTTCAGCTTCTTTCTGGCGCATCTCACGCTTAACGCGCTGTGAGTCCATAGCTGAACCTTCCTTCAGAACGCCCAAGTCGTACAGCAGCCCGAAGATTGCTGATTCGGGCTTGAAGGGAAGCTGCTTCTTAATCATCTTGAAGCCAACAAATCCGAGGATCGCAGCCAAAACCAAGAAGACGAGAACGAGAACGAGCGCTGCCAACCATGCAGGCATGAGCTTAGCCAGACCAACGAAGATCAAGATAACCAAAGCAATTGACATGAGCAGGGCAAATACAGCACCGCCGGCAGCAACAGCTGCACCCTTGCCTACTGCAATGCCCTTGTCCTTCATCTCGTGCTTAGCGATCTGGACTTCGTCTTTAATCTGCTTGGGTGCCAAACGAGTAATGACCTTACCCGCGTCGGCCATGCCGGTGACACCAGCTTTAATATTGTTGATACCTGCACGGACGCCGGTAGTACGCTGACCAGCACCGCGAAGGGTACGAGTCTCGTAGACGTCGTGGGTACCTGCAGTGGAGTCAGTTACGTGATCTGCACGCACTGAACCATCGAGGTGTTCCTGAGTGGACATGTCCGCCTCTCCAAGTTACGGTAAGTGTACTTTTTGATTATACCTTTAACTAAGGTAACATTTTTAGCTTTTATTGACTGATTTCTCAGCCTTATGTGGGTGAAAACTCACTTTACAGTGAAAATATTATGCTTCCTCAACGACGACTTCCACCGTGCCGGTTAGAAGTTTGTGCACCGGGCACTTTCGCGCAATTTCAGAAAGCTTTACCTGGTACTCCGGCGAAATCTGAGGATCAAACTCAAGCACTACAGTAAAGTGGCTCTTGGTTTCTCGGGGTAACGCGGGAAGCTTTTTATAGGTGACCGACGCACGAGTATCACCCAACTCAACGCCTTTACGACGCGCGTACATCCCCATGGTCATGAGAGTGCACGATGCCAAGGACGCCTGCATCAGCTCTAACGGATTGGGGCCTTTTCCAAGGCCACCCTCAACGCTTTCAGGCTCATCCATGAGCCATGCGTGAGTTTTAGTCTGCACCAGCGCCCCAAAATCACCGTCACCGGTCGCGCGCACACTCACCATACCCTGCGGCAACTCTGCGTCCGCAACCACTTCATAGTCGTCTGAAGAATAGTTATCACTCATGCCTCTTATTCTTTCAGATTCAATGAAATTTACACGATTATAGCGGCCAGTTTTAGACGGCCAATCCAATTTCCTCCCGGTGAAGGTCTACCCAGTCCAAAAGGGCAACTGCACGTTGCGCACGAACAAGCGGAAGATTCGATGTCGTTCCAACCTCACCTTCTTGCAAAGCAGCATAGAGATAAAAACCTGCCATAGAAACGATGAGCGCATCCACAAAATGTGGTGGTTGTGCCGAAAGCAACCGGGACTGACGGACCATATCGGGCACGCTCAATGAAGTACCAGCACAAACAGCATCAACGACGATGAGCGCCGAATCCACTGCAGCGTTACCTCTGCACATCCACGCCCAATCGACAATTACCGCTTGCGTATCCGTTACGAGAATATTGTCGGCCCGTACATCGGTATGAACTATCTGCTCACCATCTAGATTAGGGATGAGAAACCCGTCCACATACTCTGCATAACGATGGGCACTGATCTCTAATTGAGTAACATACCTCAGCAATTGTCGCCGCACTGCAGATGATTTCACGTGGCTATAGGATGCATCTGTAATGCTGTTATTCGATAGAAGCTCAGAAATCTTGGACCACAATCGCACCTCGCCCTCTAATGATGGCCTCAGCTGTTCGATATCAAAATGAGACGCATCAATTGCACTTACTTCGTCGAAAGCGTGGAAAACTTTGACCAAATCTTCGGTGTCAGCCGCAAAATCCGGATGTCTTCCTTCTATATCCGCAAGTAACAGCCCCACCCAGTTGCACTCAGTAAAAGTTGCTAAATGATGAGCAACCGGAACATTTACAGGCAAAAGCTGAAGATGCCGTGCTTCAGCGAGATAAAGACGTGCAGTCTGCCCGTAGACAGCAGCATCAACAGCTTTTAAAAATGCTCGCTGCCCATTTTCACCGACAACGCGCAAGGCTGCCCCTCGAGAAAAGCCACCTTTCTGAGAATCAGCATTGATGATGCGTGCACCAAGTTGTGTTTCGGCCCAGTCCGTTAGCTGATGAGGTAGCTCATCCCATTGCAACCGCTCTTGCTCTGTCATGTATCCTCCTCTGCAGACCCGTTTTGTGTAGCTTACTCAAAAATCCGGATAGCTTGTAGAGGTTGACTCGGTTGCGCCCCAAAAACCTCGAGATCCTAATCAATCGACGAGATCCTCATTTATTCCGTCGATTAACCAGAATCTCGGCGGTCTAGAGGGGTGATGGGTGCGGCCTCGTCTCACCCACCATACGGCTACCTCGCGTCCGTGTCCGCAAGGTTAAACAAAAAATCCCACTCGCTTTCGCAAGTGGGATTTTGAATCGCTCCCCCGACTGGACTCGAACCAGTAACCCTTCGATTAACAGTCGAATGCTCTGCCAATTGAGCTACGGGGGAATGTTCCTGAACGATTTTCATCGCTGCAACGAATAATAACTATACACAGGTATTTGAGCCCTCGCAAATCGAAATAGAGTTAGCTGTATCACTCTTACCGTATTCAAGTTGGCGCGCTCGGATATACCCTAGTCTTGACCTTCCATGATGCGGCGTCGTTGCAGCTCCAGTTGCATGAGCTCCCGCTGAATTCGCTGGAATTCTTCGGGCGACGCGTCCGCATTGAGAAGCTGAAGCTGCATCAGCAAGTCAGATTTCTGGCGATTAATCTGCTGCTCAAACAGTCTGTTCAAAATATCGTGAACGTATCTAGCAAGTTGTTCCTGTGAGGACGCCGGTATAGGCGAAACTGTCAGCTCGGCAAGCAGAGCGTGCGACTGTTCGGGGGCGAAAGAACGTACGGTATTCACCCATATAGCTCCGGGTTCAGGTGCAATAGTTGAAGCAGCACCAATAACACCCTGCGCAACACCTTCGTGCATACGGTAACGGAACTGAACCTGCGTCAGCTGTTGCCATTGCTCAAGGGCAAGGAGCTGGGGTACCTGAACGATAACTTCTAACGCTTCGCGTTCCATCCGCGCCACAGGATCGCTGAGGTCAGGTTGTTCAAAAGCATCGGGCGAAGACGAAAGCATCTGTTGCTCTTCAGCGGCCTTCACACGCTCTTCTTCAGCAATACGAGCCCGTTCACGCGCAGACACCTGCGGATTCTGCACAGCCCATGTGACGGCGCGCTGAACCTCGTCCATATCCAAACCGAGCTGTCCTGAAACGCGACGAATATACGCCGGACGCAGCGAGGAGTCTTTAATTCCCGCGATAATAGGGGCGATAGCGCGCATGCCGCGCACGCGTCCTTCAAGAGTGGTCATATCGTAGCTGCGCAAAGTGGAGTCAATAGCGAATTCAAACAGCGGACGACGCGAGTTAATCAGCGAGCGCACAGCGGCGTCGCCTTTGGCAAGGCGGAGGTCGCAAGGATCCATGCCTTCATCTGCGACAGCAACGTAGGTTTGCGCCACGAAACGTTGGTCTTCTTCAAAGGCTGAAAGCGCTGCTTTTTGTCCGGCGGCGTCACCGTCGAAGGTGAAAATCACTTCGCCGCCAGAACCGTCATCGCCCATGAGTCGGCGGATGACTTTGATGTGCCCTTCACCGAATGCTGTACCGCTGGTTGCCACTGCGGTTTCAATACCGGCAAGGTGGGCGGCCATAACGTCGGTGTAGCCTTCGACCAGCACAATCTGTTTTTGCTTTGCGATATTGCGCTTGGCGAGGTCGATGCCGTAGAGCACTTGCGATTTTTTGTAGAGCGCGGTTTCAGGGGTGTTGAGGTATTTGGGGCCTTGGTCGTCGTCATCCGCCGCGCCCCGAAACCAATTGTTTCGCCGCCGAGTCCGCGAATGGGCCACATGACGCGTCCGCGAAAACGATCGTACAGGCCGCGGTTTCCTTCGGAGAACATACCGGTGCCGCGCAATTCGTCGTCGGTGAACCCGCGTGAATGCATGAATTTCAGCAGGTTATCCCAGCCCTTGGGTGCATAACCGACACCAAATTTTTGGCAGGTTGCGGGGTCAAAGCCGCGTCCACCCATGAACTTTTGGGCTTCCACTGCAGCCGGGGTGTAGAGGTTGCGCTGAAAAAATTCGGCGGCGACTTTATGGGCATCGAGCAAACGCTGACGTTTACCCACCTGCTCGCGGTCGGGCCCGCTCCCCTGCTCATAGTGCAGTTCATAGTTGATGCGAGCAGCTAGCTTTTCGACAGTCTCGGTGAACGAGGTGTGGTCCATCTCCATGACGAACGAAATGACATCGCCTGATTCACCGCAACCAAAGCAGTGGTAAGTTCCCATCTGCGGACGCACGTGGAAAGACGGCGTACGTTCATCGTGAAAGGGGCATAAACCTTTGAAAGAGCCTATACCAGCGCTTTTGAGGGTCACATACCCCTCAACAATTTCGCGGATATCGGTGCGCGAACGCACCTCGTCAATGTCTTCACGTCGAATCAAACCAGCCACGGGTTCAAGTGTAGTGGACTATCCGCTACGAATGCGATGCGTGCGCAATCAGCGCAAAATGCTAGAGCAGTCCGGCGGTGATGCGTTTGAACAGATCGGTTGCCGAGCGGTCGGTCAAAGATGCCACCTGGTCAATCACCAGACGGAGCTTAGCTGCATCATCGTTCGGGCCAATTTCTACCAGGTCAGCCTTAAAAGTGCGGTCCAGCAGGCTGGGGTTTTCGTAGAGAGATTCGACCAGCACCGAGAGAATTTCTCGCTGGTTTTCATAGTGCGGCAAAGCATCGCGAGTAGTCATTACATAGGTGGTTGCAATGCCTTTCATCACGGCAATCTCGTACTCGGTTTCCTCGGGCACTACCAGCTGAGCCGAGTAACGCACCAGCGGCTCGTCGCCATACTTATCTCGGGTAGCCCGCACTGCTGCCGCAGCGAATCTACCAAT